>OFDC01000082.1_pt1 | contig 112737 bp, 137 predicted proteins | sample 1520941 | NCBI WGS metagenome assembly OFDC01 (sample SAMEA94258168, study PRJEB24077) | hot springs metagenome | biome: Aquatic biome; feature: Water | place: India | collected 2012-12-06 | depth 5 m
CGCGGGATCGGCATCTCGACCTCGGTCGGCATCGGCGGCGACCCGATCAACGGCTCCTCCTTCCGCGACATCCTGGAGCGGTTCGAGGCCGACCCCGACACCCACATCGTCTGCATGATCGGCGAGATCAGCGGCCCGCAAGAAGCCGAAGCCGCGGAATACATCCAGAACCACATGACCAAGCCCGTCATCGCCTACATCGCGGGCCTGACCGCACCCAAGGGCCGCACGATGGGCCACGCGGGCGCGATCATCTCGGCCTTCGGCGAAAGCGCGTCGGAGAAGGTGGAAATCCTGACCGCCGCCGGGGTGACGGTGGCTGAGAACCCCAGCGTGATCGGCGAAACCGTGGCCCGCGTCATGGCCAAGCGCGCCGCCTGAAAGGGGAGGGGGGATGATGAACAAGCCCAAGGTCCTGGTCACCCGGCGCTGGCCGCAAGCGGTCGAGGCGCAGATGGCCGCGAACTTCGACGTCGACCTCAACCAGGCGGACAAACCGCTGACCGAGGCCGACTTTCGCGACGCCATGACCCGCTACGACGCCATCCTCCCCACCGTCACCGACAAGCTTCCCGCCACGGTTTTCGAGGCGGGAACCCCCCGGACGCGCATCCTTGCGAACTACGGCGTGGGCTTCTCCCACATCGACACACAGGCTGCGAAGGCACGCGGGATTGCCGTCACGAATACCCCCGACGTCCTTTCGGAATGCACCGCCGACATCGCGATGACGCTTCTCCTCATGGTGGCCCGCCGGGCGGGGGAGGGCGAGCGCGAACTGCGTGAGGGCCGCTGGACCGGCTGGCGCCCCACCCACCTGATCGGCACCAAAGTCTCGGGCGCGACACTGGGCATCATCGGCCTCGGCCGCATTGGCCAGGCGATGGCGCAACGCGCGCATTTCGGCTTTGGCATGAAGATCGTGGTCCAGAACTGCTCCCCAGTCCCGCCCGAGGTCCTGGCCCGCTACAACGCCACCCAGGTCCCCACCATCGAGGACCTCTTGCCGCAAGCTGACTTCGTCTCGCTCCACTGCCCCGGCGGCACCGCGAACCGCCACCTGATCAACGCCCGCCGCCTTGACCTGATGAAGCCTACGGCCTTCCTCATCAACACCGCGCGGGGTGAGGTCATCGACGAACACGCCCTCGCGCAATCCCTCTGGTTCGGCACCATCGCGGGGGCGGGCCTCGACGTCTTCGAACGGGAACCGCAGATCCCCGACGCGCTTCTGAACGCCGACAACCTCGTCCTCCTGCCCCACCTCGGCTCTGCCACCCGCGAAACGCGTGAGGCGATGGGCTTCCGTGTCCTCGACAACCTGACCGCCTTCTTCGACGGCCAACAGCCCCGCGACCGGGTGGCATAAGGCTGGTAGGCCCGGAGGGCGTGCAAAAAGCGGGCGGAACGTCTTGATTTCATTATGGCATGCCGCCCCATGTGCCCCACGAAACGGCTACAAAGGAATCAAGCGGTTAGCGGGCAAGTGACCCACGGCTTCCACCATCGGCCTCGGCCTCACCCTCCGATCCACTCCATCAGACAAACCCGCCCCGTCTGCCCATCCGGCAGCGCCATCTGCATCGGGTCGGCCATCACGCCATCGGGCAGCGACACCACCGTGATCTCGTCGTCATCCCCTGGCTTGTGCCCGCGCACGGTGCGGTAATGCAGAACCACCGGCCCGTGGTCGGTCTGCAGCGCCTCGTCGCGGTTGTAGGGGCAGAAGCGGTTCTCGATCACGACGACGGCGAAGCAAATGCCGTCCGGGCCGTCCAGAGACATGCGCGCGTCTTGCCCTTGCGCAAGCGACGGTGAACATGCGGCGGCGGCTAGGGCCATGATCAAGAGATGCTTTACCATAGGCCGACTCGCGCCCCCAAGGCGAACAGACCAGGCCACCAGCCCATCCCCTCACCGATCTGCACACCGGCCACCACAAACAGCGACCCCACCGGCCAAGCCGGGAAGGGCAGCCAGCCGTCAGCCCACGGCGTCTTGCGATACTCGCGGTGCGTGCTGTCGATGAATCCCTTGCCCTTCACCCACAGGATCGCGTGACGGGGCATCCAGCGCGGCTTACCCTCCCTCGACCAGCACCGGATCATGATAGCGCGGGGGAACTTGACGCCTTCGATGCGGGCGACGGTCTTGGCGAAATCTTGGCAATCACCGCGCGGCTCGGGGTCGTCGCTCAGGTCGCGCGGCAAGCCGATCAGCGACGTGGGGACGATCTTGAACGCGACGACGAAGCGGGCGAGTTCCGGCTTCACTTCGCACACCCCGCATCCACCAGCCGGATCAGCCGCGCGCCGGTCATCAAGACCCGTTCGTCCTGCGTATCCGCCAAGGCTGCCGCATGATCGGCCCGCGCTTCGCGGGTGCCACCGCAGAGCGCATCGGGCAACATGACCTACCTGATCAACAGCTATGGCGCGCCATTCACGGTGGCCGGGCTCGGAAACCGCTTTCGGAAGTGGTGCGACGAAGCAGGGCTGAAGGAGAGAAGCCTGCACGGAATCCGCAAGGGATTGGCGGCGATGCTGCCGGGGCAGGGGGCTGCCAGCACCGAAATCGACGTGCTTCTCGGTCACGAAATGGGCAGCGGGGAGACTAAGGTCTACATCCGGTCGGCCGAGCGGAAGCGCCTGGCTGAGATCGTGATTGACCGGGTTGACGCGCTGGTCAGTGACCCACGAATGACGGGGTAGTGACCCATGCGCCGCTTGTGCATTGAAAATGCTAGGTTTTCTGATGGGAATGGTAGGCCCGGAGGGACTCGAACCCCCAACCAAGGCGTTATGAGCGCCCTGCTCTAACCAATTGAGCTACAGGCCCGTAGCGGTCTCTGCCTAGCAGACCGGCCGCGCGGGTCAAGCCATGTGCGGGGTTGAGTAACGGCGGCACCGTGGTAGGGTTCATATAGAAAAATCAGCATACAGGGACAGACCATGTTCAAGACCATCTCGACCGCTTTCGCCTCCGCCGGGGCCTGGGCCGCGACAACGGCGATCGTCTGAGCCGGGGCCGCGCCCGCGCCTGCACCCACGGTCGACAACGACAGCGGCAATGAGGGTCTTCTCCTCCTCGTCCTCGTCGGCGCGCTGGTCTTTGCGGTTGCCAAGGGCAAAGCCAAACCCGTGGAAGAGGGCGCCCCCGAGATCGTCGATGCTGAAGAAGGCGCCGGGACCGGCAAGTACTGACCTATCCCGCCCGGAACATCCGCCGGACCGGGTCCCACAACACAGGCCAAAGCCGCTGGTTCATCAGCGGCTTTTCCACATCTTCTGTCAGCCCGAAGGTCAGCCGCTCATCCCCCCGGATGATATACAGCGTCCCGAACATCCAGTCCCACAGCGCCAGCGAATTGCCCAGGTTCTTCCCGTAATGCGCGGGGTCGGTGCTGTGGTGGATCTGGTGCTGGGCGGGCGAGATCACGATCCGCTCCAGGACCGGCCCATAGCTTAGCCAGACGTGGCTATGGTGCAGCGCCGCAAGCCCCGCATTCGCCAGCACGATGAAGAGGTTGATCCCCGCGACCTCGGCCACCGCAAGCTCTGTAGCCGTGGCACCCAGAAGCAGTCCCTGGCACAGTCCCACGAACGCCGCCACGCCCCAACCGGTCAGCAACAGCGCAAGGGGATGCTGGCGATAGGTGGTGAAGGGCGTCATCACCTCGGCGCTGTGGTGGACGGCGTGCAGGGGCCAGATCACCCGGAACCGGTGATAGAACCGGTGCTTCCAGTACTGCGCAAAGTCCGACGGCAGCCACAGAAGGAAGGCCAGCGCCACCGGACCCAGGCTTTCCGCAGGCAACAGGGCAGGGACCACACCCGCAACCCCCGCCGCGACGCCCGTGGTCAGTGCCACGCCGCCGACAACGCCCAGGACTGCCAGGACACGACCCAGCACGAACAGCTCCAAGTCGATCCAGTGCGACGGATGCCCCCAGATGCGCGCGGGCAGCAGCCAACGCCAGAAGCCCACACCGTCGCCCCGGAGCCGATACACGACCCAGGCCACCAGCCCCGCCAGCGCCAGATAGGCAGGTGCCGTCACCAGCCCCGGCCCAAACAGCGCGTCGTAGACGAAACGGATCGACTCCACGGGTTCCCCTTCCACGCCAAAGCCATCCGCCAAGCCTTGAAACCCGTCAAGCCCGCAGTTGCCGCGGCTATGCATCTGGTGTAGCGGACGGGCGCAGGCTTTCAGGGGGATGCGACTATGGCGACAGGGCACAACGGTCTGACCTATGCCGATGCGGGCGTGGACATCGACGCCGGGAATGCGCTTGTCGACCGGATCAAGCCCGCCGCCAAGTCCACCAGCAGGCCCGGAGTCATGGGCGGGCTCGGCGGGTTCGGCGCTTTGTTCGACCTCAAGGCCGCAGGCTACAAGGACCCGATCCTTGTTGCCGCCACCGACGGTGTCGGCACCAAGTTGCGCATCGCCATCGATACAGGGCATGTGGACACCATCGGCATCGACCTCGTCGCGATGTGCGTTAACGACCTCGTCTGCCAAGGCGCTGAGCCCCTGTTCTTCCTCGACTATTTCGCCACTGGCAAGCTGGAGGTGGATGAGGCCACCCGCATCATCACCGGCATCGCCAAGGGCTGCGCCGACAGCGGTTGCGCGCTGATCGGCGGCGAAACGGCCGAGATGCCCGGCATGTACCACAAGGGCGACTTCGACCTTGCCGGGTTCGCCGTGGGCGCCATGGAACGTGGGTCCGACCTGCCGCGCGACGTCCAGAAGGGCGACGTCCTCCTCGGCCTCGCCTCCAGTGGCGTCCACTCCAACGGTTACAGCTTCGTCCGCAAGGTCGTGGAGCTCAGCGGCCTCGGCTGGGACGCGCCCTCGCCTTTCTCCGACGGCACTCTCGGCCAGGCGCTCCTCACCCCCACCCGCCTCTACGTCAAACAGGCCCTCGCCGCCGTCCGCGCGGGCGGGGTCCACGGCTTGGCCCACATCACCGGCGGCGGGCTGACCGAAAACCCGCCGCGCGTCCTGCCGGAAGGTCTTGCCTGCGAAATCGACCTCGGCGCCTGGACGCTGCCCCCCGTCTTCCGCTGGCTCGCCACCACCGCGAACATGTCGGAACCCGAGCTTCTCAAGACCTTCAACTGCGGCATCGGCATGATCCTCGTCGTCACCGAAGACCGCGCCGAGGCCCTGACAGGCATCCTGCAATCCGAAGGTGAGACCGTTACCCGCCTTGGGCAGATCGTCGACGGGCAGGGGGTCGTCTACAAGGGCCGCCTCCTGTGAAACGCGTCGCCATCCTGATTTCCGGGGGTGGCTCGAACATGCTGGCACTGGTCCGCGACATGCGGGCAAGTGGCTACGCTGAACCCGTCCTCGTCGCCTCGAACGACCCCATGGCCGGGGGTCTTGCGAAAGCCGCCGCACTGGGCATCGCAACCGCAGCGGTCGATCACCGCCCCTACGGCAAGGATCGCGCAGCCTTCGAGGCAGCACTTGCCGCGCAGACCGACGCCAAGCAGCCCGACATCCTGTGCCTGGCGGGCTTCATGCGCATTCTGACCCCCGGCTTCATCCGCCGGTATCAGGGCCGCATGCTCAACATCCACCCTTCGCTCCTGCCGAAATACCCCGGCCTCCACACCCACGCCCGCGTGCTTGCAGCAGGCGATACGGAAGCTGGCTGCACCGTCCACGAAGTCACCGCGGAACTCGATGCCGGTCCCATTCTCGGCCAGGCCCGCGTCCCCGTTCTGCCCGGCGATACCGAAGACACCCTGACCGCCCGGGTCCTGACTATGGAACACCGGCTCTACCCCGCCGTCCTCCGCCGCTTTGCCGCAGGTGACCGCACGCCGGTCCTACTCTCCTGACGGCCCGTCCGGCCGCGTCAGCACGAACCCCGCGCCCACGGCCATCAGCGCGATCTGGGCCAGAAGCAGCTGCCATGGCGCGCCAGCCGCCAGTGACCCGACCAGCACCGCCGCCATGCTGCCCACCGCCAGCCGCTTTGCAGGCCGCGAGATCGCGCCATTCTCCTCCCAGTTCCGGATCGGCGGACCAAAGGTCGGATGTTCGACCAGCCAGCGGTGCAACCGGGGCGAGGACTTGGCAAAGCACCCCGCCGCCAGCAGCAGGAACGGCGTCGTCGGCAAGACCGGCAGCACCACCCCCAGAAGCCCCAGCCCCAGGAACAGCCCGCCCAACCCCAGCCAAGAGACGCGCATCGAACCTCCGCCAAACACCGCCAGAAGCGCATGCGCCGCCGGGAAGCTCAACCCCGCCTCTTCCCTTTCCGCGCCGAACCCCATAAAACGGCCCCGCACAGGCGGGATGACCCCGCGACGAAAGGCTGCTTCCCATGCGTACGATCACCACAACCGAAGACCTCGCCGCCTATTGCGCGCTTGCCAAGTCCCAGCCCTTCGTCACCATCGACACCGAATTCCTGCGCGAACGCACCTACTGGTCCAAGCTCTGCCTGATCCAGATGGCCCTTCCCGGCGCGGGCGAGGCCGTCCTCATCGACCCGATCGAGGGCGAGGACATGTCGCTGGAACCGCTCTACGACCTCTTCCGGCATGAAGACACGGTCAAGGTCTTCCACGCCGCCCGCCAGGACCTTGAGATCTTCTTCGTCGAAGGCGGCGTCTTCCCCAAGCCCCTGTTCGACACCCAGGTCGCTGCCATGGTCTGCGGTTTTGGCGAACAGGTGGGCTATGAGACGCTGGTCAAGAAGATCGCCCGCGCCGATCTCGACAAGACCTCGCGCTTTACCGACTGGTCGCGCCGTCCGCTGTCGGACGCGCAGAAGGAATACGCGCTGGCCGACGTGACCCACCTGCGCGTCATCTACGAATGGCTCGCGGCCCAGCTGAAGAAGAACGGCCGCGCCGAATGGGTGGCCGAGGAACTGGCGATCCTCACCGATCCCGCGACCTACACCGTCCACCCCGATGAGGCCTGGCAGCGGATCAAGACCCGCACGACCTCGGGCCGCTTTCTGGCCGTCGTCAAGGCGCTCGCCCGCTTCCGCGAGGCCTATGCCCAGGGCCAGAACGTCCCCCGCAGCCGGGTAATGAAGGACGACGCGCTTCTCGAACTCGCTTCGACCCGCCCCACCACAACCGAGGAACTGGGGCGCTCCCGCCTTCTCCTGCGCGAAGGTCGCAAGCCCGAGATCGCCGACGGCATCCTCGCAGCCGTCAAGGAAGGGCTGGACATGAAGCCCGAGGACATCCCCCGGGTCGAAACCTCGCGTGAGCAGATGCAGGTCAACCCCGCGCTTGCCGACCTTCTGCGGGTGCTTCTGAAAGCCAAGTCGGAAAGCCTGGGCGTGGCCCCCCGCCTCATCGCCTCGTCCGCCGATCTTGACCTGATCGCTGCCGGCGACCGCGACGTCCCTGCGCTCTCGGGTTGGCGGCGCGAGGCCTTCGGCGACGATGCGATGCGGCTTTGCAAGGGCGAGATCGCGCTGTCGGCCAAGGGCAACGAAGTGCGGGTCGTGCGGCTGTAGCGCCACCGGACTTTTCAAAAGTCCGGACCGGAGCCTTCAAAGGCTCCGAACCGATTTCCGCAGGGAAATCGGTTCTACCACCGGCCCGAGGCGCCACCGCCCGAGGAACTGCCGCCCCCGAACCCGCCCGAAGAGCCGCCACCGCTTGATGAGTTCCGGTCATTGTCGCCCGTGGCCGAAATCGTATAGGGCCGGTCTTCCGTGTAGCCGCATGAAGGGCAGGTAAGGTGCGTGATCCCCCTGCCAGAGCTGTAGCGCGTGGCATGTTCGATCACCTCGTTGTCGCGCATCAGCGTCAGTTGGCCACATTGCGGGCATCGCTTGTAGGCGGCCCAGGCGGCCTTGCCCGCAAAGCCCAGGCCCACCGCGCCGCCGACCACCCCCAGCCCGATCAGCACCATCCGCACCAGATCGCCCAGACCCACCCACTCACCCTTGACGAAGGGATCGACGATCTGCGAGCGCGTGGCAATCACCCCGTCCACGATCCCCTGCGCCAGTTGCCTTGCGCGAAACCGCGGCAGCATCGCCGTGTCGATCACCTCCTGCGCCCGGGCATTGTAGGCGCGGGAAAACCCCTTCCCCAGCTCGATCCGCGTCTCGCGCGTGCCCGGAACGACCAGGATCATGACCCCGTCGTTCCGCATCTGGTCACCGACGCCCCACTGGTTGAACAGCTCGGTCGCGTAGCCCTCCAGCGTCTTGCCCCAGCCGCCATGATTGCTGATCCGGTCCATGGTGACCACGACGACATGAACCCCGGTCTCCTCCCGGATTTCGCGCAGAAGGGTCCGGATCCGCGCCTCATCGGTCGCGGGCAGGATCCCGGCGAAATCCGAAACCGTATCGCTTTGCGGCCGGGGCAGGGCTTCGGCCAGGGCCATGGCCGGGACAAAAAGCAGCAGAAACAACAGCCTGACCATGCGCAGCCCCGACCCTGTCAATCTGCCCACCCTGGCAACCGTCGCAGTCCAGCAGACCCTACCCGCGCCAGCGCCTGCCTACCGCCGCGAGGCCCGCGCGTTGGTCGCGCCCTGCACCACGATCTCGCGCACGTTTTCCAGTTTCACGTCCGAGATGTAAATCGCCGCATCCACCTGCCGCGATTGCGGCGTGTTGACATCGGTCTTCGTGACCGGCGGGAAGATGCGGAACTCATAGACCTGGGTCCCGCCCTCGGTCAGCGGCTGCGGCACCAGTTCCGCCTGCCAGAAGCCCTGTTTCGGCGTCTGCCCCCGCGCCCGCACGATGGCCCCGCCCGGGATCGGCTCGACCGACAGGTCCAGCACCGCCTCGACCAGGCCCCGGCCATCCGCCTTTTCATCCGGCAGCACGATGGTCTCGCGCGGCTCGGACTTCCGGAACCAATTGAACGGGTTCAGCTTGCTGTCCCGCAACCCCCCGCAACCAGCAAGGCCCAGGGCCAGACCAAGGACGACATGACGGCGGGACAGGGACATGGGGCAAGCTTCCTGATGCATCGTCCCTTGGGTAGCCGATGGGGCTCCGTTTGAAAAGCGCATCTTGGGCTGGACCTTTCCGCCCGGCGACCTTACCTCACCGGCAGAGCCGGAGCATCAAATGGCCACGACAGCCTTCGAAGAGATCGCCGAAACCTTCGACTTCCTGGATGACTGGGAAGACCGCTACCGCCATGTCATCGAGCTTGGCAAGGCGATGCCGCCGCTCGACGACAGCTTCAAGGTCCCCGCGCTCAAGGTGCAGGGCTGCGCCAGCCAGGTCTGGCTGCGTCCGATGATAGACGGGGGCCGCTTCGATTTTCAGGGCGATTCGGATGCAATGATCGTCCGCGGCCTGATCGCCGTCCTGCACGCGCTTTACGCCGGGGTCCCGGTGGCCGAGATCGGGAAAATCGACGCCACGGCTGAACTTAGTCGCCTTGGGCTGAACGAACACCTGTCCAGCCAGCGCTCGAACGGTCTGCGCGCCATGGTCCAGCGCATCCGCGAAGAGGCCGCTAGCCGCGCGTGACCGTCACGCTGGGGTAAAAGGCCAGGTGGCCCGCGATGGCAGCGACGTCGGCCTTCGGGTCCTCATAGGTCCAGACCGCATTCTCGACCACTCCATCCGCGCCCTGGACCGAATAGTAATTCGCCTGTCCTTTCCACGGGCATGTCGTGGTCTTCTCGGTCCGGATCAGCCGCGACATGTCGATGTCCTCGCGCGGGACATAGGTCACTGGGGATAGCTCCCCTCCTTCAACTCCAGCGCCTTGCGGCTTTGCCCAAGCGCCACGTCGCCCAGCTTGACAGTCACGGGCGCGGCGATGGGATGGATGGTGATATGGGACATGGTGGCCTCCTCAGACCGGGGCGCAAGCAGCCTTCAGCCAGTCAAGGGTAGCACCCGCCACGCGGGGGGCAAGCTTTTCCATGACCTCGGCGTGATAAGCGTCAAGCCACCGTCTTTCCCCTGGCGACAGCTCCTCGCGCAGGATCAGGCGGCGGTCGAAGGGGACGAAGGTCAGCGTCTCGAAGCTCATCTGCGCCCGATTGTCGCCCAGGGGAGGGGCCCCCTGCACGACGATCAGGTTCTCCAGCCGGATGCCGAACGCCCCCTCGCGGTAATAGCCGGGTTCATTCGACAGGATCATCCCCGGCTCCAGCGGCACCTCCGAGATGCGGCTGATCCGCTGCGGCCCCTCGTGCACCGACAGGAAGGCCCCGACGCCATGCCCGGTGCCGTGGTCGTAATCCTGGCCCGCGACCCACAGGTTGAAACGGGCGAGCGCGTCGATGTCCCGCCCCGGCAGCCCCTTCGGAAACCGCACCCGGCTGATCGCGATCAACCCCTGCAGGACCCGGGTATAGCACTCCCGCGCTTCCTGACCCGGATCGCCCACCGCCACCGTCCGGGTGATGTCCGTCGTCCCGTCCAGATACTGCGCACCCGAATCGACCAGGAGGAGTTCGTTCTGCTGCACGGGCCGGTTCGTCTCCTCGGTCACGCGGTAATGCATGATGGCCCCGTTCGGCCCCGCCCCGCAGATCGTGTCGAAACTGATGTCATGCAGCGCATTCGTCGCCCGCCGGAACCCCTCCAGCGCCTGCACCACCGAAATCTCGGTCAGCCCGCCACTGGGAGAGGCCTCGTCGAGCCAGCGCAGGAACTCCACCATCGCCGCCCCGTCGCGCAGGTGCGCCTCGCGCGTCGCGGCAATTTCGGCCGCGTTCTTGCAGGCCTTGGGCAACCGGCAGGGATCGTCGCCCCAGACGACCTCCACGCCTGCGGCCTTCAGGATCTCAGACACCGCCAGCGGAGCCTGCGCCTTGTCCACCCGAACGGGGCCTTGCAGCGTCTTCAGCGCATCTGCAAACCCTTCCGCCGGATGGACCGAAACCTCCGCCCCCAGATGCGTCCGCACCGCTTCATCCAGCTTCGCCGGGTTGACGAACAGGTCCACCCGCCGGTCGTCATGCAACACCGCGAACCCATGCAGCACCGGGTTCTTCGGCACATCTGCGCCCCGGATGTTCAAAAGCCAGCACAGCGAGTCCGGCAGCGTGATGACCGCCGCCCTCTGCCCGGCCTTCCGCAGTCCCTCCGCCAGCCGAATGCGCTTGGCCGCATGGCTTTCCCCGGCAAGCTCCACCGGATGCACAAAAGCCTTGCCCAGCGGCGCTGCTGGCTGATCCGGCCAGATCGTGTCCACCGGATTTTCGCTGACGGCAACAACTGTTACACCCGTTCCCTCAAGTGCCGTCTCAAGTCGCGCGACCTCATCCGCCGTGTGCAGCCAGGGGTCATACCCCACGACCCCCGCTGCAAGCTTCTCCTTGATCCACTCCCCCGGCTTCACCTCGGGCCAGGGCACCGGACTATACACGGCAAGGTCCACCTGAGCCTTCACCTGCGTCCGATACCGCCCGTCGATGAACACCCCCGCCGCATCGGGCAGCACGATGCAGAACCCCGCCGAACCGGTGAACCCGGTGAGCCACTGCAACCGCTCATCCCGCGCGGCCACATACTCGCCCTGATGCACGTCCGCCCGCGGCACGATGAACCCGGCCAGCCCCATCGCCGCCAACCGCTCCCGCAGCGCGGCAAGACGCGGCGGTCCCTGATCCGGCGACGCATGGCTCTCAAAGCTCTGAAACATGCCCTCGGCCTTTCATCTTTGTCCAAATATCCTCGGGGGTGAGCCCCGGACTTGATCCGGGGCGAGGGGGCGGAAAGCCCCCTAACTTGCCCGCCGCATCCCCATCGCGCGGGCGCGCTTCTTCGGGTCCACCTCGAACAGCGCCGCCAACTGCTCGGTCATCGCCCCCGCCAGCTGCTCGACATCGGTGATTGTCACCGCCCGCTGATAGTAGCGCGTCACGTCATGCCCGATCCCGATCGCGATCAGCTCCACCGCCCGCCGCCGTTCGACCATCGCGATCACGTCGCGCAGGTGTTTCTCCAGGTAATTCGCGGGGTTGACCGACAAAGTCGAATCGTCGACCGGCGCCCCGTCCGAGATCACCATCATGATCTTCCGCTGCTCGGGCCGCGCCATCACCCGGCGGTGCGCCCATTCCAGAGCCTCGCCGTCGATGTTTTCCTTGAGGAGCCCCTCTTTCATCATCAGCCCCAGGTTCGGCCTGACCCGCCGCCAGGGCGCATCGGCCGACTTGTAGACGATGTGGCGCAGGTCGTTCAGCCGCCCCGGCATCTGCGGCCTACCTCCTGCCAACCACCGCTCGCGCGACTGCCCGCCCTTCCAGGCCCGCGTGGTGAAGCCCAGAATCTCCACCTTCACGTTGCAGCGCTCCAGCGTCCGCGCCAGCACGTCGGCACAGATCGCCGCGATGGAAATCGGCCGTCCCCGCATCGAACCCGAGTTATCAAGCAGCAAGGTCACCACCGTATCGCGGAACTCGGTGTCCTTCTCCCACTTGAAACTCAGCGGGGTCGTCGGGTTCGCCACCACCCGCGCCAGGCGACCGGCATCAAGGAAGCCTTCCTCCTTGTCGAACTCCCAGCTCCGGTTCTGCTGTGCCTGCAAGCGCCGCTGCAACTTGTTCGCCAGCCGCGACACAGCGCCCTTCAACGGCTCCAGCTGCTGATCCAGATAGGCTCGCAGCCGCTCAAGCTCCGCCGGCTCCGCCAGCTCCTCCGCCTTGATTTCCTCATCGAAATCAGTCGTATACACGACATAGTTCGGGTCTGCGTCCGAATGCGGGGCAGGCGGTGGCGGTTCCAGCGGCGCCTCACCCTCGGGCAATTCCGCCTCGTCGCCCTGCTCCATATCGGCGCTGTCCTCCATCGTGACCTGCGCCTGGGATTGGTCCTGCTGCTCCTCCTGCGACCGCTCCGGGGACGCCTCGGACTCCTCGCTCTCGTCCTGCTCCTCCCCGGCGGAATCGGGCGAATCCTGATCCTCCTCGGCCTGATCGTCGCCGGAATCCTCAGGCGCGTCCGGGTCATCCCCCAGCTGATCGCCATAGCCCAGATCCGCGATCACCTTCCGCGCCAGCCGCGCGAACGCCGCCTGATCCGCGAGCACATGGTCAAGGTTCGACAGCGTCTCGCCCGCCTGTTCCTCCACGAACCCCCGCCAAAGGTCCGCCGCGTGTTCGGCCGATTTCGGCAGCGCCCGGCCCGTCGCCATCTGCCGCACCAGGTAGCCCGCCGCCACCGGCAGCGGCACCTCGGACGCCGCCGTCACCTGGCCATAGCCCTTGCGGTCCGCCTCATTGGCGATCTTCGCGTCGATGTTCCCGGCCGTCCCCGGCATGTCGCGGGCACCCACGGCCTCGCAGCGGGCGTTCTCCATCGCCTCGTAGATGTCCCGCGCCAGCGGCCCCGTCGGCGCGTAGCGCGCCGCCACCGCATCGTCGTGATACTTCCGCCGCAGGGCAAAGGCATCCGCCGTCCCGCGCGCCAGAAGCACCTCGTCCCGCGTCATCCGGCGGCTGACCTGCGGCAGGCGGACGCCCTCCTTGTTCATCCCCGCCGGGTCGACCGAATAGGTGACCGTCATCTCCGGGTCATCCGCCATCGTACGGGTGGCCTCGGCGAGGGCCTTCTTGAACGGATCGGCGGGGTTGTCGGTGGGCTTGTTCATGGGCTCAGGTAAAGCACTCGGCGCGGGTGTCGGCAAGCGTCCCCGTGCGGTCACGCACAGAACCTTCGCGGTCCTGTGGAGTTGGCATCCGATGCTTCAGGGTCAGATAACTGGGCATCGAATTCAAACCCAAGGAACCAGAGCCATGGCCAACCCGAAAATCGCGATCATCGTATCGTCGACCCGCCCGACCCGTTTTGCCGATGTCCCCACCGCCTGGATCAAGGCCCAGGCCGAGGCCCGCGGCGATATGGATGTCGAAGTCGTGGACCTGCGCGACTATCCGCTGCCGTTCTTCGACGAGGTCGCCTCGAACGCCTGGGCGCCCAGCCAGAACCCCGTCGCCCAGAAGTGGCAGAAGAAGGTCGGCGAATTTGACGGCTACATCTTCGTTCTCGCCGAATACAACCGCTCGATCACCGGCGCGCTGAAGAACGCGCTGGACCAGGCCTATGTCGAATGGGCCCGCAAGCCCTTCGGCGCCATCGGTTACGGCTCGATGGGGGCGGCCAACGCGCTCGGCCACCTCCAGAACATCGGGGTGGAGCTGCAGATGGTCCCCACCCGCAACAACGTCCGCATCGGCGGGTCGGACTTCTTCAAGGTCCACTCGGGCTTCGGCGGTTCGGGCAACCTTGCCGACATCGAGGGCGCGATTGCCCCGGCCGCCAAGGCGATGCTGGATGACGTGGTCTGGTGGGCGAAGGCCACCAAGGCCGCGCGCGGCTAACTAGGACTGACCCACAAGGTCGGCGCAGGCCTGCAACAGCTGCGCCGACCGCACCTCTGCGGCGTGGTCGTGGCTGAGCCAGGCCGGCGCCAAAAGCGCCCGCTGCCCGGCCTTGGCCTCAACCCGCCAGCCCATTGCGGCCGTCGCCTCCTCCGGCCCCGCCACCGCCTCGACCAGCGACCACAGCGCATCCCTGACCCGCGCGGATTGCTCTGATGCCGGCCCGTCCACCATCCACTGATGCTCGACGAGTGCCGAGTACCGCCCCGTGCAGATGGCAAAGTCACGCAAAAGCGGGTCAGCGGCTGCGGGAGTGCTGCACATCCCCAGCGTCAGGACGGCCAGAAGAGTTTCCAAACCGCGCGCCATTTCAGCATTGGGCCCGCAGAATCGCGCATTTTCAAGGCGGAATGAAAACTCTTTGCGGCCCTTTGGTCGGTCTGCTTGCCTTTTCAGGGCGGAGTTGTGTCCCGGGCCAGTGGAGAACGCTCTCTCACCATCCTATTGAAAAGCCCCATGCACTTGGCGCAGGTCTCGTCAACCATGCATGCCTCGAGACGCAGGTTTCCCCGGTTTGCATTAGCCAGTTCGATCAAGCGCTCTGAGACAAGGGCGGATCGATCTGCGCTCAGGTCTTTCGGACCCTGGCAGATCACAAGACCAATGGCCGCTCCGTGGTCATCACCACATGAGATCGTCACCCTCGGACCGACAGCTTCTGCAAGGTTCAAGAAGATGTCAGATCGACCGAGAAGGAATGCGATGTGACCGGCATCCGCCTGTTCGAGTGTCTCAACGTACATCGCCCGTGCTTGAAACTCTGCCGAACAGGACAGGAGTTCCTCATACGGCGCCTCGGCAAAGCTTGCAAAAGGCAAGACCGAAAGGGCAAACCCGAAGGCTCGCCCCGCCCGCATCACTTCATCGCCATGCTCGCCGCGCTTTCCGGCAGTTCCTCGGCAAAGCAGCGCTGATAGAACTCGGCCACGGTCTGCCGCTCCAGCTCGTCGCATTTGTTCAGGAAGGTCAGCCGGAAGGCATAGCCCACGTTGCGGAAGATCTCGGCGTTCTGCGCCCAGTTCAGCACGGTCCGGGGCGACATCACGGTCGACAGGTCCCCCGCCATGAAAGCCGTCCGCGTCAGGTCGGCGACCGTCACCATCTGCGAAATCGTTTTGCGGCCCTTGTCCGTGTTGTAGTGCGGGTTCTTCGCCAGCACGATGGCCGTCTCGGCGTCATGGCTCAGATAGTTCAGCGTCGCCACCAGGCTCCAGCGGTCCATCTGCGCCTGGTTGATCTGCTGGACCCCATGATAGAGCCCCGTCGTATCCCCCAGACCCACCGTGTTCGACGTCGCGAACAGCCGGAAGCAGGGGTGGGGAGTGATGATCTCGTTCTGGTCCAGCAGCGTCAGCTTCCCGTCATGCTCCAGCACCCGCTGGATCACGAACATCACGTCCGCCCGGCCCGCGTCGTATTCGTCGAAGACGATGGCCACGGCATTCCGCAGCGCCCAGGGCAGGATCCCTTCGTGGAACTCCGTCACCTGCTTGCCGTCACGCAGCTTGATCGCGTCCTTGCCGATCAGGTCGATCCGGCTGATGTGGCTGTCCAGGTTCACCCGCACGCAAGGCCACTGCAGCCGCGCCGCGACCTGCTCGATATGGGTGGACTTCCCCGTGCCGTGATAGCCCTGGATCATCACCCGGCGGTTATAGGCAAAGCCCGCCAGGATCGCCAAGGTCGTGTCCGGGTCGAACTTGTAGGTCGAATCGATCTCGGGGACGCGGTCGGTGCGGTCGGCAAAACCCTTCACACGCATGTCGGTGTCGATCCCGAACACATCGCGGACCGAGATTTCCTCGGTCGGTTTCATCGCCTGATCCAGCATCGCCATCGTCCATCCAAAGCCATCCGCCGCCTGATTGCGGCGCACCGGCCATCCTTGGAACATATCGCCGGGGGGTTCAAGGGGAAGGGCAGGGCGCGACGCCCCCGCGCCGGTTTTCGCCGCCCTCAGTCGCGGAAATACCGGCTGTCCTTGATCTGGTCCCAGGCCCAGACGACCTCTTGCAGCTGTTCCTCATGGCTGCGGTCGCCCCCGTTCATGTCGGGATGCAGGACCTTGATCAGCCCCTTGTAGACCTTGCGGATTTCCGTCTTCGACATCGTGTCGCGCGCATCCAGGATCTCGATGGCCTTCCGCTCTGTCGGCGGCAGCTTCCGTGTCGCCGTCGACATCACGCGTCCCGGATTCTGCGTGGCCTTTTCGCCCAGCAGTGCCATCGGGTCGTTGACCCCCAGCCGTGCCCAGGCATTGCCGTCGCCGATCCGGCTGAAGGGCTTCGTCTCGCGCTCCCAGACCCGGTCCTTGTCGAGGAACTTCTGAAACTCTTCGTCGGTGGTCCCCTGGAAGAAGTTCCATTTCAGATTGTACTCGCGGATGTGGTCCTTGCAGAACCAGAAATATTCATCCAGCTGGTCCGGCGACTTCGGCGCGCGGAACGCCGCCTTGTCCTTGCAGCCCGGATAATCGCAGGGCCGGTCCGCCGTCTCGAACGCCCCCGACATGCCGCGCCGTCCGGCCGTCTTGCGCTTCTTCGCCGCCGCAGCGCTGATGTTGAACTCGAATGGAGGACGGTTGGACATGCTTCAGGGGCCTTTCCGACTCGGGCGCCCAAGTCTAAGGCTTTTCCCGGAAGTTGGAAGGGCAGGGGGTGCTGACATGGCCGTGAAGGACGAGATCGAGGACCGCCTGACCGCCGCCTTCCAGCCCTCGGTGCTGACCGTGGTCAACGAAAGCCACCGCCACGCCGGTCACGCAGGTGACGACGGCTCGGGCGAAAGCCATTTCCACATCACCATCCGGGCCGAGGCGCTGGCCGCAATGAACCGCGTGGCCCGGCACCGCGCGGTGCAGAAGGCGCTCGGCGACCTGAACCAGCGCATCCATGCGATAGCGCTCGACATCGGCTGACCCCCGCTCCGGCAAGGGCACTTGCAGACGGGTTCCTCCTGAAATATGTTATATGATAACATTTCACGAGGCCCCCATGACCGACCCCCGCCTGCCCGTCACCGTCCTTTCCGGCTTTCTCGGCGCGGGGAAGACCACGCTTCTGAACCACGTCCTGAACAACCGCGACGGCCGCCGGGTCGCCGTCATCGTCAACGACATGTCCGAAGTGAACATCGACGCCGATCTGATCCGGGAAGGCACCGACCTCAAGCAGACCGAGGAAAAGCTGGTCGAAATGACCAATGGCTGCATCTGCTGCACGCTGCGCGACGATCTTCTGGTCGAAGTCCGCCGCCTCGCTGCCGAAGGACGCTTCGACCACCTCCTGATCGAATCCTCCGGGATCGCCGAACCGATGCCCGTCGCCGCAACCTTCGATTTCCGTCCCCCCGGTTTCCGCCAACGACCGCCCCCCAACCCTCCACCAGTGGGGCAGGGAACAACCTCTGCGACTGGGCGGTTGGTCCTCCTCCAGATCATCGCAGGAGACCCGCCATGTTCCCCCATCTCCGCCTCTGGCTGATCACCCTCTGGACCTTCTCGGTCGCCGGGGCTGTCGTCATCCTGAACCTCTCCCTCGGCCACTACACCGCCGCCACCTTCCTCTGGGCCGCCGTTGCGGGCCTCGCCATCGGCATTCCCGCCGCGCTGCTTACCTGGGTCCGCCTCCGCCCCAGACGGGCGCGGCAGGTCGGCCTCTTCGGACAGGTTCCGCCCGACCGCACCTGACCTGCTCCGCGCGGTCCATAACCATTTCCCTTCGCGAAATATCCTCGGGCGGTTTGGGGGGCGAAGCGCCCCCAACGCCCGAGGAGGAGGAGGCGAAGCCCGACGACGAGACAAAAGGTCTTCGCGCGTCAGCGCTCAATTCGAAAACCGTCCCTCCGGGTCAGTCGCACCCCACTCGACAAAGCGCCCGACCCGCGCTTCCCTGTCCGCGCCGCCTCAACCGGAGCCGCCGATGCGCCTTGCCCTGATCGCCCTCGCCCTGTCCGCCACCCCAGCCGCAGCCGAGCTTGCCTCGCAGATCCCCGGCCTCGACATCGTGGCACTGGAAAGCCTGCCTGCAGCCTGGTCGGGACAGGGTGATGTCGCGTTCTGCAGCCACCTTGCCACAACGCCGGAAACCCCCGCCGGGCGTGCGGCGCAGTCCCTGGGCTGGATCGTCACCGCCGAGGCCCCCTTCGGCGACCTCACCGCCGTCAGCTTTGTCGGCAGCTTCCTGCAGGGCACCTCGGGCACCTGCCTTCGCCAGGACGGCAACGTGGGCTTCTTCGCGGGCGACCGGCTGACCGCGCTGATCTACGCCACTGACGCCAAGGAAATGCCCATCGGCTTCATCCGACCCTTCGCGGACAACGGCCTCCGCCTCTGGTCGGGCGATTACCTGCCCATGCCCATTGCCGACATCCAGCTTCTCCCCGATGGCATCACCGTCACCCCCCTTGCCGCCACCGAGCCGGTCTGCAACGGCACGGCGCAGGTCCCGCTGATCTACGGCTTGCCCATCGACATTGCCCGCAAGGACCTGGCAAAGGCCGGGTGGCAGCCTGTGCCCTTCACTGGCGACAGGTCCGAAAGCCGGGGCCTCGACGCCGAGATCGCCGCGCGCGGCGTGCCCGAGGTTGACGTCTGCTCTGGCACCGGTTTCGGCTTCTGCGGCTATGCCTATTCCGGCCCGGCGGGCAGCCTTGGCGTCACGACGATGGGCGAATTCGGCGAGGACGGCAGCTTCCCCACCGTCGCGAACTACGGGGTCGACTGCCGCTGACAAGCCGTTAAGTTTTCGTGAACGGCCGCAGCCAAGTCGCTGATTTCATTGCATCGGGAATGACTGTCCACCGTGGACACCGCTGGACAGCCGCGCCCCGACCTGCCATCCTTTGCCCCATGAAACTCCCCTCGCTCAACGTCCTTGGCGGACCTCTGGAAAGCTGCTCCACCGACCCGGTCACCGGCTTCTTTCGCGACGGCTGCTGCAATACGGGTCCCATGGACCGCGGCCTCCACACCGTCTGCGCCCTGATGACGGCCGAGTTCCTCGCGCTCTCGAAATACCTCGGCAACGACCTCTCGACCCCACGACCCGAATACGGGTTCAAGGGGCTGAAACCAGGCGATCAGTGGTGCCTCTGCGCCAGCCGGTTCCTCCAGGCGCATGAGGAAGGCGCCGCCCCCAAGGTCCGCCTGACCGCCACCCATCAGGCGACGCTGGGCATCGTGCCCCTGGACGTGCTGCAGGCCCACGCCAGCGACTAGGGCTACTTCACCGAAACCGGAACCTGCGGCGCGGGCTCGGGCATAGGCCGGATCGCGCCGTCATCGCGCATCAGGTCGTCGATGAACAGCGACAGAAGCTGCGGCCGCCCTGTCACCCCCGCCTTGCGGTAGATCGCGTTGGTCTGCGCCTTCACCGTCCCTTCGCTGGTCGAACGCAGCGTCGCGATTTCGGCGGTCGACATCCCCTTGATCGCGAACAGCGCCACGTCCTTCTCCGACGGGGTCAGGCCCCATTCCTGAAACCGCTCTTGCAGAAGGTCGGCGAAGGCCCCCGAGGCGCGGCGCAGTTTCTCCTCGGCCCGGTGCCGTTCGCGCAGCGCGCGCCGCAACATCAGGCCGCCGACCACCACCCCCAGGACAAGCCCCAGGGCAGCGCCGATTTCCAGCGCCTCGCGCATTTCCCAGCTGATCGGGGTCGTGCGGATGCCGATCACCGACGACAGGATGTCAAACACGAAGAAGAAGGCGCAAAGCGCCTGGACAATCAGGATCGCAATGTAAGGGGCCGCGCGCTTCACGCCATGGTCCGTGGCGGCTGGGCCGGATCAGTCCTCACGTCAGCCCCCGCTGCCCGAACCGCTGTTTCCGCTCCCTCGACCGCTGTTGTCTCCGTCATCGTCGTCGTCATCGTCATCATCGTCATCGTCATCATCGTCGTCGTCACCGTCGTCATCGTCGTCGTCATCGCCACCGCCCGGGCCGCTGCTGCCGCCGTTGCCCGACTTTCCGCTTCGATCCTCGATGATCGCGACGCCACCCGATGCGCCGCTTGCGGGTGTCCACAGATCGCGCAGGATTTCGCCCGTCTTCGGGTTGACAATGATTTCGCGCAGACCGTCGCTGCGTTGGGCGGTGATGCGGACCCGGCCAAGAAGCGTCCGCTCTTGCACGACACCGCGAAAACCAAGGCGCTTCAACTGGCGGACAATGCTTTCGACCACGCCTTCGGCAAGGGCGGGTGACCCAACCGCCAATCCTGCGGCAAGTCCGGACAGGAACTCGCGTCGTTTCATTCCGTTTCCCCGACCCATTCCTCGTACGGAACGTACGAAACTATGGTCCATGCCAAAGGCCCCGGCAAGTCCGGGGCCTTTTCCATCTGTGTCTCGCGCGACTTAGCCGCGCCCGCTGTTGTCGTCGTCGTCGTCGTCGTCGTCGTCATCGTCATCATCGTCGTCATCATCGTCGTCGTCGTCATCATCATCATCGTCATCGTCGTGATCACGCCCGCTGTCATCATCGTCATCGTCGTCATCACGGCCACGGCGACCGCGGCGGTCATCGTCTTCGTCGTCTTCGAAGTCCCGGTTGATGTTGCGCACCTGCTTGCCGGTCCGGCCAGCATCGTCGCCATCCGCCGTTTCCCGCTCTTGCTTGATGATCGCGAAGGTCTCGTTGTCATAGACGACTTCGACCTTGACGCCGCCCTTGATGGCTTCGACCTTGGTCTGGGTCAGGCCCACCTTCACCTCGACGAAATCATAGCCCTGGGCGAGGTAGTCGTCGGCAAGTTGATTGCCATCGATGGCGGCAAACGCTGCGCCCGCATAAAGCGTGACAGCGGTCGCGAGGCCAAGAAGTCTGGTTTTCGGCTTCATCTGGGGTCTCCTTCGGTTTGACGTTCTGCTCCTCCGCGACCGACGCCGTCGATCAGAGCACGTCACCAGAGGGACCGAACCTTTCCCCTGCCGCCATTGGCCCAGGGTTTACTGGCGTCGGCCTATGCCGCCGGTTTGCGCGCCTAAACCCAAGTTTATGCAACCACAGGACCGCAGGTTGCCCGAGATCAGACCTTCATCTGCACGCCCAGGTGCTTGGCCACCGTGAAGATGTCCTTGTCACCCCGGCCGCACATGTTCATCACGATGATCTGGTCCTTGGGCAGGGCCGGCGCCAGCTTCATCACCTGCGCCAGGGCATGCGAAGGCTCCAGCGCCGGGATGATTCCCTCAAGGCGGCAGCACAGCTGGAACGCCTCCAGCGCCTCGGCATCGGTGATGCTGACGTATTCCGCCCGGCCCACGTCGTGCAGCCAGGAATGTTCCGGCCCGATCCCGGGATAGTCGAGGCCGGCCGAGATCGAGAAGCCCTCCAGGATCTGCCCGTCGGCATCCTGCAGAAGGTAGGTCCGGTTGCCATGCAGCACCCCCGGACGACCCCCGGTCAGCGACGCGCAATGCTCCATCCGGTCGTCTACGCCCTTGCCGCCCGCTTCAACGCCGACAATCCGCACCGAGGGATCGTCGAGGAACGGGTAGAACAGACCCATCGCGTTCGACCCGCCGCCAATGGCCGCGACCACCACATCCGGCAGGCGGCCTTCGCCCTCCTGCTCGGCCAGCTGCCAGCGGACCTCTTTCCCGATGATCGACTGGAAATCCCGCACCATCGCCGGATAGGGATGCGGGCCTGCCACCGTGCCGATGCAATAGAACGTGTCGCGGACGTTCGTCACCCAATCGCGCAGCGCATCGTTCATCGCGTCCTTCAGCGTGCCCCGACCCGAGGTCACCGGGATCACCTCGGCCCCCAGAAGCTTCATCCGGAACACGTTCGGCGCCTGGCGCTCGACGTCATGCGCGCCCATGTAGACAACGCACTTCAGCCCGAACTTGGCGCAGACCGTCGCCGTCGCCACGCCATGCTGGCCCGCGCCGGTTTCCGCGATGATCCGGGTCTTGCCCATGCGGCGGGCCAGGATGATCTGGCCCAGCACGTTGTTGATCTTATGGGCACCCGTATGGTTCAGCTCGTCGCGCTTCATGTAGACCTTGGCGCCGCCCAGGTGTTCCGTCAGGCGGGGCGCGAAGTACAGCGGAGACGGCCGCCCCACATAGTGCTTCCACAGATCGTCCATCTCGGCCCAGAAGGTCGGGTCGGTCTTTGCGTGGTTGTAACGCTCTTCCAGCTCCAGGATCAGCGGCATCAGGGTCTCGCTGACGAACCGCCCGCCGAACAGGCCAAAGCGGCCCTCTTCGTCCGGCCCCGTCATGAAGCTGTTCAACCCGTCCTCGGCCATGGCGTACCCCCGTTGTTCCCTGCCGGATGTAGCGCCAATGCGGCTGGCGGTAAAGCTGAGCTTCTGACGGTCTCGTGATCGGAAGCTCTGCAACTTTGGCACAGCGGCGTCCGTAACTACGCCGCAATCTTGCATCGACCCGAAGGAGTTACCCATGCGTCTGCTCACCACCGCCGCTCTGTTTGCGGCCACTGCCCTTCCCGCTGCTGCTGAAACCGCCGTCGCCCTGTCTGGCGACCGCACGCTTCTGTGGATCGACACTGCCACTGCCGCCGTTACTGGCAAGGTGGACGTTCAGATCGACGGTCGCCTTCTTGGCATCGACTTGCGCCCGGCCGACAACACGCTGGTCGGCGTCACCGAAGATCACAAGATCGTCGTGATCGACCAGATGACTGGCGCCGTAACCGAGAAGGCTACAATGAACATGATGCTGCCGTCGACTGACGGGCCTGTCGTTGTCGACTTCAACCCAGCGGCGGACAAGCTTCGGTTCATGACCGGGACGACCAACCACCGGGTAAACCCCGATACCGGTGAAGTGACGGTGGACAAGCCCCTGGCCTTTGTGGCCGAGGACATGCATGCGGGCGAAGCGCCGAACATCGTTGCGGCGGCTTACACCAACAGCTACGGCAAGCCCGAAAAGACTGCGATGTACGACATTGACGCAACCATCGGCGGCCTTATCCAGCAGACCGCGCCAAATGACGGCACGCTGGCCGCAATCGGCAAGCTGGGTGTGGCGCTGGAAGGACCGGTCGCGTTTGACGTCGCCACGACGGCAGACGGCACCAACACCGCCTGGCTTGCGGCGAATGGCGGTATCCACACCGTCGACCTCGCCACCGGTGCGCTGACCGGATCATGGATGCTGACCGGCGCAGACGAGCCGGTCCGCGACTTGACCGTCCTGCCCGCGATGTAAGTCGTCCGGCTGGAAGCTCTTGGCGGGCGGTCGTCTCCAGCGGCCGCCCAAAGTTCATCTCAGAATCGGCACGCCGTCCTTCACACCTTGTGCCGCCTGAACAAAGGCCGCGATCCTGCCCGCATCCTTCACCCCCGGCGCGCTTTCCACCCCGCTGGCCACATCGACCTGCCGCGCGCCGGTGCGCTGGATCGCCTGCCCGACATTTTCGGGCTTCAGCCCTCCTGCCAGCATCCATGGCTTCAACCACTTACGCCCGACCAGAAGCCGCCAGTCGAAGGTCAGCCCGTTGCCCCCCGGCAGGACCGCGCCCTTAGGAGCCTTGGCATCCACCAGGATCTGGTCGGCCACCAACTGGTAGTCCAGAAGGCCCGCAAGGTCCGCCTCCCCGGCCACCCCGATCACCTTCATCACCGGAAGCCCATAGCGCGCCTTCACTTCGGCCACGCGGGCCGGGGTTTCGTGGCCGTGAAGCTGAAGCATATCCACCGGCACTTCGGCCACGATCCCGTCCAGCGTCGCATCATCCGCATCGACCACCAGCGCGACCTTGCACAGACCGTCCGGGGCTTCGACTGCCAAAGCCCGCGCCTCGGCGGGCGTCACGTAACGCGGCGACTTCGGAAAGAAATTGAACCCGGCATAAGCCGCCCCCGCCTTCGCCACGGCAGCCACATCCCCGGGCGTCTTCAGCCCGCAGATCTTGACCCGCACATCCCGCATCAGCGCTTTTCCAAAAGCGCCAGGACCTCGTCCTTCGGGGGGACCGAAGTCGCGTCCTTCAACACCGCAAGCTCGCGTTCCAGCCTTGCCACCTCGCGCGACTTCTGGCTGGCGGTGGCGCGATGCCCGTATTCGCGGAACCACTCCCAGACGAACCCGATCAGCACGCCGGCGATGATCCCGCCGAAGATCACCAGGAACAGCGGCACCTCGGCGGCCCAGGTCAACCCGGTCAGCGCGGCCAGGTCCTCGGGCAAAAGCCGCACCGGGACAGACGCGCGGTTGGCCAGCGCGACCGTCAGAAGGCCGATGCCGACAAGGCCAAGGAAGATCAGGCGAAGATAACGGATCATGCGGTTCGGGCCCCAGGCTGCAAGGGCCAATTATCGGCCCGATCCGGACCGGGCGCAAGGCGATGTGGGGTTACTTGCCGTTCAGCCGGTCGCGCAGAAGCTTGCCGGTCTTGAAGAACGGAACCTTCTTGTCATCGACCTTCACGGCCTCGCCGGTGCGGGGGTTGCGTCCGACGCGGGCATCGCGCGCCTTGACCGAAAACGCCCCGAAGCCACGAAGCTCGACCCGGTCGCCCTTGGCCAGCGCCTCGATGATCTCTTCAAAGACCGTGTTCACGATCCGCTCGACATGCCGCTGGGTCAGGTGCGGGTTCTCATCCGCGATCTTCTGGATCAGTTCCGAACGGATCATCCGTAGTCCCCCCTGTGGTTCGGTCGCCCGTCAGCTTTTCTGCACAGCGACCGCCACGCTCTTGTTCTCGCGCGACTATAGCGGCAGGTTTTGTGTTATGACAAACAAAAACCGGGACTTGGGGCCAAGGAAAAGGCCCCGCGTGTGGCGGGGCCTTTCCATTCAATCACAGGTTTGAAGCCCGGAAGCCTCAGCTGCGGTCCTTGAGCGCTGCGCCCAGGATGTCGCCCAGCGACGCGCCCGAATCGGACGAGCCGTACTGTTCGACCGCTTCCTTCTCTTCCGCGATCTCGCGCGCCTTGATCGACAGACCCAGCTTGCGGGTCTTCGGGTCGATGTTGGTCACGCGGACGTCGACGTGGTCGCCGACCTGGAAGCGCTCGGGCCGCTGGTCGGCACGGTCACGCGACAGGTCCGAACGACGGATGAAGGACTTCTGGCCGTTGTAGTCGACCTCGATCCCGCCTTCCTCGATCGCGGTGACGGTCACGGTGACGATGCCGCCCCGCTTCACGCCGTCAACCGCATCGGTGAAGGTGTCGTCGCCCAGCGCCTTGATGGAAAGCGAGATGCGTTCCTTCTCGACGTCCACTTCGGTGACGGCGGCCTTGACCACGTCACCCTTGCGGTAGTTCTGGATCGCTTCCTCGCCGCGCTGGTCCCAGGACAGGTCGGACAGGTGCACCATCCCGTCGATGTCGTTGTCGAGGCCGACGAACAGACCGAATTCGGTGATGTTCTTGACTTCGCCCTCAATGGCAGAACCGACCGGGTGGGTTTCGGCAAAGACTTCCCACGGGTTGCGCTGGGTCTGCTTGAGGCCCAGGGACACCCGACGCTTGGCGCTGTCGATTTCCAGCACCATGACGTCAACCTCTTGCGAGGTCGAAACGATCTTGCCGGGGTGCACGTTCTTCTTCGTCCAGGACATTTCCGAGACGTGAACCAGGCCCTCGACGCCGGCTTCCAGCTCCACGAAGGCGCCGTAGTCGGTGATGTTGGTGACGCGGCCTTTGTGGACCGTGCCGATGGCATACATCTTCTCGACGGCATCCCACGGATCGGACTGGAGCTGCTTCATGCCCAGCGAAATGCGATGGGTTTCCTTGTTGATCTTGATGACCTGAACCTTGACGGTCTCGCCGATCGACAGGATTTCCGACGGGTGGTTGACGCGGCGCCAGGCCATGTCGGTGACGTGCAGAAGGCCGTCAACGCCGCCGAGATCAACGAACGCACCGTATTCGGTGATGTTCTTGACCACGCCATCCACGACCTGACCTTCGACCAGGTTGCCGATGACTTCGGCGCGCTGTTCGGCGCGGCTTTCTTCCAGGATCGCACGGCGCGAGACAACGATGTTGCCGCGACGACGGTCCATCTTCAGGATCTGGAACGGCTGCTTCATGCCCATCAGCGGGCCAGCGTCGCGCACCGGGCGGACGTCAACCTGGCTACCGGGAAGGAACGCCACAGCGCCACCCAGATCGACCGTGAAGCCGCCCTTGACGCGGCCGAAGATCGCGCCATCGACGCGCTGCTCGGCGGCATAGGCCTTTTCCAGACGGTCCCAGGCTTCCTCGCGGCGGGCCTTTTCACGGCTGATCTGGGCTTCACCGCGCGCGTTCTCGACGCGGTCGAGATACACTTCCACCGTGTCGCCCACGTTGATGTTGGGCTGCTCACCGGGGTTGGCGAATTCTTTCAGGTCGATGCGGCCTTCCATCTTGTAGCCGACATCGATGATGGCCTGGCCCGCTTCGATCGCGATGACCTTGCCTTTGACGACAGTGCCCTCTTCGGGGGTGTCGATCTCGAAGCTTTCCTTCAACAGGGCTTCGAAGTCTTCCATGCTTGCTTTAGCGCACATATAGATCAGTTTCCTTTTCACGTGTTTTCACTGGCCATGCGGTTGGCTCCGCCGGTCTTGGCCCTGAACGAAAAAACGCTGCCGTCCGGGAAACCGGCGGCTGCGACTCTTCTCAGGATGCGGGGCCTATAGCCCCATCGCCTTCGGGTGGCAAGGGAAACCGGGCCTAGACAGCAGGTGCATAGCCCCGCCGAATGGCGGTTCGCCGGTCAAGTTCGGCATTTACCTCGGCGCCCACCAGCACCATCACCGTGGACAGCCAGATCCACAGCATCAGCACCACTACGGCGGCCAGTGAGCCGTAAGTTTCGTCATAGCTGCCGAAGTTCGTCACATACCAGCCAAGCCCGGCCGAGGCGGCGATCAGCCCGATGCCGGCCACAACCGCGCCCGGCGTGATCCAGCGCCAGTCGGCATCCGGGCGGTCCGGGCCCCAGAAATACAGCGCCGCCAGCACCGCGAGGAGGAGCGCCAGGATCACCGGCCAGCGCAGCGTCAGGACCAGCGCCTCGCCCACCGGGCCCATCTGGTCCACCAGGAAGGGCAGCGCGGCCACAAGGACGCCAAGGACGATCACCAGCCCGATGGCGCCCAGCGTGAAAGCCAGTGCCACAAGGTTCAGCCGGGCAAAGCTGCGCGTCTCCTTCACATCATAGGCTATCCCCAGCGCTTCGATCAGCGCCTTCGTGCCACCGTTCGCCGACCACAGCGCGATGACGAGGGCGACCAGGGCGGTCAGGGACAGCGCACCATTGGCCTTGCCCGCAATCCGCGCAGCCTGGTCGGTGATCAGGACCTCTGCTTCGTCCGGCAAAAGGCTGGTCACGGGCGCCAATAACCCCGGCACATCGGCAGGGGACAGGATCAGCCCGAAGATCGAGATCAGCGCCGTAATCGCCGGGACCAAGGCCAGAAGCGCATAGAAGGCGACGCCCCCCGCCACGGCCAGAACGCGGTCGCGGACAGTCTCGTCCTTCAGGTCGCTCAGGAAATCCCAAAGGTCGGCGAAGGATCGAATGGGCATCGGCGGACTCCTTTGAAGGGAAAACCCGCAAGCCCCGCTCAAGTTCCGGAAAGACGGGCCGACACCACTGCGCAGGCCGCCGCGACCGCCTCTTCGATTGCCATCTTGGTGGTATCGATCACCACCGCGTCCTCGGCGGCCCGCAAGGGCGCATCTTCCCGCCCCATGTCCCGCGCATCGCGTTCCTTGACCTCGGCCAGCACCCGCGCCTCGTCCCCGCCGACCTCCAGCCAGCGGCGGTGGGCGCGGACTTCGGGGCTGGCGGTGACATACAGCTTCACCTCGGCTTCGGGGCAGATCACCGTGCCGATGTCCCGCCCGTCCAGCACCGCACCGCCCTCGACCCGTGCAAACCGGCGCTGGAAGTCGACGAGGGCCGCCCGCACCTCGGGGATTGCCGCAACCCGGCTGGCAGCCTGCCCGGCCTCCAGCGAGCGCAGGTCGTCCCGATCCAGATCGGCGGGCGTCAACCGGCGCGCCGTCTCGACCGGGTCTCCGCCCATCACTCCGACCGCGCGATAAAGTAGCCCGGTGTCCAGATGCCGGAACCCGAACCGCGCGGCCACGGCCCGGCTGATCGTGCCCTTCCCTGCGGCGGCTGGCCCGTCGATGGCGACCGTGAAGATCATGCTGCCTTCCCATGCTGCGCACCCATACGGGCGGATGGATCGGGAGTATTTGGAAAACCGCAAGTCGTGAAGCAGAAAGCGCTGCCCGTCTCGCTTGGGCCAGCGCGGGGCCTGCCCGATGGCAAGGCGTTGAAATTCCTTGCGGCCATCCGGTCGAATGCAGGTTTCCCTGTGCCTTACCCCTTGGATTCTGCGCCTGATTGTGCGACTGTCCGCTCGCGACGTTATCTATTCGACCACTGTCTCCGACCATCGGCCACAGCAATCGACTACAGCTGACGGGGCCAAGCCGCTGCATTCCGCGGGCGGTACGACAGACAGGAGACTTCACGATGGCCAAGGGCACCGTGAAATGGTTCAATGAAACCAAAGGCTACGGCTTCATCGCCCCGGAAGGCGGCAAGAAGGACGTGTTCGTTCACATCACCGCGCTGGAACGCGCCGGGCTGCGCAGCCTGAAGGACGGCCAGCCGGTCACCTTCGACATCGAAGCAGGCCGCGACGGGCGCGAATCCGCGACGAACCTCGCGCTGGCATAAGCCTTGCCGCTGTAAGACGAGCTGGGGGCGGCCCTGCGCTGCCCCCGCATGCCTCAGTTCATCGTGACCGCCGCCCTGTCGCGCAGCACGTGATCGAACCCGATGCGGAAGCTTGCCTCGGACACATCTTCCGGCAGGCAGACCGCCGTGCGCCGCCCAAGCGGATAGACCGGAATGTCGAATTCCCGGCTGACCAGCATCACCCGCATCTTCGCCTCGCCCGAGATCAGCGCGGAAATCGCCCGCTCGGCCCCGGCGATGCCACCGAACGCGTCACAATCCATCACGAAAAGATCATAGCCGAAACGATCCCCAAGGACGGCGCCCACCGCGTCGTCCAGATCGTCATGGGTATCGACAAGGCTGCCGTAGCTGGCAAGACGCTGGCCAGTCGCCCCATCGGCCTGGTCGGTCAACAACAGGACGCGGACGCCCATCGTATGCGGGGCAACCTTCTGGCGACCGGTCCGAACGAAAGTCTGCACACGCACCCCCCTTCACTACCTTCTGCCAACTTCACCGAACAATGCGGAGAGCTTTCGCCCGAATAAAGGAAACTTGCAGAAAAAACCGCCGTTGCAGCGCCACATTCAAGTCACAGTTGCCAGCCGACAGGGCCGATTCCACACTCAGGTTGCAAGACTCACCCTTGTCCGGCTGGGAATCCGGTAGGCATGCTGTTAACCTAATCCGCACCGAAATGCAGCCCTTGTCTGCAGTCGAACCTGATTCGCATCGGATTTCTTGCATGAATCGTCACATCGACATCACGGATCTCTCCCTCAGGCAAGACCTGGCGGCCGCGTTTCGCTGGACAGCGCGGCTCGGGATGCACGAGGCGATCGCCAATCATTTCTCGCTGGCGGTGAACGCCGATGGCACGCGATTCCTGATCAATCCGAACGGCCGCCACTTCAGCCGGATCACCGCCTCGTCCCTGGTCGAGATCGACGCGACCGACCCGGACACCATGTCGCGTCCCGATGCGCCGGACCCAACGGCCTGGGGCCTGCATGGCGCGATCCACCGCGCCTGCCCTCATGCCGTTTGCGTCATGCATGTCCATTCGGCACATGCGACCGTGCTGGCCAGCCTTGCCGACTCGCGCCTTCCCGCGATCGACCAGAACTCGGCGATGTTCTTCGGCCGCCACGTGGTCGACGACCAGTACGGCGGCATGGCGTTCGAGGCCGAGGGCGCGCGCTGTGCGGCCCTTCTTTCCGACCCGAAGATCACCACCATGGTCATGGGCAACCATGGCGTGCTGGTGGTCGGTCGCACCGTGGCCGAGACGTTCAACCGCCTCTATTACTTCGAACGCGCTGCCGAGACCTATATCCGTGCGCTGCAGACCGGGCGTCCGCTGCGCGTCATGCCGGACGAGATCGCCGAAAAGACCGCGCGTGAGTGGGAAGCCTACCCCGGTTTCGCCAAGGCGCACCTGCAAGAGCTGCGCGCGATTCTCGATGCGGAAGACCCCGGCTACGCCGCCTGACCCCGATTTTTCGCCGAAAAATCGTCGCCCCGTGTCGCGGGCAGAAAATCGGCTTCGCTTTTCGCGCCCCCTATCCTAGATCAGCCGCAAAGGGAGTGCGCCAATGCTGTCCGATCCGCTTTTCATCTTTGCCGCCATCGCCTGTCTTGTCGTGCTTGCCATCCTTCTCTTCGGCATCGGCACTTTCGCCAAGGGCGGCGAGTTCAACAAGCGCAACGCCAACAGGATCATGCGCTGGCGCCTGGGCGTGCAGTTCGTGGCGGTGGTGCTGATCGTCGCCTTCGCCTGGCTGCGGGCAAGGGGCTAAACCATGGTCGTCCTGTCGAAGATCTACACCAAGACCGGGGACGCCGGGGAAACCGCACTCGGCAACGGCGCGCGGGTCGCCAAGCACAGCTTGCGGGTCAGCGCCTATGGCACCGTCGATGAGACGAACGCAACAGTCGGCCTTGCCCGCCTGCACGCGACCGGCGAGATGGCCGAGGCCCTGAAGCGCATTTCGAACGACCTCTTCGACCTTGGTGCCGACCTCTGCACGCCCGACCGGCATCTTGACGCGACCCTGTCCTACACGCCCCTGCGGATGATCGAGGGCCAGGTCACCCGGCTGGAACGCGAGATCGACGCGATGAACGGGCGTCTCACCCCCTTGCGCAGCTTCATCCTGCCCGGCGGATCAGTGCTGGCCGCCCAGCTTCACCTTTGCCGCACCGTCTGTCGTCGCGCCGAACGGCTGGTGGTGGAAACCGCGACGATGGAGGACGTGAACCCCGAGGCTGTCCGCTACCTGAACCGCCTGTCCGACTGGTTCTTCGTCGCGGGCCGCATCGCCAACAACGACGGCAAGGACGACGTCCTCTGGGTTCCCGGCCTGACGCGCTGATCTTCTGATCGCCTCGAACGATCAAAACGCGGCGTCGCGTCGCGCCAACCTGTCGTATTTGCTCTGTTGCGACGCGTTACGTTCCGGTAACAGGCGGGGCGAGAGCTTGTGCGGCCCTGCGCGGCCCACGTCGGACAAGGAGTGCGGCCCATGAAGGTTCTGGTCCCGGTCAAGCGGGTGATCGACTACAACGTGAAGGTGCGGGTGAAGGCGGACGGGTCGGGGGTTGACCTTGCGAACGTCAAGATGTCGATGAACCCCTTCGACGAGATCGCCGTGGAAGAGGCGATCCGCCTGAAGGAAAAGGGCGTGGCGACCGAGGTCGTCGTCGTCTCCATCGGCGTGAAGCAGGCGCAGGAGACACTGCGGAACGCGCTCGCCATGGGTGCCGACCGCGCGATCCTGATCGAAGCCGCTGCCGACGTGCACACCGACATTGAACCGCTGGCCGTGGCCAAGCTTCTGGCCGCCGTGGTCAAGGAAGAGGCCCCGGGCCTCGTCCTCTGCGGCAAGCAGGCGATCGACAATGACATGAATGCCACTGGCCAGATGCTGGCGGCGCTGCTGGGCTGGTCCCAGGCCACCTTCGCCTCGGAAGTCGCCATCGAGGGCGACCACGCGAAGGTCACGCGCGAAGTGGACGGCGGGCTGCAGACCATCACGGTGAAGATGCCGACGATCATCACCGTCGACCTGCGCCTGAACGAGCCGCGCTATGCGTCGCTGCCGAACATCATGAAGGCCAAGGCCAAGCCGCTCGCCACCAAGACGCCGGCCGATTACGGCGTGGACGTCTCGCCGCGCCTCTCGGTCGTGAAGACTGTCGAACCGGCGGGCCGCAAGGCGGGCGTGAAGGTCGGCTCGGTGGCCGAGCTGATCGCGAAACTCAAAGACGAAGCGGGGGTGATCTGAGATGGCCGTTCTTCTTCTTGCTGACGTTGTCGACGGGAAACTGGCGACCGACCAGGTTGCGAAGGCGCTGACCGCAGTGAAATCGCTGGGTCCGGTGACCGTTCTGGTCGCAGGCACGGGCGGCGATGCCGCTGCCGCCGAGGCGGCGACGCTGGACGGCGTGGCCAAGGTCCTCTTCGCCGACGACCACGCCTATTGCCACGGCATGTCCGAACCCACCGCCGCGCTGGTCGTGTCGCTGGCGGGGGATTACGAACACATCGTCGCCGCTTCCGGCGCGCTGTCGAAATCGGTCCTGCCCCGCGTGGCGGCCCTTCTCGACGTGATGGTGATCTCGGAAGTCCTCGCGGTCCATGACGCCGCGACCTTCGACCGTCCGATCTATGCCGGGAACGCGATCCAGACGGTCAAGACCTCGGACGCGAAGAAGGTGATGACCATCCGCACCGCGACGTTTGATGCGGCGGGCAAGGGCGGCAACGCCCCGGTCGAGAAGGTTTCGGCCAGCGTTGACGGGTCGATGTCGGCCTGGGTCGAGGACAAGGTTGCCTCCTCGGACCGTCCGGAGCTGACCTCGGCTGGCATCGTCGTCTCGGGCGGACGTGGGGTCGGCTCGCAGGCGGACTTCGCGCTGATCGAGAAGCTGGCGGACAAGCTGAACGCCGCGGTCGGTGCCTCGCGCGCCGCCGTCGACTCGGGCTACGCGCCGAACGACTGGCAGGTCGGGCAGACCGGCAAGGTCGTCGCGCCGGAGCTGTACGTGGCCGTCGGCATCAGTGGCGCAATCCAGCACCTGGCGGGGATGAAGGACTCCAAGGTCATCGTCGCGATCAACAAGGACGAAGAGGCCCCGATCTTCCAGGTCGCCGACTATGGCCTGGTCGCCGACCTGTTTACCGCCGTGCCGGAGATGATCGAGAAGCTCTGACGTAAGGTGGGCAACCTGCCCACCCTACGAGGGGTCACCGCAAGGTGGCCCCTTTTGCGTTCAAGGAAGCCCCCGCAGACCCGGCACCAGTTGGGCGGCGATTTCGACATGCACCGCCGCCCCAGGCAGGCATGCCGCCTGCGCCGCCTCGGTCTCCGGAAAGGTCATGTCGAACGGGGCCATCGCGCGTGCCTGGGCACTCGGCATCACCTCGACCACTGCCGAGACCTCAGGCCGCAGCACGTCGATCAGTCTGCGATCGATGAACAGAGGATCGCTCTCCGGTGCATCGGGTCGCGCTGCACCGGTCACCCATAAGAGCACCCGCCGCCCGGGTAGCCGTGCCAGCAGCGCGCGCATCCGGTCTAGCCAGGCTGCCTGCAGCCCCTCGACAACCTTCCCGAACGCCTCCGGGTCAGCGCGGCGCAGAACCTGCAAGAGATGCCGGGTAAAATGGATGTCGGCGAAATCGACCTCGGGATACATCTCCCGCAGGGCCGGGGTCGCCGCCAGGAACCGATCATTCCGGCGGCTGTGCACCGTGTAGAACGGGTTCGTCAGCGCCTCGGCCCCGGTCACCTGGACCACGGCCATCGCCGCCCCCGCCGCGATGTCCAGCGTGTCGGGGTCCGACAGGTAGAAATCCGGCCCCGCATTCAGCGCCGCAAGGTTTGCCACCGGCTGGCCCAGCGCACCTTCCAGAATGTCGGCATAGGGCTGCGCGACATAGCGCCCAAAGGCGCCCGACCCGCCCAGCACGGCCACATAGGGCTGCGTCAGGTCCCGTTTCGGCCCCCGGAACATCACCTTCGACGCACCATAACGGCACGGTCGATAGTCGAGCGCCCCCGCGCCCGCCTGCATAAGCATCATCCCACCACCCAAAAGCAGTCTACCCGCCGGAAAGCCTGGCCGACAGTGGTTGCCGAATGGCTAAAATCGGGCGGTTCAGTAAAAGGCCCCGCACTTTGCCCGTACTTTGCCCGTCCTTGCACGGGCCGGACGGGCCGGGCATAACCCTGGGCAACAGATGGAGGGTGCGATGGAGATCAAACTGGTGGGCGTCGTGGGCGCCGGGCAGATGGGCAACGGCATCGCCCATGTCTTCGCACTGGCGGGCTACGACGTCCTGATGACCGACATATCCGAGGACAGCCTGACCAAGGCCCTTCAGACCATCGAGAAGAACATCGAACGCCAGGTCGCGCGCGGCAAGGTCCTCCCCGCCGACAAGCGCGCCGCGATGGAGCGGATCAAGACCACGCTGAAGCTGTCCGACCTTGGCCCCTGCGACCTGATCATCGAGGCCGCGACCGAACGCGAGACGGTCAAGCAGGCGATCTTCGAGGACCTCTTGCCGCACCTGAAGCCCACGACGATCCTGACCTCGAACACCTCGTCGATCTCGATCACCCGCCTCGCCAGCCGCACCGACCGGCCGGAAAAGTTCATGGGCTTCCATTTCATGAACCCGGTCCCGGTGATGCAGCTGGTGGAACTGATCCGCGGCATCGCCACCGATCAGGAGACCTGGGATACCCTGCACGACGTGGTGCGGAAGCTCGGCAAGACCGCCGCGAGTGCCGAGGACTTCCCGGCCTTCATCGTCAACCGCATCCTGATGCCGATGATCAACGAGGCAGTCTATACGCTCTACGAAGGGGTGGGTTCGGTCAAGTCGATCGACGAGTCGCTGAAGCTGGGTGCCAACCACCCGATGGGCCCGTTGGAACTGGCGGATTTCATCGGGCTTGATACCTGCCTTGCGATCATGAACGTGCTGCACGAGGGGCTGGCGGATACCAAGTACCGGCCCTGCCCGCTCCTGACCAAGTATGTCGAGGCCGGGTGGCTGGGCCGCAAGACCCAGCGGGGATTCTATGACTACCGGGGCGAGGTGCCGGTGCCGACGCGGTGATATCCGCCTAAAAGGTCCCGACGATCTGCCGCTCGAACGCGGGCCAAAGGGGGAGCGTCGCCAGGACGATAAAGGCCAAGGACAGCAGGAAGAAGCCGAAAGACCCCGACACCCAGACCACCCAAGAGGCTACGCAAAAGGTGCCAAGCATGACGCCCGCGCCAACCTTCCGCGTCTTGGGCAAAAGCAACGCGAGCCCACCGGCCACCTGCAATACTCCAAAGCCAATCGTGAGTGCATCCGGGAACCCGGCGGCCTGAAACAATGCCATCTCTGCGGGCAGGCGGACAAGCTTGGTGATACCGGTCGCAATCGACAGCAGGACCAGCATCGCAAAGATCAGGACAACCGCGGGGCGCTTCATGATTCGGAGTCCTTCAAGTCGCACCAGGCGCGGACGATCCGCTCCAGCTCGGGCCGTTTCGCCGCGAGGTCTTGGGCGTCCCTGATCTTCAGCGCGCGGCCCTCCGCCCCTTCGCCTTCCAGACTGGGGAAGTCTCCGGGGATCGTCGCACCCGTGTGGAACATCAGGCTGACATGGGCTTTGGCCCTGGGAAAGAACGATGCGATGTTGCCCTTGTAGGTGAAGGTCGGGGCCTGCCATTTGATGCATTCGCCGACACGGGGGTCAGCGGCGAGGATGACTTCGCGCACGGCCTGCACCAGGTCCTTCTGTGGGTTTGCGTAGGCCGCCATCCAGCGGTCGACTTCCGGGTTCGGTTTCATCCGGCGTCCCCCGTGTCGAGCGTGGTTTCCAGTTCGGCGATGCGGCCGTCGGCCTGCATGCGATAGCGGTTCACACCTTGGCCCCGGCCGCCGGGAAGGCCGGGCGAGAGGCAGGTCCAGCGGACGCGGATCTGGGGGCCTTCGGTTTCCACTCGGTCGATGCGGATGCGCATGTCTGGAAGCGGATAGTCCCAGCCCCGCGCCATTGCAGCCATGATCGCCGGCTTGCCCTCGTGGCGCTGTGGCTGGCCGGAGAACGGCTCGATATAGACCGCGTCCTCGGCGAAGACGGCGGCCATTTCCTCGGCCCCGGCGCGACCGGCTTGCATGGCGGTGAAGAAGTTCGCAATCTCTTTCGGGATCAGAGTCATGTCCGGGACGGGGCTCCATGTTGCGGGATGAGGTGAAAGCCGAGCTTGCGCGGGCGCTGGAGGGCCTGCGTCAGGGCGATGCGGGCGGCTGGGCCGCGCTTGAGCCGCTGACGCGGCTCTCGGCGCAGGGGTTCGAACTGACAATCGACTTTACCACCGAGGCCATGCTGGGTGCCCCGGTGATCCTGGCCCGCGAACGCCGCCCCGCGCTGCCCCTGGACCTGACGCCGCGCCAGGCCGAGGTCGCGCGCGGCCTGGCCGAAGGCCTTTCGACCAAGGCAATCGCCAAGCGGTTGGGTATTGCGCCGTCGACCGCGAAGGATCATGTGGCGGCGGTGATGGCAGCGCTGGGGACAAAACGGCGGGCGGAGGTGGCGGCGCGATTGCATGGGACCAAGCTTCGCTAAGGAGCCCACGCCTGTCTATCCGCCAGATGGGGGGTGGTCGCGCCCTAAGGCTACTTCTTTAACCCCAGCGTATGCTCGCGCAGCCAGGCCAGGAACCCCCTCGGGTTGCCCTCCCACTTCTTCAGCTCTTCCGCCGGGATCGGCTGACCGATCACCGGGCGGGTCGGCTTGAAGAGACACCGCTTGATCTCATACAGCAGCAAGCCCTGCCGCAGGGTGTCCGACAGCTGGTTGGCGATCTGGAACATCCGGCTGTTCTGCCCGGGAAAGTAGACCGGCAGGATGGTCGCGCCACTGGATTTGACGATCTTGTGGGTGAAGACGTTCCACTCGCCCTCCACCGCCGGACCCCACCAGCCTTCGCTCATCGCCACCTTTCCCGCTGGGAACAGGATGATGACCCCCCCGGCCTTCAGGTGCTTGATCGTCTCGTCCCGCATCTGCAGGCCCAGCTCGCGGGCGTTGTCCTCATGCGGGAAGGGGACGGGGATCATGAACTCCTCGACCTCGGGGATCCCGGTCAAGAGCGACCGGGTCAGGATCTTGAAGTCCGACCGCACGCGGTTGACCATTTCGGCCAGGACCATTCCGTCGACCAGGCCCGAGGGGTGGTTCGACGCCACGACCAGCGGCCCGGTCTTCGGGATCAGCGCAATCTCTTCGGGCGGCGTCTCGATCCGTATGCCCATGTGGCGGATCGCCTTGGGCCAGAACGGCGCGCCATGCGGGGCGCCCGACTTTTCAAAGCTGCGGATCAGGCGCAGAAGCTGGACCTTCGCGGTCAGCCATTCGATCGCGCGGATCGTGCCCGCCTTGAACGGGTTCTTGAACGTGCCGGCATAGGACAGCCGACGCATGTCGTACTTCCGCTCCGACGCCGGAAGGGCGGGGGTCGGCGCCTGGGTGGCGATCTGGCTGTGGTCGGTCACGAAGCGGCAGTCCCCAACTGCTGCCCGGTACGCGCCCGGGCCTCTTCGCTCAATAGTCCTCTCCGAAGCGCGCCGCAACCAAAGCCTCCAGCGCATCGGCGAGTTTCTCCGCTTCCGCGCCTTGGCACGCTACGTCAATCACCGTCCCGCGTGAGGCGCCAAGCATCAGAAGCCCCATGATGGAATCGCCCGAAACCTCCATCCCGTCCTTCGACACCTTGGCCCGGGCGTCATGCGCCTCGACCACCTCGACAAAGCGGGCCGAGGCGCGGGCATGCAGGCCCTTCTCGTTCACGATGCGAAAGCTGCGGCTGGTCATCCCCGATCCCCTTGGGCCGTCCCTCAGGCCCCGCTGCCGAGGTCCAGGCTGTTGATATACTTGCGTCCGGCGTCCAGCGCCGCCGCCACAGCCTCAGGAACACCCAGGTCGCGCGACTTGGCAAGCTTGATCAGCATCGGCAGGTTCGCGCCATACAGGATCCGGCGGCCCGACATCGCGCAGGCCGGAAGCGAAAGGTTCGACGGTGACCCCCCGAACATGTCCGTCACCAGCACCACGCCCTGCCCGGTGTCGACGGCATCGGCGGCCGCGCAGATTTCCGCCTGCTTGGCGCTGCGGTCGTGGTCGTCCTCGATGGAAATCGCCCGGACCCCGTCCTGTCGGCCGACCACATGCTCGACCGCCGAGAGATACTCTCGCGCCAGGCCGCCATGTGCCACGATCACGATCCCGATCAAGCGCCGATCACCCTTGTTGCGTCCGGCTGCGCGGTGGCGGCCTTGCGTTCCAGTTCCCGATGCCGTTTTGACACCGCCCATCCGGCTTCTGCAAGCGCGGAACCGACCATTTCGGCCATTGCGACCGACCGGTGTTGCCCGCCAGTGCAGCCAAAGCCGATGGCGAGATGCGCCTTGCCCTCATCGACATGGGCCGGAAGGAGAAACAGCAACAGCTCGCTCACCCTCTGGAAGAATTCAGCGAATCTGGGGTCGGCCCGGACAAAGGCTTCGACTGCCGGATCGCGCCCATCCAGCGGGCGCAGCGCCGCCTGCCAATGGGGATTCGCCAGGAACCGGCAGTCAAAGATCATGTCCATCCCGCGCGGCACGCCACGCTTGTAGCTGAAGGACTGGACCGACACCGACAGCCGCCCCGTCGTCCCCGGATCGAACCGGCGGGCGATTTCCGCCTTCAGGTCGTGCTGGGTCAGTTCGGTCGTGTCGATCAGGTGATCCGCGCGCACCCGGATCGGGGCAAGAAGGTCGATCTCGCGTTCCACCCCCTGCGCCGGGGTTTCGTCCGGGGCCATCGGATGCCGCCTGCGCGTTTCGGAAAAGCGCTGGATCAGGACCCAGGGCGCGCAGTCGAGGTAGAGGACCTCCAGCTCGACCCTGGGGTCGCGGGTCAGCTTGTCGATCAGCTCGATCAGCGAGGTGGTGTTGAAGTCGCGGTTCCGGACATCCAGCCCCAGCGCGATGGGCCGACCAAGCGGCGGGCCCTCGACCAGGCGCGGCACCAGCGACAGCGGGATGTTGTCGATCCCCTCATAGCCCAGATCCTCCAGCACCCGGATCGTCGTCGTCCGCCCGGCACCCGAGGGGCCGGTCACGAAAACAAGGTGGTGATCCAGGGTCGCGTCTGAGGTCATTGGTCCCGTCCCGTCAGCGTCATGCCTGCCGTCCGTGGCGAAGATAAAGCATCAGGGCGTCGGGAAAATGGTCATTCTGCACCTGCAGCACAAGGGACAGCGGAATTCCCAGGATTGTGACCTTGCGGAACAGGGGCAGGCGATCGGGCTCGGGCTGTGCCAGATCGACGGCCAAGGCCAGGGCAACCGTCGCGCGCGCAGGCGCCCGCAGGATGCCGACGTGCCGCGCCTCGACAAGGCCTGCCAGGCCTGGGTTCGGGCAACTGGCCACCAGCATGTCCCCGATCCGCGTCACCTTGGTCTGGTCGTCTGACACCAGTTCGGCCCCCAGCCCGATCAGCCGGATCGCCAGCGCCGACTTGCCCGCGCCCGAGGGCCCCAGGATCAAGAGGCCGCGCTCGCCCACCGCGACGCAACTGGCGTGAAGGATGTCTTCGGTCACACGCGTGTTCAAACCGGCAGGCCGACCACGAACCGCGCGCCCAGCGGGTCGGACGACGGATCTGCGGCGGTCGGCCGGATGTTCTCGGCCCAGATCACCCCGCCATGCGCCTCGACGATCTGCTTGGAAATCGCCAGCCCCAGGCCCGAATGCTTGCCGAACTCGCTTTGCGGGCGTTCCGAATAGAACCGCTTGAACACCTTGGTCAGCGCCTGTTCCGGGATGCCCGGCCCGGTGTCTTCCACCACGATCAGTACCCGATTTTCCCGCCGCCGCGCCCAGACGCGGACCGCATCGCCGTCCTCGCAGAAGGAAATCGCGTTGGTCACCAGGTTCACGAAGACCTGCGCCAGCCGCGCCTCCAGCCCGTGGATGGTGATGGGTTCCGACGGCAGGTCGATGATGAAATCCACCCCCTTCTCACCCGCCTGCTGGCTTAGATACTGGCAGAGGTTCGACAGGGTCTTGAGAAGGTTGAACTCTTCTTCCTCCTCCTTCACCAGTTCCGAGTCCAGGCGCGAGGCGTTCGAGATGTCGCTGACCAGGCGATCCAGACGGCGCACGTCGTGTTCGATCACGTCCAGCAGCTTGTCGCGGTGTTCGTCCTTCTTCACGAAGCGCAAGCTGCCCACCGCCGACCGCAAGCTGGCCAGCGGATTCTTGATCTCATGCGCCACATCCGCCGCGAATTGTTCATTGGCGTCGATCCGGTCGTACAGCGCCGCCACCATGCCGCGCATCGCAACCGACAGACGGCCGATCTCGTCAGGCCGCGCCGCAAGGTCGGGGATGCGAACGCGGGACGGCGCAACCCGGCGCGAGTCGCGGTCGCGGCCCACTTCCGCCGCCGCGGCCAGGTCGGACAGGGGGTTCGAGATGGTGGATGCCAGCATCAGGCTAAGGCTGATCGACAGCACCACCGCCAGAAGGAACATCTGCAGGATCTGTTCGCGCTCATAGCGGACCAGCCGGTCGATCTCCTGGCTGTCCGAGGTGATGGCGACCACGCCCACCAGGTCGCCGTCCACCGTGATCGGCGTCGCCACGGTGAAATAGATGCTGCCCTCGCCGTTGCGGGTGACCCGCGTCACCACATCGCCGCCGCGCGCACCCTCGAAGGCGGCGCGCGCGTTGTCGGCAGGGTCGATCGTCTCGGTCCGCTCGGTCCGCCCCTGCCGGAACAGCACCGTCACCATATCCCAGACCCCTTCCAGGAAATCGGTCAGAAAGGTCGGCTGGTCGGGGTTCGTGATCAGCGTTCCGACCCCCTGCCCGACGCGCGAGGCCAGAAGCGACCCGGTCGGATCGAAGACGAAGACCTCCAGCACCGGGTCCAGTTCGATGTCCTGCAGCGGAGTGCGGAAATCGAAGCCCGCGCTGCCGGGCTGCAGATGCGCCTCGTAGACCGCCGCGATCAGCTCGGCCTGCCGCACCATCCCCAACTGCCGCTGCAGCGCCAGGCTGTCGCGGAACGGGTTCATGAACAGAACCCCCACCGCCAGCAGCACCAGCGCCATCAGGTTGAAGACGATGATCTTGCGCGCCAGCGGCGACCGGTTCAGCCCGACGATGCTGCGCCCGGACCGGCCTTCCTTCAGTCGCTCGACCGTGGCGTCCGGCGATACCCAGTCCTCGCCCAGAAGGACGTCGCCCGAGCGCTTCGGTCTCAGGTCATTGGGCGCAATCCGGGGCGAGGACGTCATCGCGGGCGGTCATCACTCTTCGTTGTAGCGATAACCGATACCATACAACGTCTCGATGGCCGAAAATGTGTCGTCGACCGACCGCATCTTCTTGCGCAGCCGCTTGATGTGGCTGTCGATGGTCCGGTCGTCGACATAGACCTGATCGTCATAGGCCACGTCCATCAGCTGGTCGCGGCTTTTGACGAAACCGGGCCGCTGGGCCAGCGCCTGCAAGAGCAGGAACTCGGTCACCGTCAGCGCGACCTCCTTGCCCTTCCAGGTCACCGAATGGCGCAGCGGGTCCATCCGCAGGGCGCCCCGCTCCATCATCCGGGTCTCTTCGGTGGCCGCAGCCTCGCCGGTGTTGATCGCCTCTTGCCGGCGCAGCAGCGCGCGGATGCGTTCCACCAGCAGCCGCTGGCTAAAGGGCTTCTTGACGTAGTCGTCCGCGCCCATCCGCAGGCCCAGAACCTCGTCGATCTCGTCATCCTTCGAGGTCAGGAAGATGACGGGGATCGAGGTCTTCTGCCGCATCCGCTGCAAGAGATCCATCCCGTCCATCCGGGGCATCTTTATATCCAGGACCGCCATGTCGGGCATCCGACGGCTGAACGCCTCGAACGCGGACTGGCCGTCATTGTAGGTCTCGACCTCGAAGCCTTCGGCCTCAAGGGTCATTGCGACTGACGTCAGGATATTCCTGTCATCGTCAACCAGGGCGATGCGGGACATCTTGCGTGCCTCCCTTATACTGCTGCAGCTGCCTTATCGTTATTTTTCCTGCATTTTCGGGGCTGGTGCGCCGATAAGCAACAGAAATCCGAATCACCCCTGAAACAATGGCCGAAGGGGTGGCAATTTCGCCCATCCCGACAACAATCTTCCGGACGCGCCGCGCTGGAACGTTGATGGTGGCGCTAACGGCGGAATGATTGCGCTAACTGTTTGAAATCACGCTATTCCCGTGCAAAAATCCCATGCTATAGGCCCATTATGGCCCGCCTCTACCAAGGCTAGTCACGGCATTCATTGGCCCGGGTGCCGACGGATTTGAACCGCCGCATGTCGAGTGTGGCAAACGGAGCTTGCAGCATGAACCACGGTCGCGTGAACCCCTCCCAGACACTTGAACACCACGGCATCACGGGTGCGGCGGTCGCCCACTACAACTATGTCGAGGCGGCTCTGGTCGAGGCGGCGGTGGCCCGCGGCGAAGGCCGCCTTGGTCGCGGCGGGGCTTTCCTGTGCTCGACCGGGCAGTTCACCGGCCGCTCGCCGAAAGACAAATTCGTCGTCCGCTCCGCCACCACTGAAGGCACGATCTGGTGGGACAACAACGCCGCCATGACGCCCGAGGCCTACCAGCGGCTCAAGTCCGACATGCTCGCCCACGTGAAAGGCGGCGAACTTTTCGTCCAGGACCTTTACGCCGGGGCCGACCCGATCCACCGCGTCGACGTCCGCGTGGTGACTGAACTTGCCTGGCACGGCCTCTTCATCCGTCACCTCCTGCGCCGCCCGGAGCGGTTGGAACTGGACAGCTTCACCCCGGAATGGACGGTCATCAACCTGCCGTCCTTCAAGGCCGACCCGGCGCGGCACGGCACCCGGACGGAAACCGCCATCGTCCTGAACTTCGACGAAAAGTGCGTCCTCATCGCCAACACCGCCTATGCGGGCGAAAACAAGAAGGCCGTCTTCACCGTCCTGAACTACCTTCTGCCCGAAAAGGGCGTGATGGCGATGCACTGCAGCGCGAACCACGCCATCGGCAACCCGGTCGACGCCGCCGTCTTCTTCGGCCTTTCGGGCACCGGCAAGACCACCCTTTCCGCCTCGCCCGACCGGACGCTGATCGGCGACGACGAACACGGCTGGTCCGACCGCGGCATCTTCAACTTCGAAGGCGGCTGCTACGCCAAGACCATCGACCTGTCGCCCGAGGCCGAGCCCGAGATCTACGCCACCACCCACCGCTTTGCGACCGTGGTGGAAAACATGGTCTACGACCCCGAAACGCTGGAATTGGACTTTTCCAACCGCAGCCTCACCGAAAACACCCGCTGCGCCTACCCGCTTGAGGCCATTTCGAACGCCAGCGCCACCGGCCTTGGCGGCCATCCCCGCCACGTCGTGATGCTGACCTGCGATGCCTTCGGCGTCCTGCCCCCCATCGCGCGGCTTTCCCCGGCGCAGGCGATGTACCATTTCCTCTCCGGCTTCACCTCCAAGGCCGCCGGGACCGAGCGTGGCATCACCGAGCCGCAGCCCACCTTCTCCACCTGCTTCGGTGCCCCCTTCATGCCGCGCCGCCCGGAAGTCTACGGCAAGCTTCTGCAACAGAAGATCGCCAAGCACGGCGCCTCTTGCTGGCTGGTGAACACCGGCTGGACTGGCGGGGCCTATGGCACGGGCAAGCGGATGCCGATCCGTGCCACCCGCGCGCTGCTGGCGGCGGCGCTGGACGGTTCGCTTGCGAAAGGCGAATTCCGCCGCGACCCCAACTTCGGCTTCGAGGTCCCGGTCTCGGTTCCTGGCGTGGCCGAAGGCCTGCTCAATCCGCGCGAAACCTGGACCAGCGCCAGCGACTACGACACCCAGGCCGCGAAACTGGTGGCCATGTTCCAGAAGAACTTCGCCCAATACGTCCCCTTCATCGACGCCGACGTGAAGGCCGCCGCCATCGGTTGACGGGAACAAGCCGGGGCATCGCCGGTTGACGGACAATGCCCCGGCTTTCCTCTCGCACCATCCCGCAACCGCGCCCCAACCCGCGCCCGGCGACCGCCTTTCCAATCGGCGGCGCGCTTCTTCTGGGCGCGGGGCTGGGCGGGTTCGTCGACGGGATCCTGCTGCATCAGGTCCTGCAATGGCACCACATCGCCTCCTCGGCGGGCGTGCCGGTCGACACGGTCGAGGGCCTGCGCCTCAACACCCTCCTCGATGGCCTCTTCCACGCTGCAACCTGGCTCCTCACCGTTCTGGGCATCGCGCTTCTGTGGCGCGGCGCACGGCGTGGGGTCCGGCTGCCATGGTCGCGGCTTCTGGGCGGCGCGCTCATGGGCTTCGGTCTTTTCAACCTGGTCGAGGGCATGGTCAACCACCAGCTCCTCGGACTGCACCACGTCAACGAAACCGCCCCGCCTGACCAATGGCTGGCCTGGGACCTGGCCTTCCTCGCCTCGGGCCTGATCCTCTTCGCCCTCGGCTTCCTTCTCAGCCGAAGAACGCCAGCCTGACCATGTTCAGCCCGGTCAGCACCAGCAACCCCTGGGTCCAGCGCCGGAACCGCGCCTGGTCCAGCCGGTCCTGCACCCGGTAGCCAAGGAACAGCCCCGCCAGCGCCGGGATGCACAGCGCCGCGGAAAAGCCCAGCGTCTGCGCATTCGCCAGCCCCGTCGTCAGATGCGCCGCCAGCAGCATCACCGCCCCGATCAGGAACACCACCCCCTGCGCCCGGATCATCTGCAGCTTGTCCGCACCGGTCGACAGCAGGAACACCAGCAAGGGCGGCCCCCAGATCCCCGACACCCCGCCATAGAGGCCCCCGATTACCCCCAGCCCCCATTCCGCCCGATCGCGATGCTGCAACCGGATCGCCAGGCTCCGGCCCATCAGCTGCAGGGCGGCAAAGATCGTGATCGGCACGCCAAGCATCGTCAGATACAGCCCCCGCGGGATCGCATCGGCAAACGGGGCCGAAATCGCGATGCAGATCACCGTCGCGATCAGGAATCGGCGATAGGTCTTCATCGTCTCGACCGCCGGTGCCACCCCTTGCCGGAACGCCTGGCTCAGGTTCGTGACCAGCGTCGGCAGGATCAGCCCGGCCAGCGCCACCTCCTGCGGCAGGAAGACCGCAAAGGCCGACACCAGGATCAGCGGCATCGCAAAGCCGACCGCTCCCTTCACGAACCCCGCAAACAGCGTCAACAGCAGCGCCGCCGCGAAGCCCTGTCCCGAAATCCCGCCGCTGACCAGATCGAACATGCCTTGCCCTTTCCCGCCCCTTGTGGCGCAGTCGGCACGCAAGGGAAAGGCCCGGAGCTGACATGCGACTTGCGCTGGCACTTGTCCTGATCCTGTCGGCCCCGCTGCGGGCCGATCCCGCCGCACCGCAGGCCGGCCCCGGCGTCGCCAGCCTTCGCATCGGCATCTTCTGCGCGCTGCAAGCAATGAACCAGCGCCCTGCCCCCGACACTCTGGCAGGCTGGATTCACGTCCCCGAGGGCGAGATCGATTTCCATTGGCCCGACCAGCACGTTGTCCCGGCGGCGATCGGCCTGGCCTTCGGGGTCAAGTCGCGCCTTGTGCCCGGCCAGTCCGTCATAGGGGAAATGCGCGTCTACCGCCCCGGCGCGACCACACCCGAACGCTGGGACTCTACCTTCAACGACCTGTCAGATCAGCTCGGCTTCTTCCGCTTTGACACCGAGGACGAACTGATCCCCGGTACCTGGCGGTTCGAGGCCTGGTCGGCAGACGAACAGCTTTACTCGGTCGAGTTCGAAGTCGTCCCCGCCGCCGCATTGCCCGGGATCGCCCAGGCTTGCGAGGCGACCTCGTGAAAACGGCTGCGACATTTTCGGTCCCCCGTGCAATCCCATTTGAAATCTTGTTGCGCTGCCGTTGCGAAGGCGCTACCCCTTCGCAGGTGCAGAATCTTGCCAAGGACCGACCATGCCTGACGGAAACCTGAATGGAGGGGCCATGACCGAGACCCCGATCCTCGCCGACCTTCAGCGCCTCACCGCCGCTGCCCTGCCCGAGGTCGAGGCCCTGTTCGTCACGGCGCGCGACCGGCTGAAGGCATCGGTGACGCTGGACGGCCGGCTCAACGCCGCCGCACTGGAATCCCGCCAGTTCCAGACCCATGCGCTGTCCTGGCTTGCCACCTATGTCGAGGCGCTGCGCCAGCTGCAGGCCTGGTCGGTCCGGCTGTCCGACGCGGGCCAGTTCGGCTCGATGGAACAGCTGATCCTGCAGATCGGCTTTGGCGAATACCTCGCCCAGATCGTCGGTGGCCTGCCGATGAGCCAGGGCGAAATCGCAAGACCGTCCGACCTCGGCCTGACCTGGACCCCGGCGCCGGAGGCCGCCCGCCTGATCGCCCACGGCAACACCCCCGCCGCGCGGGATGCCCTGGTGGCCCTCATGCAGGACAACCACGGCCGCGCGACCTTTGGCGCCACCGGCCTCGATGAAGAACTGGAGATGATCCGCGACCAGTTCCGCCGCTATGCGGACGAAAAGGTCATCCCCCGCGCGCAGGACTGGCACCTGAAGGACGAGCTGATCCCGATGGAGGTCATACAGGACCTCGCCGGGATGGGCGTCTTCGGGCTGACCATCCCGGAAGACTACGGCGGCTTCGGCCTGTCGAAAGCCTCGATGGTCGTCGTCAGCGAAGAACTCTCGCGCGGCTACATCGGGGTCGGCTCTCTTGGCACACGGTCAGAAATCGCCGCCGAACTGATCCTCTGCGGCGGGACCGAGGAGCAGAAACAGAAATGGCTTCCCGGCCTTGCCTCTGGCGAAATTCTGCCCACCGCCGTCTTCACCGAACCGAACACCGGCTCCGACCTCGGCAGCTTGCGCACCCGCGCCCGCCGCAAGGGCGAGGATTGGGAGATCACCGGCAACAAGACCTGGATCACCCATGCCGCCCGCACCCATGTGATGACCGTCCTCGCCCGATCAGTCGAGGGCACCACCGACTATCGCGGCCTCTCGATGTTCCTCGCCGAAAAGACCCCCGGCACCGACGAAACGCCCTTCGTCGACCAGGGCTTGTCGGGCGGCGAGATCGAGGTCCTCGGCTATCGCGGCATGAAGGAATACACCGTCAACTTCGATGGCTTCCGGGTGAAGGGCGAAAACCTTCTCGGCGGCGTCGAAGGCCAGGGCTTCAAGCAGCTGATGCAGACCTTCGAATCCGCCCGCATCCAGACCGGTGCCCGCGCCATCGGCGTGGCGCAGTCCGCGCTGGAAACCGGGATGCAATATGCCCTCGACCGCCAGCAGTTCGGCAAGCCGCTGATCGCCTTCCCGCGCATCTCGGGCAAGCTTGCCATGATGGCGGTGGAGATCATGATCGCCCGCCAGCTGACCTACTTCAGCGCCTGGCAAAAGGACCACGGCCACCGCTGCGACCTGGAGGCGGGGATGGCCAAGCTCCTCGGCGCCCGTGTCGCCTGGGCCGCCGCCGATAACGCGCTGCAGATCCACGGCGGCAACGGCTTTGCCCTGGAATACCGCATCAGCCGCATCCTGTGCGACGCCCGCATCCTGAACATCTTCGAAGGTGCCGCCGAGATTCAAGCCACGGTGATCGCGCGCCGTCTCCTGGAGTGACCGCTTGATTTCAGCCCCGCCGCCCCTAAGGTTGATCCAAGGAATTTCAGGGGGTGGGTATGGAAGTTGTGCTTTTGACCGGCGTGAGCGGGTTCATCGCCAAGCACGTCGCCCTCCGACTTCTGAACGCAGGCTACAACGTGCGCGGGACCCTGCGCCGCCTGGATCGTGCGGCCGAGGTCCATGCCGCGCTGAAACCCTATCTGACCGAAAACGCCGGTCAGCTGTCGCTCGTCCAGGCCGACCTTGAATCCGACGCCGGCTGGGCCGAGGCGATGGCCGGTGTCTCGGCGCTGATCCACACCGCCTCGCCCTTCCCGATTGCCCAGCCCAAGGACCCCGCCACCGTGATCCGCCCCGCGGTCGAGGGCACGGAACGGGTCCTGAAGGCCGCCGCCGCCGCCGGGGTCACGCGGGTCGTCCTGACGTCTTCGACCGTCGCCGTCCTGAACGAGGCCAAGCCTGACACGCTCCAGGACGAGGCCGACTGGTGCGACACCCATCTGCCTTCAACCACCGCATACGCCAAGTCGAAGACGCTCGCCGAACGCGCGGCCTGGGAAATCGCCAAGGCGCGCGGTCTCAAGCTGACGACGATCAACCCCGGCCTCGTGGTGGGGCCGCCGCTGGATGAACACTACGGTGCCTCGCTTGGCCTTGTCGAACGCATCCTGAAAGGCCGCGACCCGATGTTGCCATCCATCGGCTTCCCCTTGGTTGACGTCCGCGACGTGGCCGAGATGCATCTGCGCGCCCTCCAGCGACCCGAGACGACGGGACGGCGCTACATTGCTGCCGCCGGGTCGATGGCGATGGTCGACATGGGCCGCACGCTCAAGGCGGCCTACCCCACCCGCCGCATCCCGACGCGCGAGGCGCCAAAAGCCATCGTCCGGCTCCTGTCGCTCTTTGACCCCGCGATCAAGTCGATCCTGCCAAAGCTCGGCCATCTTGAACGGGTCTCGAACGCGCGTGCCGTCAGCGAAATGGGGATGGAGTTCATCGCCCCGAAAGCCGCCCTGCTGGCCTCGGCCGACTGGCTGGTCAAGCACGGCAAGATCTGGGCCTAGGCCGCAACACCCCCGCGCGACGGCCTTTGCACCCCAAGCCGCGGGTGCATCCGCCCCGCCACCGCCCAGGATGCGATCAGCCCCACCCCAGCCGCCACGAATATCCCCGGCAATGGGGCCACCCACAGCACCAGCCAGGCCGCCCCCGGCGTCAGGATCGACGACACGTCCCGGAAGCTGGAATAGACCGCCGACATCTCGGTCCGCTCCGACGGCTTCACCGACATCAGGAACGGCAACCCGCCCACGACATCCAGCATCACCAGGAAGATTGAGGCCGCCATGCAGAAGGCCACGGTCGACCAGGGCAGGAAGGCCAGAAGCCCCGCCGCCAGGAACAGGCCCCCGCACAGGCCGAAGGCCGCCCGCACCGACCGGCGGACCGACATCCGCCGTCCCAGCCGGTTCAAGGCGGGCGCCGCAAACAACAGCGCGTTCGATATGGACAAGGCAATGCCGCCAACCTTGTCCCCCAACCCCGCCTCGATGCAGAAAATCGGCAAGTAGACGACATAGACCCACCAGCCGCAGGACCGCATCACCGCGAACATCCAGCCCGCGATCAGCCTCGGCTGCCGGAAGAACCGGCCCAGATAGCCCAGCGGGTTCACCGCCGGCCGCTTTGCCCGCTGGATCTGCTTGCCGTTGCCCAACCGCAGGATCCAGAACGCCGTCAGCTGCGCCAGCGCAAAGGCCCCCGCCAGCAGAAACGGCGCGGGCGCCCACTGGTCATGCAGCCAGACCCCCGTCATCGGGCCGATCGCCCAGGGCGCGGCGGCATAGAGCATCTGCGTCGACTGGCTGCGCCCCAGGTCCGTCCGCTCGACATAGTCCAGCACATAGGCGTTCAGGCAGACGAAGGTCGTCGCCGTCGCCATCGCGTTGCAGGCCAGCGACATCGGCACCGACCACCAGGTCCCCAGCACCGCCAGCGCCATGCCCACCAGATACAGCAGGCAGCCGCCGGTATAGGCCCAGCGCCGGGGGATCTTCCGCGTGGCCCAGGGCACCATCAGCCCCCAGACCAGCGCCACGATGCCCGCCATGAAATAGACCAGCGAGGTCAGCTGCGCATCCTTCAGCGCGGCATAGACCGCCAGCGGCATGGCCGAGATCAGCGTGCCCCTGACCGCCGCCTCCAGGCCCGACAGAAGGGCGAAATGCTCGATGCGCGGGGTCGGGCTGTAACGCAGCGCCAGCGGAATGTAACGGACGGCCATGTGCAGACTTGGACGGCCAGTCCGGGGTTCCGTCTGTCACAAAATCGACATCCGCCGTCGCATCACGCCGGACGCACCAGAAGGTCGACCAGCCGCGCCCGCGCCTCGGGCAGGGGCCGGTCGTGCAGCACCGGACGCAACTCGCGGTCCAGGAAGAAGCCGGTCAACTGCAGGCCCGTCCGCACCGCCTCTGGGTCCAAGGACCCCTCGCCCCCCAAGCCTTCCGGCAGAGGCAGCAACCGGTCCGCCCAGTTCCCCGCGCCCTGGGCCGTGACCGCCCGCCCGGACTTCGGACTGACATAGGCCAACCCCTCCCGCACGCCCGTCACCGCGCAGACCGACAGGTCAAGGCCAAAGCCGATTTCCTCCAGAAGGCACAGCTCCCACCTGACATAGTCCGCGGTCCAGCCCTCCACGCCCAGCCGGTCCATCAACGCCACCGTGCGCTGCCACAGCGCCGGATGCGGCTCGCGTTCCGGCAGCGCCTCGTGCAGCAACGCGCAGACCGCCATCAGCCCCGCCAGCGCCAGCCGGTCCGCCAGAAGATGCGCGCGCGCCTTCACCGGCTCGACGGTAAAGCTGCCGATATGGTCATCCAGCCGCGCCCGCCATTCCAGTGTCAGACCCGTCCCCGGCTGCAAGGTCGCCGCCATCCGGCGCGAGGCCCCGCCCCGCACCACGCCCATGTGTCGGCCATGCTGCGCCGTCAGGACCTCGATGATCGCCGAGGTCTCGCCATGCGGCCGCATCGACAGAAGGATGCCTTCATCACGCCAGTCCATGCCCGGACTATCCCGCGCCCGCGCCCGGGCCGCAACTCAATCCGACAACCCGTCCTGGTCCAGAAGCGTCCGCCCCTGCCGGTCCTCCAACTCGATGACCCAAAGGTCCGGATCCCGCCCACGGGTCCGCGAGACCAGCGCATCGACCTCGGCCTCCGGCCCCTCGGTCAGCACGATCCAGGCCCGCGCGCCCGTCATCAGGTCCGACCGCCGTTCAAAGGCCCGCGCCGTCCCGTCCAGAAGCGCCACCTTGACCACCACAGCCCCGGCCTCCGGATCGCCCTTCGCAGTGACATAGGCCGGAATATCCGCCAGCCGCAGCCGCGTGAGGTAGGCCGAGACCCAGACGCCCGAAGCAAGCCGCACACTCATTCGCCAAGCCCTGCACAAATCTTCTGCGAAGATTTGTCCGAATTTTCGCAGAAAATTCGTGCCCCCTTAGGCATCGCCGTCCTTGAAGTCGAGGCCCATCTCCGAATAGCGCTCTGCCTCTTCCAGCCAGTTCGGGCGCACCTTCACCTGCAGAAACAGGTGCACCGTCCGCCCCAGGAAATCCGAAATCTCCGCCCGCGCCGCCTGGCCGATGGCCTTGATCGTCTCGCCCCGGTTGCCCAGCACGATCCCCTTGTGCCCGTCCCGCGCGACATAGACCACCTGGTCGATCCGCGTCGTCCCGTCGGGCTTGTCTTCCCACTTCTCGGTCTCGACTGTCAGCTGGTAGGGCAGTTCCTCATGCAGGCGCAGCGTCAGCTTTTCCCGAGTCATCTCGGCCGCGATCATCCGCATCGGCAGGTCGGCGATCTGGTCTTCGGGATAATACCACGGACCTTCCGGCAGGTTCGCCCCCAGCCAGTCCTTCAGATCCTCGACCCCATGCCCGCGTTCCGCGCTGATCATGAAGGTCTTGGCAAAGGGGAAGGCCGTGTTCGCCTCCTCGGCCAGCGCCAGAAGCGTCTCGGCCTTCACCCGGTCGATCTTGTTGATCGCCAGCGCCACCGGCTTCCCCTTCGGCATCTCGTCTCGCAGCCGGTCGATGATTGCCTGCGCCCCCTCGGTCAGCCCGCGCTGCGCCTCGATCAGCAGAACGATCACGTCGGCATCCGAGGCCCCGCCCCAGGCCGCCTTGACCATCGACCGGTCCAGCCGCCGCCGGGGCCGGAAGATGCCGGGCGTGTCCACGAAGACGATCTGCGCCTCCCCCGCCATCGCGATCCCCCGGATCCGCGCCCGCGTCGTCTGCACCTTGTGGGTGACGATACTGACCTTCGCCCCGACCATCCGGTTCAAAAGCGTGGACTTGCCGGCGTTCGGCTCTCCGATCAGGGCAACAAAGCCCGCGCGCGTGGTCATGTGGTGGCAACCCTTTCCTCAAGCCGTCCCCATAGGCGAAACGGCTACAAAAGGCCAGTTGGCATTGTGCACCCGCGAAACCGCCTGCTTAGGCCTCCCGTTCCACCCGCTCCAGCAGCGCCTTTGCCGCCGCCTGTTCGGCCACCCGCTTCGACCCGGCCGTCGCCTCTGCCGTCTCGCCGTTGGCAAGCGTTACCCGCACGGTGAACTGCGGCGCATGATCGGGGCCCGACCGCCCCGCTTCCTCATAGGTCGGGGGGAGCATCCCGCGCGCCTGCGCCCATTCCTGCAGGCTCGTCTTCGCGTCCCGCGCATCCGGTTCCACCGCAGCGATCCGCGCGCCCCAGAGCCGCAGAACCAAGGCCTTCGCCGCCTCGAAGCCCGCGTCCTGGTAGACCGCCGCGATCACCGCCTCCATCGCGTCGCCCAGCAGCGCCTCTTTCCGGCGGCCCCCGGTCAGCATCTCGGACCGCCCCAGCTTCAGCACATCCCCAAGGCCCACCTCGCGTGCGACATCGGCGCAGGTCTCCTTGCGGACCAGCGCATTGAACCGCGGCGCCAACTGCCCCTCGCGCGCCTCGACATCCGCCCCGAGCAAAGCCTCGGCCATGACCAGCCCCAAAACCCGGTCGCCCAGGAACTCCAGCCGCTGATTGTCCGGCCGCGTCGCCGTGCCGATGGAGGCATGGGTCACCGCGCGCACCAGCAGTTCAGGCTTGCGGAACTGGTGCCCCAGCCGGCCCTGAAAGGCCAACAGGTCCGCCGACAGCCTCACCTGACCCCGCTCACTCGATGGCCTTGAAGAACCGGTCGCTGCGCCAGGTCCAGAAATAGAACAGGCTCCGACCCGCTGACGAGAAGATCACCCGGTCCGCCCGTCCGATCAGGTACTTCGCGGGCAGGTAGCCGACGCCCCCCACCGACTGCGGAAAGCGGCTGTCGGTCGAGTTGTCGCGGTTGTCGCCCATCACGAAGTAATTGCCCTCGGGCACCGTGAAGACATCCGTCGTGTCCCCCGGCCCGCCCGCGTCGATGTTCAGGACATGGTGCGTGCGGCCTTCGGGCAGGGTTTCCAGGAAACGCGACTTGGTGCAGACCCCGCCCTCGCCCACCGCGCCGTTCTCGCAGCGCGGGCGGTTGCGCATCGGGCCTTGCGGCTCGTAGATCTCTTCGAAGACCCCGTCCGCCTGCTGCGGCGCTTCGGCCCCGTTGATGAAAAGGACCCCGTCCTTCATCTGGATCTTGTCGCCCGGCAGCCCGATCAGGCGCTTGATATAATCCGTCCCCGCCGTCGGATGCCGGAACACCACCACATCGCCCCGCTCCGGCTCGCCCCCAAGGAAGCGCTCCTCGAAAGGACACAGGGAAATCGTCGTGAACGGGATCTCGCAGCTGTAGCGCGAATAGCCGTAGGCCATCTTGTTGACGAACAGGAAGTCGCCGATCAGCAGCGTGTCCTTCATCGATTCCGACGGGATCCAGAACGGCTGGAAGAACACCGACCGGAAGCCGATGGCGATCACCAAGGCCCAGAAGACGGTCTTGATGGTCTCGACGATGCCGCCGTCGGTCTTGTCCTTGGCCATGTTGGTCCTGCCTATATTGATTGCACGCCGATCGCGCGCGGGGCTTTTGTGGTTTTTGGCTACATGCGCGTCCGGTTGGGGCGAAGTCAAGCGCGCGCCGCGCCGCCCGAGGCAACCGGTCGCGCCTCGATCACCACGAAGGCCTGAGCCCAGGGGTGGTCGTCGGTCAGCGTGACGTGGATCAGCGCCTCATGCCCCGGCGGTGTCATCGCCCGAAGCCGTTCCGCCGCCCAGCCCGTCACATGCATCACCGGCTGGCCCGACCGCAGGTTCGTGACCGCCATGTCCTTCCACGAGATCCCCATCCGCAGCCCCGTCCCCAGCGCCTTGGAACAGGCCTCCTTCGCCGCCCAGCGCTTGGCATAGGTCGCCGCCACCGCCCGCGCCCGGCTTTCGGCCTTCTTCTGCTCGATCTCGGTGAACACCCGAGCCTTGAACCGGTCGCCGTGGCGGGCCAGTGTCGCCTCGATCCGCTCGATGTTGCAGAGGTCTGTGCCGATACCCAGGATCATGGGAGCATTGCCGTCACGAACCCCGTCGGCTTGTTGACTGTCAGCCATAGCAACCTTCCATCTGCTTCAACTGGCAAACGGAAGGTCACGCCTTGCGCAGACGGATACCTGACCGCAATGGAGCCAAAGTCAATTGTTGAAAAACCTGTAGCCTTTGAGGCGGAAACCATACTGCATGCTGGGATGCCGATGTCATCTTGCGGCGGGTGCAGCATCACCAAGTGGAAAGTCGTCGCGGCTGGCTGGCCAGTGTTGAACACGACGACGCGGACCTCTCCGTTGGCGAATGTCTTTGCGCCTGTCTTGGAAGGCTCTGCCTCTGCCCATACTTCGGCCAGTTCAGTACAAGGGGTCACAGTGACGGCAGCAACCGGTAGCGCGGCCAGCATCAGTGCTCCGATGGCTGGAAGACTTAGGCGGTGCCAAATCATCACACCAGCCCGCGCGCCAGGTCCATCCGGCGGCGCATTTCCTCGATGGCCGGACCCAGGCCCCGGAAGATCGCCTCGCCCACCAGGAAATGCCCGATGTTCAATTCGGCCAGCTCGGGGATTGCGGCGATCGGCTCGACATTCTCATAGGTCAGCCCATGCCCGGCATGGACCTCCAGCCCGAAACTCGCCGCCCGCTCGGCACCCGCGCGCAGCGCATCCAGCTCCCGCTCGGCCAGCGACAGCTCTCCGTCGGCCAGCAGCTCCGAATACAGCCCGGTGTGCAGTTCCACCACCGCCGCCCCGATCCGGGCGCTGGCCTCGATCTGGCGCGGGTCGTGGCTGATGAACATGCTGACCCGGCAGCCTGCCTCGCGCAGCGGGGTGATGTAATCCGTCAGCCGGTTCTGGTCGCTGGCCACGTCCAGCCCCCCCTCGGTCGTGCGTTCCTCACGCTTTTCGGGAACCAGGCACACGGCATGCGGGCGGTGGCGCAGCACGATGGCCTGCATTTCGGCGGTCGCCGCACATTCGAAGTTCAAGGGCACCGTGAGGGCAGCCATCAGCGCGTCGATGTCCGAATCCCGGATATGGCGGCGGTCCTCGCGCAGATGCGCGGTGATCCCGTCCGCGCCCGCCGTTTCCGCCAAGAGAGCCGCGCGCAAGGGATCGGGCCAGGCGCTGCCGCGCGCATTCCGCACGGTCGCCACGTGGTCGATGTTCACCCCAAGCCTCAGCTTGCCTGGTGTCTGCAATGGATGGGTCATTCCGGCCTTCCCGCGTTTTCCGACAGTCTAGGGCGTTCCCTGGGTGTCGTCACCGTCCTCGCCGCCCTTTTCGCTGCGAAGCTTGAGTTTCGCCGCTGCCTCGGCCAGCTTGGCCCGCATCTTTCTGCGCCGCTCGGCCCGGTCCTGCGCCGTGGCGGCCCGCGCCTTCTGGTAGGCTTCGACCAACGGGATCGTGACGTAATAGGCGATGGTGGACAGGATCAGCGCCGGCCCAAGCGCCCCGATCAGATAGGGAAGATAGATTTCATTCCAGAACTGGACCAACCCGTCCCACTGCGTCTTCTGCGGTCCGAACATCGCCAGGAAGTTGAACCACAGGTCATGCCCCGCCTTGCCGAAGGCATGGCCGATGTACTTGGCGTTCAGGGGCGCTTCGATCCCCATGATCCAGTGGCCCAGCGTCATGGCCAGCACCGCAAAGAAGGGCGTGGTCACCGGGTTGGTGTTGAAGGTCCCCAGCAGGGCCGCAAGCACATTGCCCCGCACCAGCCGCGCGGCCCCCCAGGCGGCCAGGAACTGCAGGCCGGGCAGCGGCAGGAACCCGATGAAGAACCCCGCGAAGACACCCCGCGCCACCCGGTGCGGCTGATCCGGCAGGCGGCGCATGCGGTGCACGACATAGCGGATCGCGCGCTTGAAGCCGCCGCGCGGATAGATCTGCTCGCGCAGCCACGCGCTCCACGTCAACGGATCCCTGCGCTTGAAAACCAACTGTCCTTCGCCCTTCCGCGCCGCAGCTTCGCGGCCTGTCTTACGCGCCCGTTCTCATGGCCTAGGGCCGCCGTGTCAAATCCCGATGACGAGAGATTTGCGCGACGTCCGTCTCGGCCTCAAGCGCGGTCATCACCATATGCAGGTGTTCAACATCCCGAAGGTCCACGTCAACAATGAGGCGATAAAAGTCCGGTTTTCGGTCAGTAAAGCGCAGGTCGCTGATATTGGCCTTCTGCTCGCCGATCAAAGTGCAGATCCGCCCCAGGACACCCGCGTCGTTGGAAATCGTCAGGTCAAGGCTCACCGTGAACACCGGTTTGTGCCGCCCCGAATGCCAGTGCAGGTCCACCCAGCGCGAGGTCTGCTCCTCGAACTCCTCCAGCGCCGGGCAGTCGATGGCGTGCACCACGACGCCCTGGCCGCGATAGGTGATGCCGACGATCCGTTCTCCCGGCACCGGCTGGCAGCACTGGGCACGACGGAACGCCTGGTCAGCCGTAAGCCCCGCCACCGGCCGACCCGAGTCGACCTCTTCCGCCACCGCCTGCGCCAGGTCGGGGTACAGCGTCTCGACCACCCGCCGCGCGGTCATCTCGGCCGAACCCAGCCGCGCCAGAAGGTCGTTCTCGTCCGCCAGCCCCAGCATCTTCGCCGCCGTCCGCAGCGCCTTGTCCGTGGCCTTCTTCCCCACATGGTCGAACGCCGCTCGCGCCAGTTCGTGCCCCAGCTTGACGAACCGCCCCCGGTCCTCCTCGCGCAGTGACCGCCGGATCGCCGCCTTCGCCCGCCCGGTGGTCACGATATCGATCCACGACGCCTGCGGCCTTTGCCCCTCGGCCGTGATGATCTCGATCGACTGCCCGTTCTTCAGCCGCGTCCACAGGGGCACCCGGATCCCGTCGATCTTGGCCGACACGCAGGAATTCCCGATCCGTGTGTGGATCGCATAGGCGAAATCCAGCGGCGTCGCCCCGCGCGGCAGCTGCACCACGTCCCCTTTGGGCGTAAAGCAGAACACCTGGTCAGAATACATCTCCAGCTTCACGTGCTCCAGGAACTCGTCCGTGTCGCCTTCGTCCAGCCGCTCGGTCAGGCTTGCGATCCACTTCGCCGGGTCGACCGCAAAGGGGTTCGCCGCCCTGACACCCTCCCGGTAGGACCAATGCGCCGCAACCCCGGCCTCGGCGACCTCGTGCATCTCGCGCGTCCTGATCTGCACCTCGACCCGCTTGCCATCGCGGCCCGACACCGTCGTGTGGATCGACCGATAGCCGTTGTTCTTCGGCTGGCTGATATAATCCTTGAACCGCCCCGGCACCGCCCGCCAGCGCTGGTGGATCACGCCCAGGATCCGGTAGCAATCCGCCACCGACCCGCAGATCACCCGGAAGCCATAGATGTCGGACAGCCGGCTGAACGCCAGGTCCTTTTCCTGCATCTTCCGCCAGATGCTGTAGGGCTTCTTCGCCCGCCCGAAGACATCCGCCTCGATCCGCGCCTTCTCCAGCTCGTGCCGGATGTCGCCGCTGATCTGGTGCACCACATCGCCGGTTTCCCGCTGCAGCGTCAGAAACCGCCGCATGATCGAATTGCGCGCCTCGGGGTTCAGGACCTTGAAGGCCAGATCCTCCAGCTCCTCGCGCATCCACTGCATACCCATCCGGCCGGCCAATGGAGCAAAGATCTCCATCGTCTCGCGCGCCTTCTGGGCCTGCTTCTCCGGGCTCATCGACCGGATCGTGCGCATGTTGTGCAGCCGGTCGGCCAGCTTGACCAGGATCACCCGCAGGTCGCGGCTCATCGCCATGAACAGCTTGCGGAAGTTCTCGGCCTGCTGGCTTTCGGTGTTCGACAGCTGCAGGTTCGTCAGCTTCGTCACCCCGTCGACCAGTTCCGCGACCTCTTCGCTGAACATCGCGGCCAGGTCGGCATAGGTCGACCGCGTGTCCTCGATCGTGTCATGAAGCAGCGCCGTGACGATCGTCGCGTCATCCAGCCGCTGCTCGGTCAGGATCGCCGCCACCGCGACGGGATGGGTGAAATAGGGCTCGCCCGATTTCCGCATCTGCCCTTCGTGCATCTTCATGCCATAGGCATAGGCACGACGGATCAGGTCGGCATTGCAGCGCGGGTTGTAGTTGCGAACCAGGGCGATGAGGTCTTCGACGTCGATCATCGCACCCTCTTGATCGGGCCCTTTGCGGGGAAACCCCCGTCAGAACTCGCCCTGGGCTTCCATCAGCGCGCGCAGGAGTTTCTCTTCCGACATGTCGTCGACCATCGGACGATCCATCTCGCCGCCCATCAGCAGCGCCATCTGGTCTTCCTCGGGCTCATCGACCTCGATCTGGGTCTGATAGCTTTCGATCATCCGCTCGCGCAGAACCTCGGCCTGCTGCGCCTCGTCCGCGATCTCGCGCAGGGCGACGACCGGGTTCTTGTCGTTGTCGCGGTCAACGGTCGCAGGCGACCCCGACGCGATTTCGCGCGCCCGATGGGCGGCCAGCATCACCAGCTCGAACCGGTTCGGAACCTTGTCAACGCAATCTTCGACCGTTACGCGGGCCATGGGGACACTCCAATCGGCGGGACTGTTGGAAGTGGCCTATGTATGCCGGTCGGAAAGGCTTGACAAGCGGCAAAACGGCCGGTTGGCGGGCCAAATCACAGGGGCTTGACCGCATCCCAATCCGCCTGCGGCAACGCTTGCAGCATCTCACGCACGGTCAGCCCCGTGCGGGGGTGGCGCCAGTCCGGTGCCACGTCCGCCAGAGGAACCAGCACGAAGGGCCGGTCCTGCAACCGGGGATGCGGCAGGATCAGCCGGTCGGGGGCGCGTCTGACCTGGGCTTCGGGCGGCAGATCGCGCCAGGCGTCCTGCGTCGCCGCATCGGGCAGAACCGAATCGCCCACCGCCACCAGATCAAGGTCAAGCGTCCGCATCCCCCAGCGCACCTCCCGACTACGACCAAAGTCGGATTCAACCCGGTGAAGGCTCACCAGAATTGACGTCGGGTCACTTTCCGGCGAGGCGGCCAGGACCGCAGCGGCGTTCACATAGTCGGGTCCGGCACCAGCGGGAAAGCACGGCGTGGCAAAGAACCGGCTAACCGCCAGAACCGAAAGGCCTTCTTTCGAAAGCGCTTTGAGAGCGCGGCGAAGCGTTTCCTCCGGGCGTTCACCCCCGAATGGCAGATTTGCGCCTAGCGCAACCAGAAGATGTGTGGATTTCACCATCGCGGGGAATTATTTCCTATACTTCACTTGTCGGAAAGTGGCTCCGACTGCTATTCACCAATGGTTAGCCGCGCGATTTTAGACTCTGCCGTGCGACAAGACACGGGGCCCATGCTTCCGCGCGGCGACATTGAGGGGACCTTTGAATGTTTTACAAGGACGAACGGCTTGCGCTGTTCATTGATGGTTCGAACCTTTATGCGGCCGCCAAGGCGCTTGGTTTCGACATCGACTACAAGCTGTTGCGGATGGAGTTTATGCGTCGGGGCAAGCTGCTCCGCGCCTTCTACTACACCGCGCTTCTGGAAAACGACGACTACTCGCCGATCCGGCCGCTGGTGGACTGGCTCCACTACAACGGCTTTACCATGCGCACCAAGCCCGCCAAGGAATACACCGACAGCCAGGGACGGCGGAAGGTGAAGGGCAACATGGATATCGAACTGTGCGTCGATGCCATGGAACTGGCCGCGCGGGTGGATCATGTGGTGCTCTTCTCCGGCGACGGCGACTTCCGTCCGCTGGTGGAAAGCCTGCAACGTCAAGGGGTTCGGGTGTCTGTCGTCTCGACCATCCGCAGCCAGCCGCCGATGATCGCGGACGAGCTGCGCCGTCAGGCCGACAACTTCATCGAGCTTGACGAACTGCGCGAAGTCATTGGCCGTCCGCCGCGGGAACCGCGTCCGATGGTGAACGAAGAGGTCGCCGTCGAGGCGAAGTGAAGGCTGTGATCGCAGGGGCGGCTGGGGAGCTCTCCGTGATTGCAGCATGATCGCCCTCGCGGGACTGTTCGTCGCGGCCTTCCTGGCCGCGACGCCTGTTCCGTTTCAATCGGAACTGGTGTTTCTCGGCCTGCAAGCTGCGGGCTGGGGCACCGGGCTCTTGGTGCTTGTCGCCTCGATCGGCAATACGCTCGGTTCTTGCGTGGCCTATGGCCTTGGCCGCTGGCTGTCCGACCAGCGCGATCACCGCCGGTTTCCGCTGCAGCCGGACCAGATGGCCCGGGCCGAAGGCTGGTGGTCCCGCTGGGGCCTCTGGCTTCTCCTTCTGTCCTGGGCGCCGTTCGGCGACATGATCGTCGCGCTTTCCGGCGTGCTGCGGGTCCCCTTCCCCGTCTTTCTTGTCCTCGTGGCGCTGGCCAAAACCGGCCGCTACATCGCGCTTGGCTGGTTCGGAGCCGCAGTTCTTGGTGAATAGGCCGGGAACCATCGCCTTAAGAAATCCCTAACGCCCGCGACCAAGATCTTGATTTGAAATCAGGATTGTCAATCTGTCCACCGTGGACACATCCCGCGCTGGACGCCTTCCATCGCAGGCCTTACATCTGTCCCGACCCCTTCCCGAAGGCCGCCCCCATGCCCGACCTGCCCCCCCTCACCCTCTACCTCGCCGCCCCCCGCGGCTTCTGTGCAGGCGTCGACCGCGCGATCAAGATCGTCGAGATGGCCCTGCAAAAATGGGGCGCCCCGGTCTACGTCCGGCACGAGATCGTCCACAACAAGTTCGTCGTCGACGCCCTGAAGGCCCAGGGGGCGATCTTCGTCGAGGAACTGGACGACTGCCCCACCGACCGCCCCGTCGTCTTCTCGGCCCACGGCGTCCCCAAATCCGTCCCGGCCGAAGCCGCCCAGCGGAACATGATCGCCGTCGACGCCACTTGCCCCCTCGTCACCAAGGTCCACAACGAGGCCGCCCGCCACCATGACGCCGGCACCCAGATGATCTACATCGGCCACGAAGGCCACCCGGAAACCGTCGGCACCATGGGCCAGCTTCCCCCCGGAGAGGTCCTCCTCGTCGAAACCGTCGCCGATGTCGCCACCCTGCAAGTCCGCGACCCGGCGAAACTCGCCTTCATCACCCAGACCACCCTTTCCGTCGACGACACCGCCGAGATCGCCGCCGCCCTCAAGGCCCGCTTCCCGAAAATCCACGCCCCCGCCCACGACGACATCTGCTACGCGACCACCAACCGCCAGGCCGCCGTCAAGGCCGTGGCCCCCAAGATCGACGCCCTCCTCGTGATCGGCGCGCCGAACTCCTCGAACTCCAAGCGCCTGGTCGAGGTCGGCACCGCCGCCGGCTGCCCCTACTCCATGCTGATCCAGCGCGCCGCCGACATCGACTGGCGCGCCCTGCAAGGGGTCCGGTCCATCGGCCTCACCGCCGGGGCCTCTGCGCCCGAGGTCCTGGTCAACGAAGTCATCGACGCCTTCCGCGCCCGCTATCAGGTCACCCTCGACCCGGTTGAAACCGCCGTCGAGGATATCGAGTTCAAGGTCCCCCGCATCCTGCGCGAGCCCGCATGACCGGTTGGGTCACGTTCGAAGGTCGGGTAGAACCCCTGACCTGGGGGCGCGCGACCTATACCGTCCTCCGCCTGCCCGACGCCGTCACCCAGGCCCTCGGCAAGACCCGCCGGGTCGAGGGCGAGATCGCCGAGCATCCGGTCAACCTGGCCCTCTCCCGCGCGCCGGTGGTGGATGGCGTCTTCCTCTGGACCGGGCAAAGCCTGCTTGACCGGATCGGCATCCAGCCCGGTGAGCCGGTGGAAGTCCGCCTCCGCCCCGCCCCGGATGACCGGGTGGACCTCGACCCCGACATCGAGGCCGCACTCCGTGCCGGGGGCGTGCTGGACCGGTGGGAAAGCCTCACGCCCGGCAAGCGGCGCGGCCTCCTATACCAGGTCGCAACGGCCAAGACCGATCCGACCCGCCGCAAACGCATCCAACGCCTCGTGGAAGACCTGACATGACCCCGCTCCGCATGATCGCCGCCCTTCTGGCCCTTGCCGCCCCTGCCCATGCCCAGGATGTGCTGGCGGAATACTGGACCAACTCGGGCAGTCTGCCCCCGGAATATGCCTGGGATACCACCGTTACCATCCTGTCCGATGGCCAGCTGATCCTGAAGCATTGCCGGGGATATGAAACCGAAGGCCCGGCCTGCAAGACCCGCCGCGCCAGGCTGACCGAGGCGGATCTGGCGGCCATCCGCGCCGCCGCTGCCGAAAGCGGCCTGGCCGAAAAACCCGCGACCAAGACGGACACGCCCACGGTCGGTGGCAGTCTCACCGGCGGGGTTGTCCATCTGGACGGGACAAGGATCGACCTCCTTACCGACCCCGCCGAGGCGGACGTCGCCAGGGTCGCGGCAGTGCTTGCGGTCATCGCGGCCACCATTCCCCCGCGCCTTGACCGCTTTCTCGATGCGGACTGACGGCTGGTCTTGGCCCCGCCGCCGCGCTAGACCTGCGCCATGACCTCAGCCATGACCGATGACCGCCGCATTCCCCGCCCTGCTCTTCTTCTCGGCCTTGCCGGGCTGATCCCGTTCCTGTGGTCCGCAGCCACCTACCTGTCGCCCGCCCTGTCCTCGGCCGCCGGACAGTGGCTGTCGCCGATGTTCCTCGGCTCTTACGTCGGGGTGACCTACGGCACATTGATCCTTAGCTTCATGTCCGGTGTCCTCTGGGGCTTTGCCACCAAGGCCGAAGGGCGCGAGGCCGCCGTCGCCTACACCCTGTCGGTCATCCCGGCCCTGTGGGCCTTCTTGATGGTCACCGACGCTTCGGACACCTCGGCCATCTTCCTTGCCGCCGGGTTCGTCGGCCTTCTCCTCCTCGACGCCATGTTCTCGGCCTGGGGCCTTGCCCCTGCCTGGTGGCTGCGGCTGCGGGTGATGCTGACGGTCGTCGTTCTTGCCTGCCTTGCCGTCCCGCTGCAGGCCTGACGCATGCCCGAGCTTTTCGCCTACACCGACGGCGCCTGTTCGGGGAACCCTGGCCCCGGGGGCTGGGGCGTCCTGATGGTCGCCCGCGAGAACGGCAGCGTAGTGAAGGAGCGCGAGTTGCAGGGCGGCGAGCCGTTGACGACGAACAACCGGATGGAACTTCTGGCTGCCATCTCGGCGCTTGAGGCATTGACCCGGCCCTCGGAAGTAACGATCGTCACCGACAGCGCCTATGTGAAAAACGGCATCACCGAATGGGTCGAGGGCTGGAAACGCAAGAACTGGCGCACGGCGGGTGGGTCCCCGGTTAAGAATGTCGAGCTTTGGCAACGGCTTGAGGCTGCCGCCGCCCGGCATCAGGTGACCTGGCGTTGGATCAAGGGCCATGCGGGCCATGCCGAGAACGAACGCGCCGATGCCCTCGCCCGCGCCGGAATGGCCCCGTTCAAGGCCCCGGCATGACGTTGGGGTTCGCCCTTCCCGATGCGCTCGACTATGCCTCGGTGCTGGTCTTTGCCCTGACCGGGGCGCTGGCCGCCAGCCGGTCACAGCTTGACATCGTGGGCTTCGTCTTCATCGCCTGCCTGACCGCCGTGGGTGGTGGCACCTTGCGCGACGCGATCCTGAACCGCGAGGTCTTCTGGGTCGCCGATCCGTTGCCGCTTGGGGTCGCCACTGCCGCCGCGATCTTCGTCTTCTTCATCGCGCACCTGCTGGAAAGCCGCTACCGGGCGCTTCTGTGGTTCGATGCGGCCGCACTGGCCGTGGCCGTCCCCGCCGGGGTTGCTGTGGCCATCGCCGACGGTCAGGGCTGGCCCATCATCCTGGTCATGGGGATGGTCACCGGCTGCATGGGCGGGCTGCTGCGCGATGTGGTCTGCAACGAAGTGCCGCTGATCCTGAAACAGGGTGAGCTTTACGCGACCTGCGCCTTCGCCGGATCGCTTGGCGCTGTCCTCGCTGGCTTGGCGGGACTGGGCCAGGGGCTTTCCCTGCTGATCTGCGCCGGTCTGGTCTTTGTCTTGCGGGCGGGCAGCATTTCGCTTGGTTGGCGTCTTCCGGTCTACCGGTCGCAACCGCCGCGTCCGGATGCTCCGAAACGATAGGCTTGTCGGATGAACGAACATTCGTTTATCTTTGGGGGATGCCACGCACGCGCACTGTCCCGGACACCAAGGTTTTCGCCGTAATCCAGCGCCTTCTGGACGCGGGCGGCGACAAGGCGGTGTCCTTCGGCAGCGTCAGCAAGGCGACGGGACTGGCCCCGCCGACGCTTGTCCAGCGCTATGGATCCCGCGACGGAATGGTGCGTGCCGCCCGTCTTGCCGCGTGGGATGACCTGGAGCATCGCACCGCCCTTGCCATCTCCGGGACCGCCGACAAGGGGCCGCAGGGCCTTTTGAAGGCGATCGGCCCGGTAGACCTGGGAGCCATTGCGCGTGACCTTGGCGATCCCGACCTGGCGCTGCGTGCCGACGGCTGGCGAAAAGGGGTCGAGACGGCGTTGACCCTGCGTCTGGGGGGCGGCCAGAAGGCACGCGAAAGTGCGGCGCTGCTCTTCGCCGCATGGCAGGGCCTCGCGCTCTGGTCCCGGGCGGGGGAGCCCAGCTTTCGCCTGAAGGACGCGGTCAAGCGGCTTACTTAGCCCAGGATTTCCAGGCCCAGATCAGGATCAGCGCCCCCGGAAGCGCGCCGACGAACCCCGCCCCGATCCCCGCAAGCATCACCAGCCCGCGCAGGACGACCGTCCCGATCAGCGCGCCAAGGACGCCCAGCGCGATGGTCGAAGGCGTGTCCATGTTCACCTTCAGGATGCGGCTGGCCAGAAAGCCCACCGCAACCCCGACGATCAGCAGAGCGACAAGCGGCATGGTGTCCCTCCCTTTCCCTTGTCCAGGGTATATGGGAACCTGGAAGCCCCTGCGCTATAGTGCCGCAGGCAAAATCAGCCCGCGCAGGACCTCGGACGCGGGCATCGGTCGCTTGCCCTCGCGCTGCGCTTCCAGCACTTCAACCGCGCCGGTGCCGCAGGCCACCGTGAACCCGTGCAGCACCTTCCCCGGCGCGCCTTCGCCGTCCGCCAAGCGTGAGCGCAGAAGCTTCACCCGTTCCCCTTTGATCTCCACCCAGGCCCCCGGAAACGGCGAGAGCCCCCGGATCAGCCGGTCCACCTCGACCGCGGGACGGGTCCAGTCCACCCGCGCTTCGGCCTTGTCGATCTTGGCGGCATAGGTCACGCCTTCCTCCGGCTGCGGCACTGCAGGCAGGGGCAGCGCATCCAGCGCCCGGACGATCAGCCGCGCCCCCAAGGCGCTCAGCCTGTCATGCAACTCGGCCGTCGTCTCCTCGGCCCCGATGTCGACTGCCTCGCGCATCAGGACCGGCCCGGTATCCAGCCCCGCTTCCATCTGCATGATGCAGACGCCGGTCTCGCGGTCCCCCGCCATGATCGCCCGGTGGATCGGCGCGGCCCCCCGCCAGCGCGGGAGGAGACTGGCGTGGATGTTCAGGCACCCCAGACGCGGAGCATCCAGCACCGGTTGCGGCAGGATCAGCCCATAGGCCACCACCACCGCGACATCGGCCCCCAGCGCGGCAAAGTCCTGCTGCGCCTCGGCGCTGCGCAGCGAAACCGGATGGCGGACCGGCAGCCCCAAGACCTCCGCCCGCGCCTGCACCGGGCTTGGGCGGTCCGCCTTGCCCCGGCCTGCAGGACGCGGTGGCTGGCAGTAGACGGCGACGATTTCGCGCCGCTGATGCAGTGCCTCCAGCACCGGAACCGAAAACTCCGGCGTTCCCATGAAAACAATTTTCATGCCCTGCGCCCCAGCTTCTGCGCCTTGGCGATCAGCATCTTGCGCTTCAGGGGCGACAGGTGATCGAAGTACATCTTCCCGGCCAGATGGTCGATCTGGTGCTGCACGCTGGTCGCCCAAAGCCCGACAAAGTCCCGCTCCTCGACCTCGCCCTGATCATTCAGGAACCGCACCGTCACTGCCCTTGGCCGTGAGATTACCGCCGACACGCCCGGCAGGTTGGGCGAGGCTTCCTCATGCTCCCGCATCTGCCCGCTGGCATGTAGCACCTCGGGGTTCGCCATCCGCACCGCCTGCCCCCGCGTCTCGGAACAATCGACCACCGCCAGCCGCAAGGGCACCCCGATCTGCACGGCGGCAAGGCCATAGCCCGGCATCGCCTCCATCGTGTCGATCATGTCGGCCCAGACCTGACGCACCTCATCGGTGATCGCCGCAACATCTGCCGCGGGCGATCGCAACACTGCGGAAGGCCAGGGCAGGCAGCGCCGGACCGTCACGCCCGCGCCCGTTCCCGCTTCAGCTTTTCCATCTTTCGGGTGATCATCTGCCGCTTCAGCGGACCAAGATAGTCGATGAACAGCTTGCCGTTCAGATGGTCGATCTCGTGCTGCACGCAGGTCGCCCAAAGGCCCGCGAACTGCCGTTCCTGCACCTGCCCGTCAAGGTCGGTCCAGCGCACCTGAACCTCGGCCGGACGCTTCACATCGGCATATTGCTCGGGGATGGACAGGCAGCCTTCCTCATAGACCGACAGGTCCTCGGACGACCAGATCACCTCGGGGTTGACCAGGGCGATCGGCTCGGGGTCACCTTCCTTGATGCAGTCCATCACGATCACGCGCTTCGTGACGCCGACCTGCGGGGCCGCCAGCCCGATGCCGGGAGCGTCGTACATCGTCTCCAGCATGTCGGCGGCCAAAGCCCTGATCTCGGGCGTGATTTCCGCCACGGGCTCACAGACCTTCTTGAGGCGCGGATCAGGATGGATCAGGATAGGGCGGATCATGACTGCGATCTACGAAAGCGGACCCGCGATGGCAAGAGGCAGGCGCGACAGCACGGACAGCACTCGCCGCCCAATTCGAAGGGTCCAGAGTTCTACGATTTCGGAACTTTTCAGTATGATGTTCCGGTTGAGAAAGATTATTCGGGATGACTTCCCGTCTTTCATGATATAATCGGATGAACATCCCGATCAACAGGCCTACGGACATGACCTTCGACACCCCGATCTCTCGCGCCGGGTCCCACTGCGTCAAGTGGGACATGCTGGAACCGCTTTACGGGCTAAGCCCCGACGACGCCCTGGCCATGTGGGTCGCCGATATGGAGTTCCGGCCGCCCCGTGTCGTGCAAGACGCGTTGCAGAAGATGCTCGACCACGGGGTCTACGGCTACTTTGGCGACGACCGCGCCTATCTGGACGCGATCCGCTGGTGGATGGCCAACCGCCACGGCTGGGACGTCGCGCCGGACTGGATCTTCACCACCCATGGCCTGGTGAACGGGACTGCGCTCTGCATCCACAGCTTCACCCAACCCGGCGACGGCGTGATCCTGATGACCCCGGTCTACCACGCCTTCGCGCGCATCATCAAAGCCGCCGGACGCGAAGTGGTGGAATGTCCGCTTGCCGTGAACGACGGTCGCGCCGAACTGGACTTCGCTGCCTGGGAAAAGCGCCTGACGGGGCGCGAGAAGATGCTGATCCTCTGCTCGCCGCACAATCCCGGCGGACGGGTCTGGACGGTGGACGAGCTGCGTGCCGTTGCCGATTTCTGCGTCCGGCATGACCTGATCCTCGTCTCGGACGAAATTCACCACGACCTCGTCTATCCCGGGCAAAAGCACACCGTGATGCCACTGGCCGCGCCAGAGATTGTCAGTCGGCTGGTGATGATGACCGCGACGACCAAGACCTTCAACATCGCAGGCGCGCATATCGGCAACGTCATCATCGCTGACCCGGCCCTGCGCAAGACCTTCGCCAACACCATGAATGCACTGGGCATCTCGCCCAATTCCTTCGGGATGCACATGGCGACCGCCGCCTATTCGCCCGATGGTGCCGCCTGGGTCGATGCGCTGATGGCCTATCTCGATGGCAACCGGCGTTTGTTCGACGAAGGGGTGAACCGCATACCGGGGCTTCGCTCGACGCCGCTTGAGGCGACCTATCTGGCCTGGGTCGACTTCTCCGGAACCGGGATGGCGCCAGAGGAATTCATCGCCCGGGTGCAGAAGTCCGCCCGGATCGCCACCAACCACGGGTCCAGCTTCGGGACCGGCGGCGAAAACTTCCTGCGCTTCAACCTCGCCTGCCCCCGCGCGCAGGTCATCGAAGCAGTGGCGCGGTTGCAAAAGGCCTTTGCCGATCTGCAATGACCCGGCTCCTTCGCCTTCTGATCTACCTGTCGATCCTTGCGAGCTTAGGCTTCATCGCGGCCTCGCTTTACAGCCCGATGCGGCCCGTGCCGCCGCCCCCGCCGCTGACGGGACAGGTCGACCGGATCGTGATTGAAAAGGCCGCGCGCCGGATGCAGCTGATCCAGGACGGCAAGCCGGTGCGCACCTACCAGATGGCGCTTGGCTTTGCGCCTGACGGCGACAAGCTGAGGCAGGGCGACGGCAAGACCCCGGAAGGGGAGTTCACCATTGACCGCCGAAACTCTGAAAGCGCTTTTCATCTTTCGGTCGGTCTCGACTATCCGCAAGCGGACGACCTGATCCGGGCCAGCGCGGGCGGCTACTCTGCGGGCGGGGACATCTTCATCCACGGCCAGCCGAATGCCCTGTCGGAGGGGCTGAAGCTGAAAGGCGACTGGACGGCGGGCTGCATCGCGCTGACCAATGCCGAAATGCGCGAGGTCTGGGCGGTGACGCCGATCGGGACCAAGGTCGAAATCCGCCCCTGAGGTTTCGTGGGCCCCCTGGGTCAGGCCTTGGGAAGATAGCCCACCGGCGCGTCATCCCGGCGCCAGAAATCCAGCGGCGCGCGGTCCGTCACCGCCGTCGCCCGCTTGAAGTCGCAGACAAGTTCACCGTTGTCGATGCTGGAGGCCATGATGAGGCATTGGAACACATGCCGCGACCCGTCATAGACGTCGACCAACCCGCGCAGCTTGCCTGGGCTGAAATCCGCATCCAGCGCGAAACCATTCTGCCAGAACCGCAGCACCGGATAGACCGCATCGCCCACTTCGACCCGAAGCCGCGACTTGCGCTTTTGATCGCGCTTGCGGGCAGCTTCCAGCCCATCGCGCACTTCCTTCGGCAGAAATTCAAGCATGGCAGCCTCGTACACACCGTGGGTCGAATTGTGGAACGCGCCCTTGAAAAATCAAGCTGCCACAAGGGTATTACCCGAATGTAAACCCGGCATGTCGGCAGCGACACTGCGCCCCGCACCTTCAGGTTGAGCGAGGCACCCCCCGCAATGCTGCGCAGCGAAATTGCCGCAGGCAGGGTCGCCCGATTGCAGCACGGCTTGCGAATCACCCCGACCGACGGGATAGCCCTGCGCATGATCCTGATCGCAGCCCTTCTCCTTGACGCGGCCTTCGGCGAGCCGCGCTGGCTCTGGGACCGGCTCCCGCATCCCGCGGTCCTGATGGGCCGACTCGTCGCCTGGTGCGACCGGCGCTTCAACCGGGATGGCGACCTCAAGCTGAAAGGCACGCTGGTCGCCGCGGGCCTCACCCTCACCGGCCTGATCCTCGGCTGGCTGATCCACCTGATCCCCGACCACGGGGTGCTGGAGGCCATCGCCGTCGCCATCCTCGTCGCGCAGAAATCCCTCGTCGAACACGTCCGCGCCGTGGCGACGGCCCTCCGCCGGGGGGTCCCCGAAGGCCGTCAGGCGGTCGCGATGATCGTCGGCCGCGACACCGCGCAGATGACCGGCCCCGACATCTCCCGCGCCGCCATCGAAAGCGCGGCCGAGAACCTGTCGGACGGCGTCGTCGCCCCGGTCTTCTGGTACCTGATCCTCGGCCTGCCCGGCATCCTCGCCTACAAGCTGGTCAACACCGCCGACAGCATGATTGGCCACCTCACCCCACGCTACAAGGACTTCGGCTGGGCCTCCGCCCGCCTGGACGACGTCCTCAACCTGATCCCCGCCCGCCTCACCGCGCTCCTCATTGCTCTGACCCACGGCTGGACCGACCCCGCCCCCATCCTCCGCGACGCGCCCAAGCACCGCAGCCCGAACGCCGGATGGCCCGAATCCGCCCTCGCCCCCGTCCTGAACGTCGCCCTTTCCGGCCCGCGCAGCTACAACGGCGTCCGCAAGGACTATCCCTGGGTCTGGCCCGAAGGCCGCCGCGACCCAGGGCCAGACGACATCGACGCTGCCGCCGATGCCCTTTGGCGGGTCTGGGCGGCCCTTCTGGCGGTTGCCGTTCTGGTGGCGCTCACCTAACGTCTCCGAAACGACCGGAGACCCCATGCGCGCCGCCCTTCTTGCCCTCGCCCTCGCCACCCCCGCCGCAGCGGCCCCCTGTGGCGGCGATTTCGGCGCGTTCCTCACGGCGATGGAGGCCGAGGCCGTCGCCGCCGGTGTCCCCGCCGACAAAGCCGCCGCCTTCTTCAAGGACGCGCGGCAGGACCCGAAGGTGCTGAAAGCCGACCGCAGCCAGGGCGTCTTCCGCAAGACCTTCCTCGACTTCTCGCAGTCCCTCATCTCCAAGGGCCGCCTTTCCACAGCGCGCCAGAAGTCCGAAACCCTGAACGACATCTTCACCCGCGCCGAGACCGAATACGGCGTCTCGCGCGGCATCCTTCTGGCCTTCTGGGCCTTTGAGACCGACTTCGGCCAGGTCCAGGGCGACTTCAACACCCGCAACGCGCTTCTCACCCTCGCCCATGACTGCCGGAGGCCGGAGCTGTTCCAGCCCCAGGTCATCGCCGCAGCCCAGCTTCACGCGCTGGACGAATTCGACCTGAACACCACCGGCGCCTGGGCGGGTGAGATCGGCATGGTTCAGATGCTGCCCAAGGACATCCTGGAACGAGGGCAGGATGGCGATGGCGACGGGCTGGTCCTCCTCAAGACCTCGCAGGCCGACGCGATCCTCTCCGGCGCGCGGATGCTGCAACACCACGGCTGGCGCGCGGGCGAGCCCTGGCTGTCAGAGGTCACAATCCCCGAACCCTTTGACTGGTCGCTGACCGGCCTCGACACCGAAAAGACCACAGACGAGTGGCAGGCGCTTGGCGTCACCCCCCGGAACGGCGCGCCGGCCCCGGGCCTAACCGCCTCGATCCTGCTCCCCCAAGGCCGCAAAGGCCCGGCCTTCCTCGCCTACCCGAACTACCGCGTGCTGTTCGAATGGAACAAGAGCTTCGTCTACGTCACCACCGCCGCCTATTTCGCAACCCGGATCGAAGGTGCCGAGCCCTATGCCGCAGGCAACCCGGACCCGGCGCTGGAGCTGGACCAGATGAAGGCCCTGCAGGAAAAGCTGACTGCGCTTGGCCATGACGTCGGCAAGATCGACGGCATCCTCGGCGCGGGCAGCCGGACAGCCGTGCAGAAGGAACAGGCCCGGCTTGGTCTGCCCGCCGACGGTTGGCCGACGAAAGACCTGCTGGACGCGCTCTGATGGCCAGCTGGGCCGTCGTTTCCACGATGAAAGCGACCGAGGAAAAGGTCCTCGCCTTCGCGGCCCACCACCTGTCCCTGGGTGCCGACCACCTCTGGCTTTACTTCGACGACCCCGACCAGCCCATTCCCGAACCGCTTTCCCGCCACCCCCGGGTGACGGTCACCCTCTGCGATGACGTGCACTGGCTGGGCTTCCAGAAAAAGCGCCCGCCGCAGCACCAGAACCGCCAGACGCAGAACGCCCGGCTCACCTACCGGGCAAGGGTGACCTCGGACTGGATCGTCCACATCGACGTGGACGAGTTCATCCTGCCGCAGCGCCCGATAGCGGCGATCCTTGACGACACCCCGGCCGAGACCATCGCCATGAAGCTTGAACCGTTCGAGGCGATGCATGACCCGCTCCTCCCCGACGACATCTACACCTCGCGAGAGTTTCGCGGTGCGCTGCGGCACGAACATTGGCCGCGCCGTCGGGCCGCGCTTGGCCCCTACCGCAAGGTGATCCGCGACGGAATGCTCTCCCACACGGTCGGCAAGGTGATCTACCGGACCCGCGTGCAGGGCCTGCTGCCGCGGCTCCATGCCGTGATGGTGGACAAGGTCTTCGTACCCACGCCCGACTGGCATCCCGAGATGAAGCTTCTCCACTTCCACTCACAGGACCGCGCCGATTGGCTGGGCCGCATCGCCTTCCGGATGACCAAGGGGGCCTACCAATTTCGCCCCGAGCTGCAGGCCTTCCTGGCAGGCGCAACCCCGGAAGAGATCGACAAGTTCTACCGCCGCACCCAGATCATGTCGGTCGACCTGCGGGATGAATTGGTGAAGGTCGGCCGCGTCATCATCGCCGACCTCGGGCTAAGGGCAAAGGTCGCTGCCCTGCGCGACGGCGCGCTTTAGACCCGACGTCAGTCCAAAGCGCCTCCCCTCCCCCTCCGTGGGGAGGGGATGGGGGTGGGGGGCCGTCGTCAGTCGCTGTTCACCAACATCAGCGCCGCGCGCCGGAAGGTCGCCATGATCTCCCCCCGCTCACGGTCACCGACGCCGGTATCCACCATCGCCCGGTCCATCACCGCCAGCCAGTCTTCGGCATCCTGCGCGCGGATCTCCACATGCGCGTGGATCTCGCGCAGGTTCATGTGACCGTGCTGTTCGTGATAGTACCGCCGCCCACCGAAAAAGCCGCAAAGAAAGTTGAACTGCTCCGGCCGCACATGGCTCAGCCCATGGCCCCTCTGGTGCATCGCCATGATCGCAGCCCCCTGCGGCAGGGTCTCGATCAGGTCGTAGAAGTGGTTCACCAGCAGCTGGACCTGCGCCTCGCCACCAATCCTGTCGATCATCGGCTCCATGGCGTCAGCTCTGCGGCCGCGTCTTCTTCGGGTCGTAATGCGACAAGGGCACGATTACCGCGGGCAGCCGCTTTTGCTGGCCGTCCAGCTTCCCAACCTCCAGCGCCGTCCCTATTTCGGCATGGGCCACATCCACCCGCGCCAGCGCGATGTTCTTGCCCAGAATGGGTGAGCGGACAGAGGAGGTCACCTCCCCCACCTGCGCCCGCCCCACATGCAGACAGTCGCCATGGCCCACATCGACATTCGCGTCGATCTCCAGCCCGACGAACTTCCGCGACGGATGCTCCTTCCGCCGGATCAGCGCCTCACGGCCCACGAAATCGTCGGTCTTCGACTTCAAAGGCACCGTGAACCCGATCCCGGCCTCGAACGGGTCGGTCTGGTCGCTGAAATCATAGCCCGCGAAGATCAGCCCCGCCTCGATCCGCACCATGTCCAGCGCGGCCAAGCCCATCGGCTTCAGCCCCAGATCGCCCCCATTTGCCCAGACCGCGTCATAGACCGCCGCGCCGTCCTTCGGGTGGCAGAAGACCTCGAACCCCAACTCCCCGGTATAGCCCGTCCGCGACACCACCACGGGGGCGCCCGACGGCCCACCCAACCGGCCCACGGTGAACCGGAACCACCCCAGCTCCTCGATCGTCGGCTGATGCGGCGCAGTCCAGATCATCCGCTTGACGATCTCGCGGCTGTTCGGCCCCTGCACTGCCAGATTGTGCAGCTGGTCCGTCGAACTGCGGACCATCACCTTCAGCCCCAGCTTCTCCGCCTGCTCCCGGATCCAGACCCCGCCGTAATCGTCGCCCCCGATCCAGCGGAACTGGTCGCGGCCCAGCCGGAACAGCGTGCCATCGTCGATCATGCCCCCGTGCTCATAGCACATGGCCGAATAGACCACCTGGCCCTGCGACAGTTTCTTCACATCCCGCGTCAGAACCCATTGCATCAGGGCTTCCGCATCCGGTCCCGTGACCTCCCACTTTCGCAGGGGCGACAGGTCCAGCACCACCGCCGCCTGCCGGCAGGCCCAGTATTCCTCCAGCGCGCCATTGGCCGAATAGACCTGTGGCAGCCAATAGCCTTTGTATTCAACGTGATGCCGGGTTTTCTCAACGATGCGGGAATGGAACGCAGTTTCCTTGGTCATCTTCGGCTCCGCATCAGGCGTGGGGCGATAGGCGATGGAGCGCGAGAACTTCTCCGCGCCGGGATAGGTGCGGACATGGATATCTGACAGATACCAGCCGTTCGCCGGCGAGGTGTCATCCGGGCAGGCCGAGTTCACGCAGACGATGTCGGTCAGCGCCCGGAACAGCACATAATCCCCCGGGCGCGACCAGGGTTCGTCGCTGATCAGAACCCCATGTGAATCAATGTTCGTATTGAAGAACAGGTTCACCGCCATCCAGCCCGGCCGCGCATCCACGCCACGCCCGGCAAGCGCCTTGTTGAAGTTGTCCGAGCAGTTGACATGCCCCGGATAGCCGATGTCGTCATAGTATTTCGACGCGCAGGCCATCGCGAAGGCGTCGTGGCGCCCCACGGTGTCCTGCACCACCTCGACCAGCGGCACCCAGTCCTGGTCGTAATACTTCGAATGCAGCCCCGGCATCGAATAGGCGTGGCCCATCAGGGTGCGTGAGGTCGTCACGTCCAGCGCGTGCTGGATGCCTTTGTCCAGCTTCCGCGCGTCAAAGCACTGAAAGTCGGTGCACTGCCGGCCATCCACGTCGATGATCTGGATGTAATCCCCCGCCTTGACGAAATAGCTCTCCGCCGTCGCCGACTTGACCCGCAGGTCCAGCACCGGGTCCGCCAGCGGATCGGGCAGGTCATAATGGCCCACCATCCGCGGCTTGGCCCGTTGCACAAGCACCGTCACCGGCGTCGCCGTGTCCTGCGCCTCGGGCGCCATCGGCAGGCCGGGGGCACAAACCACCAGCCAGCCGTCGTCCAGCGCCGTCACCTCCGCCCGCGTCCCTGCCGGGCTCTCCCCGGAAAACAGCCGCACTGCCCCCGCCGCCGCAAGGTCGATCCGCCGCGCCTCCAGCCCCTTGCGCAGCCGCAGCAGGCTCTCCTCGCCCGCGGCCAGCATCGCTTTCAGCCCCTCGGCTGTCGAGTTCGCCACCTGCCCCAGAATCGCCGCGTCGATAGACCCGTCCTTGGCCGCCGCGACCAGTTCCACCGGCTGCCCGCCCTCGTCATTGATCAGGGTGATCCGGTCCCCAACAAGGACCTGCACCAACACCGCCCCGCCCCCCGGCACCACATGCCGTTCCTGCCCGTGGTGGCGCGAAAAACCCTGCGGAGTCAGAATCCTCGACGGTCGGGGTGGACCGGGGATCACGGACGGATAGATGGAATCCAACATGGCGCCCCCCCGCCGGGCCAGCCCGGTCCGTTTAATGAGGATAAAACTTGTTCATTCACAAGAATAGCGTCAGGGTAAGCCTGACACAAGCTTTGAACGGCGAAAAGGCGGCAGAATGCTTGCACTCGGCTTTGGCCTGACCGCCGCCCTGATCTGGGCGGTCCACGACCTTTTGGCGCGCAAACTCAGCCAGGGCGCGGCGCTTCTGCCCATCGTCGCCACCGTCCTTGGGGCCGGTTGCCTGGTCCTGATCCCCTTCGCCCTGGCCGCCGACTGGTCCGCGATGACCGCCGGGGCCTGGCGCGCCAGCATCGCCGGAGGGCTGGCCTTCGCCGTCGCCATCGGCAGCCTGTACAAGGCCTTCTCGATCGCCCCCGTGCGCCTCGTCTCGCCCGTGATCGGCGCCTATCCCCTCCTCACCCTGCTCATCGCCATCGCCCAGGGGCGCGACATCACACCAGGGGATTGGTGGGCCGTCCTCCTGATCGTCGCCGGCATCGCCATCGTCGCCCTGGCCTCCCGCGATGACGCACCCGACCTCTACGCCGCCCCCCCTGCCACGGCGCTGGCCTGGGCCGCCCTATCCGCGATGGGCTTCGCCGCCACCTTTGCCCTGGGCCAGGTCGGAGCGCGGCTTGGCTCGGAACTCCCGGTGATCCTGATCGGCCGCGTCATCGCTTTCGCCGCGATCATCGCCCTGGCCATGGTAGCGACCCGCAAACTGCACCCGCCCAAGGGCAACCTTGGCCTTCTCGCGCTGATGGGGGCCTTCGACGCGTTGGCGCTGGGTCTTGTCACCGCATCCGGCGCGCTGCCAAAGGCCGAGTATGCCTCGGTCACCTCATCGCTGTTCGGGGTGCTGACCGTCCTTCTGGCCGCCTGGTTCCTGAAGGAGGGCGTCCGCGCCGCGCAATGGGCCGGGATCGCCGCCGTCTTCACCGGGATCGCCGTTCTGGGGTTGCAAGGGGCGTAGGGTGGGCGCGCCACCCACCCTACTCTGCCGCCTCCACCCTTGCCGGGGCGCGGCGGACGGATCGGGTCAGGCGGCGTTCATCCCGGGGTGAGACGCCGAAGAATTCCGTGTAGTGCCGGATCATCGGGCTGGAGGTCATGTAGCCCACCGAGGCCGCGATCTCGCGGAAGGAATCGTTGGAATAAAGCACCCGCTGCCGCGCCTTCATCAGCCGCAGGTGGTGGTAGTACCGCAGAGGGCTCTGCCCCGTCTCGCGCTTGAACATCCGCTCGAAATGCCGCCCCGACAGGCCCACCGCCGCCGCCACATCGGGGATGCGCAGCGGGTCCTCGACATGGGTCTCGAACAGCCGGATCGCGTCGCGGATCGCCGCCGGCAGCGTGTCCGTCGTCCCGCCGCCCCGCGCCACGGGGACCTTCTGGCTGGCATCCGCATCGCGCACGAACGGGTGCTGGAACCAGCAGGCGACCTCGGTCATGCAGTCTCGCCCCAGCCGCTCCTCGATCAGGCGCAGCATAAGGTCGAACACCGCCCCCGCCCCGCTGGCCGTGATCCGCCGCCCCTCGCGCAGGATCGTCACCTCCCGCGCCTCGACGCCGGGAAAGTCCGCCTTGAACGCCGCCTCATAGCACCAGTGGACGGAACAGGCCTTGCCATCCAAAAGCCCCGCTCGCGCCAGCGGGAAGATCCCGCCCGAAAACGCGCCAAGGGCGACCCCCGTCCGGTCCAGCCAACGCAGCTTGGCCGGGCTGCGGCGCGGATCGGCGAACTCGGCCGTGGGGGGAGAGATCAGGTACAGATGGTCCAGCCCATCGGCCTCGGCCAGCGTGGTGTCCGGGTCAAAACCGATCTCGGCACTCGACTTCACCGGAGCAGCGGTTTCGGCCACCAGCGTCCAGGTGAACTCCCGCCGCCCGGTGATCTCGTTCGCCGCGCGCAGGGGTTCAATGGCCGAGGTCAGGCAGGCCATCGGAAAGCCGGGGAACATCAGGAAACCAAGGCTGAACGGCCCCCGCTCAGTCATCGGGGAACCATCCGGGCGAGGTCGGCGCCCCGTCGTCATACTTGGACAGCCACTCCACCATCGCATCGCGGTTGCGGATGAAGCCCTTGTAGGTCGCCAATTCCGGCGGCAGGTCACGGATCACCCGGTGCAGCCGCCGCGCCCATTTCGGAACCGTCGCGATCTGCTCGAAGCTGCACAGGTAGCAGCGGATGTCGAAGGCGATCGCGTTGGACCGCGGCAGGCGATACAGGCTCTGCAGCTCCACCCGCAGGTGCTGCTTTTTGCCCAGGTTCTCCTGTGTGATCGTCGTCTTCATCGGCCCCCACTTCGGATAGGTCTCGGGCGCAGTGTCCAGAAGCGGGTTCACCGTCATCGTCCAGTTGAACCGCCGCACCGGGGCCCCGTGCTGCAGTTTCAAGAGGAATTTCAGCGCGCGTTCGAAGACGCCCTTCTCATGCGCCAGTGGCACCGGGGCGTGCCATTCCATGAAGTTCATGCCGACGTCAAAGTCCACCGACCAGTCCGCCTGCGACGTGGCAATTCCCGCGTCCATCCAAAGCGTCCCGTCGCGTTCGTCCTGCAACGTCCAGTCGCCCTGGGTCTGCCGCATGATGTATTCGAAGGGCGGATAGGGCAGCGTGGACTCGTCCAGGAATGTGAACGACTGTTCGATCCCCAGCGGCCGGTTCACCCAATGCCAGCGATTGCCGTCCTTGGCCAGCGAAAACCACTGCGGATAGTCCCGCGCCTTGGTCTCCATGATCAGTTCCAGCACGTCCCAACCGGCCAGCGTCATGTGCGGCAGGGACTGGCAGCGCAGCGGGTCCTCGGCCAGCACCTTGGCACGGTCGATCATCTCGGCGACGTAGTGTTCATCCACGTCGAACGTGTGCTCGAAGGCCGTTCCCTTCCGACCCGGGACATGTGGCTCCATGTTGACCGAATACATGTAGTCGTCGCGGTCGAAGGGGAACGGGAACCGGCGGGGATTCGTGTTCGTGTAGGTGAAGGTCTCGCGGAACGTCTCGTCCCGGAAGAAGCCACCGAAATCGTCGGGAGCGAACTTGAAATCAAGGCTCATGGCTCTCTCCTATCGGTCAATGACAAGGGTCTTGCCCTCAAAGCGGCTGACGCAGGGCATGATCTTCTGGTTCGACGCCTGCTCTTCCGGCGTCAGCCAGTGGTCGCGGTGCAGGATGGTGCCGTCGCATTTGTGAACGGCCGTTTCGCATTGCCCGCAAGCCCCGCCGCGGCAGAGGTATGGCGCGTCGACACCCGCCGCCTCCATCGCCTCCAGCAGGCTCTGAGTCGTGCCCACTGTGATGGTCTTGCCGCTGGCCGCAAGCTCCACCTGGAACGGCAGCCCGGTGCCGGGGGCCAGGAACTCCTCATGGTGCAGCGCTTGGCTGGGCCAGCCCATCGCCTCGGCCGTCGCCAGCACCCAGCCGATCATCCCTTTCGGGCCACAGACATACAGGTGCGTGCCAATCGGCTGATTTTCCAACACCTTCTGCAGGTCGATCACCTGCTTCTGGTCGTCAAAGTAGCAATGCACTTGGGAAGGATGCGCCGCCGTCAGCCGGTCCATATAGGCCCCGAGCGGCTTCGACCGCGCCGAATAATGCAGCTCGAACCGCCCGCCGAAATGCGTGAGCTGCGAGATCTGCGCCAGGAACGGCGTGATGCCGATCCCGCCGGCGATCATCAGATGTTTTTTCGCCCGGTTGTCTAAGGGGAACAGGTTCACGGGGTAGGAAAGGGTCATCTCCATGCCGGGCTTCACGTGCCGGTGCATGTACAACGAGCCGCCACGTCCCACATCGTCGCGCCGGACGGAAATCTCATAGCCCGACCGATCCTCAGGGTCCGACATAAGTGAATAAGGGTTCAGTCTCCTCGTTCCGTTGTCATCCATTTCGACAACCGTATGCGCGCCGCCCGAAAAGGCAGGTAGCAGGGAGCCGTCGCGGGAGACAAACCGAAAGCGCTTGATCAGCTCGTTGACCTCGACCACCTCGGCCACGCGGACCCGCAGTTTCGCGCCGCCGCTCATTTGAACCTCACCACGCTTTCCGGCACCAGGCCGGGGTCTTCGGCGTCAATGTTCACGCCCTGGAAGGCGGCCATCCGCCGGGAGTAGTGGTCGCGGACAAAGAGGTTCAGCCCGCAATGGCTGCATTTGAACGGGTCCGTCGCCACGTTCTCGGTGACCCCCTTGCAGTGCACGCATTGCACCCGCCGCAGGGTCGATCCGCGCTGCTCCTTCTGGATCGAGGCGAAGGGGAAGCCGGTCGACATGATCTCGCGTTCGGCCTGGCCGATCAGGCTTTCCGTTCCCGCCAGATAGAACTGCGTCCCCATATGGGCATCCGACAGCACTCGCACCAGCCGCGGCAGCAGCGCCGGAATGGTTGGCGCGCGGAAGAACTGTGCAGCCCCCAGCCCCTCCAATTGGGGCGTGCCATCGGTCCCCGTCGGGCCGGGGCAATACATCACATGCGCGCCGGACAGGATTTCCGAACGATCGTTCGCTTTGTCCAGCATGTCGATCACGGCGTCCGCACCGGCGCAGTCGGCGATGATCACATGCAGCTTGCCCGGACGGGCCTCAAGCGGCGCATAGACCGGGCGCGACTTGATCGACGGGGCATTTACAGGGGTCAGTTCAACTTTCACGGGCCACATCCCTAGCGAAACGGGGGCCCGCGCACGGCGCAGGCCCCCGATAGATCAGTCCTTGGCCGTCCGGCGCTTCTTTTCCACATCGTAGAACGGCAGCGGAGCCGAGACCGCCTTCAGCGGCCCATGCGTGCCGCAGCGCACTTCGACCTCGGTCCCGTTGTTCGCGCAACCCACCTCCAGCCGCGCGATCGCCACGACCCAGTCGTTCAGCGGCGAATACATCGGCTGCGTCACCACGCCGACTTTCTTGCCGTCCTTGAAGATCGGCGCGTTGCCCGGAACCTTCGTCTTGTCGGCAAACTTCAGGCCCGAGATCTTGAACCGTTCCTTGCCCTGCAGTCGGTAATGCTCCTCGGCCCCACGGAAGCCGGTCTTGCCCTTGGTGACCGTCCAGTCGAGGCCCAGCTCCCACAGCGTGTCGCCCGGTCCTTCGCTCTCGAACGGATACATTTCCGAGTTGTCGAAGGGGAAGAACAACAGGTAGCTCTCGGCCCGCAGCATATCCAGCGTGGTGAACCGGCAGGGGATGATCCCCATGCTGGCACCTTCCTCCAGGATGCGGTCCCAGATCTCGCCCGCGTCCTGGCCACGGCAGAAGATTTCATACCCCCGCTCACCGGTATAGCCGGTCCTCGACAGGGTGATTGGCTTGCCAAACAGCATCGCGGGCATGTGCCCCATGTAAGGCAGCGCACGCACGCCGGGGATGTGCTTTTCCAGGTAGTCCACCGCCAGCGGCCCCTGCAGCGACAGGTCGTGCAGGTTGTCGTCAAAGCGGATCGAGACATCGCGCCCCGTGGCCGCCATCGTCAGCTGCTCATGTCCCTGGCCCGAGCCATGCACGACCGTATAGCTGTTCGGGCCGAAGCGGTAGATGATGCAGTCGTCGATGAACTTGCCCGCGTCGTTCAGCATACAGGCGTACAGCGACTTGCCCGGTGCGATCTTCTCCGGGTCGCGGGTCGTGGCGCGGTCGATCACGTGGCTCGCGCCGTGCCCGGTGATGTGCACCTTCTTCAGGCCCGACACGTCCATCAGCCCTGCCTTGGTGCGGATCGCCATGTATTCGGCGTTCGGATCGCCCTTGGAATAGGACCAGGCCGTGCCCATCCCGCTCCAGTCTTCCAGGTTTGACCCCAAGGCGCGGTGCCGGTCCATCAGTGCCGAGAAACGCCAGGAATTCGTCATGCGCAGTCCCTCCCAGTGGGCTTTGATTTTCGCCGAGTGTCAGGCGATTCCCGCCAGAAAGCAATAATCAAGTGCAACAATCTTTCTTGCCAGAAAACAATCGCCCAAGAAAAAGGCCGCCCCGAAGGACGGCCTTTCCTTGCGTCATCTCATGCCACTCAGGCGGGCAGAACGAAGAACCAGTTCGCCCAAAGCATGAGGATCACCCCGGCAATCAGCGCCAGATAGGGCAGCATCCCGGCCTTTCGTTCGCCCAGTTCGCCATAGGGCAGGCCGAGGTCCTCATAGGCCTCCTTGGGGAACTTGCCACCGTCGGTGACGTAGTGGCGGAACCAGAACACCGGGAAGATGAAGGCCGCAAAGATCAGCCCCGACCACAGCGCGTTCTCATAGCCCCAGACCTTGGCACCGGCTCCCAGGAACAGGATGTTGACGAAGGCCAGCACGGTGTTCACCCCGATCAGCCAGCTGGGCGCCTTCCAGGGGCGTTCCATGTGGGCAGAGTCGATGCGGTGAATCCAGCCGGCGTTCAGGTTCAGGAAGTTGAACAGGATGTAGCCGACGTTACTGATCGCCAGGACGTAGAAGTAGCCGCCCACGTCGGACGCCAGCGCCAGCAGGATCACGTTGAAGGTGAAGTCCGTCCACATCGCATTGCGCGGCGCACCGTGGCTATTGACCTCGCCCAGGTACTTCGGCAGCCAGCCGTCACGGCTGCCTTGGTACAGCGTCCGCGACGAACCGGCCATCGCGGTCATGATCGCCAGGAACAGCGCCATGATCATCAGGATGACGAAGATCTGGGTGATCACCGGCCCGCCGCCGATCATGTTCCCCATCGCCTCACCCACGCCGGTGCCGTCCACGATGCCGGTCGCGAGCATCCCTTCCACCCCGTAGACCCCCTGGAACGAGAACGGGATCAGGAAGAAGAACACGACGCACAGAAGGCCGGAATAGAAGATCGCCCGGAAGGTGTCGGTCTTGGGGTCCTTCAGTTCCCGCGTGTAGCAGACGGCGGTTTCAAAGCCGTAGGTCGACCAGGCCGCGATATAAAGGCCGCCAAGGAACAGGGTCCAGCCGCCGATGTTCCACTCACCATCCACGCCCGAATAGGCCGCCGTCGGGGGCACCAGGTTGGTGACGTTCATCCAGTTGATCGACCCGTTCAGCAGCGGGACAAGGCCCACCAGGAGGAGCGGGATCAGCACGATGATCGCCAGGTACTTTTGCGCGCTGGCGGTCGAGGCGATGCCCTTTTCCTGGATGAACAGGATGATCAGCATCAGGATCACGCCGATCACGAAGGTCGAGTTGAAGTGCAGGTTCCCCAGGCCCGGCACGGTGATCGCGAAGGCCTCCCAGACCCGGAAGGCCGGGGTCAGGGCCGAAACGCCGTCCGCACTGGCGACGGCCTGGATGGCCTGCTCGGCCGTGGTTCCGGCATTCTCGGCCATGTAGGCGACGACGCTTTCCGTCGTTGCGGTGTAGTTGGCGATGTTCGCCGTCACCCAGTCGATCACCGGCTGACTGTCCGCCAGCGGGATCGGGAAGAGGGCATTCAGGATATACCCCGCCGCGATGGCGCAGCCCAGGGACAGCACCGGCGACCAGGCGAACCAGTTGCACCAGACCGACAGGGGCGCGATCAGCTTGCCATAGCGCAGCCAGGCCGTCGCGCCGTAGACCGAGGTTCCGCCCGACTTGTTGCCGAACATCCCCGCCATCTCGGCATAGGTAAAGCTTTGCAGGAACCCCATCACCATCGAGATCATCCACACCAGGAACGCCAGTTTCCCCGTCGTCCCGGCAATCCCGCCGATCGAGAACAGCACCAGGGGCGGCACACCCGCCGCGACCCAGAAAGCGCCTTTCCACGTCAGCGCACGGACCATCTGGCCCGATCCAGTTTCAGTCGTCATTCCCTCACTCCTGTTGGGCGACACACACGGACCCGGGCAGATCTTCCTGCCTTCCCTTCGATCCGGCATGCGTTGATGTTGGTTTTCGGACGTCAGCCGTCCTGTTCTTGTCCCCGATACTCTCCTTCAAACGGCCCAGAATCGCGTCAGGCTGGGCCGAAGCCTGCGGCCTGATGTCGCGAAGAAAAGCACGGGACCACATCCAAGGCGAGATAAATTTGATCCCTGCGAAAGAAAGTTTCCCCCAGTTCGCGATTCCGGGCACGGGGCTCGCCCAAAAAGCAAGCGGCGCCGTTTCGGGCGCCGCTGCCAGGCCGGGCAGACCCGCTAGTTGCGCAGATAGCTCTCCATCGAATCCTCCAGCGCGTCCTTCCAGGGCGTGTGGTGGACAGGCGCCATCGTGCCGGTGATGACCGATTTGTAGGCGTTGTTGCGGAAGGCCATGATGTCTTCCTTCTTGTGGTCCTTCCACTCGAAGAAGGCCTCGCAGGCCCCGTCCACGTCGAAGGACGGATAATCCGTTTCGGCGATCAGCTCTTTCACGTAGTCGCCCTGGTAGTGGATCGCGTCGTGGGCGTCCTGGCCCTCGTCCTCATGCTTGACCCGATCCTCGACGTCCTTCAGCAGCACCGCCTTGTCCGTCGGGATCTTGATCTTGCCCATGATCGCGTCGCGCACCCACCAGGCCTGCGCGTCGAACATGTTGAAGGTGAACCACTGGTCCTGCATACCGATGTAGAACAGCTTCGGATTGTGGACCCAGGCCACGCCCTTGTACAGGTCCGCCGTCGCCAGCCGGTTTGCCGTCTTCAGCCGCAGGTCATCGGGCAGGAACGGGAAGTGGTGCTTGTAGCCGGTGCACAGGATGATCGCATCCACCTTCTTCGACGTCCCGTCGGCGAAATAGGCCGTGGTCTCGTCGACCCGCTCCAGCTTCGGCACTTCCTTCCAGTTCGACGGCCAGTTGTAGCCCATCGGCGCATGGCGATAGGCCACCGTCACCGACTTGGCTCCATATTTCCAGCACTGCGACCCGATGTCCTCGGCCGAATAGGACGACCCTAGCAACAGCAGGTCCTTGCCCGCGAATTCCCGCGCGTCGCGGAAGTCGTGGGCATGCAGCACGCGGCCGTTGAACTTGTCGAACCCCGGGTATTCCGGCACGTTCGGCACGCTGAAGTGACCGCTGGCCACGATGACGTTGTCAAAATCCTCGGAATACATCCGGTCGGCCTTCAGGTCATGCACCGTGACGGTGAAATTGCCCTTGTCCTGGTTGTAGTTGACCATCCGCACCGTCGTGCAGAACCGGATCCAGTCGCGCACGCCCGCCTTCTTCACCCGGCCCTCGATATAGTCGAACAGCACGGCGCGGGGCGGGTAGCTGGCGATCTGCTTGCCAAAGTGCTCCTCAAAGGAATAGTCTGCGAATTCAAGGCCTTCCTTCGGGCCGTTTGACCAGAGATAGCGATACATGCTGCAATGGACCGGCTCACCATGTTCGTCCAGGCCAGTGCGCCAGGTGTAGTTCCACAGGCCGCCCCAGTTCGACTGCTTTTCAAAGCAGACGACCTCCGGGATCGTCTCGCCCTTCGCCTTTGCCGACTGGAACGCGCGCAACTGCGCCAGGCCCGATGGCCCCGCTCCGATGACGGCTACTCTTTTAGTCATGGTCAACCTCCGGATGTTGGATTCTTGTCAGTCGCGACGGGCGCTGGATTTTCGGTCAGCCTAGAGACTCTGTTGCGCCTGTGTCAAATATTCTTACTCACGGTAAACATGCGGAACCCCGGAAACCATCGGCTCCGGGGTCCGGGATCACAACTCTTGCACGAATGTTAGGCGCGAACACGCTTAGCGGGCAATAGTCACGGTGCAATGTGCGCGGGTGGCCACCTCGCTTGCAACGCTGCCCAACACCAGCCGCTGCAAACCGCGCTTGTCGCCGGTGCCCATGACGATATGGGTGTAGCCGTTCTGCTCGGCATAGGCGATGATCGCAGGGGCGGCCTCGCGGGCCACGACCTCGACGCTGCCCACATCGGTTGCACCCTCGCCTTTCGCCAGTGCCTCGGCGTCAGCCAGGACCTTCTGGACCTCTTCCGGCTTCCAATGGCTGATCGTCGGGCCGCGCGCGCCACCATGCGCGATGTTGACCGCGCAGACCGTAAGATGCCCGCCGGTGGCCTTGGCGACCTCGGCCGCCTGCAAGACACCGACCGAGGCGTGGTCACTTCCATCCGTGGGGCAGAGAATCTTGGCTGTCATGGTTCCGTCCTCAGCTTGATTGACCTCGAACCCCAACAACCATCAAATGCCGAAATATGCCTTGACCTGCGTCAAGAAAGTTTACCCTCAGGCAAATTCGTGGAGCCCTCATGCAACCGATCAACCCCAAGGACCGCCGGATCGCCAATATCCACCAGGCCGCTTTCATCCCCTTCGTCTACCCCGATGGCGTGGCCCTGGGCGACGCGGTCCTGCAACTGGACGACGGGATGCCGCTTGGCGTTGGCTTCCACGTCTATCGGATGCCCCCGGGCATGACGACGCGCGGGCATCGTCACAATGGGCACGAACAGTTCCTGATCCTTGAGGGCGAGCTGCACGAAAGCGACGGCACGGTCTTGCGGGCGGGGGATATGGTCTTCTACCGCGACGGGACGGAACACAATTCCTACAGCCCAAACGGCTGCCTGTTGGCCGTCCACATCGCCGCGCCGAAAACGCCGGTCGAGTGAACAAAAGCCCCGGATCGCTCCGGGGCCAGGTGGGGGTTCAGGTCAGGTAAGGGCGGCTTTGCGGCGGGAAAAGCGGGCCCGGCGCAAGGTGTTAAGATTTGGTGTACGTCCGCGATCAAGTCATTGATATCATTAGACCATCGGCGTTTGTCCACCGTGGACACGTTTCAGATGTCCAGCGTGGTCTGCGTCTCCCAGGCCGAGAAATGCGAACAGTAGTCGTTCCATTCCTTGTGCTTCAACTTTAGGTAGGCGGCACTGAACTCGTCCCCCATCATCGCCTTCAGGGTCCGGTCGCGGTCATATTCCCGCAGCGCATCCAGCAGGTTCAGCGGCAGCTTCGGCGCGTTCTTCACCGTGTGCCCCATCTGATACATGTCGATGTCGTGCCGCTTGCCCGGGTCGGCCTTGGTCCGCACCCCGTCGATGCCTGCGGCCAGGATCACCGCCTGCATCAGATAGGGGTTCGCCGCGCCGTCGGGCAGCCGCAACTCGAACCGCCCCGGCCCCGGCACGCGGACCATGTGGGTCCGGTTGTTCCCGGTCCAGGTCACCGTATTCGGCGCCCAGGTGGCTCCGCTGGTCGTCCGGGGCGCATTGATCCGCTTGTAGCTGTTCACCGTCGGGTTGGTGATCGCGGCAAGCGCCGAGGCGTGCTTCATGATCCCGCCCAGGAAGTGTCGCCCCTGGTCTGACAGACCCAGCTCCTTCTTCGGGTCGGCGAAGGCGTTCTTCTTCCCGTCCAGCGTCCAGACCGAGATATGGGCGTGACATCCCGACCCGGTCAGCCCCTTGAACGGCTTCGGCATGAAGGTCGCGCGGAAGCCGTGCTTTTCGGCGATCGACTTGACCATGAACTTGAAGAAGCTGTGCTTGTCGGCGGTCTGCAGCACGTCGTCGTATTTCCAGTTCATCTCGAACTGGCCGATCGCGTCCTCGTGGTCGTTCTGATAGGCCTCCCAGCCCAGCTCCAGCATGTAGTCGCAGATCTCGCTGATCACGTCATAGCGCCGCATCACCGCCTGCTGGTCGTAGCAGGGCTTTTCAGCGGTGTCGTAGATGTCCGAGGGGCCAGAGCCGTCCGCGTTCAGGATAAAGAACTCGGGCTCCACCCCCGTCTTCACGCGCAGGCCTTCCTTCGCCGCCTCGCCGATCAGCTTCTCCAGCACGTTGCGGGGGGCCTGATCGACGAGCTTCTCCTCCATCGTCGCGCGGGCGGCCACCCAGGCGACCTCTTTCTTCCACGGCAGCTGGATCACGCTGTCCGGATCCGGCACTGCCATCAGGTCGGGGTGCGCGGGCGTGAGGTCCAGCCAGGTCGCAAAGCCCGCGAACCCGGCCCCATCCACCGCCATGTCGTTGATCGCCTGCGTCGGCACCAGTTTCGCGCGCTGCCCACCGAACAGGTCGGTGTAGGAGATCATGAAATACTTGACGCCCTTGTCCTTGGCCCATTTGGCCAGATCTTTCGCCATCACTGTAACTCCCTGGTCTTTTCTATCGTTGATTGGGAAACGGCGGCCTTACCAGCCGCCGTTCCGTCCCGGTATCCAGTTGGTGCCCGCCAGCGGAACCCCCGCCATCGCCGCCGCCTCGATGGTCAGCGAGCAGAGGTCCTCCGGCTCCAGGTTGTGCAGGTGGTTCTTGCCGCAGGCCCGCGCGATGGTCTGCGCTTCCAGCGTCATCACCTTGAGGTAGTTCTTCAGGCGACGGCCCCCCAGCACCGGGTCGAAGCGCTTGTACAGCTCGGGGTCCTGCGTGGTGATCCCGGCTGGATCGCGGCCTTCGTGCCAGTCGTCATAGGCATCCGCGGTGGTGCCGAGCTTCTGGTATTCCTCTTCCCAGCGCGGGTCATTGTCGCCCAGCGCGATCAGTGCCGCCGTTCCGATGGCCACCGCATCCGCGCCCAAGGCCATCGCCTTGGCCACGTCCGCGCCCGACCGGATGCCGCCCGAGACAATCAGCTGCACCTTCCGGTGCATCCCCAGATCCTGCAGCGCCTTCACCGCCTGCGGGATGCAGGCCAGGATCGGCATGCCGACATGTTCGATGAACACGTCCTGCGTCGCCGCCGTGCCGCCCTGCATGCCGTCCAGCACCACCACATCCGCGCCCGCCTTCACGGCAAGCGCCGTGTCGTAGTAGGGACGCGCGCCGCCGACCTTGACGTAGATCGGCTTTTCCCAGTCGGTGATTTCGCGCAGCTCCATGATCTTGATTTCAAGGTCATCCGGGCCGGTCCAGTCCGGATGCCGGCAGGCTGACCGCTGGTCGATCCCCTTGGGCAGGTTCCGCATCATCGCCACGCGGTCGCTGATCTTTTGCCCCAAAAGCATCCCGCCGCCGCCCGGCTTGGCGCCTTGACCGACGACAATTTCAATCGCATCTGCGCGGCGCAGGTCATCGGGGTTCATGCCGTAGCGGCTGGGGAGATATTGGTAGACCAGCGTTTTGGAATGGCCGCGTTCTTCCTCGGTCATCCCGCCATCGCCCGTCGTCGTGGACGTCCCGGCAGCGGTCGCGCCACGGCCCAGCGCCTCTTTCGCGGGACCGGAGAGCGCGCCGAACGACATGCCAGCAATCGTCACCGGGATATCCAGATGGATCGGCTTCTTTGCGTGCCGGGTGCCCAGCCACACATCCGTCGCGCATTTTTCGCGGTAGCCTTCCAGCGGGTAGCGGCTGATCGAAGCGCCGAGGAACAGAAGGTCATCGAAGTGCGGCAGGTGCCGCTTCGTGCCGCCGCCGCGGATATCGTAGATACCGGTTGCAGCGGCACGGCGGATCTCGGCATTCACGGCAGGGGTGAAGGTGGCCGAATAGCGCGGTGGGGTGCGGGGAAAGTCGCTCATTCAGACTGCCTCAGTACGACGACGCGTTGTCGATGTTGAAATTGTACAGCTTCCGGGCCGAACCATAGCGGCGGAATTCCTCGGGCTTGGCCTTGTGATCTGCCTCGCCCTTCCGCAGCAGTTCCTCCAGGATCGCGTAGTGTTCGTCCCGCATCTCCTTCTCGATGCAGTCCGCGCCCAGCGACTTCACCGATCCGCGCACGAACAGCCGCGCCTCATAGAGCGAGTCGCCCAGCGCGTCCCCGGCATCGCCCAGCACAACCAGGTTGCCCGACTGCGCCATGAAGGCCGACATGTGGCCGATGGAGCCGTGGACCACGATGTCGATCCCCTTCATCGACACGCCGCAGCGGCTGGAGGCATTGCCCTTGATGACCAGAAGCCCGCCACGGCCCGTGGCCCCGGCATACTGGCTGGCGTTGCCGTCGATGATGACGGTGCCGCTCATCATGTTCTCGGCCACGCCCGGCCCGGCCGACCCCTTGATCCGGATCGTCGCCTGCTTGTTCATCCCCGCACAGTAATAGCCCGTGGACCCCCGCACCGTGATGTCCACTGGCGCGTCCACCCCGGCGGCAATCGCATGTGCGCCCTTGGGGTTGATGACTTCCCAGGCCGTCATGTTGGTCTGGCCCTTCAGGGCGTGAAGCGAGGAATTGAGCGCGCGAAGGCCCTCTTTCCCCAGGTCGAAGGTCTGCATTCTCTCAACGCTCCCAGAAGTACACAGTTGCGGGCTCGGGTTCCCAGACACGGGCGTCCTCGATGCCCGGAAGGTTGACCAGTGCCCGGTATTCCGACCCGAAGGCGACGTACTGGTCGGTTTCGGCCATGACAGCCGGCTTGCAGGCGATGGGGTCGCGGACGACGCCGAAGCCGTTCTTGGTGCCGACGACGAAAGTGAAGAACCCGTCCAGGTCGGTCAGCGTCGCCTCAAGCGCGTTGCCCAGCGTCTCGCCCGTTTGCAGCTTGTGACTGATGAAGGCTGCGCCGACCTCGGTGTCGTTCTCGGTCTCGAAGGTCATGCCCAGACGCTTGAGTTCCCGCCGGACGCCATTGTGGTTCGAGAGACTGCCGTTGTGCACCAGGCATTGGTCTGACCCGGTCGAGAACGGGTGCGCGCCCATCGTCGTCACGGCGGATTCGGTCGCCAAGCGGGTGTGGCCGATGCCGTGGGTGCCCTTCATCTTCGACACTTCGAAGCGGGCGGCCACGTCCTTCGGCAGGCCGACTTCCTTGAATATCTCGATGCTGTCCCCAGCGCTCATCACCTTCACACCGGGGCGCAGGTGCGACAGGGCCGAACGCGCGGCCTCCAACTGCGCCAGCGGAACTTCCAGCACCGCATGGGTCGACTTGACCAACATCGTCACCGGCTGGCCGATGGCATCATGCAGGTCGCCGTCCAGGTCCTTGAAATCCTTTTCGGGATTGGCCGACTGGATCGTCAGCTTGCCCAATCCGTCCTTCGCCCCGCTGTAGATTGCGATGCCGGCCGAGTCCGGTCCGCGGTCGGTCATGGTGATCAGCATGTCCGTCAGCATGGCGCCGAGCTTCGGCTCCAGCTTCGGGTCCTTCAGGAACAGCCCAACGATGCCGCACATGGATTCGTCTCCTTCACGTGATTGCGATGACGCTACCACCGCTTTTTCGGCCGATCAACTGGTAAGAAACAAATTTCACCTGTCGGGAAAATCGCTGCTTAATCCGCAGGCAGCTGCGGTTTTTCTTGACAGAATGTCGCAGGTGGCTTTCCCTATGGAAAACAATTTTGCCGCATAGGGAATCGGCGTCCGGGCTGCGTCGGGGGGCGGCAAGACAAACAGCCCAAGGGAGGAAAACGTGGGAGACCTTAATCAGCGGCCCGATCCGCGAATTGAGGCGATGCACAAACGCGACGTGCTGGTGGCATGGGCGTTCGTCATCGGCCTCTGGTTTGCCGTGATCTTCGTCGCGCTTGCAACCTGGGACCTTGCGCCAACCAGCGGCGCGCGGAACCTGCTTCTGATCGGCGGGGCAATCGTCCTGATCTTCAACACCGCCGCCATTCTGGCGATGCTGAAGCACTACCGCGAGGACCGCGACTTCATGTACGGCCTCGACATCAAGTTCCTCGACGAAGCGAAGGGGAGACGGTGATGGCGCATTACCAACCCCCGAAGCAGGGCAAGGCCAGCCAATTGATCGACGTCATCGTTCTGGTGGTCTTGACCGTCGGCGCGCTGTTCGTGCCCCTGTGGCTTGGCATGGCGGGCGCTGCCAAGACCGTCGCCGCCCCTGTCACCGAAGCGACATGGGAAGCCCTTGGCCAGAACGCGGCACAGGCGGCCAAGTACGAGGCGCTGGGTTACACGCCCGAAACGGCGCATGACCTGATCCTCGCGCGGTTCGACTACAGCTTCTCGGTCGGCGCGCTGGTCACGATGGTCGCGGTCATTCTCCTTTATTACTTCCTGATCCTGCGGTTTTCCGAAGTGGAATACCGCGAGGTCATCTCAGAAAAATTCGGGGAGTAGGCCGCCATGGATCTGTGGAACTGGCTTGAATACCTGGCCTGGGCGCTGTCAGCCGCCTTCGGCCTGCACATGCTGGTCGACTGGCTGAAGACCGACTCGACCTATTCCGAAGACGTCCTGACCTCATCCCGCGAAGGCGAGCTTGAGGCCATGGCCGAAGAGCACAGGGGATGAGGTCATGACCGATATCGACATCACCTCGAAAACGATTGACGGCATGGGGCCGCACGGCACCAAGGTCGGCCTTCTGCGCGTTCTTGGCCCCGCGCATGTCTGGGCTTTGGGCGTCGGCATCGTTCTGGTCGGCGAATACATGGGCTGGAACTTTGCCGTCGGCAAAGGCGGCGCCTATGCCGCGCTGATCGCCTGCTGGTTCGCGGGGATCCTCTATACCTGCGTCGCGATGATTGACTCCGAGGTCACCTCGACCGTCGCCTCGGCCGGGGGTCAGTACACCCAGGCCAAGCACATCATCGGGCCCCTGATGGCCTTCAACGTCGGCCTCTACCTTGTCTTCGCCTACACCATGCTGGAAGCCGCCAATGCGATCACGGCGGGCTATCTCTTCTCGGTCGTGGCCAGCATGTCGGGGCTCGAGGCGGCGCTGGACCAGCGGCCCTTCATCATCCTGGTCATCATGTTCCTGGCCTGGCTGAACTATCGCGGGGTCCTTGCGACACTGACCTTCAACCTGGTCATCACCGCCATCGCCTTCGTTGCGATCCTGATCCTGTTCCTGTCCACCTCCGGCATCCTGGGTGGCGGGATCATGGAGCATGCTGCCCTTTTCGAAGGGCACGAGCTGCCTTACGGCTGGATCGGCGTCCTGGCGGCCATGCACTTCGGCCTCTGGTACTATCTGGGCATCGAGGGCACCACCCAGGCGGCTGAGGAAGTCCGCTCCCCTGCCCGCGCGCTGCCGTTCGGGACGCTGGCCGGGATCATGACGCTGCTCATCGCGGCAACCCTCACCTGGTATGTCAGCTCGGGCGTGCTGCCGTGGGAGTTCCTGGGCGACGGGGTCAACGGCTCGGTGGCGCCGCTCTTCGACACGGCGCGGCTTTCGGGATCGACCGGCCTGGTCTGGCTTCTGGGCTTCGGCACCCTTTTTGCAACCCTGGCCTCGGCCAACGGCTGCATCAACGACGCCTCCCGCGCCTGGTTCGCCATGGGGCGGGACAAGTACCTGCCCGGCTGGTTCGGCGCGGTGCATCCGCGGTATCGCACGCCCTACCGGTCCATCGTCTTCCTTGTCCCGATCGCGCTGATCTTCGCCCTTGGCGCGCCTCTGGACCAGGTGATCACCTTCTCGATCCTCTCGGGCCTTCTGGGTTACACCTTCATGCCGCTCAACATCATCCTCTTCCGGCGCAAGTGGCCGCTCGAGTCGATCAAGCGCGGCTATGAACACCCGTTCCACCCGATCCCCGCGATCACGCTGCTGACGCTTTGCGCGGTGACCTTCTTTGCGGTGTTCCTGGGCTACGGGACCCAGCTGGTCGCGATGATCGGCTTCTACATCGTGGTGTCGCTCTGGTTCCACTTCTGGCGCTACCGCTTCGTGAACCGGGGGGCGCAGTTCACCATGCCCTGGCCGAAACCCCGGGGCTACTAAGGCACATGGCCCGCGCCCCGAAAGCGCGGGCCTTTTCCCATGTCCCCCCTCATCCCCCTTGGCATCGCCCTTGCCGCGCTCGGCCTCTGGCTCGCCCTCCGCCTGATCCGCGAAAGCCGTACCCGTGCGCAGTCCCGCGCGAGCTACTTCGACGCGGTGAAACCGCTCTTCGATGGCGGCGAAACCCGCGCCCAACCCACCGGCTTCCCCCGCATGACCGGCCGCCGCGGTGGCCTCGCCTTCGACCTCCAGGCGATCCCTGACACCCTGACCTTCCGCAAGCTCCCCGCGCTCTGGGTCCTTGTCACCCTGCCCGAACCCCTGCCGCTTGACGCCACCCTCGACCTCCTGGCCCGCCCCTCCGGCAACGAACCCTTCACCAAGTTCGCCACCCTGCCCCAGTCGCTGCCGACACCCGCAAACCTGCCGAAAGAGATCGCCATCCGCACCGACGACGCGACACGTATCCCCTCGCCGGACCTGATCGCGGCTCATGCCGACCTGTTCCAGGATCCCCGCATCAAAGAACTGGTCCTTTCCCCCAAGGGCCTGCGCGTGGTGATCCTGGCCGAGGAAGCCGACCGCGGCCGCTACCTCATCTTCCGCGAGGCCGAGATGGGCCGCACCCCCCTATCCCCATCGCGGCTGGAACCCCTGCTCGACAGGCTGGCCGCCATCCGCAAGGATGTGCTGGCCCTGAAGGACCCCGCATGAAACCGCCCCTGAACCCCTACCTCGTCCTGGCCGTCGCGATCCTCTTGCCGGGCGTCGGCCAGGTCCTGAACCGACAGCCGGTGCGGGGCCTGATCTTCGTCTGCTTCGCGATCCTCTTGGGGGCCTTCACCCTGAAGACCGCCGCGCCCGAAGTCTCCTTCGTCGGCAAGATGGCTGGGGGCCTCTTCGTTTGGGCGATGGCAATCCTCGACGCCTACAAGACCGCCCGCATTCGCCACGCCGTGTGGAGCCAAGCGCAACCGAAGTCCTAGGGACCAAATTCCTTCGAAGGAATTTGCAAAAGTCTTCGAAGACTTTTGGCTACTCGCGCCAAACCGCGCCGAGCATCCCCTTCAACGCCGCCACGGCCTCTGGTCCATCCTCGCATCCCGGCCCGACCCGCACTGCCACCGTCGCCGCAAACCCGAACGCCGCGCGCTTGTCCGGACGGATCGTCACCTCGAACCCCTTTGGCCCGGCGACCACACTTTCTATGGCATCCTCGGCCCCGAAGGTCTCGTCGCTCGCTTCGAACCAGACCGGCCCTCCGCCTGCAGGCTGCCGGAACAGAACGTAGGCATCCGCCTCATCCTCGCCTTCCGCGAAACCGATGAACAGAAATCCGTCATCCTCGACGACCGAGCCATAGGCCGCCTTCACCGTGATGCCTGCCATCTCCCTAATACCACTTCGCGATGGGCGGCAGGCTCATCAGCACGGCGTTTGCGTCATGCCCGGTCTCCAGCCCGAACTTCGTTCCCCGGTCATAGACCAGGTTGTATTCGGCATAGAGACCCCGGTGCTGAAGCTGCACCTCGCGGTCCGCATCGGTCCACGGGCTTGTCACGCGACGCTCGGTCACTGGCAGGAAGGCGGGCAGGAAAGCCTCACCCACGGACCGGGTAAAGGCAAAGTCGCGGTGCCAGTCGCCGGTGTTCAGGTCGTCGTAGAAGATACCGCCCACGCCCCGCGCGCGACCGCGATGGGGGATGAAGAAATACTCATCGGCCCAGGCCTTGAACTTGGCATAGTAGTCCGGGTTGTGCGCGTCGCAGGCCTTCTGCATCTCGGCGTGGAAATGCGCGGTGTCCTCTGCATATTCGATGCAGGGATTCAAATCGGACCCGCCGCCGAACCACCAGGCGCCGGGGGTCCAGAACATCCGGGTGTTCATGTGAACTGCGGGGGCGTGCGGGTTGACCATGTGGGCCACAAGGCTGATGCCCGAGGCCCAGAAGCGCGGGTCCTTGTCCATCCCAGGCACTCCCCGCGCCGCCATGGCCCGCTGCGCCTTTTCGCCAAGCTGCCCGTGCACCTCGGACCAGTTGACGCCGACCTTCTCGAACACCTCGCCGCCGCGCAGCACGCTCATGATACCGCCACCGCCGTCGGCGCGCGACGTCGGCGTCACTTCGAACCGGCCCGGCTTGGACTTGGCGTAGGTGTCCTCCAGCCCCTCGAAGGCCGCGACGATCCGGTCGCGCAGGGTCCGGAACCAGGCGGCGGCGACGGCGTTGCGACTGTCAATGGGATCGGTCATGATCGTGTCCTTGGATGTTGACACCCAGATGCCTAGCACCCCCGCGCGCTGCTTTCCACTGTTCACGGAGGCCCCGATGAAACGCCTGTCTTGTCTCGCACTTGCCGTGCTTGCCGCCTGCGGGACGCCGCAGGAACAGTGCATCGGCCGGAACACCCGCGACCTGCGCACCGTGGACCGGCTGATCGCCGAAACGGAAGGCAATCTTGCCCGCGGCTATGCCTTCGAGACGGTCACGGTCTACGAAGACGAATGGGTCTATTGCCCGCAAGCGCCCGTCGCCGAAGGGCAGCCCGCGCCCCCACCCCGGCTTTGTCTTGACGAACGTCCTGTGACGGAACAGCGGCCCAAGGCCATCGACCTGAACGACGAGGCACGCAAGCTGGACAGTCTGAAGGCCAAACGCGCAAGCCTTGCCCGTCAGGCCGAAGCGGTCATTGCGCAGTGCAAGGCGCAGTATCCCGAATGATCAGTGCGCGGGCGCCGCGACCGCGTCCAGAAGCCCGCGCCCACCATCCACGGTCAGCACCTGCCCGGTGACAAAGCCCGAGGCGTCCGAGGCGAGGAACTGCACCGCCTCGACCAGTTCCGCCGGTGCCGCGATGCGGCCGAGGGGCGTCGCTTCGGCGATCTGATCGCGGTAGTCGGGGTGGTCCTTCAGTGCGGCTTGCAGGCTTGCGCTCATCACGCTGCCGAAGGCCACCGCGTTCACCCGGATGCCCTTCGGCGCCAGCGCCACGGCCAGCGAGCGCGTCATCTGGTCCATCGCGGCGGCGGCCATCGAATAAGCCAGAAGCTCGGGCCGCGTCGCCTGCGCGGCGATGGAGGACAGGTTGATGATCGCGCCCAGCATCGTACCTGACTCGACCTCCGCCCGCTGGGCGTGCTGGATCATCCGCTTGGCCGTCATCTGCGAAATCCGCAGCGCTGAAAGGACGTTGTGGCGCCACAGATCCTCGACCCCGTCCGCTTCCGGGTTCAGAATCTCGGACACCACCGTGCGCCGGTTGGCGTTGACCAGGATGTCCACGCGGTCGAAAGCGTCGAAGGTCGCCGAAAGCAAGTTGGCAATCGTCAGCTTTTCCGTCAGGTCGCCCGCGAACATCCGGACCGGCCCCTCGGCCCGCGCCTCTTCGCCGATCTCGGCCTCCAGCCGGTCTTCGTCCACGTCGGCGAACATCACGTTCGCGCCCTTGTCCACCAGGTGCCGCGCGATGGCGAGCCCTATCCCTGAGGCCGAGCCGGTGACGATGGCGGTCTTGCCGGAGACGGAGAAGGACATGCGCTGCCTCTTAAGGTTTCGCCCGCCGGGGCTTGGTGGCTTGGATCACGCGAAAGCGGCTGTCACGGGTCAGGTCGCTGACCTCAAGGAAGCAGTCGGCCAGCGCGGCATCATAAGGCAGGTGGCGGTTGGCGACCAACCAGAGGCTGCCCGAGGGCGCAAGCATCCGCCGAGCCGCCCGGATGAACGCTACCCCAAGCGCGGGGTCCGCCGCCCGCCCGGTGTGGAACGGCGGGTTCATCACCACGTGGTCTAGCAGCGTCTCGGGCTTCCAGGTCGTCGCGTCGGCCCAGTGGAACCGGGCACGGGGGTCGGTGATGTTCGCTCTTGCACAGTCCAGTGCTTCGGCCTCTGCCTCGACCAGGTCCAGCCGCTTGACGCCCGGCCGCTTTAAGATTTCGGCGGCCAGATAGCCCCAGCCCGCGCCAAGATCGGCGACCTTCCCGGCAAGCTTCTCCGGTAGGTGTTCGGCCAAGAGCACCGACCCCGGGTCGGGTCCGTCGGCCGAGAATATCCCCGGCAAAGTCTGGAACCCGTCCACCTGATGCGGCACAGCCCGCCAGTCCGACAGGTCCGGCCCCGCAACGAATGACGCAAGCTTGCCATGCGCTTTCGACAGGCTTTCGGACAGGTCGACCCGTCCCCTCAGGTCCTTCAGCGCCGTGTCGATCCCGTCGGTCTTCTGTCCGTCTACGGCGATCCAGCCGCCCGGGGCGACCTCGGCCGCCGCCTGCGCGATGAGGGCGCGCCCGGCCTCACGCGAGCGGGGCAGGCAGACGATGGCCGCGGCATAGGGCGGGGCGGGGGTCACCGAATAGCGCTGGGAAAAATGGTCCACGTCTGGCTTGAAGCCTGTCAGCACCACCACCCTGTCGCGCGGCAGGGCCGACAGGTCATCGCCGGTCTGCGGTCGATAGACGGCAATCTGTCCCGCAGGCGGAACCTCAAGCGCGCCGGTTTCCAGCGCCAGGGACAAGCGTGCGGATCGCATGGGCGGGGCCTTACGCCCACTGTCCCCCTCTGCGCGGGAAAGGCGTCATTCCTTTTCCATCGTGCATTGCAGGGGATGCTGGTGCCGGCGCGAGAAATCCATCACCTGCGCCACCTTGGTCTCGGCCACCTCAAAGCTGAAGACACCAACGACCGCCAGACCCTTCTTGTGGACCGTCAGCATGATCTCGAACGCCTGGGCGTGGTTCAGGCCGAAAAACCGCTCCAGCACATGGACGACGAATTCCATCGGGGTGTAGTCGTCGTTCAGAAGCAGCACCTTGTACATCGGCGGCCGCTGCGTCTTGGTCTTCGGCTTCGTCAGGATCGAGGTATCGTTCCCCGGCCCATCCGTCTTGTCCGACATGGTCAAAGGGCGGAAGGACACGGGATGGGCGCTCCGTTCAAGGATTCGGGGTTGCAACTGACCCGCGAAATATAGCCTCTTTTGCCGCAGGGAAAAGAGGCGGCCATGCTGACAACGATCGGCTTTGATGCAGATGATACGCTTTGGCAGAACGAGACCTGGTTTCGCCTGACCCAGGACCGCTTTCTGCAGGCGCTGGTCGATCATGCCGATCCGGTCCATCTGCGCGACCGGCTTGAGGCGGCGGAACGTCGGAACCTGGCCTACTACGGCTTTGGCGTGAAGGGCTTTACCCTGTCGATGATCGAAACAGCCGTCGAAGTGACCGAAGGCCGCGTCCCGGGCAGCGTCATTGCCGACCTGATCGCATTGGGGCGCGAGCTTCTGGAACACCCGATGGAGCTTTTGCCGCACGCCCGCGCCACGGTGACCGCTCTGGCGGCCGAATTCCGGCTGGTTCTCATCACCAAGGGCGACCTTCTGCATCAAGAGAAAAAGCTCGCGCAGTCGGGCTTGGGCGACCTGTTCCACGGCGTCGAGATCGTGTCCGACAAGACCGAGGCGACCTATCGCCTGGCCTTCCAGCGGCACGGCACCGGCGCGGACCAGGCGATGATGGTCGGGAATTCGCTGAAGTCCGACGTGATCCCGGCGCTGCAGGCAGGGGCCTGGGGTGTCCATGTGCCCCACGATCTGGAATGGGCATTCGAGGCCGCACAAACGCCCGTCGGCCACCCCCGCTTTCATGCGATCCGCGATCTCGGCGATTTGCCGAATTTGGTCAGGCAAGTGCAGGTCTGACGCAACAGATAGAGCAGCCCTCCGGCTTCGCACCTAGATATGGAGCCCGGACGGGGCCACTGCTGCATCCTCGCAACTACATCAACTCTGCCCCGAAAGCCTTTGGATTTTTTGGGTTTTCGGAACCCTGAACCTGTGCTAGCTTTTTGCCTGAGGCAGAATAAGGCACCGGAAAATCCGGGCCAACAGGCAAAGGGTGGGCGAGGTGGCATCGCTTCTCGGGCGGATTTTTCGCGCTATTTTTGTTGCATTTGTCGTCAGCACCGTCGTGGTGACGACATCCCTGCAGGCCGCTCCGTTTGCGGCGATCGTGATGGACGGCCGCACCGGCGAGGTCCTGTACGAAAAGAACGCAAACACACGGCTGCATCCGGCGTCCCTGACCAAGATGATGACGCTGTACATTGTCTTCCAGGAGATCGAGGCGGGTCGCCTGTCCCTGGACACCAAGGTGACGGTGTCGAAATACGCGGCCTCGCAGCCGCCCTCGCGCCTTGGGCTGAAGCCGGGGCAGAAGATCGCCGTGCGCTACCTGATCCGCGCAGCGGCGATCAAGTCGGCCAACGATGCGGCCTCAGCTCTGGGCGACCACATCGGCGGTGACGCGGCGACGTTCGCCAAGCGCATGACCCGCACCGCGCGTCAGCTGGGGATGAACGACACCACCTTCAAGAACGCGAACGGGCTGACGGCCGATGGCCATCTGTCCACCGCGCGCGACATGAACGTGCTTGGCCGGCACCTGTTCTACGACTTCCCGCAATACTATCACATCTTCTCGCGCCGGACGGCGGACGCTGGCATCGCGACGGTGACCAACACCAACTCGCGCTTCCTGGATGCCTATGAAGGCGCGGACGGGATCAAGACCGGCTATACCGGGGCTGCGGGCTTCAACCTGACGGCGTCGGCACGCCGCGGCAAGAAGCACGTGATCGCCACCGTCTTCGGCGGAACCTCGACCGCCAACCGCAACGCCAAGATGGTCGAGCTGATGGACATCGGCTTCGGCAAGGCGCGGAACAATGTCACCGAGCAGCCGCCGCAGGCCGCTCCCATCGACGATGCGCTGGTCGCTTCGCTTGAGACGGGGATCGACGAAATCGACGCCCCGGGCGGCGCGGGCAAGACGATACGGGTATCGGGCGAGGTGAAAAGTTCGCCCCGGCCGAAGGCGCGGCCCGACGTGACCGCCGTGCCGGACGAAGTGGCGATCGCGATGGCCGAAGGCATCGACGGCGCGCTGGCCGAGGCGACGGCAGAACCCGCGCCGGAGGGCACGCTGGAGTTCCAGGCGGAAGCGATGGCTTTGACCGACGTGCCTGCCGCCACCGCCTCGCCCGAGGAAGCGGCTGCCGTGGAAAGCGCCCTGGCGGAAGTCGTGGCGGAACCGGAAGCTGCACCCGCGATGACCGAGACCGCGACGACGGAAACGGCACTGGCGGCGGTTGAACCCGGCACGCTTGACGCGCAGGCGGCAGCGCTGAACGGGTCGCCCAGCGAAACCCTTGTGGCGGAAGTCGCGCCTGAAGCTGCGGCCGACCCGGCGCTGGCCGCGATGAAGCCGAAGGCCCGGCCCGACACGCTTGCCTTGCCACAGGTCGCCGAGGCCGCACCGGTCGAGGAAGTCCCCGCCGCTCCGGTCGTGGAAGAGGTCGTCGTCGCCGAGGCGGCCCCTGTCGCGGAAGAGATCATCGTCGCCGAGGCCGCACCCGACCTCGTCGTGACCGACCCCGGGACCGAAACCCCGGCTGAGACGCCGCTTGCCCTGATGCCCGAGGTGACCGGGGTCGAGACTGTCGCGGGTGCTACAGCCATCGCGCCGCCTGCGACCGAACTTGCCCTTGCAGCGGCAGCGATGCCCAAGCGGCAGGCGCCGATCTTCGATGCGGTGGAACCGGTCGAAGAGGCCGCCAGCGAAGAGGAAGTCGTGGTGGTGATGTCCACTTCGGGCGGGCGGCACTTCGGGGTCAATGTCGGGGAATACCCGTCGCGCTACGAGGCCGAGAAGGCGCTGCTCAAGACCGCGCTGGCCGAAAGCGCCACGCTGAACGAGGGGCTGCGCAAGACGTCGCAGTCGGGCGGCAAGTGGCGCGCGAGCTTCATGGGGCTGACGGAAGAGCAGGCCGAGCTTGCCTGCCGCCGTCTCTCGGCCCGCGCTGTGCCTTGCGAAACGGTAGGAGGCTGATCATGGTCGCGCTGGTTTTCCCCGCCCTGCCGACGGTCACCCTGCCGGTCACCGGCCGCGCCGAGCGGTTCCCGGTCCGCCGCATCTTCTGTGTGGGCCGCAACTATGCCGACCATGCAGCCGAGATGGGGAACGACCCCAGCGAGGCTCCGTTCTTCTTCACAAAGCCTGCCGACGCGGTGGTGGAGTCGGGCAGCCGGATCCCCTACCCTCCGGCCACGCAGAACCTGCATCACGAGGGTGAGCTGGTCGTGGCCATCGGCAAGGCGGGGGCGATGGTGCCCGAGGAAGAGGCGGAGAAGCTGATCTGGGGGCACGCGGCGGGCAACGACCTGACCCGGCGCGACCTGCAGGCCGAGGCGAAGGAACGTCGCCGGCCCTGGGACATGGCGAAGGGGTTCGACAAGTCCGCGGTGGTGGGGGCGATCAAGCCGGGGCCGCTGCAGGACGGTCGGCTGCGCTGTTCGGTCAACGGGTCGGTGCGGCAGGAGGCGTCGGTGTCCGAGATGATCTGGAGCCCGGCGGCGATCATCGCGGCCCTGTCGAAGATGGTCAGCCTGTCGCCCGGGGACCTGATCTTTACCGGCACCCCTGCGGGGGTCGGTCCCCTTAATCGGGGCGACACCTGCAAGGTCGAAATCGAGGGGCTGCAGTCGGCTTCGGTGACGATCGCCTGATTTGTGTCCACGGTGGACAAACGCTGCGATGTCAATGAAATCAAACCCTTGGCGATTTCCGTTAGGGTGGTGTTAACCTTTGACTTCAGGGCACATCCACGCGGAAAGAGACCCCGGATCAAGTCCGGGGTGGGGTTTCAGGGCCTTGGGCGGTCGTCCCAGTCCTTGATCAGGATGCGGTTCGCGTCGCCTTCGGGGTCGTCGAACTGCCTGGTCCGCATGGCCCAGAAGAAAGCCGCAAGGCCGATTCCTCCGAGAAGGAGCGAGACCGGGATGAGGATCGCGAGGATCTCCATTACTTCAGCCTCATCGCGTTCAGGGAAACGGTGATCGAGGAGAGCGACATGGCCAGCGCAGCGGCAAGGGGTGTCGCGTGGCCGATGAGCGCCAAGGGCACGGCGATGATGTTGTAGCCGCCCGAGATCAGGAAGTTTTCGATCATGCGGCGGGTCGCCTGACGGCTGATCCGCGCAGCGTCGGCGATGGGGGCGATGTCCTGGCCCAGAAGCACGATGTCGGAGGCCACGCGGGCGGCGTCGAGGGCCGAGGCGGGGGAGATCGAGACATGGGCGGCGGCAAGGGCGGCGGTGTCGTTGAGGCCGTCGCCGACCATGAGGACCTTGCGGCCTTCGGCGGAGAGTTGGGAGACGCGGGCGGCTTTCTCGGCGGGGAGGACCCCGGCCTGCCGTTGCGGGATGCCGAGGCGCTCAGCCAGGTCGCGGACGGGGGCTTCGGCGTCGCCGGACAGGAGTTCGACTTGCATTCCGGCGGCCTTGAGCGCCGCAACAGCTTTTTCCGCGCCGGGGCGGAGGCGGTCGGTAAAGGCGAAGGCGTGGGTCTGCTTTTCGGGCCGGGGGCCCCCCACCCCCATCCCCTCCCCACCGGGGGGAGGGGAGGCGCTTAGGGTTGCGGGTGCGCCAAGGTCTCCAGCGATGGAGAGATAGGTGGCGGTCATCGGTAGGGGGTCGGCCCCGCACCAGTCGGCGCGGCCAAGGCGGACGCGTGTGCCTTGGAATTGGCCTTCAATCCCGTGGCCGGGGACTTCGCGGATGCCGGTAACTTGCGCGGGGGCGATGCCTGCGGCCTTTGCGCCCTCGGCCAGTGCGCGGGCGAGGGGGTGGGAGGAGCCTGCGGCGAGGGCGGCGGCCACGGCGACGGCTTCGCTCGGGTGGTCGGTCAGGGCGACGGGTTCGGGGGTGCCGAGGGTCAGGGTGCCTGTCTTGTCGAAAACGACGGTATCGACCTCGGCCAGACGTTCGAGGGCGGTGCCGTGCTTGATGAGGAGTCCCTTGCGGAAGAGGCGGCCCGAAGCGGAGGTGATGACGGCGGGGACGGCGAGGCCGAGGGCGCAGGGGCAGGTGATGATGAGGACGGCGGCGGAGATGTTGATCGCATAGCGCAGGTCGCCGCCGGTGGCCCACATCCAGTAGCCGAAGGCGCTGAACGAGAGGATATGGACGAGGGGCGAGTAGAGGCGCGAGGCGCGGTCGGCGAGGCTGGTGTAGCGGGTCTTGGTGCCCTCGGCCACGGCGACAAGGTCGGCCATGCGGTGGAGGCTTGAGTCTTTGCCTGTGGCGGTGACCTGGACCATGAGGGGGCCGGTCAGGTTGACTTCGCCCGCGCTGACCACGGTGCCCTGCCCCGCCGGAACGGGCAGGCTTTCGCCGGTGAGGAGGCTGCGGTCGAGTTCTGACGCGCCGTGGAGGACGATCCCGTCCACCGGCATCCGGGCGCCGGGGCGGACGAGGACCGTGTCTCCGGCGGCGACGGCGTCGATGGGGGTTTCGATTTCGGCCCCGTCCACCAGCAGGATCGCGCGGGGGACTTCGAGGGCGGCCAGTTCCTCGGCCGCCGAGCGGGCGATGGCGCGGGTGCGGTGGTCGAGATAGCGGCCGAGGAGCAGGAAGAACGCGAGCATCACGGCGGCGTCGAAATAGGCGTGGCGGCCGGAGTTCCAGGTCTCGAAGACGGAGATGGTGGAGGCGAGGATCAGGGCGAGGGAGATCGGCACATCCATGCCAAGCTTCCCCTGGCGGAGGCTGGCCCAGGCGGATTTGAAGAAGGGTTGGCCCGCGAAGATCACCGTGGGCAGCGCGATGGCGCCAGAGATCCAGTGGAACAGGTCGCGCGTCGCGTCTTCCGCGCCGGACCAGACGGCGACCGACAGGAGCATGACGTTCATCATGCTGAAGAACGCGACGCCGAGGCGCATGAGCAGTTCGCGGCCCTGGCGGTCGGTCTCGGTGACGGAGAGGAGGCCGGGGTCGAGTTCGTGGGCTTCCTGGCCCTGGGTGGCGAGGACCTCGATCAGCTGGGCGGCGGCGACGTGGCCGTCGGCCTCGACGCTGACGCGCTTGAGGGTGAGGTTGACGCGGGCGGACTGGACGCCGGGGATCGCTTGCAGCGCAGCCTCGACGGTGGAGATCGACTGAGCGCCGCCTGCGTTCGGCAGCGACAGGACGATGCGACCCGCGCGTTGGGCGCGAAGGGCGGCAATGCGTTCTGCCGCAGGGACGACGGTGCAGGCCGGGCAGGCAGAGACGGGTGCGCGGGTGTTGGCGAAGTCTTCGGCAATCGTCATGTCAGCCCCGCACGAACAGTTCGGACCGCTGTTCGAAAAGGGTGCCGTCGGCGGATTTCGCAGTGACCTTCACCATCCACTTGCCATGGTTCAGGAGCACATCGGCGGCATAGACCGCACCGTCCTGCACGAAGGCGGGGTAGGTGTCTTCCGTCATCTCGGTCGTGCGGCCCACCAGCACTTCAAGATTGCTCACGGCCACGGGCTGGCCCTGCGCATCGGTGAAGGCCAGCGTCATCCGGCCCCGGTCGTAGCTGGGCTGCATGGTCCAGCCCAGCGCCTCTTGCGCGGCCTTGCGGGCGTTGAAGCCCTGGCTGGCGACGTAGGAATTGTCGACCTCCAGCCCCGGAAAGGTGCTGACGGCCTTGAACGCCAGCAGGAGGTTGACCCCGATGATGACGGCAAAGGCCGAGACGGTGATGATCAGGACATGCTTGCCCGTAAGTTCAGTCATCACCGTCTTCCTGTTCGTTGCCGTTGAAGATCGTATCATGGTTGACTCGGTTCGTCGTGCCCTGTTCCTCGACCCAGAGGCGGACGTCGGTGCGGTCTTCCCTGGCCGCTTCGCTGCCCGGCGCGGCGGTGAGGTAGACGCGCTGGGACATCGTCTCGTTCGCGGGGACGGTGACGGTCAGGCCGGTCTGGCCTTCGAGCGACAGGGTCACGAGGGCGTCGGAGGTGACGGCCATGGTGAACCGGGCGTCTTCCCCGTTCATGTTGCGCAGGCGAAGGTCGTAGGCGTTGCGGATGGAGCCGTCCGAGAGGGTGACGAAGGTCGGGTTGCGGACGGGGGTCACGTTCACGTCGATGGGCGAGCGGAGGAAGAGGGCCACGACAAGGCCGATGCCGACCCCGGCCCAGAGCACGGTGTAGAGGACGGTGCGCAGGCGCAAGACGTGGGACCAGACGGATTTCGCCGGTTGGCCCGCGCGTTCGCGGGTCTCGTCGGTCAGCGCCAGGTAGCCGATCAGGTCGCGGGGCTTGCCGATCTTGTCCATCACGTCGTTGCAGGCGTCGATGCAGAGGCCGCAGGTGATGCAGGCAAGCTGCTGGCCGTTTCGGATGTCGATCCCCATCGGACAAACGTTGACGCAGGCCATGCAGTCGATGCAGTCGCCGTTGCCCGCGACCGTCTGCTTGCCCCGGGGCTCGCCCCGCCATTCGCGGTAGGCGATGGTCAGCGTGTCCTCGTCCATCATCGCGGCCTGGATGCGGGGCCAGGGGCAGGCGTAGATGCAGATCTGCTCGCGCGCGAAGCCGCCGAAGAAGAAGGTGGTGAAGGTCAGGATCAGGATGGTGAAATAGGCGACCGGATGGGCCTGGAAGGTGACGAGGTCGCGCAGAAGCGTGGGCGCGTCGGTGAAGTAGAAGACCCAGGCGCCGCCGGTGGCCAGCCCGATGAAAAGCCAGATCCACCACTTGATGCCGTTCTTGACCAGCTTTTCCCAGTTCCAGGGCTGGCGATGCAGGCGGATGCGAGCGTTGCGGTCGCCTTCGACCCAGCGCTCGACCAGGATGAAGAGGTCGGTCCAGACGGTCTGCGGGCAGGCATAGCCGCACCAGACCCTCCCCGCCGCGCTGGTGAAGAGGAAAAGGCCGAGGCCCGCCATGATGAGAAGGCCCGCGACGAAGTAGAATTCGTGCGGCCAGATCTCGATCATGAAGAAGAAGAAGCGGCGGTTGGCGAGGTCCACCAGAACCGCCTGGTCGGGCAGGTTGGGGCCGCGATCCCAGCGCAGCCAGGGGGTGATGTAGTAGATGCCGAGGGTGATCCCCATGATCCACCACTTCAGCGTCCGGAAGGTGCCCTTGACCCGGCGGGGGAAGACGGGTTCGCGCGCGGCGTAGAGGCTGGGTTCGGCTTCGGGGGTGGACACGGGTGGCTCCTTGGGGCGCGCGAGGATTGGTCCTTCAATCGGACATTTGGCCGGTCGGGGCCTTGACCTGCATCAATAGCGACCATCGCCTGACAAGGTGAATGCGGCGCTGCGGCACACATTGGCGTGAGGTTGGGTGGGGCGTAGGCGGACGCGGGTGCGCGTCGTGGCTGCGGGCGGGAACGAAATGGAGCGCCTTGCGGCGCGAAGACCTTTCGTCTCGCCTCTGGCCTTCGGCCAACCGGCTCGGAGGCGCCTCCGGCGGGAGTATTTGGGACATGGGCAAATGAGGTTCGGGGGTGCGGGCTGACGCTCGTTAAGCCCGGATCAGACATCCTTCCAGACTTCGGCAAGCTCGCAGGGATTGCCGTCCGGGTCGGCGAAAGCCGCGATCACTCCCCAGTCGAAGCGTAGCACCTGAACCGCAACCCCAGCATTGCCCAACGCGGCAGCCACAGCTGCGATGTCCTGGACATGAAAGCGCAGCACTGTCGGGTTCTCGGCCTCGGACTTTGCCTTCGGCGCCGCGACGCCCATGCCTTCCACCATCAGGTAACCGCTGCCGAATCGAAGACAGACCAATCCCGGCTTTTCCCACCAGAGCGGCAATCCAAGCATGTCCCGGTAGAACAGGACACAGTCTCTAAACCGTTCGGTCTTCAGGATAACGCCCTGATGCGCCGATGAGATTACAGTGTCAGTCATGCAGCCACCCGCCAAAGCTGGGGGCCCCTCTAACCGACTTTCCCTTCACCAAATATCCCCGCGCGGCGCGCGCGCCGAGCCGTTTTGCGTCCTTCACGCAAAAGGGCGAGACAAGAGGCTCGCGCCGGAAGGCGCTCAATTTGACAGTCGTCCCGATCCTGGAGCCGCGCAAAAAGAAGGGGACCCGGAGGCCCCCTTTCAGGCTCGAGGGAACCGGGGACGTCATTCCCCGCCGCCGCGACCGTGGACATAGAAGGCCACGGCGCGGATTTCGTCTTCGGACAGGCGCGCGTTCCAGTTCGGCATCACGCCGAAGCGGGCCTTGGTCACCGTCTCGATGATCTTCTCGCGCGACCCGCCATAGAGCCAGATCGCGTCGGTCAGCCGGGGCGCGCCTTGCGTGCGGTCGCCTGAGCCGTCTTCCATGTGACAGGCGGCGCAGTTGTTGGCGAAGATCGTCGCCCCCTCGGCCGCCATCGCCGCGTCGTGGTCCTGACCCGAGATCGCCAGCACATGCTCGGCCACCTGGGCGATCTGGGTTTCGTCCAGGATCCCGTCCACACCGAAGGCCGGCATCTGCGAGTAGCGGGCATCCGGGTCTGTTGTGTTGCGGATGCCGTGGGTGATCGTCAGATGGATGTCCTCCATCGTGCCGCCCCAGAGCCAGTCGTCGTCCAGAAGGTTGGGGTAGCCCTTGCCTTCGAACCCGGCAGCGCCCGAGCCGTGGCAGGTGGCGCAGTTGGTGCGGAAGACGGCGGCCCCGGCGTTTTCGGCAAAGGTCGCAAGTTCGGGGTCGGCCCCGATGGCATTGAGGTCCGCCGCGATCAGCTTGTCCTTGATCGCTGCGTTGGCGTCATCCACCGCCTTGATCTCGGCCGCGACATCGGCGCGGGTCGAAGCCCCCAGAAGACCGGGCGTCGCCTGCGAGATCAGCGGCCAGGCCGGGTAAGCGACGGTATAGCCGATGCCCCAGACGATGGTGGCGTAGAACACCCAGACCCACCAGCGCGGCAGCGGGTTGTTGTATTCCTCGATCCCGTCCCAGCTGTGGCCGGTCGTTTCCACCTGCCGCTGTTCTTTCTTCAATGGCTTGGCCATGGCTTCAGCCCTCCTTCCTGGCAGGGGTGGCTTCCGCAGGACGGTCGTCGTTGCGGAAGATCGAGGTTGCGATTTCCTGATGGGCCGCCCGCGAGCCGGGCCGGAAGGCCCAGAGGCAGAGGCCGAGGAAGCCGAGTGTCATCGCCAGAAGGAACCAGCTGTCGGCCAGATGGCGGAGGAAGGTGTAGGTTTCCATTGCTTCCTCCTTACCGGTTCGCCACGGGGGTGTAGGTCGAGAAGTCGACCATCGTGCCCAGGACCTGGATGTAGGCGATAAGCGCGTCCATCTCGGTCAGTTCGGGCTGGCCGTCGAAGTTGCGGACATTGACCGGGGTGCCAAAGGCGGCTTCGCCATAGCGTTCCTCAAGCCCCGAGCTGTCGCCGTTCGGATCAGCCTGGGCGGTGAAGTCGGCCAGGGCGTTGTCCACCATCTCGTCGGTATAGGGGACACCGGTCATCCGGTTTGTGGCGACGACGTCCTGGATGTATTTCCCGTCGATGATGGTGTTTGCGAGGAAGCCATAGGGCGGCATCACCGATTCCGGCACGACGGACTTGGCGTTCTGGAAGTGGTCCTGATGCCATTCGTCCGAGTAGCGGCCACCGACGCGGGCGAGGTCCGGCCCGGTGCGCTTGGACCCCCACTGGAAGGGTCGGTCGTACATTGACTCGGCGGCCAGCGAGTAGTGGCCGTAGCGTTCGACCTCATCCCGCATCGGGCGGATCATCTGGCTGTGGCAGCCGTAGCAGCCTTCGCGGATGTAGATGTTCCGGCCCGCCAGTTCGAGGGGCGTGTAGGGGCGCATCCCGTCCACCTTCTCGATGGTGTTTTCCAGGTAGAAGAGGGGGACGATCTGCACGATCCCGCCGATGGTCACGACGAGAAGGCTGAGGATCATCAGGAGCGTCGCGTTGGTCTCGATGACCTTGTGCTTGTCGAGAATTCCCATGATTCCGATTCCTTATTCTGCCGGAACGGCCGAGTTCTGGGTGGCGCGGGCGGGTTGCGCACGCACGGTCATCCAGAGGTTCCAGCACATGATCAGCGCCCCTGTGAGGAACATCAGACCACCCAAAGCCCGCACCACGTACATCGGGAACTTCGCGGCCACCGTGTCGGCGAAGGCGTTCACGAGGAAGCCGTTGGCGTCGACCTCACGCCACATCAGGCCTTCCATGATGCCCGAGACCCACATCGAGGAGGCGTAGAGGACGATCCCGATGGTGGCGAGCCAGAAGTGCCAGCTGACCAGTTTGAGCGAGTAGAGCCGCTCGCGGTTCCACAGGCGGGGAACCAGGTAGTAGAGGACGCCGAAGGTGATCATCCCGTTCCAGCCCAAGGCGCCGGAGTGGACGTGGCCGATGGTCCAGTCGGTGTAGTGCGACAGGCTGTTGACGGCCTTGATCGACATCATCGGGCCCTCGAAGGTCGACATGCCGTAGAAGCCGATGGAGACGACCATCATCCGGATAATCGGGTCGGTGCGGAGCTTGTCCCAGGCTCCGGACAGGGTCATCAGCCCGTTGATCATCCCACCCCAGGAGGGCATCCACAGGATCACCGAGAAGACCATGCCGAGGGTCGAGGCCCAGTCGGGAAGTGCTGTGTAGTGCAGGTGGTGCGGACCGGCCCAGATATACAGGAAGATCAGCGCCCAGAAGTGGATGATCGACAGCTTGTAGCTGAAGACCGGGCGTTCGGCCTGTTTCGGCACGAAGTAGTACATCATCCCGAGGAAGCCCGCGGTCAGGAAGAAGCCCACGGCGTTGTGACCGTACCACCACTGCACCATCGCGTCCTGGACGCCCGCATAAAGCTGGACCTGGGCCGAGCCGAAGATCGACACCGGGATCGCGGCGTTGTTGACGAGGTGGAGCATCGCCACCGTCAGGATCATCGACAGGAGGAACCAGTTCGCCACGTAGATGTGGGGTTCCTTCCGCTTGAAGAGGGTGCCCATGAACGCGATCAGGAAGGCGACCCAGACCACGGTGATCAGGATGTCGACGTACCAGACGGGTTCGGCATATTCCTTGCCCTGGGAGGCACCCAGGACATAGCCCGTCGCGGCCAGGACGATGACCAACTGCCAGCCCCAGAAGACGAACCAGCCAAGGCTGCCGCCAAACAGGCGCGCGGCGCTGGTGCGCTGGACGATGTAGAAGGACGACATGATCAGCGCGTTGCCGCCAAAGGCGAAGATCACTGCGCTGGTGTGCAGGGGTCTTAACCGGCCGAAGTTGCCGTAGCCCTGCAGGAACTCGAAGTTCAGCTGCGGGAATGCCAGCTGCAGCGCGATGACGACGCCGACCAGAAAGCCCACGGCCCCCCAGAAGGCGGTGGCGATGGCACCGGCCCGGACCACGCTGTCGAAATATTCGTGCTGCAGGTTCGGCTTGGGGTCCCCGGCCGAGCGCAGCACCCAGAGGAAGGCAATGCCTGCTGCCAGCATCACCGTCAGCGCATTGACCTGATACGCCAGGTCATGGGCGTAATTGGCCGCAATCGCGGCACAGACCGCGACGAGGCCAAGTCCCGCCAGTTTCAAGTAGTCCCACATGGTTGGTGTCCCTTCGTCCTGTCTGTCCGGACCGTCCCGACACACCAGTCGGGGCTGGGCCGGCCGCTTTGACTGCACGACTTCTGCAGTGCAGCGGGTCTGTGCGCCTTGATCTGCGTCAACCGTCCACTTGACGCGGATTGACCTCGGTCAAGGCGCAGGTGCGGCCTTGAGGCCAAGTTGAGGCATCCCCAACCACAGGAGACGACAATGGCCTACAAATCCCTCCTGACCGTCGCCGCCTCGCCAGACGGCGTTCTCGGCACCGTCACTGCTGCCGCGCAGATCGCAACGACGCTGGATGCCCATCTCGACTGCCTGGCGCTGGGCGTCGACCGGACACAGATCGGCTATTCCTATGTCGGTTCGGGGGCCGTGGTGATCGCCGCGGCGATGGAACGCGCCGAAGCCGAAGCCCGCGAGGCCGAGGCTGCGCTGAATGCGGCCGTGAGGGCACAGTCGCCCGCGCTGCGCGCAGCAGTCGAATCGGTCGTGACCCAGCTCGGCGCACTGACCGATGTCGTGGCGTCACGCGCACGCTATGCCGACCTCGCGGTCCTGCCGCTGCCCTATGGCAAGGCGCGCGGGGTCGAGGACGAGGCGGTGACCGAAGCCGCGCTGTTCGAAGGCATGGCGCCGGTGCTGATCGTCCCGCCCTCGGGCATGAAGGCGGCCGAGCCGAAGCGGATCGTCGTCGCCTGGAACCAGAGCCGCGAGGCCCTGGTAGCCGCGCGCCGTGCCATGCCCTTCCTGCGCCGCGCCGAGATGGTGCAGATCGTCGTCGTCGATCCGCCTGCCCACGGACCCGAGCGGTCGGATCCGGGCGGACTGCTGTGTCAGTTTCTGGTCCGCCACGGGGTCCATGCCGAAGTGTCGGTGCTGGCCCGGACCCTGCCGCGCGTGTCCGAAGTCCTGGTCCGGCAGGTGCGCGACATCGATGCCGAGCTTCTGGTCATGGGAGCCTACGGGCATTCGCGGTTCCGCGAGGCGATTCTGGGCGGGGCGACCCGCGACATGCTGGAAAGCGCCGAAGTTCCGGTCTTCCTCGCGCATTGAGCGTCGACAGGGCCCGGCGCAGGTCATCCGACGGCAGGTTGCCTACTGCACGACGCGCATGAGGTCCGCGCTGCGGAGGGGGTCGTTTGCCAGGATCGGCTGGCCCACACTGGCAAGCGCCGCCAGCGCGTCACGGCGGGCCAGAAGCAGGCGCGCAATGCGCTTGGCCGCCGTGCCGTCGCCATAGGGATTGGGCTTGCCCCGCAGACCGGCCTTGACCCGTTGCGAAAGGACAGAACGACCGGCCTTCAGGATGGTCGCGGGATCTGTTCCCGTCAGTTGCGAAAAACCGGCCTCGATCGCCTCGGGCCGTTCGGATTCGTTGCGGACCACGAGGATCGGCACGCCGAAGGTCGGAGCCTCTTCCTGGACGCCGCCCGAATCGGTGATGACCAGGGAAGACATGCTCATCAGGTAGACGAAATCCTCGTACCCCAGGGGGTTCAACAGGCGGACGTTCGGCTGGTCGGCAAGGACCGAACGGATGCAGCCCGACACCGCCGGATTGGGGTGGACCGGCAGCACGAAGGCGTGATCACGGAATTCTTCGGCCAGGTCGCGGATCGCCGAGGCGACCCCGGTCATCACCGCGCCATGGCTTTCGCGCCGGTGGAGCGTGACAAGGACGATGGGCTTGCCGCCGGACAGGCCCTTTTCCCAGGTGTCAAGGCGCAGCGAGGTATCGGCCGACCGGGTGATGGCGGTGCGGATGGAGATCAGGGCATCGACCACGGTGTTGCCCGTCAGGTGCACGCTTTCCGGCGCGATGCCTTCGGCCAGAAGGTTCTGCCGCGCCCATTCGGTCGGGGCGAAATGCAGGTCGACGATGGGCGCGATCATCCGGCGATAGCCTTCCTCGGGCCAGGGGCCGGCGAGGTTGCCGGTGCGCAAGCCCGCCTCGACATGGGCGACGGGGATGCCCGCATGAAAGCCCGCAAGCGCACCCGCAAGCGCGGTCGAGGTATCGCCCTGCACCACGATCCGGTCTTGCGGAAGCCGGGACAGCAGACCCGAGATTGCCCGGTGCAGGTCGGTGAAGCGTTCGGCGGGCGTGGTGGCCGTGGTGTCGAGCTTCAACACCTCATCCGGGGTGACGCCGAAGGTGGCCAGCGCATCGCGCGCCATGTCCGGGTGCTGGCCCGAGAGGCAGACGGTCAGATCAACCGAGGTCCCCTGCCGCAGCGCCTGGGCCACGGGGGCAAGCTTGATCGCCTCGGGCCGGGTGCCGATCATCAGCAGAATGCGATGCTTGCTTCGGCTGCGCTCCATCAACATGTTCATCACCTGTTCTCAAAACCGCTCATCTTCACATCGCCAGAAAAGCATTGCCGAACCGCTAATTCCGGCAGGGTTTTCGGGGACAGATATGTAGCATTTGAACGCCATTTCGGTCAGCCCAGCAGGCAGTCGGCCTGGGCCAGCGCGCCGCCCGGAAGCATACTGAACAGCGCCACGGCATTCCCGCTTGTCCCGCCGTCGAGGTCCAGGAAC
>OFDC01000083.1_pt1 | contig 111126 bp, 79 predicted proteins | sample 1520941 | NCBI WGS metagenome assembly OFDC01 (sample SAMEA94258168, study PRJEB24077) | hot springs metagenome | biome: Aquatic biome; feature: Water | place: India | collected 2012-12-06 | depth 5 m
TAAAAGCTCACAGGATTTTAAGTCCTGCGTGTCTACCAGTTCCACCACCTCGGCGGTTGGAAAAGACCAACTCTGAAAAAAAAAGCACCAGTAAGGTGCTTACTCTTTCGAGCGAAAGACGGGTCTCGAACCCGCGACCTTAACCTTGGCAAGGTTACGCTCTACCAACTGAGCTACTTTCGCGTTTACATTTTGACTTTGTTTTGGTGTCTCTGTCTTAATGTGGTGCAAAGGTATAGCGATTTTCTTTACTTGTCAAGTCTTACAATAAAAAAAAACTATTTTTTTTTCTACTTATTTTGTAATTAACTGATAATAAGATGCTTCACAGTCAGAAAAATTTCGAAAAAATTTTACAGCAATTGTCATGTACATACGTAAGGGCTGAAATTTATTAAATCGAATCGTTCCTCCCGGATTCCACTTAGAAAGAAGTTTTGTTATTCTCAATGCTTCTGCATCACAAGTTTGATTGATTCCTCTCATCACCTTGTGCCCAGACAGACTACCATCTTTTTCAACGACAAATCTGACAAAGACGATATTCTTGTTTTTTTCACTCGGAATTGCTTCAACAGATACATTCTGGTTTGTACAAATGAAAGTATAGAGTGCTTTATTGCCTTGTGGATACGTTGGCCAAATATCGGCAGTAGTGTAAATTAATGTATTTTCTTGGGCAATAACCCCTGTCGAAATACATAAAAGGCTAATTAAATATAAATTTTTCATGTTTTTATAAGTTTAAGTTTCTAACATCTGTACTTTTGCAAATCTATTAAGAATTATTTTTTAAATATAAATATTTAACTAAATATCTAAATATTATTTTAAAGATATTTAGGCTTACCAAAATGGAAAGAACAATCGCTTTTGATAAATCGGTCGATGGCTTAGTGCCTGCAATTATTCAGGATTCAATCACCGGTAAAGTTTTAATGCTTGGATATATGAATGCCGAAGCGTATGAAAAAACTATGGCCGAGGGAATCGTAACTTTTTTTAGTAGAAGTAAACAAAGACTTTGGACAAAAGGAGAGACTTCGAATAATTTTCTTCACGTAAAAAAAGTATTAATTGATTGCGATGGAGATACAATTTTGATTAACGCCTCGCCAGATGGCCCTACTTGCCATACTGGAGATGACACTTGTTTTCAGGAGGTAAACGATGGGAAAGTAATGTTTATCAATCATTTACGCTCAGTGATAAGAGACCGTAAGCTAAATCCTTCTGATAGTTCTTACACGGCACAACTGTTTAAGAAAGGCGTAAATAAAGTAGCCCAAAAAGTAGGAGAAGAAGCCGTAGAGTTAGTAATTGAAGCGAAAGATGAAAATAAAGATTTGTTTTTAGGTGAAGCAGCTGATTTATTCTTCCATTATTTGGTGCTTTTAGAGCAGAAAAACTATACTTTTGATGAGGTTTTAGATGTATTGATTAAGCGTCATAAATAAATGTTAATTTGAAAATTTGAGTGTAAAATGATAGAATTCCGTTCGAATTCTTTGAATTTTCTCAATGAATTCATTACTTTTATACGTAATCATTCACCCATATTCTCATTCATATTTATTATGATAAATTATTTAATTCGTTTGGCATGTTGTGCGGCTGCGGTTTATTTCATGCCCCAATTTTTGAGTGAAATCAAGGTAGATTCCATCACAACTTCGTTGATGGTAGCTTTTGTGATGAGTTTCTTGAATACATTTATTAAACCCATCTTAAAGTTGCTTTCATTGCCAATTACACTGCTAACTTTAGGTTTATTTTCTTTAGTTATCAATGTGGGTATTGTTTATTTAGCTGCCTATTTGGTAGAAGGCTTTAGGGTTGGTGGATTCTTACAACCACTTATTTTTGGTTTTGTACTTTCGATTGTAAATAGCTTAGTGGGAGCATTTCAGGATTAGGCTAAATGCTATAAAACTAAAGAGTCCATTGTTTGATGTATATCTCACAATGGACTCTTCGTTTATAAACAGAAAGTATAATTAGAGACTCGCTAAAGTTTCTTTTACTGCTGCGAAGTTTGGTAAATCACCTGCACTTTCAAGTACTTCGGCATATTTAATAACTCCTTCTTTGTCAACAACAAAAGCCGAACGTTTAGCTACTCCTTGCATTCCAAAAACAAATGTATCGTAATAAGCTCCGTAAGCTTGAGCTGTTTCTTTATTGAAATCAGATAGTAATTGGAATGGAAGATTTTGCTCAGCTTTGAATTTACCCAAAGTAAAGATAGAATCTACTGAAATACCTAAAATCTCTGCGTTTAGGCCAGCGTAAGTGGCAATGTCATCACGCATTTGACAAAGTTCAGCCGTACAAACGCCTGTGAATGCCAATGGGAAAAATAATACTACTACATTTTTTCCACGATAATCAGAAAGATTCACTTCTGCTTTATCAGTATTAAATAATTTGAAGTCAGGTGCTAGTTCGCCTACTTTAACAGCCATAATTTTGAATTTATTAAGTTATTGAGATTAAAATAATAACCCACAAATTAAGTAGAAAGTTTGGATAGCTCAAAAAAACTCGTGTCATAGACGTTTAAATTGATAGCCTTTTTGTTTCAAATGTTTAATTAATTTGGATAATTGGTCGTAAAACTTTTCTTTTCTTCTTGGGTCAGTGCCTAAGTGAATGAGTAAAATAAATCCATTTAGTCCATCTTTATTATTCTTTTCATACTTTAAAATGTCACGCATAATAGTTTGATTATTAGCGTATTTATTGCCGATTTCTGGGTAAGTATAATCTCTGTTCGAACCTGTTCCAGCAGTAAAGTTGATGAGCTGTAAGCCATTATTCTTGGTCCATTCAGCAATTGTTTCATTATACCATTCGAAAGGAGGCATAAAATACGGTGCTTTTTCAGGAGTAATGCCAAATTTACTCATAGCCAAATAATTGGACTTTAAGTCATCATCAAATTGTAGTTTGGAAATGAGTAGAGAATCTGGTTTTGTCCAGTCATTATAAAGTAGGTGTTTATCAGAATGTCCGCCTAAGTAATGCCCATCACTGATAAGTTTTTGAATGAGCGAATAGGTTGCTGGATTTCTATAAAATTCACCAGTAAAGAAAAATGAGCCTTTAATATTTTCAGATTTTAAAGTTTGGGCAATTTTTTCACCTCCTTCATAAAACTCATGCCCTGTAAAAGCCAATCGAATTATTTTTTTGTTAGCATCGAATCGAGTAATCGCTCCCTTGTAAATACTTAGTTTTTCGGTAGTTTTAGAAGCATTTTCTAAAGTTGATAAATAGTAAGTCAGACAGGCGGTACCGTCCATGGTTGGCTCGTTGGTTGAATAATCGCCAAAATCATCGTGATAAACTGCCATATTTGACTGAAAATCAGCATATTCGTCAGGAAAGCGAAGGGCAACATATTTTAAGCCTTTAAAAATAGATGTTCTTACGGGTCCATCAACTAATCCGCCATCTATTGGATAATTTTTCAAGTAAGTAAAGGCAGAATGTGGGTCTTGAGGGTAATCGCCCGCAAGAGGAAGACCAACTATCATACTTGTTCCCCACGGATTGCAACCAAAAAGCCAATCACGAAGAGCAGCTTCCATTTCTTCGAAGCCTTTTCCTCCTAATTTTCTATATAAATTGATTTGCGTGAGGGTTGCCGTTACTAAGTTATTTGAACACCAAATAAATGGAATGCCATTCAAGAAAGGATTTTTCTTCGCTCTCGCTTCGATAGCACTCAAACCTTGTTGATAATAAGATTTTAACTCATTATTATTGGTCATTTGAGAAGCCGTTTGGTAATGGCCTGCATTCATGAATGGATACCATTGATAATGTCGAGCGGTATCGTTTATCATCCAAGGTGTAACGGTTTCTTGTTTACTAAAATTGATGGCATCTTGAAGATAATCTTTATTCTTTGTGATTTTAGACAGCTCGGCGGCGGCCAATTCCATATCATCAGTCCAATTGTCTTCCTCATAAAAGTAGGGTGCACGGCAAGGAGCCGTTTGACAAGCCCCTGGATTCTTTTTACCCCAATCATAGGCATCAATAGCCTTCTTTTTTAGTGTTTTAGAAAAATCAGGATAAAATTTCTGTAAAACTTCCGAGCCTAACGCAAAAGTTGAAGCATATTTACCAGCAGTAGACGCAATTCCCGTTGCCCTACTTTTATTTTGGAAAGCTCCTTGTGGTTTACCTGTACAAAAATATACGGGTCGCATAGTTCCTTTCCCATAAGAATTAGGGTCGTTGTTGGGTAAACGTAAGCCGATGTGGTCGCGGTCATCAGCAATCTGATTATACATCTCTCCATAAGCAGGATTCATCTTTACAAGCCAGTCGATTCCCCATTTGATTTCGTCAATAATATCAGGAATACCATTGCTGCCTTCCAAGCCATTTGCTTGATGAAAATCCTTAAATACAGTCGGATTATTTTTATAGGCCAATAACATTTGATAAATCGCATTGGCCGAAGTGGTGGTGTATTGCAAATAATCAGAAGCATCGTGCCAGCCACCTTTTACATCAATATGGGTAGAATCTTTTTTGGGGTCAGGGTGATAAACTCTAAATCCATCGTGTATGTGGCATGAGTCTTTCAAGAAGGGATTATATCCACAACGTTGTTGACGCATATATTTTAGCAAAAAATCGGCAGAACCGGCATAAACCTCCTCATCAATTCGAAATTTAATTGATTTACTATCATTGGTTTGAATATAATAAGCTCCCTTTTTTTGAAAATTGGAGAAGTCTAAGCGATAAGTAGAAGTAAAATTGCCAAATGCTCCATGATTTTTGATTTTATTAGAACTAAAAACTACCTTATCCGTAATGGCATCTTTAATAGTAAATGATTGCAATGGCTTTTGGTGCTTACTCAGAACTACGGCAACTTTAACAGCCTTGGGTAAATATCCTAATTGGTTGACTCTAATGTAGGTTTGAGCTGAAACAAGGAATGGGAGGGCTAAAATCAAAAAGAAGGTTTTACAAAATTTCATGTTTAATGGTGTTGATGTGCTGAGTTTTTTGTGAAAATACTTACTTTGCAGTAAAAATCGAATTTTTATTTCAAAGAATTAAAAGTTTGTATTTTATCTCAACTTCATCAACTACAACAAAACAATGACACAAGAAGCAATTAAAACTTCTATTTTTGATTTATTTAAAATTGGTCCAGGGCCATCTAGTTCACATACTATCGGGCCAATGAAAGCAGCTTATGACTTTTTGCAGAGAGCGAAGGCTTCAGCTCAAAGTACAACTTTACATCAGCCTAAAATAATGATTCATTTGTATGGATCTTTGAGTGCTACTGGTAAAGGACACGGAACTGATCGTGCGGTAATTGCTGGATTATTGGGTTGGTTGCCAGATACTTGCGAGCCTACGGCCTTTACAGCATTACTCAAAAATCCCGATGATTTGTACATAACACAAGTAGGTAATTATGAGGTGTCGTTGACAGCTAGAAATATTGTGTTTGAACGTAAACGCTATGAATCGCCACATCCTAATACGTTGGTTTTTAAGTTGATTGAGAATGAACAAATTGTGCTTGAAGAAGAGTATTATTCAGTAGGGGGTGGTTTTATTCAACGTAAAGGAGAAGACGCTCAGGCACAAAATGATAAAGAGCCTGTGTTTGGATTCACAACGATGAAAGAATTAAAAGAACATTTAGCCAAGCAAAAAATCACGCTTACTGAATTAATGATAGCCAATGAAATGGCATTGACGGGTTTGAGTAAAAAAGAGATTTTTCAGAAAATTGATGATATACTCGAAGCTATGCACAAGGCTGTAAAGCGAGGATTGCGTCAGAAAGGTCTTTTGCCGGGAACTATCAAACTGCGTAGAAAAGCTCCAGTATTATATGCACAAGCTAAAAATACGGCCTCAACTACCGATAGTTTTATGGTTTTCTTGAACGCCTATTGTATGGCAGCTTCGGAAGAAAATGCGGCTGGAAATATTGTCGTTACTGCCCCTACATCGGGAGCTTCAGGCGTGATTCCGGGTGTATTTTTCCTATTGCGAAATCATTATCATTATGACAAACAACGTTTGAGAGAAGGAATGCTAGCTGCTGCTGCGGTGGGTTACTTAATCAAGCATAATGCGAGTATTTCGGGTGCAGAAATGGGTTGTATGGGCGAAATCGGGTCAGCTTCTGCAATGGCTGCTGCCATGTTGGCCTATTGTGCAGGAAAAAGTATTGAAATTGTAGAAGCTGCGGCCGAAATTGCCATCGAACATCATTTAGGAATGACCTGTGACCCAATCGGGGGGTATGTGCAAATACCTTGTATTGAACGAAATGCCATGGGTGCAATAAAGGCGTATAATGCTTACTTATTAGCCGCATCGGGTAATGCCTCGGCACAGAAAATATCACTTGATAGTGTTATAAAAGTTATGCGTGCAACGGGCCGAGATATGTCGAAGAAATATAAAGAAACTTCTCAGGCAGGTCTAGCATTGAGTGCAACTGAATGTTAGAAAACTAAAGTATTCCATTAATGCGGATTTGATTTGTATATTTTCCGAAATAATGTAATTTTGAATTAACATTTTTAAAAAAATGACCCAAAATGGTATAGTTTTTGAACCAATTCTACAAATTGATAAATTATTGAGGGAATGAAAAATATCTACCCACAAGGTATTAAGGTAGGGCTACTGACCTTAGTACTATGCACACTACTTATAATGAATGGTTGTGAAAGCAATAATGGAGACAACCCAATACCAGTGGCTGCTACTGATACAACTACTGCCAGTGCTGCTATTCGATGGGGAAAGATGTCTTTATTTATTGCAGAAAAAACACCTGGAAACTCTCCCACGTATGCTTCAAGGGGTTTTGGATATATTGGTCTAACTATGTATGAGAGCATAGTTGGTGGTTTTAAGGCATATAACTCGCTTGCTGGGCAGTTAAATGGTTTAGTTACTTTACCAAAGATAGATTCAACCCAAAGATACAACTGGGTACTGAGCTTAAATGCCGGACAATCTTGGATTCATAAAAATATTTACGAACAAACTTCTGAAGCCAATAAAAGAACTATAGATTCACTTGAAGCAAAGATTTTATCTGAATATAAGGCTGAAAATCAGGCGGTTATTGAGCGTTCGGTGAAGTACGGGCAAGAAGTGGCAAAAGCTATTTTTGAATGGTCAAAAACAGATGGAGGATATCAAGGTTATAATCGTAATTTTACAACAGATTATGTATTACCCGTAGGGCCTGGTTATTGGAAAAGTCCACAATTTAGTCAATCTCCTAGTACTTTACCTTTACATCCTTACTGGGGTAAAAACCGTACTTTTGTATCAACAAATAGCAGCTTAGCAGTACCTAGGCCTATTACTTTTAATTCTAGTTCATACTCACAATATTATGCACAGTTTTTGGAAGTTTACGCCAAAAATCAAGTATTGACACAAGAAGAAAAAGAAATTGCCCTATTTTGGGGCGATGACCCAAGCCGAACATTTACGCCACCGGGTCACTCTTATAGCATCGCAAGAATTGTAGTTAGAACAGCCAAGCCACCATTGATTAAAGCAGCACAAACTTTTGCTATGGTTGGAATGGCAATCGGAGATGCTTTTATAAACTGTTGGAAGGCAAAATATACATATCATGCAGAACGCCCATCGACTTTTATTCGCACATATATAGATGCATCATGGTTACCTTTTTGGCCAGAGCCTCCATTTCCAGCGTTTTATTCAGGCCATTCAGTGCAATCGGCCGCTTCGGCTACGGTACTTACCAAGCTGTATGGTGATGAGTTTAAATACGTGGATAACTCGCATGAAGGACGTGGACAAGACCCACTCACTTTCATTTTCTATAAGAATCGTTCGTATAGTTCATTTTGGGAGGCTGCTCAAGAATCAGCTTATTCAAGATTATTAGGTGGAATTCATAATAGAAGCGATAATGACACAGGCTTAGCTGAAGGGCGTAAGATTGGTCAAAATGTAAACGCATTGAAGTGGCTTAAATGAGTTTTTTTGAGCGAAATACAATAAGGAGGAGAAAATAGCAATTTCTTCTCCTTATTGTATAAACTATGTTGTGCTCATAGCCAAAAATACACCATTTGTCCAACCAAATCCATCTTGATTGGGATATTCTCCCCCTCCAGCCATTAATCTTTCATCTACAACATTATATTTTTCGGTCATTTTGCCTGTTTTTTGATATACCCTACGGTTTAGAGCTAACCAACGACTTCGAATTTCGTAGGCCAAATCTTCAATTTGATAATTTAATAGACCTTTATAAGTTATCCATTGTAGAGGAGCCCAACCATTGGGCGAATCCCATTGTTGACCTGTATTGACAAGTGTAGTCTGTAATCCACCACTTTTCAAGAATTTATTTTTTATATTATCCGCAATTTTTTCGGCTTGCTGTGCTTCCACAATCTTAAAATAAAGTGGGAAGACAGCCGCCAATGTTTGGTGTGTTTTTGGGGTATTTGAAATAAAGTCGTAATCAAAGTAAAACCCCTCTGTCTCATTCCAAAGGTATTTTTGTATTGTATTTTTTCTTTTTTGAGCTAATTGTTGAAATTCGTCTGCTTTCAAACTATTATTCATTAAGGAATAAGTACTAGAAAGAGTATCTTCCAAATTATATAATAGACAATTTAGGTCAATCGGAATGATTTCTGTCGTATGGATACTCGAAAAATCGTGGGTATCTCTAAACCATCGGCTGCTAAAATCCCAGCCTGATTCGGCTGCGGCTCTAATATGGCGAAATAAATCATTTGGACTTTGACTTGATTGGTGAGAAAGTTCAAGGTCTTCTTTGAATGATTCAGGGCGAGGAGTATTATTTTCGTCCCAAAATCTATTTAAAACATTACCATCAGGCATTAATACAACTCGGTGAACTGCTCTTTGATGGGGTGATAGTTCGTTTCTGCCATTCATCCAAAAATGATATTCCTGCTCAAGATATGGTAAGTATTTTACAAGTATTTCTAAGCCTTTTTCTTCACTTAAAAGTTTTACCATTTGTGCATAAAATGGTGGCTGAGAACGCCCTATATAATAGCTTCTATTTCCATTCGGAATATGCCCGATTGTTTCGAGTAAATATGAAAAATTATCAATCATTGATTCTATCATATCTATTCTGCCTGAAGCACGTAAACCAAGCATCGTAAAATAGCTATCCCAATAATATACTTCACCAAAACGCCCACCCGGCACAACATAAGGTTTAGGTAGTGGAATAAGTGAACTATTTTCATGTTCGGGTTCACGCGTTAGAACTTTCCAAAGGGTATCTAAATGTTCTTCAATCGAATGTTCTTTATTACTTTCATAAGCCGCTGTTCGATTGACAGGCATATCAAAGTGTGCCTTAATGAAAGCTTTTAAATCAAAATTTGCTTGATTTTTTTCTTTAAAAAATTTCTTGTTAATGACCTCTAAACTTTCTTTAGCTATACAGTCAGGAAAGGTTTTATTATCAGGGAAAACATTTTCTAACTGCACTTTTTCGAATAAAAGCCCTAATTCATAGATATTTTTTATCGTACGCTCCATTTTAAGATAATAGGTAAATAAAAGTATTAATGTCCGCTAGAATGATTACCAAACGAAACTTCAGTATTAGATTTCTTCTGTAAAGAATTGAGTATAAACAAGCAAACCATCAGAATGCTCATCGGAATTAATGATAAGTAAAAAGCTGTTTGCCCTGTGAATGCTTCAAAAACGTGTCCTGTTATGATAGAACCAGTAGTACCGCCTAAGGCAGAAAATACAACAATTAAACCCGACATTGGGCTGTGTAGATGTTTTGGCAATGAGCTAAGAATAACAGAGTTGATCGTAGGATATATTGGGGCTAAAAATATACCCATAATTGGGAAAATATAGGCTACAATAGGTGCGTTTGTCCAATTTGTATCAGGCGAAGCCATAATGCCTTGCGTGAGCGGAAGCGTAAGTAGTACCAACGAACCGCAAGTAATTATACAGATAGTTAAAACTAAAATCCAGCTAAATCGACGAAGAATTACGCCCGAAGCAAAACGTCCAACGGCAAACGCTCCCGCTAAAATAGCTCCCGCCTGAATTCCCATACTCGCCGGAACTTTTAGAATATCCTTATAAAAAGTAGGCGTCCAAGTCTGAAAGCTTTGTTCGATTAGCACAAATAAAAACACGCTGATAATAAATACAATTACAAGAGGAAGTGCAATTAGGCGAAGCATTGCCAAGAAATCGCTACTCAAAGACGAACCCTCAACTTTAGCCTCTGATTCATCTAAGTTGGCGGTCATTAAGAGTATAAATGCCAGTAGTGATAAACCTCCTAAAATCCAGTAAACACTTAGCCAAGCTGCTGATTTGGGATTATCGTTATCAATAAATAAGCTAAAAAGAATATTTCCTAACAAAACCCCAATCATGAATGTACCTTCAAGTAAACCCATAAAACTTGAATGTTCTTTAATATTTTTCGTAATAAGGCCGATTGTGGCAAAAACTGAAACCTTAATCAAAGCAAATGAAATTCCTACTACTAAGAATAAGAGTTTAAAATGCCAAAAACCATTGGCGTAGGGAATCGTGAAAGAAATAGCACTAACCAATGCCAAAGCAATAAGCATGGCTTTTTTATAGCCAATTTTGGGTAAAAAAGAGGCTAAAATAAATGAACAAATGGCAATAGGTAAATCTTTGAAACCTTCAAGAACTGAGGCGTCTGATTTTGAAACATCAAAATTGCGTTGTACTTGTAAGATTACAGCACCTACACTATTGAGCAATATTGCAAAGACAAAATAGTTGAGGTATAATGATAGCTTGATTTTCCAGTTTTGCATAGAGGATTGTTTTTAGGGTTGAAGTTTCAGCAGAACTTGTTTTTTTATCAAAAAAAGCGAGCAATTAGCTCGCTTTTATAATCCATCATAGGTTTTGCTCTCCTTAATCAAAAACTACGTTTTTTGCGTTAGTTTATGAAACAAATTTCGGAAGTCTGATTTATAAAAAATATACTTATATTAATATTCTTTTGTTCTGTATTATTATTTTTATAAAAAAATATATAAATCAAATATTAATAGAGTGAAAACCCCCTTTGAGCAAATTCAGAATGACGAAGGAAGTTCGTTTAGATTTTTACATCAAAAAGTAATTGCCCAACAATTTCCTTGGAATTATCATTACCACCCAGAGTTTGAGCTGGTATTAGTTTTTGAGGGAACTGGTAGGCGACATGTGGGCAATCATTTGAGTTATTATGAAGATGGAGATTTGGTTCTGATAGGTTCTAATTTGCCTCATGCAGGCTTCGGCTATGATGCATTAGGCGTGCATGAAGAAATTGTGATTCAGTTTAAAGATGATTTTTTAGGAGAAAAGTTTTTTGAAAAACCTGAAATGAACCTCATTAAAAAACTTTTCGAACGTTCACAGCAAGGTATTCAGTTTTATGGAGAAACGTATGAAAAAGTGAGAGATTCCTTAATAAAACTCATTGATTTGTCGCATTTCGAACGTTTGATAGGTTTACTGAATATTTTTCAAGCTTTAGCTGAATCAACCGAATATCATCTTCTGAATTCTTATGATACCCGCTATGATTTTAATCAGAAAGACCAACTTCGTTTAAAACGAATTTATGAGTATGTAGAGCAAACGTATCAACAGCCAATCAATATTCGTGAAGCAGCCAATATAGCCCATCTGACAGTTCCAGCTTTTTGTAATTATTTCAAAAAAGTAGTTAACCAGACTTTCACTGATTTTGTAAACGAATATCGAATTAATAAGGCTTGCCAGTTGCTCATGACCGAGATGAGTATAACAGATGTGTGCTTCGAATGTGGATTTACGAATAATTCGTATTTCAGTAAGGTTTTTAAGGAGATAAAAGGCAAAAGTCCTTTAGAATTTAAAAAATTAGTTCTGAGGAAATGAAAAAGAGTGTCTGACTAAAACACTCTTTTTATAATTATCTGAGTTATATTGTAGCTTCGCTGCTTGGTTCTTTAATCGCTAATTGTCCACAAGCGGCATCAATATCTTTACCACGGCTTCTACGTACATTGACAACCACGCCTTTATCTTCTAAAAACTTCGCAAACTTACTAAGTTTATCTTCCGTTGTATTGATATAGTTTGCCTCAGCGATTGGGTTATATTCTATAATATTTACTTTGGCAGGTACTTTCTTCGTAAACTCCCAGAGTTCTTTGGCATCTTGTAAAGAATCATTGAAATCGTTGAAAACAATGTATTCGAAAGTGATACGATTCCCAGTTTTTTTATAGAAATAATTCAATGCTGCTGCTAAGTTTTGTAATGAATTACTCTCATTAATCGGCATGATTTCATTACGTTTAGTATCATTGGCAGCGTGTAATGAAAGTGCTAAATTAAACTTAACTTCATCATCGCCCAACTTTTGAATCATTTTTGCGATACCTGCGGTACTTACAGTAATTCGTTTGGGCGACCAATTAAGTCCATCAGGCGAAGTAATACGATTGACCGACTCCATCATACCCGCATAATTGAGCAAGGGTTCGCCCATTCCCATATATACTATATTGGTAAGTGGTTGCTGATAATGCTCTTCGGCTTGTTGTTTGATGAGTACTACTTGGTCGTAGATTTCGGCAGCATCAAGGTTGCGTTTTCTTGCCATGTAGCCCGTTGCACAAAATTTACAAGTAAGCGAACAACCCACCTGAGATGATACACAGGCTGTCATGCGGTCGTCAGCAGGAATCAAAACGCCTTCTACTAAATTTCCGTCAAATAGCTTAAAACCTGATTTAATGGTTTTATCATTACTGACTTGTTTTTTGAGTACTGAAACAGCTCGAATTTCGAAATGTTCTTTCAGTAAATCACGGGTTTTTAATGATAAGTTGGTCATATCATCAAAACTCCAAGCCGATTTTTTCCACAGCCACTCCGAAATTTGTTTGGCTCTAAAACCTTGTTCTCCATTGGCTGTGAGCCAAGTTTTGAGTTGTTCGGTCGATAGCTTTCTTATATCTTGTTTGCTCATATATGCTTTGTTCGAATGCTTTTTATTTTTAGTCGAAGCGAATCTATTTTTCACTTCATGGTGCAAAGTTCCGAAATAATCGTTGGTTTTGCCAAGAATATGAGTTTTATCGTTGAAAAACCTTACATTTGCCTTAATTACCTAACAAAAAAAAGAGACAGAAATTCGTAAAAAATGAAAAGATTTGAAAATAAAGTAGTTTGGATTACAGGAGCATCTTCAGGAATAGGCGAAGCCACTGCCTATGCATTTGCGAATGAAGGTGCGAAATTAATTCTTTCGGCTCGAAGAGAAGAAGAACTTTTAAGAGTGAAAAAGGCTACTGGTTTGACTGATGCCGATGTATTTATTTTACCTATTGATGTTGAGAAGGCGGACGAAATCGAGCCTAAAGCCCTGCAAGCCATTAGTCATTTTGGGCGAATAGATGTACTTTTCAATAATGCAGGAATTTCGCAGAGAAGTTCAGTCCTCGAAACTGATATGGCGGTGTATCAGAAAATTATGAACCTAAACTTTTTTGGAGTTGTAGCCCTTACAAAGGCGGTATTGCCCGCAATGAAAGCTCAAAAAAGTGGACATATTGCCGTAACAAGTAGTCTTTCTGGGAAATTAGCAACTCCAATGCGTTCGGGTTATTGTGCTTCAAAGCATGCTTTACATGGTTTTTTTGATGCCCTTCGTGCTGAAGTTTTCGATGATAAAATAGGCGTGACTTTGATATGTCCGGGTTATATCAAAACGAATATTTCCTTAAATGCAGTTGCGGCTGATGGCAGTAAGTTTGGAAAAATGGATGAAAACCAAGCAAATGGAATGCCTGCTGAAGAATGTGCCCGCCAGATTGTGGATGCTATTTACAAGAATAAAGATGAGGTTTATATGGGTGGAAAAGAAGTTTTAGGCGTGTATTTAAAAAGATTTTTTCCGAAATTATTAGCCAAGATTGTGCGAAAACAAAGCCCTAAATGAGGCTTAAAAATTGAAATAAATTAGTTATTTTTTATCATTTTAGGGCTTTCATAAGCCCTTTTTTTTTGATTTTTTAGACTAAAATACTCATGAAAAATTAAATTATATCGCACAAACTTTGATTTTGGTCATACTTTTGTTTTCGTTCATCGCATTCCTTTGCAAAATATCTATTTTTATCAATACTTTTATTCCAGTATAAATAAATACATAACTTAATTTTTACAAACTAACAACAAACTGTATGAGGAAACTTCTACTCGCCAGCATTATGCTGGTGTGGGCTGGCTTTGCATTCGCCCAAGACAAGACCGTTTCAGGGAAGATTACTTCCGCTGAAGATGGCTCTCCACTTCCGGGTGTGAGTGTAATAATTAAAGGAACTACTAAAGGTGCCACAACTGACGGTAACGGGGTTTACAAAATTTCTGCTCCCGCTAACGCGACACTAAGCTTTAGCTTTATTGGTTTTGAGACGATATCTGAAAATATCGGAAACAGAACAATTATTGATGTACAGATGAAGTCGGATGTGGGACAACTCAATGAAGTTGTAGTAACGGCATTAGGTATTTCGCGTGATAAAAGGTCTTTGAATTATACGGTTCAAGAACTAAAAGCTGACAAGCTTACGGTAGCTCGTGATGCCAATGTTGGTAATGCCCTTGCGGGTAAGATTGCAGGTGTTCAGGTATTAGGACAGTCAGGGGCTAAATTTGGTTCACCAAATATTAGAATTCGCGGTATCAACTCATTGACTGGGGGAGACCCACTTTATGTAGTTGATGGTACGCCAGTGGCAAGTATCGGTGATGTAAATATGGATGATGTTGAAAATCTATCAGTATTGAAGGGGCCTTCAGCAACTGCACTTTATGGTAATCGTGCTTCGGGTGGTGTAATTGTAATTACAACCAAAAGAGCAAAAGCAGGTGAAACAACTTTCAACGTAAATCACAGTACTACGCTTGATATGGTAGGCTTATTGCCAAAATATCAGAATGAATATGGTGGTGGTTATTCGCAAGATTGGGAAACTTTCAAATACAATCCTGCGATTGACCCAGCTGATTGGAAGGCTTTTGATGGACAAAAAATCTTGGATTATTCTGCCGATGAAAGCTGGGGGCCTAAATTAGATGGAACATTACACCGTTCGGCATTCTCTTGGCAACAAGGCCCTGAATTTGGACAGTTGACACCATTTTCTCCAAACCCGAATAACGTAAGAGATTTCTTCGAGAAGCCTGTAAGCAATAACACAAACTTTGCTTTTGCCAAAGGTGGAGATAACTTCCAATCACGTATTTCTTTTACTCATATTGATACTAAAGGTATCGTTCCTAATAGTAGCCAAAAACGTGACTTCGTTAGTTCAAAAAATACGTACAACTTTACAAGTAAGTTTTCAGCTACTCTAGATGTAACTTATTCAGCGACACGTGCAAGAAACGTTCCAGCAGATAACTATGGTTCATCGGGTGGTACTGCCGCAAGTGGTTTTACGGGCGTAGCTCCAGGTGCTACTGTAACTGGTTATAACCAAACGATTGGTTCATTCAACCAATGGTTCCAACGCCAGTTGAGCATTGATGATTTAAGAAACTATAAAAATCCAGATGGTACTTACCGTAGCTGGAATATCGGTGGCCCACGTGATGCTAAACCAAAGTACTGGGATAGCCCTTATACACAAATGTATGAGAGTACAAACCTTAATAACAATGACCGTATTTATGGTAGCTTAGGCTTGGCTTATAAAATTACTGATTACTTGACAGCTTCAGTAACTTCGCGTAGAGATTGGAGAAATTATTACGGAGAAGGACGTATCGCTTACGGTACATTGAATGCTGGTGGTTTAGGTGCTTATGCAAACTATGCAACAACTGGCTACGAAAATAACCACGAGGCTTTATTAGCATTTAACAAAAACTTCAATAAGTTATCGGTTGTGGCTAATGCAGGTGGAAATATTCGTTATTCAAAAACGGGGGTATATTCACAATCTACGGTGGGTGGTTTAACAACACCAGGTTTCTATAATATTGCAGCCTCAAAAGACCGTCCATCTGTTCAAACACTTACTTACGAAAGACGTGTAAATAGTATTTACGGAAACGTAAGTTTAGGCTATAATAACATTGCTTTTATCGAAGGAACAATTCGTAACGACTGGTCTTCTACTTTACCAAAGGCTAATAATTCATATTTATATCCTTCTCTTGGTGGTAGCTTTGTTTTATCAGAGATTCTTCCTAAGAACAATGTATTGACTTATGCTAAATTAAGAGGTAGTTACGCTCAAGTGGGTACTGATGTGGGGCCTTATGCGATTGGTCTTACTTATTCAACGGGCAACCCATTTGGTTCAAATCCAACGCAATATTTACCAACTCAATTACCAAACCAAGACCTTAAACCAGGGCTTTCTTCAGCTTATGAAGGTGGTATTGACTTGAAATTCTTTAACAACCGCTTAGGATTAGAATTCACGGCATACCGTAATAATAATAAAGACCAAATTATTGGTTTATCAGTACCATCTACTAGTGGTTTCTCGTCAGCCCTTATTAATGCTGGTTTGATTCAAACACAAGGTTTTGAAATTCATATTGGAGCAACTCCAGTAAAAACTGCAGGTGGATTTACATGGGATGTTGATGTAAACTTTGACCGTAGCCGTTCTAAGGTTGTTGAATTGGCAGAAGGCTTAACAAATTACCAATTAGGTGGCCCAACTTGGAGAACATTGACGGTGAATGCACGTGTTGGTGAGCAATGGGGACTTTTAGTAGGTAGAGGCTATAAATTAAACGATAAAGGAGAAAGACTTATCGGTACAGATGGCCACTACATTCCACAAGATAATAAAGTATTAGGTTCGGTACTTCCTAAGTTTAAAGGTGGTTTATTAAATACGCTCACCTATAAAAACTTCTCATTCCGTGCTAATATCGACTTTATTGTTGGGGGTAAATTCTTCTCTACAACAAAAATGTTTAATGCTTATGCAGGTTTAGCGGCAGAAACGGCAGGCTTAAACGAATTAGGCAATCCTAAGCGTGACCCAGTTTCTCAAGGTGGTGGTATTTTATTACCGGGTGTAACGGAAGATGGTAAACCAAACACCGTTCGTGTTGAAACACAAGAATACTACGAAGACAAAATGTTTGCTTTCAACGAAAGATGGATTTATGACCAAACTTATGTGAAGTTAAGAGAGGTTTCGCTTGGCTATAACTTACCTAAGAGCATCATAGGTAGTAAAGTTTTCAAATCAGCGAAAGTGGCTTTCATCGTTCGTAACCCAGTGTTGATTTACAGTGCAGCTGGTGGTGGTATTGATATTTCTGAAGCAGAAGTTTTCTGGACAGAGGGTGGTCAGTTACCTCCAGTTCGTTCGTTTGGTGTTAATCTAAACTTAGGCTTCTAATTTATCTCACTGCTTTTATTTAAACAGACATTTAGTATGAAAAAATTATCAATATATAAAACTTTAGCTATTGCAGCTGTATTGGGTGTTACCAACACAGCTTGTGACCCAGGCGATTTTGGTGACATGAATGTCAGCCCAAATAGTCCTTCTTCACCAAATACAGCGGGGCTTCTTACGGGGGCATTACGTAATGTAGGCTCTATGACAACTGATATGGTTCCAGCACTTTATACGCAACAATTCGGAGACGTAACTTACATCGAAGAATCTCGTTATAAAACTATCAACTTTAGTTATAATGGTTTTTATACGGGGCCTTTAAATGCATACCAGACAATTATTAATTTGAATACAAATGCTGAAACAAAGACAACTGCTGCAGCCAATGGTTCAAACAATAACCAAATTGCTTTGGCTCGTATTGCGAAGGCTTACACATACCTTTGGATTACTGACCGTTGGGGAGATATTCCTTATTCGGAAGCCTTGAAAGGCAAGGCTGATTTTAGTCCAGCTTTTGATTCTCAGCAAGCCGTTTACAATGATTTATTTAAAGAATTGAAAGAAGCCCAAGCTCAATTTGACGGAGGTAAGTCGGTAGTTGGCGATATTCTTTTGGGCGGAAATGCTGCTCGTTGGAAGAAATTTGCTAACTCTCTAAGATTAATCATGGCTCTTCGTTTATCGAAAATTGACCCTGCAAAGGGTAAAGCAGAGTTTACTGCTGCTTTGGCTGATGGTGTCTTAACATCAAATGCGGACAACGTAAAATATACTTACTTGTCAGAAGCAAATAATGAACACCCATTATATAACAATTATATTACTACAAACCGTAAAGATTATGCAGTAAGTGATGTTTTTGTGAATTATTTGTTGAAAACAAATGACCCACGTATTGTGGCTATGGCAGATAAAAATATCAATCAGCAATATGCTGGTGTACCTTATGGGGTTTTTCCTGCGGCATCTAAAGCTCAAGATGTATCGTTGGCAGCTGCTTCGATGCGTCAGCAAAATTCGGCGGCTAACGTGCTAACTTATGCACAAGTATTATTTTCACAGGCTGAGGCGGCTAAATTAGGTTGGATTCAAGGCGATGCAAAGGCTCTTTATGAAGCGGCTATCACTGCTTCAATGCAACAATGGTTAGGAGCTGCAGCAACTAGCACGGCTGTAGCTGATTTGTTGAAACAAGATGGAATTGCTTACAAAGAAGCAACGGCATTAGAGCAAATTGCTACTCAGAAATGGGTTGCTTTGTTTTACCAAGGAAATGAAGCATGGGCCGAATGGCGTCGTACTGGTTTCCCTGCATTGAAACCAGCTTCAAAACCATTGAATGCCAGTGGACAAATACCTCGTCGTATGGCTTATGTAGCTACAGAAGGAACTTTGAATAAAATAAACTACGATAAAGTAGTTGCTGCTCAAGGCCCAGATACACAAGATACTCGTGTATGGTGGGATAAGAAGTAGTACTCTGATTAGTAGATATTTGCAGGCGAGAGAGGTATGTTAAAAATCCTCTCTCGCTTTTTTTAATATTCTAACTTTTATTTAATACATGGTGTATACGTAAATGGAATTCAAAAAAAAATCATAAAATGTTATGCAAACCCACTATTTGCAGAGAAGTATTTATTATTTTATTTTAATAATACTTATTTGTATGTAAAGTGTTTATAATCAATGAGTTTTCTTTTTGTTTGTTGCATTTTATACACGTATTTATACTTAATATTTTATAATAGGTTATAAAAACTTCGCTAATATTCTTTGCAAAATATTGTTTTTGTCCATAACTTTATTGTCAAATTGGCAGAAATGCCAAATATTCTAAACTAAAAACTAACAACAAACTGTATGAGGAAACTTCTACTTGCCAGCATCATGCTGGTTTGGGCTGGCTTTGCTTTTGCCCAAGACAAAACAGTTTCGGGGAAGGTAACTTCTTCTGAAGATGGCTCTCCACTCCCAGGTGTAAGTGTAATTGTGAAAGGTACTTCGAAAGGTGTAACCACTGACGTAAATGGCGTTTACAAAATCAACACTTCTGGTAAATCAACCCTTACATTTAGCTTTATTGGTTTTGCAACTCAAACTGTAGAGTTAAACAATCGTACGGTAGTTGATGTGCAATTGAAAACAGATGCATCTCAATTACAAGAAATCGTAGTGACTGCACAAGGTATCCGTAAAAATTTAAGAGAAATTCCTTACGCATACTCTAAAGTAAGTACTGATGATATTACTGTTGGTCGTTCGCCACAATTAGCACAGGCACTTTCAGGTAAAGTAACTGGTTTGGCAGTGTATAACGTAAACAATAGCGTTGACCCATCGGTAAAAATCGTATTACGTGGTTTCCGTTCATTAACTGGTAATAACGAAGCTTTAGTAGTATTGAACGGTATGCAAACAACCTCTACGGTTTTAGCTTTAATTAACCCTAACGATATCGAAAGTGTTTCGATTTTGAAAGGTGGTCAGGCTGCTACACTGTATGGTTCGGCTGGTATTAACGGAGCTTTAGTAATTACTACAAAGAAAGGTTCAAAAGGAAAAATGAGAGTTAATTACTCGAATAGCACCAACTTCGAGCAAATTAACTTCTTGCCAGATTTTCAAGATAAATTTGGTTCGGGTTCTCACTACTATCAATCTTTTGGAACAGCGGGTTACAGCACTGACCCACTTGTGAGAATGAAAGAAAACTGGAGAGCTTACGAAAACCAACAATTTGGTGACCCATTTGATGGCACAATGAGAATTCAAGGACGTGTAGCTGAAGATGGTAGTAAATTATTAATTCCTTATTCGGCTATTCCGAATGCAAGAAGAAAAGCATTTGATATTGGAGTTTCTACTAATAATCAGATGAGTTTCCAAGGTGGAGATGATAATGGTTCTTACTTCTTATCAGTTGAAAATCAAAAAATCAATGGTATTGTTCCTCATGATAAAAGTGAAAGAACAGGTGTGAGAGCTTCTGCGACTAGAAGATTCAACAAGTTAGAGTCGAACTTCGATGCAAGTTATACACAAGCCGCTTATGATAGAACTTCTTCAGATTTCTATAATGATGTTATCAACCAGCCAGCAAACTTGCCATTGAGCGATTTGAGAGATTGGCAAACAAATCCTCAAGCGAATCCGAATGGATATTATAACGACTATTATAATAACCCATATTTCAATGCAGATAATAACCGCCAAAAATATAAAGATGCTAATATTAGCGGTAACTTCACATTGATTCATAAGACTACGAACTGGTTACAATTTACAAACCGTTTGGGTGTTATGAATAATTCAAGAACTGGTAAAAATACAACTGGTAAGTTCTTGTACTCTGACTGGGCGAAATCAAAAGCTAATATTCCTTCACCTTGGTATTTTGATGGTGATGGCGAAGGTATCTATCGTGCAATTTCTGATATTCAAGGTAGTGTTTCTGATTATTCAACTACAGAAAACGTTATCAACAACGAATTCCAAGCTCAATTAACGAAAGATTTCGGTGCATTTGCCAATAAATTGATTTTAGGTAGTTCGATTTATCAACGTTATACAAAATCAATTTCTGTTGGTTCAAGCTCAATTGTAGTACCTGAAGTTTATAACGTAGCAAACCGTCAGGGAGAATTAACGGGTGGTGAATCAAATACAATGGAACGTAGATTTGGTTATTATGCCGATTTAACAACTAATTATAAGAACTGGTTGATTTTGAATGGTACTTTCCGTTATGATAATACTTCTCGTTTCTATAAGCCTACACGTCCGAAAAGCTATTATGCTTATCCTTATTATGGTGCAGGTGTTTCGTTTATTGCAACAGATGCCATTCCGGCAATCAAGAGTAATATCTTGAATTATGCTAAACTTCGTTTGAACTACAATAAAAACGCCAATGATAATATTCCATTGTATGGTCTTGACCTAGTGTATAACAATGGTGCTAACTTCCCTTACGGAAATACTGTTGGTTTGACTGTTGGTAATACGCTTCCTGATGCGTTCTTGAAGCCAGAAACTGTTTATTCTTCTGAAGTGGGTGGTGAATTCCAATTATTCAATAACCGAGTAACTTTAGATGTTTCAGCTTATTCTCAAACTTCAAAAGGACAGGTAATCACAGTTAAGATTCCAAATACAACTGGTTTCAGTAACTTGTTGATTAACGTTGGTGAAACAAAGAACTGGGGTTATGAAGCAGATTTGAAATACCTTCTTTTGAAGCGTGGAAAATTAGATTGGGATTTTGGCGTAAGATACTCGTTTAACGATAATAAAGTAATCGACTTGTATCCAGGTGTAAATGAATTCCAATATGGTGGATATTCTTATGCAAATACAAACGTAATCAAAGGTATGAGATTCCCAATGTTGAAGACAGATGGTTATCAATATGCTCCAGATGGCTCGGGTTATGTATTAGTTAATGGAACTACTGGTTATCCATTGAGAAACACTACGCTTACTTCACGTGGTGGTACACTTCCGCGTCATATTATTGGTTTAGGTTCTAAATTAGCTTATGGTAGCTTTGCATTCAACTTCAACTTCGAATATCGTGGTGGAAACGTAATGTTTAGTGACTTAGGTCGTCAGATGACATTTACAGGTTCAGGTGGATGGACTTCAGACCGTCTTCCACATATCTACCCTAACTCTGCAATCTTAAATGCAGATGGTAAGACTGTTACACCTAATACTACAGTAAATGTACGTGAAGCAGAATATGCTCTTTGGGTAGATAACTATCGTTTAATTTCTGAAAACTTCGTAAGTCCAGGTTGGTTCATCAAATTACGTGATATCAACTTCTCATACAGCATTCCAGAAAAATTACTCGCTAAAACTAAAGTTTTCTCAACAGCAAGTATTGCAATTTATGGTCGTAACTTGCTTACAATAGTTGATAAAAAGAACTACTATACTGACCCAGAATTTAGTTATACAACTGGTAATGGTTTGGGTATCAACAATACAACCCAAACACCTCCTGTTCGTCAGTATGGTGTGAACTTAAATTTATCATTCTAATTGCAAACTAAAACTAAACTCTCAAATGAAAATTAAATCAATATTAGCATTAGCATTTGTGACGTTGTTAGGGAGTGCTTGTAACGAGAAATTCTTAGACATCAACACAAATCCAAATACATTGCCAACAGCTTCGCCAAACTACGTGTTTACGAATGCGTTGAATACATCGGCAGCTAACATGGTCTCGCCAAGTGAAACGGGTTCTTACTGGTCAGGACAATGGACACAGTCAAATGGTTATATCATTTCGACAACTACCTTTGCGTATAACTTTACCAATGGTGATTTTAACTACTGGGATGGTTATTATGATAATTTGAATGATTATCAGTTTGTAATTAATAATGCAGATTCTTACAACCAAAAATTCTTGAAAGGGCCTGCGAAAATTATGAAAGCATTGTTATTCCAACAATTAGTTGATTTGTACGGAAACGTTCCATACTCTGATGCTTTGAAAGGGGTAAGTTCATTAGCACCAAAGTTTGATGACCAAAAAGCTGTATATGAAGAGCTTATCAAAACTTTAGATGAAGCAATTGTAGATATTAAAGCGAATGCTTTTGCAAGTGCATATACAGGTTCTGATATAGTATTTAAAGGAAATAATACTAAATGGATTAAGTTTGCAAATTCTTTGAAGATGAGAATTTTGATGCGTCAAGCAAGAGTTTCAGGTAGAGATTCGTATATCAAAACTGAAATTAATAAAATCGTTTCAGAGGGCTCTGGCTTTATAACTGGTGAAGATGTTGGCGTGGGTGGAACAAGCTTCTTCTTAGCAACTGCCGGTAAATTAAACCCAGTATATGATCGTTGGGGATATGATGCAACTGGTGCAAGAAGAGCATTGAATAACTTCCCACGTATTACGAAATTCTTGATTGATGAAATGAAAGCCAATAAAGATACACTTCGTATGAAAAGAATTGCTTACGCAGTTGGTAATGAAGGTGCAACTCCGGGTGTAAGTGCCAAAGCAGAAATTGCTTCAAACTATACAGGAACTCCTTTTGGTGCAAGTTCTGGTTATTTACCTGCCAATACATCGGCTGTTGGTCCAAGTCTTTTGGTAAAAGGTGAGTTTAATCGTTCTTATGTTGTCTTAACTGCTGCCGAAGTACAATTAAATTTGGCTGAAGCTAAGGAAAGATATCCAGATGTAACACTTCCAGGAACAGCTCAATCTTATTTTGAAGAAGGAATAGCTCAGTCATACCGTGCTTTGGGAGCTAAAGCAGCTGATGCCGCAGCATTTAAAGGAAGTGGTATCAATAACTACGATTACGTTGCATCAACTAATAAGCTAAATGCAATTGCCTACCAAAAATGGATTGCACATTCGAACTTAAATGGGTTTGAAGCTTGGGCTGAATACCGTAAAACAGGTATTCCGAGCATTCCACAAAGTATTCAAGTAGTTGATAACAAGCGTCCTGTTAGGGTATTGTATCCAAATACTGAATCTGGTTCAAACTCTGCAAACGTATCTGCTCAAGGAACAATTGATTACTTTACTACTAGATTATTCTGGGATGTGGACTAATTAAGAAAAATTTTTCTTGAACAAAAAAGGCAGCCTTTAGGCTGCCTTTTTTGTTTTACCTAGGCGATAGTATCCGAATTTATTTTCTTTTACTACGTGAATTGTTGTTTTTGGGAGTTTTTGAGGTTTTACCAAATATAGTTTTGAAAATATTAAAACTATATTAAAACAAAAACCCTCTTTAGATTGTTTTTAAAAATGTTGTATTGTGTGTGTAACAACATTAATTTTGCACCCTAATTATTATAAATTTAATTATTGCAAGTTTAACTATTAACAAACTAACTAAAACAAAACAAATGATGAGGAAAAATCTACTATGCCTCCTTATTGCAGTTTTTATGGGTTTGCAAGCATTTGCACAAGATAAAACTGTTTCGGGTAAGGTTACATCTTCAGATGATGGTGCTCCACTTCCGGGAGTAAGTGTTTCAGTAAAAGGAACTAGCCGAGGAACAACAACTGATGCCTCTGGTGTGTACAAAATAACAGTTCCAGGCAATGCCACTCTTATTTTTAGTTTCATTGGTTTTACTTCACAGCAAGTTGGAGTGAACAACCGTACAATTGTTGATTTACAATTAGTACCAGATGCAACTGAACTTTCAGAAGCAGTTGTTGTAGGCTATGGTACGCAGTCTCGTAGAACATTGACAGGCTCACAGGCGTCAGTAAAGGGTTCTGAAATTGCAACTATGCCAACTAACTCTTTTGACAAAGCACTCCAAGGACGTGCGGCAGGGGTTCAGATTTTAGGGGCAAACGGTACGCCTGGTGGTGCTGCACAAGTACGTGTACGTGGTGTTGGTACTATCAAGGGTGGTACAGACCCACTATATGTGGTTGATGGGGTACAAATCAACTCTAACAGTGGTTCGGCTGCCTTTACAAGTACTAATCCTTTAAACTATCTTAATCCAAATGACATCGAATCAATCGAAGTATTGAAAGATGCAGCTTCTGCGGCTATTTATGGTGCTGCTGCTGCCAATGGTGTTGTTTTGATTACCACTAAAAAAGGAAAATCTGGTGCAACAAAAGTAAATGTTGATTATTACAGTGGATTTGTACAACCAACAAAGTATTTAGATGTATTGAATACGCAAGATTGGATTAAAGTGCGTACAGAAGCGTTGGTTAATCAAGGTACAGAGCCAACTACCGCTTTAAGAAACGCTCTAAGTGGTGTTCGTCTTGACCCAAATTTAACGGCTGACCAAATCGCAGCTTTACCAACTTATGATTGGCAAAAAGAAGCATATGTATCAGGAAGAACAAATAACTATAGCGTAAGTTTAAGCGGAGGTAGCGATAAATCTACTTTCTATCTTTCTGGAACATATAATACTAACGACGCAAACGTTCGTAATGTTGATTATAAAGGTGGAAATATCAACGCTAAAATCAGCAACAAAATTACTTCTCGCTTATCGATTGATAACTCAATTAATTTGAGCTCGTTCGTACAACGTGGTCAATTTGGTGGTCCTGGTGGTGGTAGCTTCTTAGGCTCGCCAACGTTCTCTTCACCGTTGATTCTGCCGCATAATCCAATCTATAAAGATGATGGAACTTATAACGGTACACCAGCTGAAGGTGGTATTGCAGGTATCCTAAACCAAAACGTATTAATGGTTAGTGATTTGAACAAAATTCAATCACGTACTAATCAGGCAATCGCTTCGACTACACTTACTTACAAAATCATGCAAGGGCTTTCATTCCGCCCATCTGCAAGTATTGACTACCGTTATATTAAAGGTTATAATTTCCAAGACCCACGTACTGCCGATGCGTTTAACGTGAAAGGTAGAATTCAAAACCAAAATACTGAGAACATTAACATTTTGTTGAATGCAGTATTGAACTACGACAAACAGTTCAACACAGTTCATAATTTGAATGCACTCGTAGGTGGTGAATATAGAAGCGACCAATCTGAAAACGTACAGCAATCAGCAGAAGGTGTACCTACGCCACAGTTTACTGTAGCAGGTGCTGCCGCTAACCCAATCACGACTTTTGCTTCTTGGTCTGGTTACAAAAAAGCAGGTGTTTTTGGTAGAGTGAGCTACGATTATGCTGGTAAATACTTATTTGGGTTAACAGCTCGTTATGATGGTTCATCACGTTTCGGTGCAAACAACCTTTGGGGTTTCTTCCCAGGAGTTTCGGCTGGTTGGGATTTATCGCAAGAAGCATTCTTGAAAAACAATGCTTACGTAAATCAGTTAAAACTTCGTGTTAGTTACGGTGCATTAGGTAGTGACCAAATCGGTAATTTTGATTCAAGAGGTTTGTATGGTGGTGGTTTCAACTACAATGGTGTGAGTGGTATTGCTCCAACTCAGCTTAGCAACCCTAACTTGAAATGGGAGAAAAATATTACTACAAACTTTGCAGTAGATTATGGTTTATTCAATAATAAAGTACAAGGTTCGGTAGAATACTTTATTCGTACGAGTAAGGATTTGATTCTAGACCGTCCTGTAACTTGGTTGAGTGGTTATAGCACTATCTCTGAAAACGTTGGTTCATTAGAAAATAGAGGTTTAGAGTTTGATATCAAGACAATAAATATTGATAAATCAGCTAATAATAGAGGATTTAAGTGGACTACTTCTTTCAATTTCACCCAAATTGATAATAAAGTTACAAAACTTTATGATACACTTACTGTACTACCAGGTCGTGCGGCTGATGCATGGATTAAGATTGGATACCCTGTTAACTCAATCTATACAGCTGAGTATGCAGGTGTAAACCCAGCAACTGGTCGTGCGATGTGGTATGATAACAATGGTAATATCATTTATCGTTTAGCTGGTAACCCTGATTCTTACTCGAAAATTATTGGTAGTCAGATTCCAAAATATTATGGTGGTTTAACAAACACTTTCTCATTCAAAGGATTTGATTTAGAAGTATTCTTCAACTACGAATTTGGAAGAACAGTATTTAATAACCAATCAGCATTTATGGCTGAAAATGGTGGTAGAACTTTCAATACTTTACAATCAATGTACGATAATCGTTGGACTACCCCAGGCCAAATTACAACTGTACCACGCCCATTCAATGGTAATGCAGAAGTATTAGGCTCAGGTATCACAGCAGGTTCTCGTTTCTATGAAGATGCTTCATTCATTCGTTTGAAAACTGCTACGTTTGGTTATACTTTCCCAACTGCTCTATTGAAGCGTGTGAAAATTGACAGAGCAAGATTATATGTTCAAGGATATAACCTATATACTTGGAGCAAATGGACTGGTTTCGACTCTGAGTTTATCAACTTAGGAAGTGGAAACAACGGAACTATTCCTCAGCCTAAAACTTTAACATTTGGTTTACAACTTGGTCTATAATTTCAAACATCAAGAAAGAATTAATTTGATACAAACATGAAAGGAAAATATTCATTGAAAATAGCAGTCTTAAGCTTAGTGCTGACGTTTGCATCTTGTACTGATCTACTTGATGTGCAGCCACGTGCTTCGATTGATTCTGTGACTGCCCTTACCACTGAAGATGCTATCAATGCAGCAGTAAATGGTATCTACGATAGATTACAATCAACCAACCTTTATGGTAGAGATTTAGTAGCTATTCCTGAGGCTTTGGCCGATAACGGAAGAGCAACCAATAAATCTGGTCGTTTGAATGCTGAATATCAAAATCAGGTAAATGCTCATTTTATTCACTGGCAAACTTCATATTTTGCTATCAACCAAGCAAACCTTGTATTAGATGCGTTGCCAAAGGTTGAAAAAATGACTCAAGCAAACAAAGATTTTGTTGAAGCACAGGCTTTGTTCATCAGAGGTTTGCTTTACTTTGAATTGATGCGTGCTTATGCTTATGAGCCATCAGTTGAGCTTAAAGAAGTAAGTAAAGGTGGTGTGCCTTTATTGAAATCTGGAGTTGTTGATGCGACTCAAATCAAGTTAGAAGGTCGTGCGTCAATCAATGATGTATATGAGTCAATCTATGCTGACTTGAATAACTCAATCGCTAAGTTTACAAGTGCAAATAAGGCGGCATCTGCTGCTTTTGCTAATAAAACTGCTGCTCAAGCAATGTTATCACGTGTAGCTTTATACCGTGGTGATTATGCAAATGCTGCGAAATACGCAACTGATGCTTTGGCTGCTGGTAGTGTTGGTCGTTTCCAAGCAAGGGATAATTATGTTTCTGCTTGGCGTTCGGCAAATCACCCAGAGTCTATCTTTGAAATTCAGTATCAGACAAATGAGAATATTGGTGTAAATACTTCTCTACAAACTACTTATACTACTTTGATTGCTTCAGGAAACCGTACAACTACAGGTGGTTTTGGAGATTTAGTACCAACCAAAGCACTTTTAGATGCTTATGAGTCGGAGAGAGATTCTACAGGTAAAGTTATTGTTGATGTACGTCGTTCAATGTATGAGTTAGGTACTGCAGGTCGTGGAACTGCTGAAATTGAATGTACGAAATTCTTAGGAAGAAGTGGCCAAGTAAACCTTGATAACATTCCTGTAATCAGAGTTTCGGAAATGTACTTAAATCGTGCTGAAGCTCTTGCTAGAACTGGTAATGTAACAGGTGCATTAGCTGATTTAAACGTGATTCGTACACGTGCAGGTTTACCAGCAGCTAAAGATCTTGCAGGAGCAGCTTTAATCAACGAGATATTGAAGCAACGTCGCTTAGAGTTAGCATTTGAAGGACATCGTTTCTTTGATTTGAAACGCTTGGGATTAGATATTTCTAAAGCGGCTCCAGTACAAAGTATAGGATTCACAGATTTCCGTATGTTGGCACCACTTCCAGTACGTGAAATTCAGGCGAACCCTAATTTGAAACAAAATGCTGGATATTAATTCCTCAAGAATTCCATTATTTTGAATGCTTAAATTTTAAAAAACGTAAATCATAATATGAAAAAAATATTAGGTATAGCATTAGTAATGATGAGTACAATCATCATGTCATCATGCTTTAAAGACAACCAACCTGTATTCGATTCGATGTATTTGGTAGAGTTTCAAGATGCCGTTGTAACTGCCCCTGCATTGAATAAAACATTTCCAATCATTGCAGTTGCTAATGGTGCGGGTGTACAAACTCGTCGTATTAATTTAGTAGGTCGTCAGCGTGAAAATGAGGAATCAATCAAGTTTTCGGTTGACCCAAATGAAACAACAGCTAAAGAAGGTGTACATTATACACTTGAAGGTGGCTCAGTGAAAATTCCTGCAAAATCTAGCTTTGGCGATTGCAAAATTAATATCTTAAAAGCTCCAGCTGCTGCCGGAACAAGCGTAGTGTTGGTGTTGGTATTAGAAGGAAACGGAAGTGATATTAAACCTAATGAAAATTATAAAAAGTTAGGATTTAGAATCAACTTATAATATGTAAGTGAATACTGAAATAGGGGAGTTTCTACCAAGAAGCTTCCCTATTTTTATTGGGGAGGGCATAAAAAACGACTCCTTAGAAAGCCTAAAGAGTCGTTCGTCTATTTTTCTCGAATTAATATCTGTTTCGGTTATTATCACGGTTATAGCCACCTCTGTCGCCTCCACGATTGTAACCGCCACCACCGCCACCGCGGTTATCTCTTTTTTCTTCAGCTTGGTTTACTACTGCTGAGCGTCCACCAATATCTGAGCCGTTTAACGCATTAATTGCTTTTTGTGCTGCTGCATCGTCTGGCATTTCTACGAATGCAAAACCTTTGCTTCTTCCAGTGAATTTGTCAGTGATAATTTTGACTGATGATACTTCGCCATACTCTTCAAAATACTGCTTTAATTCGCTTTCTTGGATTTTAAAAGGCAGACTTCCAACAAAAATGTTCATGATATGTAAATAATTAGAATGGTAAATTTTTACAAATGTTGGTTTTATTTTCCAAAAAAGCTATTAATGTTCGATTTATTTAGCAAATAGTTTGAATTTTTTATATGAAAAAGGCATAAAACAGAGCTTTATCTACTAAAACTCTATTTTATGCCTCTTTTCTAGGGTCAATAATTCCCCTTAATTGGCCATTTCTGATAAGAATTTAATACGCATCAATCGAAGTTCTTCTTCTGTAATATCATCGCTTTCAAATTCTTTCAAAGCCACTGCGATATTATCTGTTTCTGCCGACATGAAGTAATCGTAGATTTCATCTTGGCGTTCTGGGTCAATGACTTGATTAATGTAGTAGTCGAGATTCAGACGTGTGCCCGAATAACAAATATGTTCGATTTCCTCAATTAATTCAGCCATCGTAAGGTCTTTTGCCTCAACAATTTCATCGAGGTTAATCTTACGGTCGATTTGTTGAATAATATAAATCTTAATCTTCGATTTATTTACAGCTGATTTTACCACTAAATCTTGAGTGGTTTCAATCTCGTTGTCATCAACATACTTCGTTATTAAGTCGAGGAAAGGTTTGCCAAATTTCTGTACTTTACCCATACCTACGCCATTTATTTGGGCTAACTCTTGTTGAGTTGTAGGGTAGGTAGTAGCCATTTCTTCAAGCGAAGGGTCTTGGAATACTACATAAGGTGGTACGTTTTTCTCTTTGGCAATTTTTTTACGAAGAGCTTTTAATAATTCAAATAATGCCGCATCGAAAGCACCTCCGCCCGAAGAACTATTATTGGTTGTAATATCGTCATCATCACTACTTTCAGTATTTTCGTAGTTATGGTCTTCTGCAATAGTGATTGGATAAGAATCTTCGATGAATTTATGACCCTTTTCGGAAACTCTTACTACACCGTAGCTATTCTCAATATCTTTTTCAATATAGCCCAGCACCATCATTTGGCGAAGGATTGATACCCAATAATCATTAGCAGTACGCTTATTATCGGATTTCTTAGTAGGCTTTTCGGCTTTTTTGCTTGGTTTCGAAGATTTTGCAGCAACAGGTTTTGTTTCTTCATCCTCCTCATCTTCTTCTGACAATTCTAATTCTACCTCTTCTTCTTCTTCCTCATCGTCTTCGTCATCTTCATCATGGGAAACAAACATGCCTTTTCCTTTACCATAAACTTCTAGTTTATCGTGTTCGTAGCTGCGAATATATGGGTTTGATGTATTCGCTGTTAAGATATCGGCAATGTGTTGAACATCAAATCTTTCGCCCGACTGGATGATTGCTTTCAAGCCGAGTACGGCTTCATCTTCGATTTTTATTTTTTTGGTTGGCTTGATACAGTTATCGCAGAAACCGCAGTCTTTATCTGTATATTCACCAAAATAGCTGAGTAACTGACGACGACGGCAAACACCTAAGTTTGAATAAGCCACCATCTCCATAAGCAATGCACGAGCATTATCTCTTTCAGTAACTGTTTTATCTTTATTGAATTTTTCTAACTTCAGAATGTCATCATAAGCATAGAACATCAAGCAGTTGCCCTCTAGGCCATCACGACCCGCTCGGCCAGTTTCCTGATAATAACCTTCGAGCGATTTCGGTGCATCATAGTGAATTACGAAGCGAACATCGGGTTTATCAATACCCATTCCAAAAGCAATCGTAGCAACAATTATATCACATTCTTCATTTAAGAATGCATCTTGGTTTTTCATGCGAGTATCGGCATCTAAACCTGCATGATAAGGCAAGGCCTTAATACCATTGACATTTAATAACCCAGCAATTTCCTCAACTTTCTTACGGCTCAAGCAATAAATAATACCTGATTTACCTTTGTTGTTGGCAATATACTTGATAAGTTGCTTCTTAGAGTCAATCTTCGGTCGGATTTCGTAATAGAGATTCTTACGATTAAATGAAGACTTGAAGATATGCGATTGCTCCATACTAAGGTTCTTCTGAATATCCTGCTGGACTTTCGGGGTGGCCGTAGCTGTAAGGGCAATAATTGGAAGATTTGGGTCGATATCATCAATAATACCTCTGATTCTACGGTATTCAGGTCTGAAATCGTGGCCCCATTCTGAAATACAGTGAGCTTCATCTACCGCAATAAACGAAAGCTTGGCTTTTTTCAAGAATGTAAGATTATCTTCTTTGGTTAATGATTCGGGTGCAATGTATAATAATTTACAATCGCCGCTCATTACATCATTCTTAACACGGGTCATTTCCGACTTATTGAGAGTCGAGTTTAAAAACTGAGCATTGATTCCAAAAGCTGACATTTGGTCAACTTGGTTTTTCATGAGAGCAATCAGTGGCGAAATAACAATAGCAGTCCCATCCAAAACCATTGCTGGTAGCTGGTAACAAAGTGATTTTCCTGCCCCAGTTGGCATAATCACAAATGTGTTTTTACCGCTCACAATGTTATGGATAATGGGCTCTTGTTCGCCTCTGAAGGCGTCAAAGCCAAAGATTTCTTTTAGTTTTTCTTTTAAGGTCTGTTGTATCGCTGCGTCTACCATAAATGCAATATTGCTGTACGGAATAATTATAATAGGTGAGTAATTACGCTAAGTTAGTATTTATTTTTCAATTAACGATTGAATTATTTTTGTGAGTTAGGCGTAATTAAACTTAGAATTCTATACTAAATCAACCAAGTTTTATTTTTCAGACAAATATCTTTTGCTTAGCTTTATCTTGTTAGCTGAGCAAACATCAAGTACTTTTGTTATTAAAACAAGGATTAATAAAGTGAATACGAAGTTAGAAAAAAAAATACAAAGCGTTGCTAAAAAAGTTTTGCAAGATGAAGCGGAGGCAATTCTTTCTTTGAAAAGTTATATTAACGATGAATTTGAGGCTTGTGTAGAAGCAATTCTTGGTGTAAAGGGTAGATTAATTGTAACAGGAATTGGGAAAAGTGCAATTATTGGTCAAAAAATTGTAGCAACCATGAACTCTACAGGCACCCCTGCTATTTTTATGCATGCAGCAGATGCTATTCATGGAGATTTAGGAATGATTCAAAATGATGATATTGTGCTTTGTATTTCGAAAAGTGGAGATACCCCTGAAATAAAAGTATTGGTGCCCCTTTTGAAAAGATTCGGAAATCAATTGATTGCGATGGTGAGTAATGTAAACTCATATTTGGCCAAAAATTCTGATTTTATCCTAAATGCTCACATAGTCCGTGAAGCCTGCCCACTTAATTTAGCTCCAACAACTTCTACAACAGTAGCCTTGGCATTAGGTGATGCTTTGGCCATGTGTTTGCTCGAAGCACGTGACTTTACGAGTAGAGACTTCGCTAAATATCATCCGGGAGGAAGTTTGGGTAAGAAACTTTACTTAAAAGTAAGAGATATTTTCCCACATAATGCTGTTCCTAAAGTGCATGAATTGGCAGATGTGCATGCAGTAATTCTTGAAATGACTTCAAAACTTTTGGGAGCAACAGCGGTAGTAAATGACAATAACGAGCTACAAGGCATCATTACTGATGGAGATTTGAGAAGAATGTTAAATAAACAGCAGGATTTTTCAAACCTAAGAGCAAAAGATATCATGAATGCTACTCCGAAAGCAGTTTCACCAGATGAATATGCCGCTAGTGCATTGGCAATAATGCAAGAAAAAAGTATTACGCAATTAGTAGTCGTTGAAGGCAGGCAATTAATTGGTTTTGTTCATCTTCATGATTTGTTGAAAGAAGGTTTAGCCTGAATTTTTAAAATAAAAAAGGTTGTGAGCAAAGCCCACAACCTTTTTTATTTTAAACTACATTCAATAAATAATACGCGTGTATTTCTCAATAATAGCCAAAGTATATGTATATTTCCCCACAAAATATGTTACGCTTACCATTATTCACATCAATTATTCAACTTCAATGACTGAACATTTACCTGAAGACAATTCTTTAGAAACTACTGATGATAACTTAAAAAGCTTACAAACTTCTTCTGAAAATGAGAATAAAGCAACGGAAGGAACACAAGATTTACCTGTTGAAGAAACCCCACCTCAGGTAGAACCCCCAGTTCAAGCGGAGCCCAAACAACCAATCTTTCATGCTCCGTGGTTTTTATCGTTTCATGGTGAAGGAACACAGTACTTTGTTATTAGGCTAATAAATGCCATTTTACAAGTGGTTACTTTCAACTTTTATTATCCATGGGCGAAGGCAGCCAAGCTAAACTACCTATATGAGCAAACAGAATTTGCTGGAAGTCGTTTCAAGTTTCACGGTACAGGCCGAGAAATGTTTATAGGATACTTAAAACTTCTTCTAATTTTGATTGTAATATATGGCGGTTTTTGGTGGGCAAGAGGTGATAATCGCTTCATTTTGGGCTTTTTACTGTTATATGGCGGTTTGATTTTGGTTTATCCTTTAGCCATTCATGGTACAGCTAAATACCGTTTGTCTCGAACCACATGGCGTGGGATATTCTTTGGATATCGTGGTCAATTAGGTGAACTTTTCGCTAAATTTTTTATAGGTGTATTGCTCACTCTTTTCACATTTGGAATTTATTTATCTTGGCTGGAAATTGATTTACGCAAGTATGTTACCCAAAATGTTCGTTTTGGTAGTGCTGAATTTGATTTTGTGGGCAAAGGGGGAGATTTATTCCTTATCAAGCTCAAATATTTCGCATTTATGTTTGCTGCATTTTTTGTAGTTATGATGATGTTTGGAATTTTTGGCGTTAGTATGTCAAGCTTCATCAATCGAGATAGTTTAGAAAAAATGAGTACTCCTTCATTTGGATTTATTATATGGTTAATTCTTACTTATTTCTTTGTTATTGCCATTATAGGTGCATTGGCTTTGATGCGTCAGCGAGAAATTTTTCAATATTACGCCGATAATACCTACTTGTATCAAAACAAGCAATGGCACGGGGTAAAATTGAATATGACTTTTAGCGATTTATTTGTTTTAAGTATCACTAATATGCTCCTAATTGTGTTTACTTTGGGTATTGCTACGCCTTTTGTTGAAATCCGTACATTGCATTTTATTATGCCGCGTTTAGCAATTGATGGCTCGTTTGACCCTGACGCTTTAACTCAAACAGAAAGCAATTATCGAGATGCCACTGGCGAAGACCTCGGCGATTGGTTAGATATTGATTTGGCCTAATACACCATATCTAAAATACTATAATCATGGAATACGTAGCAATATATTACGATGGTAAAACCAGCCAACCCTACGAAGCTCAAGTGAGTTTCGTAGGAGATAGGTTGATTATTAAGTACGGGAATGGAGAGGTAGAATGGCAGATACCTAAAATTGAATATAGTTCATTTACGGGAAAAGGGAAAACGATGCTACAATACGGAGACTTTCCGCATCAATACCTTGAATTTTTGTTAGATTCTCCTTTAAACAAAGCACTAGAAAACTATTTGCCTAAACGCCGAGAGGGATTTTGGGCATTTGCTAATGAATTGGCAGGAGCGGGTTTTAGGGGTTTATTAATTACGATAGCAATTTTTGTAGCTATTACTGTGGGTTTTTACTTCTTGTTGTTACCTAAAATTGCTGAATATGTTGCTGCTCAGATTCCAGTTGAGACCGAAGTTGAGTTAGGAAAACAGTTTTATGATAGTTTTGTTGGGGGAAAAGAAATTGACCAAGAACGAACCAAACAGCTACAAATATTTGCTAAGAAAATAGATTTCCAGACTAAATATCCGCTCAAATTTACGGTAGTAAAGGACAAACAAATAAATGCTTTTGCTTTACCTGGCGGCAATGTAGTAGTATTTGATGCCATTCTTGAGAAAATTAAAACGCCTGAAGAATTAGCCGCTTTGCTATCGCACGAAGTAACACACGTGAAAGAACGCCATTCTTTAAAAGGGCTTTCGAGAAGTTTGGCTGGTTCGATGGTGGTTTCGGTGATTGTTGGTGATATGAATTCAATCGGGAATATCATGGTGAGCCAAGCCAATAATATTTATGAATTGGGTTTTACTCGCGAGATGGAAAAAGAAGCAGATTTAGAAGGACTCGAAATCATGTTTCATAATAAACTTGACCCCAAAGGCATGACTAGACTTATGGAACGCCTGCATGAAGAAGAAAAAAAATATGGCGTTGATAAAATGCCCGCATATCTAAATTCGCACCCAATGACCAAAGAACGTATTGATTATATCAATAAAGAATCAAAAGGGCATAAGGGAGAAAAAAATAAGGAGTTAGAAGAAATTTGGAGGAAAATTGAAAAATAATGTAGACGACACACCTGCAAAATCTTATCGAATACAGGTGTGTCATACTTTTTGATAAAAATATTAAACCGCTTCTTTTTTTTCCTGAAAAACGGGTAGTAATTGTACCATATTAGCTTCACGGTGTTGCAAGCCCCAAGTAATCATCGCTTCTAAAACACTGCTTAACTGCTTCCCAGATTCAGTCAATTCGTATTCTACCGTTACAGGTGTGGTATTGTAAACACTTCTACTAATAATTCCGTTGGCTTCTAAATCTTTTAGTTCTTGTGAGAGCATTCGGGGAGTAATTTTTGTAATTTCTCGCTCAATTTCCTTGAAACGTTTCTTCCCAAATAATAAAGTGCCAATAATTGGCATTTTCCATTTCCCTTGAAAAGCGTTGAGTGTATCTTGAATAGCCAATACGTAAGAAACTGGACATTTCTTTACATTTTCTAATTTTAGTATCTGCATCTTGTTGATTATTAGAATACTATACTTTTTGATACTACTATACAAAAGTATACTGATATATTTTATATAGCAAAGTTAATATACTTTTGTGCCATCGAAAACAAATTATTAACAAAAATTTTAAAGATATGATATTGGTAACAGGTGCAACCGGACAACTAGGTGGTTTAGTAGTAGAAAATCTATTGAAAAAAATGCCAGCAAGTGAATTAGCGGTATTGGTAAGAGATGCCAGTAAAGCGGCAGATTTAAAAGTAAAAGGTGTAGATGTAAGAGTAGGAACATATTTTGATAAGGAATCATTAACAAAAGCTTTTGAAGGTGTTGAAAAAGTACTGTTGGTCTCCTCTAATGATTTTAATGACCGTTTAGGACAGCATAAAAATGTAGTTGATGCTGCAAAAGCTGCTGGAGTTCAACATATTTTTTATACAGGTGTAACACTAAAAAATATTGAAACTTCACCTTTGAAACCACTTTTAGGCGACCATTATCAAACCGAAGATTATATCAAGGTGAGCGGACTTACTTACACTTTCTTACAAAATAGTCTTTATCAGGAGGTAATCCCAATGTTTGCTGGGCCAACTGCTCTCGAAACTGGTATCTTCTTTGCAGGTGGTGAAGGAAAAGTTGCTTTTGCTTCACGAATAGATTTAGCCGAAGCAACTGCCAATATTCTTGCTTCAACAGGCCACGAAAATAAAACTTACAATCTGACAGGGGCCGAAGCTCATTCGTTTGCTGATATTGCTGCTGAGTTATCGAATCTTTCGGGAAAAACGGTAGGGTATGTAAGTCCAGAATCAGAAGCTTTTGAAACTTCACTCAAACAATTTGGTTTGCCAGAAGGAATTGTTATTATGTCGGTTTTATTTGCAGCTGGGATTAAAAATGGAGATTTTGATGTTACTTATTCTGCTTTAGAAGAATTATTGGGTCGTAAGCCAACAGATTTGAAAACTTTTTTGAAGGTGGCTTATGGAGTTTAAAATACTTCTCGAAGTTTTATTAACTTTGAATACCTGAAAATTTAGAAAATCATGGAACGGAAAGAGTTTCTGCAATCAATTTTATCACTCTCGGCAATGGGAACACTCAGTAGCTTCAAGCAATTTACCGATACCTTACCAACACAAAGCAAACGAATGCCAGTGTTGTTTACCTCACATGGAAATCCAATGGATATTCCTTTATCAAAAGAAGATCGTCCATTTTGGAATGCACTATTTCATTTGGGTAATGAATTACAAAAAAAATATGAGGTAAAAGCAGCTTTGGTGGTATCGGCACACTGGTGTTCGCGTGGAACCTTTGTGAATATCTCGCCTGAGCAGCAACAAATTTATGATTACTATGGTTTTCCCAAACATTATTACGACCCGAAGTATCACGCTAAAGGTGCACCAGAAATTGCAAAAGAAGTAACAAAAATTATCCCGTCAGTACATGAAACTACCGAATGGGGGCTCGATCATGGTGCTTGGCCAATGTTGATGCACTTATTTCCGAAGGCTAATATTCCTGTTTTTCAGATGAGTATTAGTTATTACGAATCGCCTCAATATCATTATGAATTAGGTAAACAATTAAAATCTCTTCGTGAAAAGGGGGTTTTAATCATCGGAAGTGGCTCTTTGATTCATAATCTGCAAATTTTAGGTGAAAAGTTTCGTACTGGTGATATGACTCCTTTTGGATGGGAGCCCGAATATGATGCTTGGATAAAAAAACAAATTGATGAGCGTAATTTTATGAATGTGGTTAATTATGAAACAAGCCACAAATTAGGCAAACTAGCAGCTCCAACTCCTGACCACTTTGTGCCTGTACTTTATAGTTTAGGCCTAATAGACCCTAAAGATGAGTTGAAGTATTTTTATGAAGGAAAGCCAAATTTACCAGCTTTTAGTGAACGCAGTTTTATTTTGGCTTAAGAATATATCTTTAAATAAAAAAGTCGAGGGCATGACTCTCGACTTTTTTTATATCAATCTTAAATGCTTACTCGTGTACAAGTTCGGCGGTTTTCTTAGCATTCTTTTTGTTTGATAGTTTTAGTATTCGATTCTTCAATGATTCGATAATCATATACATAGAAGGTACTAAGAAAAGTGTAAGAAGGAGTGAACTCGTAAGGCCACCGATAATTACCCACGCCATTCCATTTTTTACTTCTGCACCTGAGCCGGAAGCCAATGCAATTGGTAACATACCCGCAATCATGGCTATGGTTGTCATGAGAATTGGACGCAAACGCTCTTTACCAGCCTCAATAAGAGCTTCTTTGACCGAAAGTCCTTCAGCTTTTAAGTGATTGGTAAAATCTACAATTAGAATACCGTTTTTAGCTACTAAGCCCAAGAGCATGATTAGACCAACGATGGCAAAAATAGTAAGTGATTCCATAGTTAGTGCAAGTGCCAATAAAGCACCAATCAAAGCCACTGGAATAGAGAATAATACCACAAATGGATAAACCACACTTTCGTAGAGGGCCACCATGATGAGATAAACCAATAGAATACCTAGCCCGAATGCTAATCCTAAACTACCAAAGGCATCTTTTTGGCGTTGGGCTTCTCCTTGAAATTCAATTGTAATGCCATCGGGAATTTTAAGTTTGGCAATTTCCTTTTCAATATCAGCTACAATTGTACCCGTTGGACGACCTACGGATGAAGCCGTAACTTTGATTGAATTCATTCGGTCAGAACGCTCAAGAACTGCTTGACCAACAACTTCTGAAATATCGGCTATCTCGTTAAGTTTTACGATGCTTCCACGATTTGTTCTTAAAGTAAGTGCTCTGATATTTTCAATCGAGCGTCTATCTGACTTTTCCAACGAAATATTGATAGGATATTCTTCTCCTTCTTGTTTGAATTTCGATAGGTCGTTTCCTCTGAATGCCAACTGAATAGCTCCACCAACTTCAGGAACACTTAAGCCAGCTTGAGCGATTTTCTCACGATTTAATTGAATGGCAATTTCGGTTTTAGGACTTTTCGTACTAAATTCTACGTAATCGGTTCCGGGAGTTTTACGGACAATATTCTTAACCGATTGAGCAACCTCTCGGATTTGCTTCATATCAACACCCTTCACGGCAATCTGAATAGGTGCTTCACTATTACCAGTGATATTAGCGGGACGAATGACTACTTTTACCCCCGGAATCTGTGAGATTTCGTTACGAACCATGTCACCAAATTTATCTGATGAAATGCTGCGTTTTTCTTTGTCAACAAGTGTTACCGCAATTTCAGAAATATTTGAGTTTGAATTTCCTGAACCCATTGCACCAGTTTGAGTACCTACATTGGCAAAAACTTTAGTAACTTCTGGTTTTTGAAGTAATAACTGCTCTACTTGGCGAGTCATAAGGTTGGTTTGGTTCAATGGCGTTTGAGGCGACATTTCGAGCTGAATGGTCAATTCTCCACGGTCACCAGCACCTGTAAAAGCAGTACCAATAAAGCCAGCAGGTAATAGAGCAATTGAACCACAGAATAGGGCAAAAATTACTAATAATACCCAACGTTTATGGTTTAATGCCCAAGATAACATTCGGCCATATTCATCTCTTAAATTATTGAGGAAATTCTCAAAAGCAAGGTTGATTTTACCCCAAAGACTTGATTTACTCAAAATCTCAACCTTGCCCCATCTTGATGCCAAAAGTGGCGTAAGTGTAAAAGAAACCAATAAACTCATGAGGGTTGAGAATACTACAACTAAAGAAAATTCACGTAGGATATTGCCAATCAAGCCGCCACTCATAGATAAAGGTAGGAAAACCACCACATCGACAAGCGTAATGGCAAGGGCAGTAAAACCAATTTCGTTTCTACCATCAAGAGCCGCTTGCACCTTATTCTTACCCATTTCGAGGTAGCGATAGATATTCTCTAAAACCACAATACTATCATCAACCAAGATACCTACTACCAATGAAAGTCCCATGAGGGTCATTAGGTTGAGCGAGAAGCCAAAAACATACATCAGAATGAATGTTGGTATCATGGCCGAAGGAATGGCAACCAATACGAACATTGAGCTTCGGAAACTGTGTAAAAAGAACAACATTACGCCTGCTACAATTACAATAGCCAAGAACAAATCATGTACTACGGCGTCGGCTGAGGCAAGTGTATAAATCGATTGGTCGGCCGCAATTTCGTAGTTGAAGTTTTTAGAGGCATAAGATTGCTTAATTTTCTGTAATGTTTCTTTGACTGATTTACTCACATTTACAGCATTCGCATCTGCTTGCTTTACAATTTCAATACCAATACCAGCCTTTCCATTATTTCGATTAATGGTTTTAGATTCCGTTTGACCATCTGTAATATTAGCAATGTCTTTTAATAAAACTCTGCTTCCATCATTATTTTGTCGAATAATAAGGTTACGAAGTTCATCTACCTTTATAAGTTTCGCATCTAATCTGATTGATGTACGATTATCATTGCTTAATACGCTACCTGCTGGAAACGAACTATTGCTATTGGCAATGGTTTGATTTACTTGGGCAGATGAAATATTGTAGGCTTGTAATTTAGTATTATCAAGATTTACTTGAATTTCACGCTCATTTCCACCGATTAATCTAACTGTACCTACACCTGCTACATTTGAGAGAATAGGCTTGATTTTTTGCTCGATTAAATCATACAAAGCTGGTTCCGAGATATTTGCCGAAGCACTTATTCTAAGTACAGGAATTTCATCAGTATTAAAACGATTGACAACGGGGTCGTCGGCATCATCAGGTAATGTCGATTTTATTTGATTTATTTTACGTTCGGCATCTCGCTGTGCATCAAGTGTGTTGATACCTGCTTTAAGCTGAACAGTTACGATAGAAATCCCTTCTGATGAAGTAGAAGCAATCTTATCTACACCCTCGATGGCCGAAATGGCTTCTTCGATGGGTTTGGTGAGGGTATTCTGAATTTCATCAGAAGAAGCACCACGATATACGGTTTGAACCATGATTACGTTGGCTTCGAACTTTGGCAAAAGATTGTAATTCAATTGCTTATAGCTAATCGCACCAAACAAAATCAGCGTTACGAAAAATACCGTAATCAGCAATGGGCGTTTGATTGATATTTCGGTTATTGACATTTTTTTAATAGTTATTTGTTGATTAGTTACTGGTCTACTGAGAAACTGCTTATTTGTTTATTTCTTAAAAGTTACTGGTTGAGTGCATGATTTTTAAAATTTATATTAAATCACAAATCCCCGCATAACTAATTTACCAGTAACAAATCCACTACAGTAGACCAATAACCAATTACTTATTTGATGTTTTTACAATACTACTGCCATCTGTTAGGTTTATTTGGCCACTGATTACTACCTCTTCACCTGCTACTAAACCACCCACAACTTCAATGTTTTCTCCGATTTCTCGACCGACAGTAATTTTTCTAATTTTTGCTACATTATTCTCAGCAACATATACATAAGGATTTTTTATGCCTTCAACCAAAGCTAATTTTGGTATTTGTAATACACGAGCTTTACCGCCTAAATCAAATGCTACCATTACGTAAGTGCCAGCTTTAAGTTCGTTGGTATTGAGTTGTAGTTCTACGCGATAATTATGATTTTCATCACCTTTCGGAGAGATAAACTTCACATTTCCTGTAAAGTTTTTTGTTGGAAACACATCAGTAGTTATACTTGCTTTCTGCCCTAAACGTAATTGATAAACATCTTTTTCGTTGACGAATACCACTGCTTTTAAGTGTGCATCATCTACAACCGTTGCGATTACCGTTCCAGGACTTACAAATTCACCAGCCATTAATTTACGAGAAGTAACAATCCCACTGATTGGAGAAATAATGTTACCATCGGTAATTTGTTGTTTTACTTGCTCAATCTGGATACGTGTATTTTCAATATCGTATTTTCCGTTTACTACACTCAATTCTGTACCCGCATTACCTTTAAAAAGGTCTTCGTTTCTTTGTAAATCTCTTTCTAATTTGGCAAGTGTTAGCTCATTTGCTTTCAAATTCAACTGTTTGAGTCGAGAATCTAATGTTCCGATAACTTGTCCTTTGGCCACTCTTGAACCAACTTCAATGGCAAGTTTTTCTATTTTTCCTTGAATACCTACTGCAATAGTGGCTTCACTATTAAGTTCTAAGTTGGCAGGTAAAACTACTTTTCCGTCAAAATCTTGGTAAGCAACTGGCGTTGTAGCCACCGAAACTGGAATTTTCGTGCGGTCAACAACTACTTTATTGGCGTCTATTTTTTTCTTGTTTCTGGCAAGAGTAAAGCCGATAGCTCCCAATACCGCAACAACTGATATGATAATGATGATTGACTTTTTCATTGAAATATTTTTATTAAAACTGATTGATGTAATTTTTTAGATTTCCTTTCGATTTTTCGTATTCGAGGCGTGTGCTTAAAAAGTTGATAAGCGAATTCATATAATTACTCTGTGCTTCTTTGTAAGAATAATCGGCATTGAGTAAGTCAGAAAGTGTTGAAATCCCTTTTTGGTATTCAAATGTGCTGCTTTCAAATACTTCTTTAGCGAAGTTTAAATTCTCTTTATTAATTTTTAAGTCGGATTGTGATTTTAGCAGGAGAGAGGCTGAATTTTGAAATGCTAACTGCATACTTTCGGTGCTTAGCTTCAAATTTGTGCGTGCATTTAATAGGCTAATTTCGCTTTGTTTAAGCTGGCTATTTTTGCGATAACCACTAAAAATTGGCACGTTTACTTTCAAGCCGACCGAAGAATAATCGAACCAATTAGTAAACGATTTACCGAAGTCATTGCCAAAACTCTGTGCTCCGTAGCGTCCGTATGCCGAAACGGTTGGTAAAAAAGCAGCTTGCTTACGCTTTACGTCAATTTCCTGAAGTGCGATGCTATTACTTTGTACTCGGTAGTCAATTATGTTATTTACATCCAGCGAGTTCTCTCTGATTAACTGTGTGAAACTTTCATAATTAATACTTTCATTAATACTTATTTCTTCGCTCAATGGCATACCTATTACATTTTTCAAGCGATTCAATGAAACTTCTTTATTGGCCTGAATGATTGATTTTTGAGCAAGAATATTATTAAGTGTTGATTGCGTGCGGTCTAAATCAGTTTTCTTGATGACCCCTTTTTCTAATCTTAATTTTAAGATATTAACCAATTCACGATACTTCTTCTCATTTTCGAGGGTAAGTTTCTCTTGCTCTAAATAAACAAGTACTTGAAAGTAAGCATTTGCCGTATTATAAATAAGATTTTCTTGTGTTTGCTCTTTTTTGAGGGCCGCTAACTGATTGTTCGGTTCTGCTGCTTTCAAACCTAATAGCATAGATTTATCATAAATCACTTGGTCAACTTGGGCAGCAGCATTGGTATTATACTGATTACCAAACTGGATACGAATTTCAGTTGGACTAAACGCACCCGCAGGAATAACCGAAACCTGACGTTTTAAATTATCATCAAAGCCTATATTGGCATTTACTTGTGGTAAATAGCCCGATAATGCTTCTCTCTCTTTTTCTTTCGCTGCCAAAATTTCATTGTTGGCAATCGTATTACTTAAATGATTCTTGAGTGCATAATCAACACATCCTTTGAGCGAAAGCTGTGTAGCATTGCCTTGAGCATTGGCTGTAAGGGTACTGATTTGCCAAATCATGTAAATAAACAGACTCGTTTTTTTCATTGGTATCTAAATTGAATTTTTCTTTGAAAAAGTTGATTTTAATATAGTTGATTTGTCAACTATATGGGTAAAAAATTTTACCCGCCAGCGTTTTCTTTGAGTTTTGTTAATACTTGTTTAAATATTAGTAGCTCGGCATCCGAAACACCTTTTAATATTGTATTGGCCATTTTGTCTAATGCTATTTTGCAATTATCTAATTTTTGAATGCCCGATTCGGTAAGTACGATGTATTTTTTTCTGCGGTCTTGGGCATCATTTACACGTTGTACGAAACCTCTTGCCTCCATTTGGTCAATGTGTCGCATAATTCCCGATTTATCTAGTTGCATAATTTCGGCTAATTCTGCTTGAATTGAATCTTCTTTTGAGGCGATAATTTTAAGTAAATGATATTGTTCTGGAGAAATCTCCAAACCGCTTTTGTCAAATTCTAAGGCAGTTGCTTTGTGTAAAGCTCGAATAGTACTACCAAAAACGAATTGAAGCGAATCTTTATCTAATTCCATGAAAGTTGACTTTGATATTGTTGATTAATCAACTAATTGGTTGTTAAAAAAGTTTCTATGATTCCTGAAAAAATAGATAAAATAAAAACAATTATGTTTAAACTTTGAAAAGTACAGAAATGAATAAGTATGGACTTCTGTTGAATCCTAGAAAAACAATCAAACCATCTATCTTAATAACTATTCAATCAAATCCGCAACTATCTTTGCCGAAGACAAAGCCAACGGGATTCCTCCTCCGGGATGGACACTTCCACCGACAAAATATAGATTTTTAATTTCAGAAGAGAAATTGGCATGTCTTAAAAATGCGGCAAACTTATTATTCGAACTATTGCCATATAATGCTCCTTGTGCCGAAGAAGTGCGTAATTCGATGGTTCTTGGGTCTAGAATTGATTCGTTTTCAATTAATTCACCAATATTCACACCTAAATTTTTGCTCAATTTATTAATAATATTTTGGCGAGTTGAAGCAATTATTTTTTCCCAATCTTGCCCCTCATTGGCAGGAGCGTTGATTAGCAAAAACCAATTTTCACAACCTTCAGGAGCATCATCAGCTTTGCATTTAGAGGTAATATTAAGATAAATCGTAGGGTCGTGATAAATTGTCTTTTTTTGAAATTGGTGTTCAAATTCGGCTTTGTAATTATTCGAAAAGAATATATTGTGTAAGCCTAATTGAGCAAATTGTTGTTTAATTCCCCAATAGAAAATCAAGCCAGAACCACTTTTTGCCTGATTTAAAATCTTGTCAGGATGCTTTACTTTAGGAAGTAACTTACGGTAGGTAGGCGTTACATCCATATTCGAGACGACTTTATCGAAGGCAAGTTCGTGGTTGTTTACCCTTATTTTTTTTGCCGAACTATTTTCAATAATAATTTCTTCAACTTTTACCCCAAAATTGAATTTTACACCCAAATCTTTAGCTAAATCGACCAAACTTTGGGTGATACCATACATGCCATTTTTAGGAAAAAAAGCTCCAACATTATATTCCAAATGTGGAATAATATTAAGCGTCGCTGGAGTTTGATAAGGGTCAGAACCATTGTAAGTTGCATAACGGTTAAATAATTGAACGGCCTTTTCAGTTTTGAAAAACCGTTCATTGGCTCTATTCATAGTGCCAAAAATGCCCATTTTAGGCAAATTCCAGTAACCTCTGAATGCTTTTTTTGAGGTCCAAGTCGATACTTTATGAAGAGAATCTTCTAAAAAAAGGCCACTCAAAACTTCATATTTAAAAGCGGCATCTTTTAAAAATTTGATTATATTTTGTGCTGGTTCGCCAAGTTTGTATTCTGCTTCCTGAGCAAAAGCTTCAATATCGGCCGAAACGCTAAGTCTAGTTCCATCATCCCAAAAATATTTACAAACTTCGGGTAATTTGAAATATTGGAAATAGTTTTCAGGATTTTTGCCTGAAAGTTCAAATAGTTCAGTCACAAACTGCGGCATCGTAAACAGCGAAGGCCCAGCATCAAAGCGGTATTCTCCTTGCTGAAATTCGCTTAATTTTCCCCCGGCATAGTCGTTGGCCTCAAATACTTCCACCGAGTATCCTTTATTAGCCAATCTGATGGCTGTTGCGATGCCTCCGATACCCGCTCCTATAATTGCTGCTTTCATTGCAAATACGATTTCTTAGTTTTATCATAACAACACGCGTCAGCGGTTTAGTGTTAAGAAAATTCCTAAAAATATATACCTAGAGCTTTTTTAAATATTAAAAATATCAGTGATGTTGAGATTTTTTCATTATTTTGCGTCACAATTAAAATTTCCCCTTAAATCATAAAATCAATTAAGCTCACTAAGAGTAAAACCAAGCAATGGCAAAATTATTGATTGTTGATGACGAAAAAAGTATTCGAGATGCCCTTCGTGACATTCTAGAATATGAAGAGTACGAAGTAGATGAAGCAAAAGATGGAGAAGAGGGCCTCGAAATGGTGCTAAAAACACAATATGATGTTGCTCTTTGTGATATCAAGATGCCCAAATTAGATGGTCTAGAAATGCTGTTGAAAGCCAAAGAAGAAGGAGTAATGACCCAATTTGTTATGATTTCGGCCTTTGGTAATGTTGAAAATGCAGTAGAAGCCACTAAACGTGGTGCCTTTGACTTCATTACGAAACCACCTGATTTGAATCGTTTGCTGGTTACTGTACGCAACGCCATCGAAAAGAGCAAAGACGTTGAAGTAATCAAAGTACTCAAACGCAGAATTTATAAAATTAACGAAATCGTTGGAGAATCAGACCTTATTAGAAAGGTTAAAGAAACCATTGATAGAGTAGCACCAACAGAAGCTCGTGTGCTTATCACTGGACCAAATGGTTCGGGTAAGGAAATGGTTGCTAAGCAAATTCATGAGAAAAGTAATAGATGTAATCAGCCTTCGATTGAGGTAAACTGTGCGGCTATACCTTCTGAATTAATTGAAAGTGAACTCTTTGGCCACGAAAAAGGGGCATTTACTTCGGCGATAAAACAACGTATCGGTAAATTTGAACAAGCCGATGGCGGTACACTTTTCTTAGATGAAATTGGCGATATGAGCCTTTCTGCCCAAGCAAAAGTGCTTCGTGCTTTACAAGAAAGTAAGATTACACGTGTGGGTGGTGATAAGGAAATAAAGATAAATGTGCGTGTGATTGCGGCTACAAATAAAGATTTGCGTAAAGAAATTGCCGAAGGTAACTTCCGTGAAGACTTATTCCACCGCTTAAATGTCATTCCGATTCATGTTCCTGCTTTGACTGACCGTAAAGATGATATTCCGTTATTAGCAGAGAAGTTTTTGTGCGATGTGGCTGATGAGTATGGCGATAATCCGAAAGAATTTGCTCCCGAAGCAATGGAATATATGAAAAGCCTCCCTTGGACAGGAAACGTGCGTGAATTACGCAACGTAGTTGAGCGATTGGTCATTATGTGTGGACCAACTATTACACTCGATGATGTGAAAATGTATGCAGGTGGCGGTTTCTGATTGTGTTTAAGTATTTTGATAATATAACGTCGGCAAGGCTCAAAACTTTGCCGACGTTTTTTGTGCTTCTTAAGCAATACTCAAAGTAGTACCCGACAAGGTAACTGTATAGGCTGTAATGCTTCCATTGCCAACCCCCGTACCATTAGTTTTAAAATACCAATCATGTGCGGTGCACTGAAATTGACCTTTTGCGGAATTATAAACTATTTGGTCTTTCTTTTCATGTGGGCAAGTACGAGCAATGGCAGCAAACGCTGAACTTGTGTTACCTGAGGCGATTCGAGCTAAAACTACGCCATTTGTTTTGATGTACCCACCAACATTATTAAGGGCGGTAGTGGTAGATAAATCTACTGTAAAAGCAGAAATTGGGGTGACAGTATCCGTACCTCCGCATGAGGTAAGTGCAGCCATTAATGCAGCACCACTAAAACCAATTTGCATCAAAAAATCTTTGCGTGAGATAGCCTCTGAATTCTTCATAAATAGAATCTTTTAAAGTGAATAATAGAAAATTTGTAAAGAATCTATCTATAAGAAAATGCGGTTTAATAAATAAATAGGTTTTGTAATTCTAAGGACGAAAAAAAAGGAAGTGCGAGTTGCACTTCCTTTGCTATATTCAAATAAATTTAGAAAAATTCTTAATGAAGGTCTTGATTAGTAGGTAAATTCACCAAATTCGCTATTGATGCTTACCTTCTTACTTTGTGCAGCTTCAACTCGACCAATTATTTGAGCTTCGATGCCAAAAGAATTAGCTATTTCGATAACTCTTTGAGCATATGCTTCTTCGAGATAAACCTCAAGTCTGTGGCCCATGTTAAATACTTTATACATCTCTTGCCATGAAGTTCCACTTTGTTCGTGAATAAGTTTAAACAAGGGTGGAATTGGAAAGAGATTATCCTTAATTACGTGTAAGTTTTCGATAAAATGTAAGACTTTTGTTTGAGCCCCACCACTGCAATGAACCATGCCATGAATATGCGGACGAAGTTCGGCCAAAAATGCTTTCGCAACTGGAGCGTACGTACGCGTAGGTGAAAGGATAAGTTTTCCTACATTAACACCTGCAATTTCTTCTGTTAGAAGTTTTGCTCCACTATAAACTAAATCTTTATTGATTTCCCCATCAAAACTTTCTGGATATTTTTCTGCGTAAATTTTACCTAAAACATCATGGCGAGCTGAAGTCAGACCATTACTCCCCATACCTCCGTTGTAGGCAGTTTCGTAGTTTGATTGTCCATAAGATGCTAAGCCAACAATGATATCCCCAGCCTTGATATTGTCGTTTGAGATAACATCTGAGCGTTTCATGCGGGCAATAATAGTGCTGTTTACGGCAATTGTACGAACTAAATCTCCTACATCAGCTGTTTCCCCACCAGTACTGTAAATTTCCACACCATGACTACGAAGCATTTCTAAACATTCTTCGGTACCGTTGATAATTTCAGCAATGACTTCTCCCGGAATTTTATTTTTATTACGGTCGATACTTGATGAAATAAGCATCGGGCCAACGGCTCCTACGCAAATTAAATCATCGGTATTCATCACAATCGAGTCTTGTGCAATGCCACGCCAAACCGAAATATCACCCGTTTCTTTCCAATATAAATATGCCAATGAAGTTTTTGTTCCAGCACCATCGGCATGCATGATATTACAATATTCGGCATCTCCACCTAATGTATCGGGTGAAATTTTGCAAAATGCTTTTGGAAAAAGACCTTTGTCGAGTTTTTCGATGGCTTTATGCACATCTTCTTTTGCAGCCGAAACTCCACGCTGCATATAACGGTCAGTCATTTTTTATCTAATAATTGAGCTACAAAGGTAAGGCTTAATTAAGAATTAAGAATTAAGAATTAAGAAATTTCTCGAAAAAGAATGAAAATTAGTGATAATTTGTGCGTTTTTGCTTAAAAACACTACCTCTTCTTTCGTTTTTTCAAATTGTATTTTTCTCCTTTTTCGAGTATAATAAACTTCATTTCTTTGGCTTGTTTGGTTGTTTCAAAAATCATCACTTGACTTTCGCCCAATACTTCTGCATTTCGATTATCTTGTACCCAAAGGGCTGTATTTTCATCAATACCAATACCTAATAAAGTAGGATTTTGAAAAATTAAACCAATAAGTCTATTTTGTCTTTGGCGTTTAATAAAATGTTGGTCAACGATGATTTCATTCATTAAGCCGAGCCCTTTTTTAGTTTCTACTTTTGTTCCATCAATTACTTTAAAATCACCTTCGCCTGTAATCATAATTTCCGACATAATGGCAGTTCCAGCACTTGTTCCAGCAAAAACCACTTGATTATTATAGCGTTCGTGCATCGCTTTAAAAAGTTCTTCATCTTTCAACACATCCATGATTCGATTTTGGTCTCCTCCACAAAAGAAAACCCCCTTAGCGGCTTTGAGTTGATTTAAAAGTAAAGCTTTACTTTCAGTGGTAAGAGGTGCCAAAGGAGCTTTTTCAACCACAATTTTTGAAAGAACTCCAATCTCATTTTTAATATTGGAATAAGCAGCTTCTTGCTCGCCACTCGCCCACGGAATCACCAATATATTTCCTTTTTCATTGCCGCTTAGTTCGATAAATTTTGTGAGAATATCAGGCGTGCGTTTGCCGCCCCCAATCATTATAAGTTGTTTTTGGGCGAATAATAAATTTGAACAAATAAGGGTAAGTAGAAATATTTGAAATGACCTTTTGATATTTTTCATAAGCGTAGTTTTTGATAATTTATCTATATCTTTGGGCTGAAAATTCAACCAAAAATATTCATACAAACCTATGAAAAAATACTTTGTTCTACTCGCTGTTTTAGCAATTTCGTGTAAAAATAAAACCGAGCAAAGCTGGCAGCTTACGCCATTCATAAAGGCTGATGTAGAAAACCCAATTTTATTACCTAATGATACAACCACATTTAATGACCCTATTTTACAGAAAAGCATAAACTGGGAAGCCAAAGATGTGTATAATCCTTCAGCCGTTGTACGCGATGGTAAAGTGTATATGCTTTATCGTGCAGAAGATACCCTTAAAGTTGTAGATGGTACCTCTCGTCTGGGTTTGGCAGTAAGCGAAGATGGGGTTCATTTCAAGCGTCAAACAAAGCCAGTTTTCTATCCTGATAATGATTTCATGAAAAAATATGAGTATCCGGGTGGCTGCGAAGACCCTCGTTTGGTAGAAACCGAAGATGGGAAGTATATCTTAACTTATACCGCATATGATGGAAAAACGGCACGTTTATGTGTGGCTTCGTCGACTGATTTACAAACATGGAAAAAAGAAGGCTTAGCTTTTAAGGAGCCTAAAAATGAAATGCTTTGGTCGAAATCAGGAGCTATCATTTGTAAGCAAATAGGAGATAAGTTTGTGGCCACAAAAATCAAAGGGAAATATTGGATGTATTGGGGAGACACCAATTTATTTTTAGCAAGTTCGGATAACTTAACTGATTGGAAGATTCTTGAAGATGAAACGGGTAAGCCTAAACCAATTGTAAAACCCCGTGATGATAACTTTGATAGTTGGTTAGTTGAGTCGGGTCCAGCAGCTTTTATCAAAGATGAAGGTATATTTTTGATTTATAATAGTGCCAATAAAGGTTTTCAGAACAAAAGTACTGATACCAAAAATGCTTATCGTGCAGGGCAAGTGTTGTTTGATAAAAATGACCCAACTAAAATCCTTGACCGTTCGAAAACATTTTTCTTTGAACCCGATAAACCATACGAATTAACAGGGCAAGTAAACAATGTGGTTTTTGTAGAAGGATTAGTTCATTTCAAGAAGCAGTGGTACTTATACTACGGTACGGCCGATTCTAAAATTGCATTAGCAGTATGTTATAAGTGAAGTCATAAAGTTCGAAAGAATGAATTGGATAGTTTATAATTATCAATAGAAATTAATTTATTGCCATTAGTTCTAACTGATGGGTACTTTTCAACTAACAAACTTGACTTTAGTCAAACAATTTATTTAGATTAAAGTCAAGTTTGTGTTGATTTTACTAGATTCCATCAGTTAAAACTGACGGCAAGGTAAAACTGATGGCAATGTAGGGCAATGAGTTTCTTTCGGAAAGACTCCTGTTTTAATTATTTCCAGTTTACTAATTTATCTAAAGCTTCATCAACTTTTTCAAAACCAAAACCAGATAATGTTTCTTTCATTAATCTGCTAATTTCATCATTGCAAAGATTACCAATACTACCTTCAAGAGTATGGTTCAAATCACGCGATGCTACGTAAGTTCCTCCAAATACTTCATCTTTTACTTGTAAGTAGGCATCACGGAAAGGTAAACCTTGCATTACTAATTCGTTTACTCGTTCAACCGAGAAAATTGGGTCGTATTTATCATCGGCTAATAAGTTTGGTTTTACCTGAATATTAGAAACCATAAAATGGGCAATATCCAAACACTCAAAAACTTGGTCGAAGGCAGGCATTAAGATTTCCTTCAAAATTTGCATATCTCTATGATACCCACTTGGTAAGTTGCTTGTCACGAATGCCAATTCAGTAGGCAAACCTTTTAGTCGATTGGTTTTAGCTCTGAGTAATTCTGCCACATCCGGATTTTTCTTGTGCGGCATAATACTGCTGCCCGTCGTAAGTTCGTCGGGTAAAGTCAAGAAATTGAAGTTCTGAGAATTATATAAACACACATCCATTGCCATTCTTGAAAGGGTATTGGCTAATGAAGTAAGTGCCGAAAGAACAACATACTCACTTTTACCACGAGTCATCTGAGCATAAACAACATTGTAATTAAGTTCATCGAAGCCTAAAAGTTTTGTTGTGAGTGTTCTATTTAATGGAAATGAGCTACCATACCCCGCACCCGAACCTAGCGGGTTTTTATTGACAACTTTATAGGCCGATTGCATGACGATGGTATCGTCTATTAAACTTTCAGCATAAGCTCCAAACCACAAACCAAATGAAGAAGGCATGGCAATTTGGAGATGTGTATAGCCTGGTAATAAATCATGTTTGTGTTTATTGCTCAGTTCGACCAATTTCGTAAACAATGTATTTATTTTTTCAACGACAACACGTACCTGATGACGCATAAAAAGCTTTAGGTCAACTAAAACTTGGTCATTACGAGAGCGGCCACTATGTATTTTTTTTCCAGCATCTCCCAGTGTTTGTGTCAATAGCCATTCAACTTGTGAGTGAACATCCTCTATACCATCTTCGATTAGAAATTTACCCTCTAATATATCATTGTATATTTTTCGACATTCCTTCAATATACGCTCTAATTCATTGTTTTTGAGTAATCCAATACTTTCTAGCATGATGGCATGTGCCATTGAGCCGAGTATATCAAATTCCGCCAAATACAGATCCATTTCACGGTCTTGTCCAACGGTAAATTTTTCAATCCGAAGAGCAGCCTCTTTTCCAGATTTACTTATGCTTTCCTTTTGCCAGAGCTTCACTTATTTATTTGTTTTATTGTGCTACAAAATAACGGCGATTTTCCATGAAAATAAAGATGTTGCCATGTATTTTATAAATATATATCCGCTTACTAATTTTTTAGCATGATTTTTGTTTAGTTTATTACTGATGATTGAGTGTCAATGAAGATATTTTAGCAAAGACGAGAAAGGTTTGAGTAGTCACCTTCTTGAAGTATTAAAAAGCTTCATCCAATAAAACTAGCATAGATTTAAAATAGTGCAACGGGTATTGGCAAAAAATAAGCCACTTAACATTAGTGTTTAAAAGTTCTATGGAATGTGAAAGACAGATAATATTTAATTATTTATTAAATAAGTATTGCTAGAGCAGCGTTTTATAAAGTTTTAAACTGAAACAATTACTATTGAGTGTACTTTACAAAAGCAGTAAACTTTATGTTTATTGCTTTGTCATTTGGGCTTTATGCCCAAATGACATCTTTTACTTATATACAAATTTTTGTATTTAAGTTAAAATCTTAATTATCTTTTGCCCAATTTTGAGCGATTTTGAATAGAAATTTTGAAATTATAAAGAGACCCTCGCTGTAAAAACTGATGGCATTCAGATGACACTCAAATAATAAAAAGATTAGTTTTGCAGAAAATGTAAAATAATATCAGCAAAATTAGCATTGATAAATTTTTTGATATCTAGAGTTTAAAAATTTGTGGTAACATCTTTACAATTTCGCAAATTTTTAAACTTTTTCCTAAGCCAATAAAAATTCTAGCCTGACTAATTATAAATAACCAACTTCAATTCTGCTTAAAATAGGTATTTCAATAACCCTCTGCATTTGAATTGATCGGTTAGTTATCAATTCAATAAATAAATATTAAAATTATTATAATAGTTAAAGGCATGGTTTTTGACAAAGGCTTATGTCTAATTTAAAACAGTAATCTTCAAGTAATGCCAAAAAGGATAATCATAAGTTTGATATATCTCATAACATTTACTTTTGCTTCTGTGGCCCAAAGTTCTTCAAAGGTTTTTCAAAAAGCGAATACCCAATTCGAAACTTTAGGCTATGCGAAAGCAATTGAATTGTATGAAATAGCATTGAGAAAGCCAAAGGGTGCTACTGATGAGGAAATTCTAAAGGCAAAATTAAATTTAGCATTAAGTTATAAGTTAGTAAAGGATTATCAAAATGCCGAACGGGTATATCGAGAAACTTTAAGTGCAAATCCAGTACTCAAGGGGGAAGATATTAAAGCCTACCGACATTTTGCTCAAGTGCTTACCAGTAATAGTAAGTTTTTGGAGGCAAATCAAAACTGGCAAAAGTTTAATGAATTGCAGGAACAAGATAAAAGAGGAATCGAATTTATCAAACTCAACAGCAACCGCGAAGCATTAGAACGTAATGTTGGTAGTTATAAAATCGAATACGTAGGTATCAATTCAAGTAGTGCTGATTTTAGCCCTGTTTATTATAAAAAAGGCTTAGTATTTGTTTCAGGTCGAACCGAAAACTCACAAATACGCCGTGTTTTTAATTGGGATGCTTCTTCTTTCCTTGATTTATTTTATCTCGAAGACCTTAAAGCACTTGGAACAGAATCGGGGGCTTCTGCTATTGGTTCAAGTAGCCAAATGGTTACTCAAAAAAATACCCAGCCTTCAAAAAAACTTGGAACCGACTATTACACGCCACCTACAGCCAACGATGCTAAAACTGTGGGTCGTAAGGGAACCGAATATATTACAGGAAGTAAGTACCTAGATTACGAAGAAGAGCCTTCAATTCAAACCGAAAAATTTAGCAAGAATCTCAATTCGAAATATCATGAAGGTCCGTGTGCTTTTTTTCATGATGGAATGAAAATAGTTTTTACCAGAAATACACTAATTGGGAGTGGAGGCGTTTTGGGTCAGAAGAAGAACGGAGCAATCAGTCGGTTGAAGCTTTATACAGCTGACTATGAAAATAATGATTGGCGTAAGATAAAAGAAATTCCATTCAATAGTAATGATTATTCTTGTGCCCACCCAACCCTCACTATCGATGATAAAACCATGTATTTTGTTTCGGATATGCCGGGGGGATATGGTGGTACTGATATTTGGATGACTCGATATGAGAACGACGAATGGTCAAAGCCACAGAATTTAGGGGGTAGTATCAACACACGAGGCAATGAAATGTTTCCATTTGTTGATGAAAGAGGAAATCTCTATTTTTCATCTGATGGCCACCCAGGTTTGGGCGATTTAGATATTTTCTTTGTTCCGATGAGTACGGCGGCTGGTATGCCAAGTGGAAAGGTTAGAAATTTAGGAGCTCCACTCAATTCGAGTAGAGATGATTTTGGTATTATTACTGATAGTGAACGCCGAACAGGATTTATTAGTAGTAATCGAAAACGTGGCGGAATAGATGATGATATCTATAAATTTACTCGCCTTGGCACCCTCTATGGTTGTAGGGAAGTGGTTGTAAATATTTTCGATAATGATACCAAAAAGCCATTTGATAAAATAAGGTTTGAATATGAAATTAAAGACAATGTAACTACCAGAGAAAGTGCTATAACAAATGATATTGGTACGATAAAACTTTGCTTAGAAGCTGATAACGACTTTAATTTTTTAATAAAACAAAATGGTTATCAAGCGGAAAGTATTAGTTTCTCTAACAAAGATGCCTCAGATTATGAGGTTTCAAAGTTGGATATTTATTTGAAAAAAGAAATAATTATAGAGAAAAGTAAACTAGATAAGAAAGTAGAAAAAGTTGATTCTGTGAGTGAAACCTTGGTTTCTCGAAGAAACGATAATATAAGTTCAAGCATTTTTAGAGGTATCGTTACCGCAGGGAAAGATAGTACGCCAATTGCAGGTGTTCGTGTAAGATTTATCAATCAATGCACTGGTATTGCTCAAGAAATGACTACAGGTGCCGATGGTTCCTATGAGTTCAAACGTGAACTTAATTGTGATTATGTTTTAGAGTCTTTCAAAGAAAACTTCGGAAAATCTTCAGAAACGATTCCCAAAATTGAAGAAAAACGTAGTATCATAACAAGTATTTTCAAGAAAAAGAAACCAGTAGTACCTGCCACGGGTTCGTTTTTTGATACGAAACTGTATAAAGTTGGCGATATAGTAAAACTGGATAATATCTATTATGATTCTGATAGTTATAAGATTCGAAGTGATGCTGCACGTGAATTAGAGAAATTAGTACGAACTATGCAGAGAAATCCGAATATGATTATTGAAATTCGTTCACATACCGATACCCGCGGGAATGCTCTTGATAATCTCATGCTTTCACAACGAAGAGTCAATGAGGTAGTTGATTATTTAGCAGATAAAGGTATTGCTCGTGCACGCATGCGTGGGGTAGGAAAAGGAGAATCCGAACCCGTAAATTCATGTGGTGATGGTGTACAATGTACAGAAGCGGAGCATCAAAGAAACCGCCGAACTGAGTTTAAAATTATTTCGATTGAAAGAAAGTAGAAAAAGTAAAATAGTGAAAATTTAAAAGGCATCAATAGATAATTGATGCCTTTTAAATTTTATAATTTCAAAATAATTTAGAAAGAACCTACATTTAATCTTCCACCCGTTACGCATTTACCAGAAAGTGATGCCGTAGGCGTTACTGAAGACAAAATGGCGTTTTTGATAGTTGCTGCCGATGCCCCTGCATTAACAGAAGCATATAGAGCAGCTGCTCCTGTTACGTGAGGAGTAGCCATTGAGGTTCCATTATAGCTAGCATAACTCGAAATTATTTTTCCTTTCGAACTTGCAGGCACTGTTGAGAAAATTCCTGAACCTGGAGCTCCTAAATCAACTTGAGTAGCACCGTAATTAGAGAAACTTGATAATCCACCAGTGTTTGTAATAGAAGCAACAGCGATAACATTTGGTACGTTATAATTAGAAGGGTAGTTAGCCGTAGCATCATTATTACTACTATTATTACCTGCAGCTGCAATAAATAAGATCCCTGCATTATTAGCACGTGTAATGGCATCTTGTAATGCTTGCGAGAAGCCACCTCCACCCCAAGAGTTATTAGTAGCTACAATATTTAAGCCGCTTCTAATCTTTAAATCAGTAAAGTAATCAACAGCTTTGATAGCATTTGCAGTTGTACCGCCACGACTTCCTAGAAATTTAGCACTTAAAAGTTTAACGTTCCAGCATACACCAGCAACACCAATTCCATTGCCACCAACACCGCCTATGGTTCCTGCCACGTGTGTACCGTGGTCATCGCCAGTGCCATCAAAAACTGTATTATTATTTCCATCAAAATCCCAGCCGTAGACATCATCTACCAAACCGTTACCATCATCATCTCGACCATTACCGCTAATTTCTCCAGGATTTACTCCAGCATTGGCAGCTAAGTCTTCGTGTGTGTACATATACCCTTCGTCAATGATACCTATATAGACAGTATTAGTCCCCGTTTTGCCATTTGCCCAAGCAACAGCAGCATTTGAGCCAAATTGGTTGGCAGGAGAGGTAGTTGAGCCATACATACCCCACAATGAACCATTAGTAAAATATGGGTCGTTTGAAACAGCATCGTGTGTGTAAATATAGTTTGGTTCGATATACTCAATTTCACCAAGGCCTTTTACACGTGCAATTGCTTCTAAAGCATTCATTGGTATTTGTACGAGTTGAATTCCATCATTATCTCCAAACCTTTCCATGAGTTTGGTTAAGATTTTCTCTTTCAGTTTTCCACCAATTTTGTCTAAAATTTCTGATTTTTTTGACTCTGAAACGCCAGTTTTAAATTTTACTAATACTTCATTTGGTTCGAAGTTTTGGGCAGTTGTTCTGGCGGCACTTCTTTGATTTGTAGTTGATGAAGATTTAGAATCTGAAACTTCAATAATCTCAGATGTACAAGAAGTCATAAACACACCCAAAGATAAAATGGATGCTAAGGTTCTGATTAGTTTTCTCATGTTATTAGCTATAGTTAATTAGTTAGTACACTTTTTATAAAGTGCCCCTAAAATTATATAAAAATTAGAAAGTGCAAAAATATTATCTAAAAAATTGCAAAGGTATCGTTATTCTTTATTGGATATTACTCTTGACAATTGCGAAGGTATATTCGAAAGGGGCTTTCAGTAATTATACAAAACAAATCAGTTTTCAATGGTATATCTCAGAAGGATGTGCCATTTTTGTTGTTGAATAATTATTCAAATCAAATCCATGATTAATTATCGGTTTAATCAAATATGAAAATACTTCATACTGCCGACTGGCATTTAGGAAAAAAACTCCATAAATATGACCTTTCACAAGACCACCAGTTGTTTCTTGATTGGTTGATTATGATAATCAAAGAACAAAAAATTGACCTTTTGTTGATTTCAGGTGACATCTTCGATTTGGCTAATCCACCACTCGAAGCTCGTGCCATGTACTATTGGTTTTTGAGGCAAATGATTCAGCTTCGTTGTAGAATTATTATAACAGGCGGCAACCACGATTCGGCACAAATGCTCGATGCACCTAAAGAAATTTTGAACTTGCTCGATATAACGGTGGTAGGAGGAGCCACAACTCCAATTACTAACGAAATAGTTGTACACGAAAATGTAGTGATATGTGCGGTTCCATACCTACGAGATTCGGATATTCGACAAGCTATTGAGGGAGAAACGGGTGCTTCAAGAATTGAGAATGTTCGTTTGGGTATCAAAAAACATTACAACGAACTGGCAGAATTTTGTCAGGAAAAGTATGCCGATAAAGTAAAGATAGCCATGGGGCATTTGTATGCACAGGGGGCAAGTTCATCAGAATCCGAGCGAGAAATTCAAATTGGAAATTTGGCTGCAGTAGAGGGAAATGATTTTTCAGAGATTTTCAATTATGTAGCATTAGGGCATATTCATCGACCACAACGTATTGGTGGTACCGATAGGGTTCGCTATTCTGGCTCTCCAATTCCATTAAGTTTTAGCGAAAAGGATGACAAAAAAATAGTTTTAATTTTAGATATCACTGAAAATACCATCAGTCAAATTTCAGAATTTCAAGTACCTAAATTCAGAGAATTAAAACGAATCTCAGGTACATTTGAGTCTGTTAAAGCAAAATTGGCTTCCTATCAAAACGAATTTCCCCTAAAAGCATTTATTGAGGTTGAGGTAATCGAAGAATCATTCGACCCATTAATAATAAAATTGTTAAATGATTCTATTGCATTATTTGATGATGAAAATGCAGTTGTATTAAAGCATCGTCTAACATTCAAAAATGAAGTAAAAAGCAGTGAAGAATTGTTTTTAGAAGGGCAAAGTATAGACGAAATTACAGAAAAAGATATGCTCCAAAAAAGGCTCGAAAGAGAAAATACCTTGTCGGAGGAGCATAGAAAATTGATGATGGAAGCATTCACAGAACTTTTACTTTTAGTAGAGCAAGAAGATGAAAATTAATAAAATATACCTACGAAATATTAATTCTTTCAAAGGTGAACATTCTATAGATTTTACTGCGAATCCATTGGGTTCTGCTGGGCTTTTTGCCATAGTCGGGCCGACAGGTGCGGGCAAATCAACCTTACTTGATGCCATTACTTTAGCACTTTTTAATCGAATTCCGAGATTCGACAAAAAGATTTCAAAAGATTTCATCGCATCTGCGGGTTCAATCCTTACCAAAGGAGAACGAGAATGTGCCGTAGAAGTTGAGTTTTCGTGCAAATCTGGCGTATTTACTTCAAAATGGTGGATAGAACTGAACAAAAACAATAATTTCAATGACTATGGCATGGAGATTATTGACTTAAGAACACAGGCAATTTTACCTCTGAAAAAGAGTGAGGTGCCCGATAAAAATCAAGAATTGATTGGTTTATCTTATGACCAATTTATTAAGTCGATTTTGCTTTCGCAAGGTGAGTTTGCGAGATTTTTGAAGTCGGGTAGAGATGAAAGAGGTAAATTATTAGAAGATATTACGGGTACACAAATTTATCGTAAACTTGGTAAAAAAGCATTTGAAGTTGCCAAAGAAAAAGGGCTTGAATTACGCGATGTTCGTGCATTAATTGATGCAGAAAAAAGAAAATTAGCAAGTCCAGAGCAAGAGCAGGATTGGTTGAACAAGAAAATTGAGATTGCTCAAGAATTAGAGAAAATTGCTTCAGAAATTACGCTTTTAGAACAAAAAATTGCTCAAAAAAATAAGATTTTTGAACTCGAAAAACTCATTAAAGAAAAACAACAACGCCTCGAACAAGCCCAAGTGGCTTTACTTGAATTTGAAAAAAATGAGGCGGTTCAATTACAAAACCACGAAAAAGCCGAACCTTTTCAAGCATTGATTTTAGGCTTACAGAATCAAGAAAATGAGCTAAAAAACTTAAATCAAAGATTACAGGAAGAAGAAAAGCGTTTTGCTGATAATTCTAAAGTTTTGAATCAAATTCAATTGAGAATTGCTGGACTAACAAAAGAGCCTAATCTTACGCTCGAAAATGCTTTAATAAGTCTTCAGCAGCTTAGAGAAAATCTTAGTCAATTATATAATAAAAAAGCGGCTCAGGAGGCAGAAAAGAAGGCATTCGAAGCTCAAATTACGGAATTACTCACAAAAATTGCCGATAGAAATTTACAGTTTTCTGTTAGCCAAATCTCAGATGAAAATATTCAGCAGATAAAAAATGTAGGTATTTCTCATAAAAATATTTTAGACGAAACACTCAAACAAGCTAATATTACGGATGCCTCTGAAGCTGCTGTTAAGCGTGAAGTTTTAGCTTTTGAATTTAGAAATTATGCTCAACTCAAAAACTGTGTTGTGCAGTTTGTGAATGTCAATCGGGCAATTGAGAAGGAACAAACCCAAGAAAAAACACAAACTGAATTGATTGTCCAACAACGTCCAATTCTCGAAAAAACGCAAAAAAGACTGGTTGAATTAGAACAAATTATCAAACAGTTTGAAACAGAGAAAGAGCGTTTGGGTAAATCATATAATTTTGAAAGAGACCGCCAAAATCTATTGAAAAAAGATGAGCCTTGTCCGCTTTGCGGTTCGCTCGAACACCCTTTTTTAAGCCATTATGCCAATAATTACGTTGAGGTTGACCAAAAATTGACCGAGGCTAAAAAAGAAGAGAAAGAACTCAATGAACAATTTAAGTTACTCAACGGACAAATTGTTTCGGCGGAAGCATTGAGCAAAAGTGCAGTTCAAAACCTCAAAGAGTTTGAGGTTCAGAAAAAAGCAGTTTTGACAGAAATTGATTCGATTAAAACTGCCCTTAAAATTGACAAAGTCGGAAATAGTGATAGTATTGATGGACAATTAAAAAATATAGAAAGTCAACAGTCGGCTTTACAAAGTATTGAAAGTAAAGTTGAAAAATACAAAGATTTGCAATTGCTTTATAAAAGATGTAGTGAGGCGAAAGGTTTGCAATTGGCGTATAATCAATTAATTGGACAAATAAAAGAATTATACGCTGGGCAAGATTTTGAAAAAGAATTTAATGATATTCAAACCAATTACTTGCAAACACAAACGGCTATCCAAACTTCGGTTAAAGTAATAAATGATTTAAAAAATGAGATTGCACCTAAAAATAAAACATACGAAAACGAATTTTCATCGCTCGAATCAAAGATAAAATTGGCAGGTTTTGAAAATACATTGGCTTGTCAGGCGGCTATTTTAAGTGCAGAAATGCAAAGAGTTTTACGCGAGAAAAAACAAAATTTATTGGTGGCAAGTCAAACACTTATGGGTCAACTCAAAGAACATGAGCTTGAAATTGAGAATCTAAGAAAATCAGATGATGCTACCACAAGTTTGGCGTTCATGCTTGAAACACAATTAGAAATTAAGAAAAGACAAACAACATTGCTTGAAGAACAAACTCGCCATGAAGTTACGTTGACTTTATTACAAAATACCAAGCAGGAAATTCAGCGTTTAGAAATTCAATTAGCAACTTTAGAAAAGGATAATTTAAAATGGGAGCTATTGGATAAATATATTGGCGATGCTACTGGTAAAAAGTTTGGAACTTTCGCTCAAGGACTTACGCTCGCTCGATTAATTGCTTTAGCCAATCGACGTTTGAAGGATTTATCGGATAGATATTTACTCGATAAACCGAGTGAGCAAGACGAGGACGAATTGATGATTGTTGACCAATACATGGGTAACGAACGCCGCTCCGTAAAAACCCTTTCGGGTGGTGAAACTTTTATGATAAGTCTTTCGTTGGCATTGGCTTTATCTGATTTGGCATCAAAGAATATCAAACTTGATAGCTTATTTATTGATGAAGGCTTCGGAACGCTCGACCCCGAATCTTTAGATTTAGCATTAAATACTTTAGAAAAATTACAACAGGAATCACAGAAAAATATAGGAATTATTTCGCACGTAGAGTCAATAAAAGAGCGAATTTCTACACAAATTCGACTCGAAAGAAACAATAGAGGTTTTAGCAGAGTGATTATTCAATAAATAAAAAAAGGACGAGGTTTATGCTCGTCCTTTTCTCGTTAATATAATGCTTTATCAATGGCTTTTACCACTTCAGGTACCGAAATAAGGCCAGTGTGTCGCCAAAGTTGTTTATTATTCTGAAACAAAATGAGGGTTGGAACTGCCTCAATTTTATATTTTTTACGTAGAGCAGGATTTTTATCTACATCAATTTTCATCACCAAAACCTCTTCATCAATTTCCTCAACTAATTGATTGAGCATTGAGTCTATTTTTCTACAAGGTTTGCACCATTCGGCCGTGAAATCTATTAAAACGGGTTCATCCGAACTTACTAATTCTTCAAAATTGCCTGTCATAGCAGTAATACATATTGTTTGCTGAACTTATACTACATTTTTTTTATGGTTTTGGTTCTTTTCAGGCATAACTTTCTTAAAGCATTACTAAAAGCAATGTAAGTTCGGGATTAAGTATATGTTTTTATAAATTTTCAAACCGCAGATAACACATATTTATCAACGCAAATTTTTACAAATGTTTATTATATTTTCATCGAAAATCAGCATTATATGTGGGTCTGCATCTTAATTACGAAGGTAATTCTTATTGAGGAATTGCCTAATCATTGGCGAAAAACCTTAGAAAATCTAAAAAATTTACTCATTTCATTAATTTCAAACTACCTTTGAATATAGAAACAAATATTGGAAGCTGATAAATTAAAATGCTCAAACAAGATAAAAGACAAAATAATAAACCTAGCAAGTCTGATTCTACTCAATTTAAAGTTGAGGTTGAAAGTGAATTGTTGGTGTTTTTACTCGAAAAGATAAAAAATCGTAGTAGAAATGATATAAAAGTTTTATTGAGAGAAAAACAGATTTTTGTAGATGGTCAGGCGATTTCTCAATTCAATCATCCGCTTAAACCTCAACAAAAGGTAGAAGTAAAGTGGAGAAAAATGCCTGAAGAACAGCGTTATAGAGCTTTGAATATTGTTTTTGAAGATGAGTACCTAATTGTTATTGAAAAGCAGGCTGGCATTTTATCGATTGCTACCGAAAAACAAAAAGATAATACGGCATATAGTATTTTGAGTAGCCATGTAAAAAAACAAGACCCCCGAAATCGAATTTTTGTGGTGCATCGCCTCGACCGCGAGACTTCGGGTTTGATGATGTTTGCTAAGAGCGAAAAAATTCAGAAACTTTTACAGGAATCTTGGAATGATTCCATAGAAGAACGCACTTACTTAGCTGTAGTTGAGGGAAAAGTTGAAAAACAAGAAGATACCATCGTATCATATTTAGTTGAAAGCAAAGCTTTGATTATGTATTCAACCAAAAACACGGAGGTAGGGCAGAAAGCAATTACGCACTACGAAGTATTAAAAAGCAATAAAAACTACTCGCTTTTGAAGGTAAATCTTGAAACTGGTCGAAAAAATCAGATTCGTGTGCATGCCAAAGATATTGGGCACCCAGTGGTTGGTGATGAAAAATATGGGGCAAAATCAAATCCTCTCAAACGTCTTGGTTTGCATGCTTGGGTATTGGCATTTAAGCATCCCATTACAAAAAAAGATGTAAGATTTGAAACTGAAATGCCAACAAAATTTACAGGTTTATTCAATTAAAATGCCCTTTCGACGAATTTTCTGAAACTTTGGTCTTTATAAAACACAAACTCGACGTTTTCTATTACAGCTCAAGCATTTAGCAAATTATATTTGTACTATACTAATACGAAAAAACTAAAAACGCTCTTTTACCAAAGATGAAAAAAACATTGATGCTTTTGTTTATGTTATTTTCGTCTTTGGTTTTTGCTCAACCTAAATCAGTAGTTAGAGGAATTGCCATTGACGAAAATAATCAAGTGCTTCCTTTTGCAACTATTAGTGTGCTTGTTACCAAAGATTCTTCTAATATTAGTAGCCAACTCACGAAAGAAAATGGCTCTTTCGAATTCATTCTAAGTAATTCCAAATCATATTTATTAAAAATATCCGTAGTTGGGTATCAAACGACCGTTTTCCCATTTACAATTCAGGGTGATTTTACTGATTTGGGAAATGTATTAGTTAAAAGTGCCGATAATGTGCTGAATGAGGTAATAGTAAAAGGTAACAAAGAACCAGTAGCTGTAAAAAAAGATACCCTTGAGTTTGATGCAGGCGTATTAAAACCCCAGCAAAATGATAACCTTGAAGATTTATTAAGGAAAGTACCAGCTTTGGAAATAGATGAAAATGGAGGAATCAAAGCTCAAAATAAGGTTATTAAAAAATTGTATATTGATGGGAAAGAGTTTTTCGGAAATGACCCGCAACTCGCTTTGAAAAACTTACCAGCTGAGTCGATTGAAAAAATACAAGTCGTTGAGAAAAAGACCGAACAGGCAGAGTTTTCGGGAGTAGATGATGGCGAACGTGAAATGGTCATTAATGTTACGCTGAAAGATTCTCACAAAAAAGGAACATTTGGTTTTGGTTCGGTAGCGGGTTTTCCGAAGTTTGATAATTCGCCTGATTTCTACAATGCCAAAACTTCAATCAATAGATTTAGTCCGAGTGAGCAGTTTTCAGTAATTGGGCTATTAAATAACCTCAATCAGCAAGGATTTACGCCACAAGATGCTGCCAATTTTTCAAGCTTAAATTCACAATCAAATCGTGGAGGTGGTGGCGGAAATGCCGCAAATGTAAACTTACCGATTGTCGTTGGTAAACGACCCGGCATTGTTTCGACCGAAGGTGCAGGGTTGAATTATAATAATCAATATGCCAAGAAGTCTTCATTTCAAAGTAGTTATTTCTTTAATGCAGGGCATACTGACTTGTTGAGAAACTTGTTTCGACAGAGTTTTTTACCCTCTAAAACTATCAATACTGACCAGAATACACAACAAAATCGTGATAACAATAACCACCGACTGAATGCCATACTTACACACCATTTCGATGAAAAAAACTTACTGAAACTCACCACTTCCGTGAACACTGTTGCTGGTGATGCCCTCACGAATACACTTTCTAAGATAAGCACTTTTTCTTTAGGAGACACGGTGGTAAATACTTCAAACAGAACGGTACGGAATCACTCTAATGGACAAAATTATAATAATAGTCTTTTACTTCGACACAGATTTTCATTGCCACGCCGAACAATAAGCTTGAATGCTGTTTTTAATTTGAATAAAGATACCAACAGCGACTCAACCAATACACTAAATCGAAATCAAGTTAATGGAGCAATTGTAGAAAGAACAATCAATCAGGAAAACCTTCGAAAAACCAAACAGCAAAACCAACGCATTCAAATAGCCTATACAGAGCCTTTGGCTAAAAATATGACATTAGAAGGCAATTATGCCTATCAACAAAATATCAATAGTTCGAATTTCGATGTTTGGGATATTGTCAATGCCACTTTTGTGCAAAATAATGTTTTGAGTAATGCCTATAGTAGTCGATTTGATTTTCAGCAAGCAGGTTTTAAGTTAAATAATGAAACCAAAGAGAAAACTTTGATGGTAGGCGTTTTTTATCAGAAATCTATTTTGCAAAGTATTGTGAAGCGAGCATCTGATAATGTCTTAGAACGCAGATTTCAGAATATTTTGCCGTCAATGCGATATTCGTTCCGTAGAAATGCCGATAATAAAAACCTAAGAAAAGTAAATAATAATGTCACTTTTGAATATAATACAGCTGTAAGTGAGCCATCGGTAAGAGATTTACAACCAATTACGGTTAATAATAATCCACAGAATATATTTCTTGGAAATCCAGACCTGAAGCCTGAGTATGTACATAGATTATTTTTGAATGATAATATCTTCAACCCCAAAACTTTCACGAATATTGGTATCAGCGGGAATCTAAATTATACACAAAATGCCATTGCCTACGCCCAAACGGTAAGTGAAACCCTTGTGCGTACAACACAACCCGTAAATATGCCATATCGTTTGAATGCCAACCTAGGTATGAATTATACTTTTTCGATTGGAAAAGTAAAGAATCGCATGAGGATAACGATAAGTCCGAGATATTTGGTTTCGCAAGGAAACAGCTTAGTAAATGGTGTGAATAATTTGAACACGCAAAATCAATATCGAGGAGATTTTAAGTTTACCTATTTGACAGATAAGATTAACTTTATTGTTGCGGCAAATTACCAGAAATCGTTTGTTACTTATTCGGTCAATCAAGAATTTAATCAAACGTTTTCAATATTAAAAAACACCACAGATTTACGTTGGAGGATAACCAAGGAATTTACACTAGCAACTGATTTTGATTATACTTATTATCAGAGTTCTCGCTTAAATAATGCTCTCAAGCCGATTCCGATTTTAAATGTAGCCGTAAAACATTTATTTTTGAAAAATAATAGGGGAGAACTCATGTTTTCTGTGCAAGATGTATTCAAGCGGAATATTTATCTTTCGCCGCGTTCGGATGAGAACTTCTTTGAAATAGACCGCTCGAATACTCTTAGTAGGTATTTCTTATTGACTTTTACTTATACCGTCAGAAATCAAGGTAAGCGTTAATTGGGTAAGTTTCTAAGGAAAAAATCTCTGATATTTCCGCCCATAATTTTAGTAATATCTTCTTGATTGAATCCTTCTTTTTCGAGTGCTTTTACGATAAGTGGCAAACCAGTTACATCAAAATGAGTTCCAATTGCACCATCGAAATCTGAACCTAAACCTACTTTGTCAACGCCAATTTTATCGGCTACATATTTGATACTTTTGGCAGTTGCGGCGGCATCAGTTCCGCAAACGGCTGTTTCCCATAGACCAATGCCAATGATTCCATTGTGTTTACCGATTTCGATGATTTGTTCATCAGTTAAATTTCGATTATTATCGCAAACACCTTTAATACCCGTATGTGAAACAACTACTGGCCCGCTATGCAATTTCAATACATCGCTTATGGTTGCTTGAGAAGAGTGAGCCAAGTCAATAACCATATTCTTTTCAGCCATTTTCTTGATTAAATCTTTACCTTTTTCAGTTAGTCCACCCTTTTTTACACCGTGAGCAGAACCCGCCCATTCGTTATCAAAAAAATGTGCTAAACCAATATATCTAACCCCTGCATCATACAAAACATCAAGATTGTTTATATCATTTTCTAAGCAGTGAGCTCCCTCAACACCCAACATTCCAGCAGTAATGAAACGATTTTGTTTTCGGTCCGCTATATATTTTTCTAAGTCTCTTTTGGAAGTAATTACTCTAAATTTTCCACCCGATTCTTTGGCAAAGCTATGAAGGTCATGGCATTGGTCTAAAGCACGCGTTTTGATACTAAACCAATCGGCTGGCTTGCGAAGTTGGGCAAAATTAAGCAAAGCTACTTGGTCGGTGTGGTCATCGTTGTGCTCGATATTAATTCCGCGGGGTGTTTTACTTACAATCGTAAAAACTTGTAAGGCCATATTTGCTTCAAGCATTCTTGGTAAATCAACGTGGCCATAATTATGTTTTTCGAAGAAATCTCTGTCCCAAAGAAGAGCGTCGCAGTGCAAATCAGCAATGAAAGGAATGGCTTCATAAACACTATCTTTCGGGAATGGGGGTTGGCTAGTTACTTTATTCATTGATTTATCAATCATGCTAGGTAAGAAGCCAAAGAAAAAAATAGCAACGACGATAATAGTAAAGAAGAAAATCTTTAGGGCTTTTTTCATGAGTAAGTGAAGTGTAATATTAGTGTAATTAGGTAGGACAATTTTAGTGATTATATCCCTAAAAAACAAAACCTGTCTTTGAAAAAGACAGGTTTTGTAGATAATTCTGAATATTTCTTTAGGCTTCTTGAAGAAGTGAACTGAATTCAACGTATTTCCCTCGGAAAAGCATTTGGTATCTATCCGAAATTCTTTCACGATGCTGCATTTCAAATTCCATATAATCTTCCATATTTTTGAAATGAAATTGAAAAGCAAAGGTTTTATCAGTATTGGCTTGTTCGTTGAGAAGTCTGAAAACTTTAATGTCTTTAGGCAGATTCGTAGATAATGCAACTGGTATAAAATTTGATTTCATCCACTTTAACCATTGTTCGTTTATTTTATCTTCAACATTAAACGTAATATTAAAAATGAGCATTGGTGCGTTTGTTTGATTAATATTCCTGCAAAGTTCGTAAAGATTTTTGGTCTTGTTCATACCTAATTTACTTTTTCTTTGCGTTCTTTGTAAGATATTATAGCAGAATTATACGAATTGTTTTGATAATTCGGTAAACATGCTGCCAAATTCAAAAGATAATTAGCTAACATATTTTCCAAATCAATGTTTAAAAAGTATATTCCTCATCTCATCGCGGCGGTTGGCTTTGTGGTTGTGAGTTTTATGTATGCATCGCCACTCTTGCAAGGCAAACGCCTTGCCATGCACGATACTCAAATGGCTGCGGCCTCGGCTAAAGAATTAAATGATTTTTATAAGCAAACAGGCGAGTGGGCTTGGTGGACAAACTCAATGTTTGGTGGAATGCCAGGGTATATGGTGGCAGGCGATTATGAAAATAGCCTTTCAACAAAGATTGGTTCATTTTACATGAACAATATTCCTTCTCCAGCCAATGTTTTGATACTCTTGATGTTGGGTTTTTATGTGTTAATGCGAGTATTAAAAGTAAATAATTGGCTCGGTTTTTTCGGTTCGGTGGCTTATGCATTCAATACCTACAACCTGCTTTTTCTTGAGGCTGGCCACGTTTCAAAAATTGTAGCCATTGCTTTTGCACCTGCTCTTTTAGCTTCTTTTATAGCTGTTTTTAGGGGAAGATATTTGTTGGGTATTGCGATGACCACCTTCTTCATGGCTATGGAGATGTATGCCAATCACCCACAAATTACTTATTATTTATTCTTCTTATTAGGTATATATGTACTTTTTGAAAGTTATTTACATGTAAAGAAGGGTAACTTTTCGGGTTTAATTAAGGCTTATGTAGTTGTATTGGTTGGGTCATTGATTGGTTTTGGAACTAATAGTATGCACTTATGGAATAACTTTGTTTACTCGAAAGAAACCACACGCGGCAAATCAGAGCTTACACTCGGAAACTTGAATCAATCAGCTGATGGTTTAGGAAGAGATTATGCTTTTTCATATAGTCCAGGTAAAATAGAAACGTTAACGCTCTTGGCTCCAAATTTTGTTGGAGGTGCTTCTGCTGCCAACTTGGGCGAAAAATCTGAGACTTATAAAATGCTTGTAGGGAAAGGTGTTGATGCTACTACCGCAGCACAGTTTAGCTCAAATCTACCGATGTATTTTGGCCCACAATCTTATGTTTCTGGACCAAATTATTCGGGTATCATCATTTTATTCTTATTTATCTTGGGGTTAATCTTGGTAAAAGATGGTTTAAGATATGTGCTGATTCTGACCTCAATTTTATACTTGTTTATCTCTTGGGGGAGTAGTTTTAGTGGCTTCAACTTCTTTATGTTCGATTATTTCCCTTACTACAATAAATTTAGAGATAGTAAGATGGTTGTTACACTCATGCACTTGTGTTTTGTATTGGGGGCTATGATGGGTGTGAATAAAATCATTACTGAAAAGCTATCTTTCAATGAACTTAAGAAACCTTTACTTTATAGTATTGGAGGTTTAGTGCTATTGATTTTACTTGGTTATTTCATGCTTGATTTCCGATCAGAACGTGATGCTGATATGTTTAAGAGTATGGCTCAGGCCAACGGACAGGAGTTTGCCGATGCTTTTGCGGCTTCACTTCATGCCGACCGCCAATCGGCAGTAATGGGTGATTTGTTACGTTCGATATTTTTATTAGTAATTTCTGCTGGAGTAATTTGGGCTTATACTACCGAGAAAATAAAAGCTAATGTATTTGTCATTGTTTTAGGTATTCTGGCTGCTCTTGATTTAGCTTTGGTTGATAAACGCTACTTTAATAATGATGATTTTCAAACCAAAACTCGTGTAGCTGAGCGATTCAATCCATCGCCTGCTGATGAGCAAATTTTACAAGATAAGGACCCAGATTTTAGAGTGGTGGATTTAGCAACAAACCAAGGCTTCTTTGCAGATGCAACTGCTTCCTACTTCCACAAATCTATTGGTGGATATCATGGTGCTAAATTGAAGCGTATTCAAGAATTATATGATAATGCAATGACCAAAGATGGTAAGTATAATTTACCAATCTTTAATATGTTGAATACGAAGTATTTCATTACACCAGGACAAGATGGAAACCCAGTGGCACAAAAAAATCCAGATGCATTAGGTAATGCGTGGTTTGTGAATGAAGTAAAAGTGGTTAAGAATGCCGATGAGGAAATTAAAGCTGTTAGCAATTTTAATCCGCGTAGCGTAGCTTTTGTTGATGAACGTTATAAACAATATTTTAGTGATAAAAACATTAAACAAGATACAACGGCGACTATCAAACTAACTGATTATAAGCCAAATTATTTGACTTATGAGTCAAATTCTCCGACTAACCAAGTAGCAATTTTCTCTGAAATTTACTACCGTGGAAATGAAGATTGGAAGTCTTTTGTGGATGGACAAGAAACGCCACATTTTAGAGCAAACTATGTTTTGCGTGCCATGACTATTCCTGCTGGTAAACATAAGATTGAGTTCAAATTTCAACCAAAATCAGTCATAATTGGGGCAAAAATAGATTTAGTTGCATCTATTCTTATGGTTTTACTACTTATTGGAGCTTTAGTGATGGAGCTTCGCAGTGAGAAAAAAACTGAACAAACAGAAATATAAATTATGGCATAAATCCCGAATGAAGTAGAAGATTAGCATTCGCTATCTAAGTTTTCATTCGGGATTTTTTATCAACGAATAAAATAAACGATGTTTGATTATTATTTGAAAATCGGAGCCTTGTTTAATCATACGATTCAAACCTTTGTTTCGATTTTGAAAGTATTATTATTATCGAAATTTTGGCTACCAAAATTTTCCAATCAAAAAAAGATTGCTTCCATTTTAGGAAATGGTCCTTCGCTTAATCACGCTTTAGCAGAAAACTTAAATTTTTTGCAAGAAACAGATACCTATTGTGTAAATCTATTTGCATTGTCAGAAGTTTACTCTTCCTTGAAGCCCCAAAATTATGTTTTCTTAGACCCTGCCTTTTTCATGTACGATGAACAAAATGATGGGCGTCAGGATATTAAGAAAACATACGAAGCTATTTTTGAAAAGACTGATTGGGCAATGAGGTTTTTTGTTCCGGCCAGTGGGCGTAACTCTTATTTTGTAAAAAGACTAAAAAAAGAGAAGCCTAATGTGCAAGTGTGCCTTTTCAATTATACCATTGTGCGTGGTTTTCCTGCTTTCAGAAATTGGATTTTTAAGCATAATTTAGGAATGCCTCAATGTCAGAATATTTTGGCGGCATCGCTTTATGTAGCATTAGTTCAAAACTATGAAAGTGTTTATTTGTTTGGTGCAGACCATTCATGGCACGAAGAAATGAGAATTACCGAGCAGAATGAATTTGAAATGCGTCAGATTCATTTTTATGACAATTCGGCCGATATCAAACACGAAAAAGTAGTAGATGTGCGAAATAATTCTCGACCAAGTTTGCAAGCACAATTTCTCTCTTTGCACAAAGTGTTTTTTTCTTACGAAATATTAAGATCTTTTGCTCAATCAAGACATATAAAAGTACTCAATGCTAGTAAAAAGACCTACATTGATGCTTTTGAACGAGTAAAGATTTCTTAAAAAAAGCGGAGCTATGTTTCGAAACATAACTCCGCTTTTTGCTTTCTAATTTCTATATACCCATTACCATCACATCTGATGTAGGAACTGGGCTTCCACCTTTTTTCTCTAATGTAACTGCAAATGCTTTTGCTGTTGATATTTTCTTCACTTGTTGAGTATTATTTTTTATATCAAACACACCCGCATCAACGGGTTTATCATCAATAATTGCCCACAGTTGATACTGCATTCCTGCGGGAGGAGCTGGTAAATTACCCCTCACTACATAAACTTGGTTAGTTTTTGTATCCCATGCGAGCATGACAGTTGAATTTTCTGAACCTTTTTGACCGACTAACTTACTCATTTTCACGCTTGGGTCCATCAGTAATTTAACTTCATTGGCCGACATCATTTCTTCCTGCGATTTGATATCTTTTTGGAGTTTTATATTTTCATTTACAGCTAAATCAAGATTTGATTTTGTACTTTTCCATTGGGTAGCTAAGTAAATATTAGCTAAAATACTACCCAATAATGCTACTGAAGCGGCAATTCTTAGGTAAGTTCCGTAAAACCCCGAGATTCTGGTTGCCCGTTGGGCATTGAAATCTATTTCTTGGCCACTCTCAAAGTCAATAACTTTACTATTACCCTCCACAATTTTTGACCAAATTTGGTCTTGCAGATGAGCTGGAGGAGTTTGAGCATTGGCAAAGGCATAGCTTTCTAAGGCTTCTTCGATTGCTCGAATTTCGGCCTTAATTTCGGGGTATTGCATAGCCAATTGCTCGATTTCGGCCACTTCTTCCGTCGAAGCCAATCCAAGCACGTAGCTTTCTATAATCCCAGAGGCTATGTATTCTTTAATATTCATTTTACTAAACGAGTGAAAACTTCACTCTAAGTTCTCTTTAGTTTTATTCAATAATTAAAACTCATAAAAATAGGTATGATAAGACAAGCCATAGCACACCCAATAGATTCCTTAGGTTACCGATAGCCGCTTTTATTCTTGTTTTTACTGTACCAAGTGGAATGCCGAATTCATCTGACACTTCAGCTTGTGTATAACCCTGAAAATAAACTAAATCAATGAGTTGTTTATATTCAGGTCTTAGGCCATCGACAATTTTTCTAAGGCCAATCGCATCAATTGATAAGTTGGTTTGATATTCACTATCTACTTGGAAAATTACAGAATCTTCCATTGATACATTCTGAGATGAATCTCTGTAATCAGCCGAACGAACTTTATCGATGCTTAGATTACGAGCAATATTCATCATCCATGTAAAGATGCTTCCCTTCGAAGAGTCATAATTATCAATATTTCGCCAAATTTTTAAGAATGTATCTTGTAACAAATCACTGGCGTCATCATCTGATTGGACGATTTTGTTAATCACACCAAACAAAGCTCCTGAATAATTATTATACAGGATATTAAAACCCTTCTGGTCTTTATTTCGCAATAAAGTTACCAAATCTTCTTCTGCTATGCTAATTCGACGTGCCAAGCGTTTTTTTTTAGTTCAAACTAAATAACAATACTTTCAATAAGATGTTTAGTTACTTTCTCAATCAAAATATAGAATTATTTAATCTGATGGTTTTAACGGTTCTAAGATGATTAATTTATCATGTCTTTTTGATAACATTTACGGTAAATCTTAAACTTTGGATTTCCTCATTTCAGAATTTATAGATTTTCAGCTTAACTTTGTAGAAAAATCTATAATCAAGAGGTTTGCAGTGGGTAGTTTGCAATATTAATGATAAGATTTCACAAAAGGAAACGGTTTTACTACCCAATAATTAAAATAGAATGACTCCGAAAGAACAAGGCTTTTTTTTTCCTGCCGAATGGCACCCTCATAGAGCTACTTGGCTTAGTTTTCCGCAAAGTTCAGATTCGTGGGATTATGGCGAGCGTTTAGAAAGAATTTATCCTTCATACATGGCCTTTGTGAAAGCCATCACAGAAAGTGAAAATGTATGTATTAATGCCAAAGACGAGGAGCACCAAGCCCTTATTTGGCGATTAATAGAAGAATATGGGATAGATAAAAGTAAAGTAGAAGTTCCGATTCATCCTAATAATGACTCTTGGTGCCGCGACCACGGCCCGGCGTTTTTGATAAACCCCGAAACTAAACAACGAATGATTGTTGAGTGGGGCTATAACGCTTGGGGAGGTAAATATCCTCCTTATGATGATGATGATAGAATTCCAATAAAAATTGCCGAATATTTGAATCTACCTTATGTAGTACCTGGTATTATCATGGAAGGTGGTTCGGTAGAATTCAACGGAAAAGGTACAGTATTGACCAGTAAATCTTGTTTGCTTAATCCGAACCGAAATCCGCATCTTTCTCAGTCCGAAATTGAAGATTATCTTCGTAATTACTATGGAGTGGAGCAAGTTTTATGGGTTACTGAAGGAATTGTGGGCGATGATACCGATGGCCATATTGATGATACTACTCGTTTTGTGAATGAAGATACCGTTCTAACAGTGGTTGAACCCAATGAAGAAGATGATAATTATCATCCGCTCAAACAAAACTTGGAAGATTTAAAAGCCATGCGTTTGCCTAATGGCCAGCCACTAAATATTATTGAGCTACCAATGCCTGACCCCGTGTATGATAGTGGCGTAAGGCTACCAGCTTCTTATGCTAATTTCTTGATAACCAATAAATTTATTATCGTTCCTACTTATGGTTGCGATAAAGATGATCTTGCTTTATCAATTATTCAAGAGTGTTTTCCTAAACATAAAGTTGTTGGTATTAATGCTACCGAAATCATTTGGGGTTTGGGTAGTTTTCACTGCTTGTCACAACAAGAACCCATCATTTAATTCATATTAGGAGCGAACTTTGGTTCGCTCTTTTAATTTTGCTATTTCCTAAACTTTTGTTTTATGTCAATAAACTATCATGGAAAAACCTTCAAATCTGTAAATAATACACCCAATGGAGAAGTTGGGGCTGAAACTATATTCAATTATCAGCAACAGGGAAATGTAGTTTGGGCAGAATATCGTGGAGGCTCAATCTTAAAAGGTTTTTTAATTGCTAAAGTTGTTGAGGAAAATGCTTTAGATATGCGTTATGAACACATCAATCAGTATGGTGAGTTAATGACGGGTATTTGTTTTTCAAAGCCTGAATTATTACCTGATGGCCGTATTCGCTTACATGAACAATGGCAATGGACAAGCGGTGATTTATCATCGGGCCAGTCGATAATAGAAGAAATTATTGAATAAAATTTCGTAAAAAGCAGAAATTTCGCTTAATTTTGGATTCTTTAATACCTTTTGTTTGATGTTTATCATCTTTAGAGGTGTCTCTTACTCAACAAAATCAGTTTCATCACAATAAATTCTAACCTTTGCAGTTGTTTATTGAGGATGATTGTTTTATGCTTTTATGATGAAATACAATAAATATATATATATAACATTAGTTTTTATACAATTAGCTTGTCAAGTTGCCAAGAAACCCCTACCTAAAACTAATCAGGTAGCTTCTACGAAGTCTAAAGAAGATATTTTTACTATTTCTTCTACAACTCCACCTCTTATAAGCACACCTTCAGTAGCAGAATCTAAGCCAGAACCTGTTGCGTTGACAGTAGGTAATGTAGCGTTAAAAACTGCCGATTTAAAATTTGCTTTCGAAAATCAGATTTCAGAAGATTCGCTCTCGCCTAAAGCTTTTTTAGAGCAGGTCATCAACGACCAAAGGATTATCGCCGATGCAAAAAAGAGAGGCTACGATACTACCGCATCATTCAAGCAAGAAATAGAAGATTATCGAAGTACTTTAGCCGAAGCGTATTTAACCGATAGCACAACGATTAAAGCACTACTAAAAGAAACTTATGAATGGATGAAAGAAGAGGTTCGCGTAGCTCATATTATGTATCCTATTTCAGAGTTTGCCGAGCCAACAGATACTTTAGCAATTTATAATAAATTAGTTGATATTCGAAATAGAGCTCTAACAGGAGAAGATTTCGACACTTTAGCTCAACAGTTTTCACAAGATAAAAAAACAAATAGTGTTGGTGGTGATTTGGGTTGGTTTAGAGCGATACGTTTTCTGTACCCACTTGAGAAAGCAGCATATACTACTCCGGTTGGACAAATATCTATGCCAGTTCGAACAAAGGGAGGGTATCATATTGTGAAAGTTTTAGGTCGCCGACCTTACAGTGGAAGTGTGTTAGTACAACATATATTAAAAACAGTTCAGCCCAATGCTATTGAGGCAGAAAGCCTTAAAGCAAAAAATACGCTGGATTCATTAAGAGAAGTGATTGCCAAAGGAGGAATCTCTTTTGAAGATGCTTGTAAAAAATATTCTGATGATACACGCTACCGAAATTTTGGTGGTTTTTTGCCAGTATTCGGAATTGGTGGTAGAGAAGAAGTATCATTTGAACAAGCGGCATTTGCTTTGCAAGAAGGAGAAGTATCAAAACCAGTACGTACTACAATTGGCTGGCATTTGATAAAGCTTTCTAAAAAAATCCCAATGGAGTCTTTTGATGAAGCTCAGGTAAAGTTGAAAGATAAAATTGTGACAGACTCAAGGGGCGATGTAGTAAAAGAAAATACGCTCATCAAACTAAAAAAACAAATGAAGTTTGATGAAGACCAAGAGGTTGTTAAAAGGGCCATTACGGCCGCTGATACTAACATTTTGGTGAAAAAATGGGCTTATGCAGTTAATAATGAATTATTGAATAAACCAATATTCAACATTGGCTCAAAAGCATACAAAACTAAATTGTTTTTTGATTTTGCTGTTGACCATCAAACTTTCGAACGAATACCAACGGGCTATACTCCTACAATGGTTATGCGTAGTTTCTATAAGAAGTTTGTTGAAAATACCGTAAAAGAATATGCCGAATCTCATTTAGAGGAATTGAATCCTGATTTTAAGATTTTGATGAATGAATATTCTACAAGTCTTTTGAAAATGGAATTACTCAATGATTTAGTATATGAAAAGTCAACATCTGATACAACCGAACAACGCCTCTTTTACGAAAAAAATATTGTACGCTACCAGATGCCTGAACGAGTACAAGCTACTATTATTGCCTCGAAAGATGCTAAAGTGGTTTATCAGGTAAAAGAATTACTCGAAAAAGGTAAGCCCTATAACCTCAAAAGACTCTATCGTACGCCATTATATTTTACAAAATCATCGAGCAATCTAACCCCTGACCACAAGCAGACTTTAGTTTATATCCTAGAAATTATGCGAAAAAATAAAGGATATGTGGTAGAAATAGGTGGGCATGCAGACCAACACGAAGAAGATAATATTTCGGCTGAACGTATAGAAAAAGCTAAGGCGTTCTTGGTGGCTAATGGCTTATCAATTGAAAGAATTATCGAAAACGACTACGTAAAAACCAAACCCTCGGGTGATAAATTTGATTGGTCTAAAAACCAAAGAGTTACTTTTGCTTTTTATAGTAATTCACAAAAAGATGTAGAAAAAATATTTAATGCTAAAGAAGCAAATACAGTAAGCATTGAAGAGGGATATTTTAAACACGGCGATAATAAGTTTATTGATTTAGTACAGTGGGTTGTAGGAAGGCACTCAGTAGCAAAAGATGGGCAGTTTGCTGATGTGATTATCGAACAAGTAGAGCCAGCAAGAAGCAAAACACTAAGAGAATGTAGAGGACAAGTGTTGGTGGATTATCAAAAATATCTTGAAAATCAATTTAAAACAGACTTGATTAATAAATATCCTGTAAATTTGAATCAAGAAGAGATTGATAAAGCCTTAGGTATAAAAAAATAAACTTTAGTAGAGATATAGCCTAAGTGCCATTAATTACGTTTACAAAAGAACAATAGTAGAAATTATAAGTATTCAAATAAATAAAATGTTTAAGAAATTATTCCTTTTGGTTTGTCTGCCAATATTGGCATTTTCCCAAAGTGCACCTATCAATATTGACAGAATTGTTGCAAAAGTTGACAACTACATCATCCTACGTTCAGAAGTTGAGCAGCTTTATATTAGAGGCCAGCAACAGCAACAACCAGTAAGTAAATGCCAAGCTCTAGAGAGTATGGTTGTTAATAAACTTTTGGTTGCGAAAGCAGAAATAGACTCTGTTTTAGTTGAAGATAAAGAAGTTGAAGCTCAGCTTACAGCCCGTATGCAACAAATGGTGCAGTTGTACGGAAACGAGAAAAATATTATCGAACAATTTGGTAAATCGCTTGAAACACTCAAAAGTGAGGTACGCTCACAAGTGAAAGAGCAACTTACTGCCCAAAAAATGCAGGGAAAGATTACGGAAGACCTTAAGATTACTCCGAATGAAGTAAGAAGGTTCTTCAATCGTATTCCTAAAGACAGTATCCCCGAAATACCTACCGAAGTAGAACTGGCACATATTGTGCGTTTGGCTAAGGTAACGAAAGCTCAAAAAGATGAGTTATCCGAACGTCTCCTCGATTATAAACGTAGAGTTTTGGCCGGAGAAAAATTTGAAGACCTAGCCAAAGAATATTCTGAAGACCCAGGTTCTCGTCAATTTGGTGGTGATTTATCTTGGGCTAAACGTGGGCAAATGGTACCGCAATTCGAGGCAGTAGCAATGAAACTTAAACCCAACGAAATTTCAGATGTAGTAGAGTCAGATTTTGGTTTACACCTCATTCAAACGCTTGAAGTTCGTGGACAAGAATACCATGCTCGCCATATTTTGTTAAGACCAGATTATAATAGATTAGATATCACTGATGCTAAAAAGTTTCTTGATAGTATCAGAACTGAAATTGTAAAAGATAGTATTAAGTTTGAAAAAGCTGCCAAAGAGTTTTCTGAAGATAAGCAAACTCAAGATGGAGGTGGTATATTACTTGACCCTCAAAGTGGTTCAAGCAAAATGGCTCTTGATGAGAGCATGGAACCTACGCTTTACTTTACGATTGATACCATGAAAGTTGGCACGATTACTGTTCCGCTACCTTACAGAAGCGAAGATGGTAAAACTGGCGTAAGAATCATTTATTATAAAGCTAAACATGCTCCACATAAAGCAAGCCTGAATGAGGATTTTGAGCGATTAAAGGAGTTTGCTATAATGGAAAAAAGAAATGTGGAGATTGAAAAATGGTTCAAAAAGGCTACAGCCGATGTATATATTAAGATTGACCCTGAGTTTGAATCTTGTAACATTTTTGGCAAAGACCGAATTAGTGGAGGGGTACAATATTAAATAGTGATAAAAACTGAAAATGTAGCGTTTGAATAAATAATTTTTCTATTACTAAATCACATATTACATACATCCTAACTCATATCTAAAATAGATGAGCAAAGTTACATTTACTTCTGACGTAGAAGCAGCTGATGCCCTAAAAGTGGCGTTTAATCAATTGCAAAATGAAATTGGACAGGTGATTGTTGGACAAGATGAAACTGTTCGTCTGCTACTCACTGCCATCTTTTGTCAAGGTCACTGCTTATTGGTTGGAGTGCCAGGTTTGGCAAAGACTTTATTGATTCATACTATGGCATCGGCTTTGGATTTAGATTTTAACCGAATCCAGTTTACGCCCGATTTAATGCCTTCTGATATTTTAGGTTCGGAAACGCTTGATAATGACCGTAATTTTCGATTTATCAAGGGCCCTGTTTTTGCCAATATCGTATTGGCCGATGAGATTAACCGTACACCACCTAAAACGCAATCTGCTTTGCTTGAAGCCATGCAAGAGTTTGCCGTTACAGTAGGCGGAAAGAAACATGGTATTGGCCGCCCTTTTTTCGTTTTGGCTACTCAAAATCCAATCGAACAAGAAGGAACTTACCCTTTACCAGAAGCACAGCTCGACCGTTTTATGTTTATGGTTACCCTTGATTATCCGTCTTACAAACAAGAGCTTGATATTGTTAAGAATACCACTTCCGACCGCAAAACGACAGTAAATAAAGTTCTTTCGGCCGAAGAAATACTTTATTTTCAACAATTAGTACGTCGTGTACCAGTACCTGATAATGTAGTAGAATATGCAGTTGCATTGGTTCATAAAACTCGTCCGACATCGGAAATGGCTTCAGCTGATACTAAGAAATATTTAGAGTGGGGTGCTGGGCCAAGAGCTTCTCAAAATCTAATTTTGGGGGCGAAATGTAATGCTCTTATCAATGGTAAATACTCGCCAGATATTGAAGATGTGAAGGCTGTGGCAGTTTCAGTATTACGTCATCGTATCGTAAGAAATTTCAAAGCAGAAGCTGAGAATGTTTCTGTAGAAGATATTATCAAGAATATGTTGTAAAAAATTAGATATTTCAATAAAAAAAGGCTCAAAAGTGTAAACTTTGAGCCTTTTTTTATTGGATATATTACTTAACATTATTCTTCATTCATCAAAGTTTCATACACCAACATCAGAATTCCATCTTTTAATCCTAAGTCGGGTACCATAATTTCGTTGGCTCCTGCCCATTTCATTACCGAAATATAAATATCTGATGCTGGAACGATTACATCTGCACGGTCGGCATTGAGTTGAAGTCTATTTATTCGTTCTTCGAGACTAAACTTTTCAATAAAGTTTCTCATTTTCTCTAAATCTTTCAACGAAGCTTTATTATCTTTTTTCCCTTCAATCATATTAAAGAGTTTTGAGACATTCCCACCTGTTCCAACGGCAATCACTTCTTCTCCTTTAGGTATATTTTCATTGACCCAAACCTGCATTTTTTTCCAAACATCTGGTGCTTCTTTGTGCTCAAGCAATCGAACCGAACCAATTTTAAAAGATTTGGCTGTGACTTTCTTATGCCCTTTATAGATATTTAGTTCTGTACTTCCACCACCTACATCTATGTGTAGATAAGTCTTATCGTCATCTAATACCGTAACGATTACATTATTAATGAGTTCTGCTTCTTGCTCACCTTCAATGAGGTGTATTTCCATGCCCAATTCATTAAAAATTCGCTCCACAATACTTGCTCCATTTTCAGCTTCACGCATGGCACTTGTCGCACAAATCATGTAGGCATCAACTTCATGAAGTTCCATCAATAACTGATAAGCCTGTAAGAGTTTTTTGATTCGAGCTTCGCTGGCGTGAGAAATACTCCCTGTGTTGAATACATCCATACCCAAGCGGAGAGCAAAGCGAACATACTCAACTTTTTTGAAGCTAATTTTATTTTTATTAGTTAATACCGACGAAATCTGCATTCGTGCAGCATTAGAGCCTATATCAATGGCAGCGATTTTCATAACTCCCTACCCCAAAAGGGGAGTTTTTGGTTTAAAGTTTAATGATTTGCAAAAGTAATGATTTCATATTAAAATAAGGAGAGAAATAAAAAAGGTACTGTAATTTCCCACAGTACCTTTTAAGAAATCTTTTATGATAGTCTCTTACCAGAAGTATGTATAAAGGAATACAATTGTGAGTATCACAATTGTTGCCCCAATTGCAAAGCTTTTTGAGGTTTTAAACATTGCTGTATCAATTTCCAATCCTTTATTTTCACTCGGTAGAGCCAAGCCTAAGACAAACATTACTGCTACACAAATAACAAATACCCATCCCATACGGTCAAGGAAAGGAACTGTTGTCCAATCAGCACCCGGTAGCCAGTTATTGTGCATTGAAAGAGCAATCAAGAAACCACCTACAATAGCGAAAAATGCACCCGCTGAGTTGGTTTTTTTCCAGAAAAAGCCCATAATAAATGTAGCGAAAATACCCGGAGAAAGTAGTCCTGTCATTTCTTGGATAAACTGGAAACCACCTTTCTTTTCGATTCCCATGAATGGAGAGATAACAATAGCCAAAATCATCGAAATAACGATAACTATTCGACCAATGACAACCAATTTTTTCTCGCTCATATCTTTAGCAAAGTATGGGCGGAAAACATCAAGTGTGAAAATGGTAGAAATACTATTGGCTTTACCTGCCAAGGAGGCAACAACTGCTGCTGTAAGTGCTGCAAAAGAAAGCCCCTTCAAACCAACAGGCAAAAGGTTTAATAATACTGGATAAGCACGGTCTTGGTTGAATGTACCATCAGCTCCGAGCATTTCTTGTTGGAACATGCCTTTTTGGTATAAAGCATAAGCAGCAATACCCGGTAAAGTCACAATTACAGGCATCAATAATTTCAAGAACGCCGCAAACAACAAACCATTACGAGCGGTATTGAGGTCGGCACCAAGGGCACGTTGTGTAATGTATTGATTACATCCCCAATAATTAAGATTTACAATCCACATACCACCAAAAAGAACAGTTAAGCCTGGAAGCGACATATAGTTTGGATTTCCTTTTGGATAAATCATGTGGAAGTGGTCATCGTGGTTTTGAGTCATTAACTTAAAGCCAGTTGCCAAACCTTCCATGCCATATTTTTCAGAAACGAGCGTTACGGCCAAATACGTAGCTGCCAAGCCGCCAATTACCAAGAAAAATACTTGAATTACATCTGTAAAACCAATTACTTTCATACCTCCAATGGTGATAATAATGGCGAAAACGGCCAAGAATACCATACAAGTATAAAAATCTAAACCCGAAATACCCGAAACGGCTAATGCCCCTAAGTATAAAATTGAGGTTAGATTTACCATGATATAAAGCAATAACCAAAAAATTGCCATAATCAAACTCACAGTTTTGTTGTAGCGTTGGCTTAAAAACTGTGGCATGGTTGAAATATTATTTTTCAAGTAAATAGGCATGAAAAATACTGCAACAATGATGAGTGTAGCGGCAGCCATCCATTCGTAGGTTGAGATACCTAATCCCATCGAAAATCCATTGCCCGACATTCCAATCATTTGCTCGGCTGAAATATTCGAGGCAATCAAAGAGGCTCCAATTGCCCACCAAGTTAGGGAGCCCTCTGCTAAGAAAAAGTCTTTAGTAGAAGTTTGTGCTGATTTCTTTTTGTTATAAATCCAGTAGCCATAGCCCGCTACTATAATAAAATAGAAGAGAAAAACTAAGTAGTCAAGTGTTTGAAGTTTTTGCATTTTGCTCAGGGTTAATTAATAAGTGTCAAAGTAACATTTCAATCGTTGTTTGTAACAAATTACGATATAAAATTTGCTTTTTCAAAGAAAAACTAAGGTTTTTAGAAGAGAGTGGCCCTATTTTAAAAAAATACCAAATACTCATTTACAATTGATAGTTTTTTTTTGTAAGTGGGTGATATTTTTCATATTTTTACGAAAAAACCGTCCCGTTTTGAATAGGAATACAATCAGATTACTGGTTTTACTTGGTACGCTTTCGATTACGGGAATTATTGCTGTGCAGGCTTACTGGGTAAAACGTGCTTTCGACTTAAAAGAACAACAATTTCGTCAAACAGTCATGATTTCGCTGCGTAACGTGGCGAACAGAATTTCTACGCTTTACAAACTCTCAAAATTTGATAATCCAGTCTCTCAACTTTCTTCTGATTATTATGTTTGTAATCTCAGAATACCACTTGATGCGGATGTCTTGGAGCATTATTTGAAAGAAGAATTTCGGAAACAAAATCTAAATACACCTTTTGAGTACGGCATATATGACTGTGAGAGCGAGAAAATTGTTTATGGCTCTTACATTGATGCTAACTTTGAAGAAAATAAAGTTTCCTCAAAGCCATTACCTAAAACAGATAAATATCTCAATTATTTTGGTGTTCGTTTCCCATCCAAAACGAGTTATTTAGCCAGTAAACTTGATATTTGGCTTATTTCCTCTTTAATCACTCTTATCGTAACGGTTTTCTTTGGGTATTCGATGTTTGTTATTCTACAACAAAAACGCTTGAGTGAAGTCCAGCGAGATTTTGTAAATAACATGACTCATGAGTTTCAAACACCTATATCCACAATTAAAATTGCTACAGATGTTTTGAGTCAGCCTAAAATATTTGAGCAACCTGAACGTTTTAAAAAATACGTACAGATAATTAGGCAGGAAAATAGTCGATTGAAAACCCAAGTAGAATCGGTGTTGAATACTGCTCGACTAGAACGAGGAAAGTTTGAGTTAAATATACAGTTGCAAGAAATTCATGGGTTAATTTATGAAGTAACTGAAGGAACGCAAGCAGAATTGGAAGAAGGATTGAAAATGGAATTTAATGCTGTTCGCTCTAGTATTTATGCCGACCGTACGCAATTAGTGAGCTTGATAAGAAATTTACTTGAAAACGCTATAAAATATTCCTCTAAACCTCCAAATATTACGATTCGTACCGAAAATACAACGGAAGGTTTGGTCTTGTCGGTTATTGATAAAGGAATAGGTATTCCGAAGGAAAGTATTGATAAAATCTTTAAAAAATTCTACCGTGTACCTACTGGAAATTTGCACAATGTAAAAGGATTTGGCTTGGGTTTGAGCTATGTCAATGAAATTGCTAAGGCTCACAAATGGCAACTTAAAGTTGAAAGTGAAGTAGGGAAGGGAAGTATCTTTAGTGTAATTATAAAGCAAGAAAGTTAGTAAATTACTAATTGAATATAATAGATAAAACTATCTATTTCATTGACTGTGAACCCAATCTGTTGACTAAAAATGCCCAAAATTTTATACGTAGAAGATGACCCCAATTTAGGGTTTGTGACGAAAGATAATCTCGAACTCGAAGGATACGAGATTGCTCATTTTCAAGATGGAAAAGAAGCATGGAAGAGCTTTACTAAAGAAAAATACGACCTCTGTTTATTGGATGTAATGTTACCCGAATTAGATGGGTTTTCTTTAGCTGAAAAAATTCGTAAACAAAACCAGCAAGTTCCAATCATTTTTCTTACTGCCAAAGCGATGCAAGAAGACCGCATAACTGGCTTGAAGATTGGTGGTGATGACTACGTAACCAAACCCTTCAGTATAGAAGAACTGAACCTAAGAATCAAAATTTTCCTTCGTCGTAAAGAAATTTCAAAAGAATCTATTCAAGGACATTCTGCGTGGAAAATGGGTTTATATGAATTTGACTACCAACAATTAAGTTTAAAATCAAATACTAAAATAGAGCAGCTTACGCATAGAGAAGCCGAGGTATTAAAGTTTCTGTGCGAACGCCGCAATCAAGTTATTAAGCGTGAAGAAATCCTAACGGCAATTTGGGGCCGCGATGATTATTTCCTAGGGCGTAGTCTCGATGTATTTGTTACTCGTCTTCGTAAAATGCTTTCAGAAGACTCCACAATCAAAATAGAGAATATACATGGAATAGGCTTTAAGTTTACCTGTTAATCTCATCATAAAGATTTAAGGTAAGAATCCTAATCCTTCACAGCTTAAAAGCATTACTAAATTGGAATAATAGTAGTGCTTTTTACTTCCGACATGACGAAAAAACTATGTATTAGCGATACTCCCGAAATCAACGAGAGTTTCTGTTGGTGAAATTGATGATAACTTTCCATATTAGGAACGATTATTTTAAGCATATAATCGAAGCTGCCAGATACAAAATTACACTCTACAACTTCTGGTAAGTTCATAATGGCTTGGTTGAAGGCCTCAGAAGTATCGTTGGTTTGTTTGATAAGTGTTACTTGGCAATAGACGGTTAGATGTTGCCCTAATTTTCGTTTATTTAAAATAGTTACATACTTTTCAATAATTCCTTCTTGTTTCAATCGCTTTACACGGTCATGTACTGGTGTAAGCGAGAGATTTATTTGTTGCGAAATATCCTTTAATGTAAGCTGGGCATCTTCTTGTAAAAGCCTCAGAATCTTTCTGTCAGTTTCATCTAGATTCATATAAATAATTAGGTTTTATTTTCAGTTAGTTTTTAGTCAGAATTTTTTTCTCTTAGGAAATAAGAATATACACTCAATCAGAAATTATTTCTATAAAAAGAATAATTAATAATAAAATTTTCTTATTTATTCAAATATAGTAATAATATTTTCTTGATATACTAATTTTGTCTTGCAATTATACTTCATCACATATAAAACCTATCATTTTCTACTACACCAAAATGTGTAGTAGAGAAACAATTACACTTCATCTTTCAAATTAAAGTACCTATGATAATCGGAGTTCCAAAAGAAATCAAAAATAACGAAAATCGTGTAGCTCTTACACCAGCAGGTGTAGCAGAATTAAAAAAACACGGACATACAGTTTATGTACAGTCAAGTGCTGGCGAGGGAAGTGGTTTCGCAGATAATGAATATGCAGCAGCGGGTGCAACTTTATTGCCAACGATTGAAGAGGTTTATGCTATTGCCGAGATGATTATCAAGGTAAAAGAGCCAATTGAGTCTGAGTATAAACTGATTAAAAAAGACCAACTTTTGTTTACATATTTCCACTTTGCTTCATCTGAGCCACTTACACACGCTATGATTGAGCGTGGAGCAGTTTGTTTGGCTTATGAAACAGTAGAAAAGACAGACCGTAGTTTACCACTATTGGTTCCTATGTCAGAAGTGGCGGGTCGTATGGCTATTCAAGAAGGTGCTAAGTATTTAGAAAAACCATTGAAAGGTAAAGGTATATTGTTGGGTGGCGTGCCGGGTGTTCCGCCAGCAAAGGTATTGGTTTTAGGAGGTGGAATTGTGGGTACTCAAGCAGCAAAAATGGCAGCTGGTTTAGGAGCGAGAGTGGTGATTATGGATGTAAGCTTACCACGTTTACGCTACTTGTCTGATATTATGCCACAAAACGTAACAACCATCATGTCGAATCACTATAATATCCGCGAAGCAATTGCTGAAGCAGATTTAGTAGTAGGTGCGGTATTGATTCCAGGTGCAAAGGCTCCACATTTAATCACACGTGACATGTTGAAGCTAATGAAACCTGGTACTGTAGTGGTTGATGTGGCTGTTGACCAAGGAGGTTGTATTGAAACTTGTACGCCTACAACGCACGAGAATCCAACATTTATTATTGATGATATTGTGCATTATTGCGTAGCTAATATGCCGGGTGCAGTACCATATACATCTACATTAGCTCTTACAAATGCTACATTGCCGTATGCGGTTCAGTTGGCAAATAAGGGATGGAAAAAAGCCTGCAACGAAAACGAAGAGTTGAAGAAGGGATTGAATGTTGTAAATGGCAAGGTAGTTTATAAAGGTGTTGCTGATGCTTGGAATTTAGAATTAAGCAAAATCGAAGACGTGTTATAATCTTTTCAACCCTTACCCACTATAGAGTAAATAAATTATAGCCTTTTCTCTCTCGTAGAGAAAAGGCTTTTTTATGAAATAGAAATTTTACTATACGAAAATGCCTCCGAAACCCACAAAAATCTGCAATTTTGCAAAATGGCAAAGAAACAAAAATTTTATACCGTCTGGGAAGGAAGGAATAAGGGCGTTTTTGACTCTTGGGATGAATGCAAGAAACAAGTAGAGGGCGTACAAGGAGCAAAGTACAAGGCCTTTGATTCGAAGACTGAAGCCGTTAAAGCTTTAGAAGAGAATTATTGGAAACACGTACAAAAGGCTGAGCAAAAACAAACAAAGATTCCTAAATCAGCATTTCCGCCACCAATGCTTGAGTCTATTGTGGTAGATGCAGCTTGGAATTCGGTTAAAAAAGATATGGAATACCAAGGTTTTTATTTAAGAACGAAAGAACGAATATTTCATAAGGGGCCATTTCCGCAAGCTACAAATAATATTGGAGAGTTTTTGGCAATCGTACATGCCTTGGCGTTTCTGAAAAAGCAAAACTCTAACCTGCCTATTTATTCAGATTCTCGAACAGCTATTAGTTGGGTGAAAAATAAAAAAGCCAATACCAAACTCGATGAAGCTACCGGAAACCCAGAGATTTTTGATTTGCTTGAAAGGGCTGAAAAATGGTTGAAAGATAATACTTACCCAAATAAAGTTTTAAAATGGGAAACTGACTATTGGGGCGAAAATCCAGCCGATTTTGGAAGGAAGTGAGAGGTTTGAATGATCAAATGTCAAATCACTCATGATTTATATCTTCTTTCTAATATTTTAATAAAAAGATGCCTAAAAATTCATTTACATTTAAGCAATTTACTGTTTATCAAGACCAATGTGGCATGAAAGTGTGCACAGACGCTTGTATTTTTGGAGCTTCGATTGATACTAAAAATGCTCAAAGGATATTAGATATAGGTACAGGAACTGGACTATTATCGCTGATGTTGGCACAACGTACAGATGCAAAAATAGATGCTGTAGAGATAGATGAAAGTGCTTACCAGCAGGCGATTAGCAACGTTGAGAAAAGTAATTTCAGTCAAAAAATTTCTGTTTTTCATCAAAAAATTCAAGATTTTGAGTCATCTTTTCGCTATGATTTAATCATTTCTAATCCGCCATTTTATCAAAAATCATTAAAGTCAGCCGATGCCCAAACGAATAAAGCATTACATGCCGTTGAACTGAGTTTAGAAGAGTTGGTGGACGTTGTAATTCGCTTACTCAACCCAAATGGTCAATTTATTGTCTTATTACCACCTTTTGAGATTGAAAAATTGATTCAATTTGCACAAAAAAAAGGATTATATTTGTCAAAAAAAATCATGATTCGGCATAATGCTTCGAAGCCAGTTTTCAGAGTGATTGCTACGTTTTCTAATACTCAGATACAAGATATAGAAGAATCGACGTTAGTAATTCACGAAGAAGATATGAAGAATTATTCCGCCGAATTTAGAGAACTTTTAAAAGATTATTATTTAATATTCTAAAAACCATTCCCTAAACCTTTCTCGCAGGAAAGACTTTCAAATTTCTCTAAAACAAATGAGGAATGAAAAAGGGTAATTATTTCGAATGAACCAACCACTGCAAATATCAATTGTTATTCCTCTTTTCAACGAAGCAGAATCTTTACCCGAACTCCATGATTGGATTGTTCGTGTGATGACCACCCATCAGTTTTCTTACGAAATTTTGTTTGTAGATGATGGTAGTACAGATGAATCTTGGAGTGTTATTAGGCATCTTTCGGCCAATAATAAGGCAGTAAGAGGATTTAAGTTTACAAGAAACTACGGTAAAACTGCGGCATTGCAAACAGCCTTTATCAATACAAAAGGCGAGGTAGTAATAACTATGGATGCTGATTTGCAGGATAGTCCAGATGAAATACCCGAACTTTATCGAATGATTAAAGAAGAAGGGTATGATTTGGTTTCGGGTTGGAAAAAGAAGCGTTATGACCCAATTACCAAAACTTTACCAACTAAGTTATTCAATGGCGTTTCTCGTTGGGTTTCTGGGGTTCATCTACATGATTTTAATTGTGGTTTGAAAGCCTATAAATCGAGGGTGGTAAAGAGTATCACAATTTATGGTGAAATGCACCGAAATATACCGATTATTGCCAAATGGAATGGTTTCAAGAAAATCGGGGAGAAAGTTGTGCAGCATCAAGCTCGCAAATACGGTACTACAAAATTTGGTCTCGAACGTTTTATTTTTGGCTTTCTTGACTTGCTCACCGTAGCATTTGTGAATAAGTTTGGTCGCCGTCCAATGCATTTTTTTGGAACTATGGGGGTTTTATCTTTTTTAATAGGTAGCCTAATGGCCATGTATTTAATTTTCGAAAAGCTTTATAATATTAACCAAGGCCTTCGTTATAGAAATGTGACCGATAATCCACTTTTCTTCTTTGCATTGTTGGCAATAGTTATTGGCTCTCAACTTTTTTTAGCAGGTTTTATTGGGGAGCTTTTCGTCAAACAAAATTTTAAAAAAGATGAATACTTAATTGAAGAAAAAGTAGGAGTCACTGAAGAATAACACAAACTTTTCATACAATACCAACAAACACTAACCCAACAAAAATGAAGTTTCCTTTTTTTGAACTGGCAGCTGGAAAATATCGAAATATAATCAGTAATATTTGGAAATTTACTGGTTTTTCAATGATTGTTTTTATAATCTACCTGATTGCCGTTAACTTTAATTTATTTTGGTTATTTGGTAAAATGCCAAGTTTAGAAGATATTGATAATCCGAAGAGCGATGTTGCTTCCGAAATAATTTCTTCTGATGGAAAGGTTCTAGGTAAATTTTTCTACGAAAATCGTAGTCCGATTGAATTTAATGAACTTTCACCAAATATTGTTAACGCATTGGTTGCTACTGAAGATGTGCGTTTTACCGTGCACTCGGGTATTGATGCTCGTAGTACCTTACGTGTAGTAACTGGTATTTTTACTGGTCAACGCAAGGGCGGTGGAAGTACGTTATCTCAGCAATTAGCTAAAAACCTTTTTAGACTTCGAGAAGATGATTTTTATAAAGGTCCGCTCTATGGTGTTCCTGGAATTAGACAGTTGCTAATCAAAACTAAAGAGTGGATTACTGCCATTAAATTGGAGCGTAGATATACGAAGCAGGAGATTATGGAGAAATATCTCAATACGGTCGAGTTTAGTAGTGGAGCATATGGAATAAAATCAGCAGCGAAAACCTATTTCAAGAAAGAACCAAGTGAGCTTAGTTTAGAGGAAGCAGCAGTTTTGGTAGGAATGTGTCAGAATCCTTCAAGATTTAATCCTAAGTTTCACCCTGTCGCTTCAAAAGAGCGTAGAAATATTGTGTTTGACCAAATGGTAAAATACAATAAAATATCGCTTGAACAGGCTGAGAGTTTAAAAGATAAAACGATTGTCTTGAATTATTCGCCAGAAAGCCATAATTCGGGGCCAGCTCCATATTTCCGTCAGTTTTTAAAGGATTGGCTAAAAGCCGAAATAGTAAAAGAAGGCTATGAAGCGGATGATATTTATACAAAAGGGTTCAAGATTTACACAACCATTGATTCGCACATGCAAGCTTATGCCGAAGAAGCTTTGCGTGAAAACATGAAAGACCAACAGAAGAAGTTTTATGCTCACTGGAAAGGAAAGGGAAATCCTTGGGTCTTAGAATCTAAAACAAGAGAAGGAAGGTATGAAGAAATACCAAATTATATTGAAAATATTGCTAAAACCTCTCCACGTTTTCGTGAGCTAAAAGTAGAATACGATGGCGATTTGGATAAGGTTTGGCGTGATATGAATAAGAAAACAAAAATGAGGGTGTTTACATGGGCAGGTGAGCGTGATACACTGCTTTCTCCTATGGATTCTATTCGCCACTATAAATTTTTCTTGCATTCAAGCTTCTTAGCCATGGACCCTCGTAATGGGCAGATTAAGGCTTGGGTAGGCGGTATCAATTACAAACATTTTAAATACGACCACGTTTATCAAGGTAAACGTCAGCCGGGTTCAACTTTCAAGCCATTCGTTTACTGTACGGCCATTGATAATGGTTTTTCTACTTGTGAGCATGTAACAGATCAACCGATTACAATTCAGGTTCCGGGGGGGAGTTGGACTCCTAAAAACTCCGATGGAAAATATTCATATCGCTCTATGACTCTCCGTCAGGCTTTGGGACAATCTATCAATACTGTGAGTGCTTATTTGATTAATCAGTTTAAAGCAGAAAACGTAATTAAATATGCTCATAAGCTAGGCATTAAAAGTGATTTACCTGAGGTACCTGCCATCTGTTTGGGTATTGGAGATGTATCTTTATATGAATTAATGGCTGGTTATTGTGTTTTTGCGAATCAAGGAAAATATACTGAGCCACTTTTTGTAACTAAAATTACGGATAAAAATGGCGAAGTAATAAAAGAGTATTACTCTGATAGTAAGGAAGTTATCAGCCAAGAAACCGCCTATAAAATGATTCACCTGATGCGTGGTGCTACGCAGCCAGGTGGTACCGCAGCAGGGTTAGGACGTTATGGCGTATTAGATGGCAATGAGGTGGCCGCTAAAACAGGAACAACCTCAAACTTCTCGGATGGCTGGTTTATGGGTATTACACCAACACTTGTTGCAGGTGGCTGGACGGGTGGCGACGACCCAACTATTCACTTCCGTGATATAAATCTTGGGCAAGGAGCGAGGCTCTCTATGCCAACTTGGGGGGCGTTTTTCCAACGTGTATATGCTGATAAAACTCTTGAATATAAGAAAGGTTCGTTTTTGAAGCCCTCAACTGTTTCAATATCTGGCGATTGTGTATTTACTGCTGGAGAAGGTGCCTATATTGATTCAACTCAAAAATATACACCTCCAACGGCAAAACCTGCCGATGATGAGTTGTTATGATAAAAAATAGACCCTCATATCTCTTAGTTGTACTGGTTTTTGCTCAATTTGCAGGTACTACGCTTTGGCTTTCGGGGAATGCAGTTTCTACACAACTTGAAGCTGAGTTAGGTTTAAAACTTGGTGGCTGGTTGACATCTGCTGTACAAATGGGTTTTATTTTGGGTACTTTGCTCAATGCTATCTTTGCTGTACCCGAACGGGTACTTAGCTCGAGACTCTTTGTCTATTCGGCTCTTTTAGGAGCATTGGCCAATATTAGTATAACAATTTTACCATTTAATACACCAGTAGTACTAATCAGTCGATTGCTTACGGGTATGTTTTTGGCAGGCATTTATCCGATAGGAATGAAAATAGCGGCCGATTGGTATGGCAAGGATTTGAGCCGTGCCATGGGGTATTTGGTAGGGGCACTGGTCTTAGGTAAGGCATTTCCGTATTTATTGAAAGGTCTTAGCTTTGAATGGCCTTGGCGAGCGTTTTTATATTACATAAGTTTAATTGCACTTTTTGGTGGATTATTACTGTGGGTTCTTCTGCCTGATAAACCATTGCCCTCGAAACATAATCAGTTTTCAATTAAGGCTTTAGGAGCGATATTTAAGTTACCTGAACTTCGAGCGGCTGCTTTTGGTTATTTCGGACACATGTGGGAGCTGTATGCTTTTTGGGCGTTTGTACCTGCTATCTGGAAAACCTACCTGCATTATCATCCAGAAATTTCGTTTAATGTATATATCGCTACATTTGGGGTTATTGTAGTTGGTTTTTTCGGGTGTTGGCTTGGAGGGTTAGTTGCTTTGAGGATTGGAAGTGGAAAAGTAGCTTTGGTGCAATTATTAATGTCAGGTATTTGTTGTCTACTATTGCCCATTTTCGGGGGGGCTTCTATGGCTATCTTTGCTTTACTAATGTTTGTTTGGGGAGTTTCGGTAGTGGGTGATTCGCCGCAATTTTCTACCTTAGTTTCTCGTTTTGCTTTACCCGAACGCCGAGGAAGTATCATTACTCTCGTAACAAGTATAGGCTTTGCTATAACGATATTCTCTATTCAATTGATTGATTTTCTCCTTGAATTATACCCATACGATTTTCGAATATTTTGGGTGCTATGTTTAGGTCCTATCTTTGGAATATGGTCGAGCTATCGGAAATTTGCGAGTAATAGAAGCAATTTATGAGTTTTTGTGAGTAAAATTCTGCATATTTGCGTAAAAAACACTACTTTTCTTGAAAAGAGCAATTAAATTCTTACAAAATATTTATTTATGGGATACAACAGTTTCGCTGTATCATGTATTGAAAATCTTATGGAAAAAAATCGTAACTTTCGATATTGACCAGCGTGCTGCTTCCGTATCTTATAGTTTTTTATTAGCGGTTTTCCCTGGTGTAATCTTCTTATTTACGCTTATTCCATTTGTACCGATTGAGAATCTTGATGGTCTTATCATGAATTTTCTCCGTGATGCCATGCCACGGGGTATCTACGAAAATACCTCCAATACAATTCAAGACATTGTTAGTCGCCGACGCAGTGATGTACTATCATTTGGTTTTTTCTTTACTGTTTTTGCAGCAACTAATGGGATGATGGCTCTTATGCGAGCGTTTAATATGGCATTACAAGTTCGGGAAAAGCGTAGTTATTTGAAAGCTAGATTGATTGCTTTGTTCCTAACGGTACTTTTGATAGTAGTCTTAATTTCGGCTATCGTAGTATTGATTGTCGGTACAATTGTACTAGATTTTCTCTTCGATAAAGGTATTCTTAATGAAGATTTCAACTTTTACTTGCTTCAAATTATTCGATATGGAGGTATTTTTTTGATTTTCTTTTTGGGGATTTGTGTGATATACTATTTTGCACCTGCGGTTCATAAACGCTTAAGGTTTTTCAATTTTGGTGCATTTATAGCTTCAATTTTGGGTATTTTAGTTACTAATTTATTCTCTTTTTATTTAGCTAATTTCAACTCTTACAATAAGCTTTATGGTTCAATAGGAACACTTATCGCTCTTATGGTTTGGATTTATTTGGTTGCCTTAATCTTAATTTTAGGTTTCGAAATCAATATTTCAGTAAGAGATGCACTATTATTTCATGGCTCAAAAAAAGAAAAAAATACACCAGAAAATTCTTAGTTCTGCTTAATATTTCTATTAACTCATTATAAGGATTTTAGATTGAAAGCAAAAAAGAACAGGTGTCTGAGCGAAGCCGAAGACACCTGTTCTTTTTTATTCTAAATAGAAATCAATCACTGCCAAAAACCTTCGGCAATCATCGCTTTAGTAAGTTTTACTCCGAGTTCTGAAGAGGCTTTTACTAATGGTAAGCGTACTTCAGAGCTACAAATTCCTTTAATCTCGCAACATTTCTTAATACCCACAGGATTTGACTCAACGTATAAAAGAGTATCAAAATCAACAAATCTTTGCTGAATAGCTGCTGCTTTCTTGAAATCACCATTGAGGGCTGCCCAAGTCATTTCTCCAAATTCTTTTGGAAAAGCATTGGCAATTACTGAAATCACACCGCTGAAGCCCATGCTCACAGAGGTTGTCACTAGGTTATCATCACCAGAAAGCAATAAGAAATCCTTCGGACAACGCTTACTTAATTCAATGGCATTTTCAATGCTACTTGCATCTTTTATACCAATAATATTAGGGTGCTTCGCCAATTCTAGTACAGTAGGGATTTGTATGTGCGTAACTGTGCGTCCGGGTACATTATACAATAATACGGGCACTGGTGAGGCATCGGCGATAGCCGTAAAGTGAGCAATAAGACCCGCCTGAGAAGGTTTATTGTAATATGGGCAAACTGAAAGAATAGCTGTTACGCCGCTCAAATCAGTATTTTTTATAGTCTCAAGTACAACTTTAGTGTTGTTTCCTCCTAGACCATATACAATTGGTAAATTCTTTTTATTATGTTCTTTTGCAAATTTCAGTAAATCTGCTTTTTCTTGTGCAGTGGTAGTTGAGGTTTCGCCAGTTGTACCTTGTACAACAAGATAATCTACACCTCCATCAGAAGTAAAATCAATTAATCGACGGAAGCCGTCATAGTCAATTTCGTGGTTTTGGTCAAAGGGTGTAATCAATGCTACACCTACTCCTTTCAATGGATGTTCCATTATTTTAATTTTAAATTTTCGAGCTGTAAAATTCGGTAGAAAATTGTATTTAAGAAAGATTATTGCTCGAAAAGTTTGTGTTAAATATTAATTTATTTGTTTTCGTCATTGAATCTTGCTTAACTAATAAAGCCTTCAATGATGATGTTTTTATTAGATTATAACATTGATTGATATACTAATATTCTAAACTTACGCACTATTTCAGAATAGTGAGCATAAGGATGAACATTGGTATAAACTAGCATAATTGTTTCTTCTTTAGGGTCAATTGTATATTCTGAGCAGTACATGCCACCCCAAGTTAATGAGCCTGGGGTCGCATTATCGCCATAATGTGATTCTGGCGAAATAATTTGCAAACCTAAACCAAATTTATCTTGACGGTCCCACACAAAACTTTCTCCTATTTGATTGCGTCCCATGATTTCTACGGTTGAACGAGCTAATAAACGTTTGCCATTAAACTCGCCCTTATTCATTATAAATTGACAAATTTTGGCATAATCTTCAATGGTACTTAATAGACCTGCTCCACCAGAAAAATAGGTTTTCGCTCCAGAAATAGCGTATTTTCTGTAAGTTTCGTTTGTGTGAAGTGTAAGTTTATCTTCTGTACTTCCTTTAGAATAAAGTTCAACTAAGCGAGACGCTTTCGCATCAGGCACATAGAAATAGGTATCGTTCATGCCTAAAGGCTCAAGAACTTTTTTACGCAAATACTCATCAAACGACATCCCAGAAAGTACTTCAATTAGGCGGCCAATAATATCAGTGTTTAAGCCGTAAACGAATTGCGTGCCTGGGTCGGCTACGAGTGGTCGTGCAGCAATTTTATCAACAACGTCTTTTAAAATATCTTTTTCGGTTGAACAAAAGAAAGGCACTTTGAATTCGGGCAAGTCTTGAAGGGCATGTTCGTATGGAATGCCAGCGGAATGGCTGAGGAGTTGACGAATAGTTATTTCAGATTTTGCTGGACGAGTAATATACTTGCTTCTATCTTTTTCGTCATAGCTTACTAATACTCGTGGATTTTTGAATGCTGGAATATATTTAGAAATAGGTTCGTCTAAAAAGAATTTTCCTTCCTCAAAAAGCATTAAGAGCCCAATCGTTGTGATGAGTTTTGATTGTGAAGCGATTCTGAAAATATCATCTTTTTTTACCGGAATTTTGTTTTCTAAATTGCTGTATCCGAAGGCTTTATAATGTACAATCTTTCCTTTTTTTGCAATAAAAGTAACAATATTTGGAGCAATACCTTTATCTACCACACTCTGAAAGTGAGCATCTAAATGCTTTAATCGTTCACTCGAAAAGCCTACTTCTTCAGGCGTTTTAGAGAATGTAAACGATTGTGGTACTTGGGCTTTTATACCTGTAATTAGGAATAAAAATATAAATGAAAGGAGAATAGATAGGTTTTTCATAGGGGAATTCTGTTCGGGGTGCTGTTTTTACAAATATAATAAAAAAGTTGCCTGTGGTTTTACAGGCAACTTCATTTTATGGACAAGTCTGGAGACTTGTGCTACATTTAATTAGCGAGTTTCAATGATTGCCAAGTATTTAATTGCCAACCTTTTTTGCCATTTTTTGTATATACAACAGTGTATCTTAGTGGTAAAATGCTTGGTTTACCACTGGCAGTTCCTTGAGTGATAGTAACCCTTCCGTTAACTACGGCCGTTTTGCCATAATCACGAACCATAATTTCTTCTACATCAATTTTATCATAAACGCTTTTCCCATCTTTGATAGATTGAATGTATGATTGTTTGCTATCTTGTTTACCGCTTGAATGTGTGTAAACCAAGTCATCGGCAAAGACTTTTTCAAGAAAATCAAAATCTTTCGATACTTGTGCTGCAAAACGCTTGCGTTCGAGAGCTTCCACATCAGCTTTGGTATTTTGAGCCAAAGCAGCTTGTCCGAAAATGAGCGAAAAAGCTATAATTAATATTTTTTTCATTCGATTATGAATAGTTTGATAGAATACAATACATATCAAAGATTTACTTTACTCATTTTTGGCACTAATAAGTGCATAATAAGCCAAGCCAAAAGGTAAGCTCCTGCACAAATCGCAAACATGATGTAATAGGCTGTTTCGATTTGGTTGATGCTTCTGTAATACACAAACATATTTTTCTGAACAGCCCAACTTAGTAAAATTCCACCTAAACCCCCAGCCATGCCACCAATACCAACTACCGAAGCTGTAGCTTTTTTCGGGAACATATCAGATACTGTGGTAAAGATGTTTGCACTCCATGCTTGGTGAGCAGAGGCCGCGATTCCGATTACGAGGACAGCCAACCACATATTAACTTGCCCTGCCATTTGTGAAAAAATTACTGGAATTACAAATAAAGCAAAAATAAACATCGACGTTTTACGAGCTTTAAAAACAGGCATACCACGGTTGATAAGTGCCATTGGTAAATATCCACCACCGATACTGCCAACTGTAGAGATTATATAAACTACCGCAACAGGAATAGAAATTTCGATGAGCGAAAGTTTGTATTGACTTTGAAGAAAATCTGGTAACCAGAATAGATAAAACCACCAAATTGGGTCACTAAGGAATTTACCTAATGCAAAAGCCCATGTTTGGCGGAAACCCAAAAGTTTTATCCAAGGCACTTTCTCTTCATTTGGTGCTGGTTGTTCGTCATCTTTGTCAGAGTGAATATAATCGTATTCGGTTTTGCTTAATTTCTTTGAATCTTGAGGTGTAGTATAATATAATTGCCATAAAACTAACCAAATAAAGCCGATAAGACCAGTTAGAATAAATGCCCACTGCCAACCCCAAACCACGGCAATAACTGGAACGGATAGAGGAGCAATAATAGCACCGATATTTGTACCAGAGTTGAAGATACCCGTTGCCAAAGCTCTTTCTTTTCTTGGAAACCACTCAGCAGTTGTTTTAATAGCCGCAGGGAAGTTTCCAGCTTCAGTAACTCCTAAAAATGCACGAGCAATCATAAATCCGAAAGCAGAATTAGCAAATGCATGACCAATAGCCGCCAAACTCCACAAACCAGTAGCCCAAGCATAACCTTTTTTGGTGCCGAGTTTATCAACTACACCACCTGCTATGAGCATCCCGAATGAATAAAATAATTTGAAAGCAATTTCGATGTTAGCGTAATCACCGTCGTCCCATTTAAGTTCTGTTGTAAGAACTGACTTTAATAAGCTAATCACCTGTCTATCAAGGTAATTGACTGTTGTTGCAAAAAACACCAGAGCACAGATGGTCCAGCGATACTTACCGATTTTTTCCATGATTTGTTTTAGGGTTGAATATTTTAGCTGTTAGCCATTGGAAATAGCTTTTAGCTTGATATTTAATGAACTCATTCCAACAGCTAATTTTTAGAATCCAAAATAATCTTTTGCGTTGTTATAGCAAATATTCTGAACTATTTGGCCTGTCCATTTAATATCGTTTGGAATTTCGCCGTTTTCGATGTCATTTCCAAGAATATTGCATAAAATTCTACGGAAATACTCATGCCGAGGGAATGATAAGAAACTTCTTGAGTCGGTTAACATACCAATAAATCGACTCAAAAGACCCATATTCGAAAGAGCATTGATTTGTTTTTCCATGCCATCTTTTTGGTCAAGGAACCACCAACCCGAGCCAAATTGAACTTTTCCTGCAATAGAACCATCATTAAAGTTACCAATCATAGTGGCAATTACTTCATTATCGGCAGGATTTAAGTTATAAATGATTGTTTTGGCTAGTTGATTATATTCATCTAAGCGACCTAAGAACTTCGAAAGCGAAACGGCTTGAGAATAATCTCCGATTGAGTCCCAACCAGTATCTGGACCTAAAATTCTCAATGCACGTGTATTATTGTTGCGTAATGCTCCCAAGTGAAATTGTTGTGTCCAACCCAATTCGTGGTACATTACACCCAAAGCATGCAAGATGGCCGATTTGAATATGATGGTTTCTTCTGCACTTACGCCTTTGCCTGAAATTGCTTTTTTGAAAGCTGAATCAGCTTGTTCGGGTGTAAAGTCTGCTGCGTAAATTTGCTCTAAACCGTGGTCACAGAGTTGACAACCGTTGCTCGCAAAGAAATCAGCACGTGTACGAAGGGCTTTCAATAAAGCTTCGTAAGAGTTGATTTCCATATTCACGATAGTACCTAATTTTTGTACGAAAGTTGAGAAATTAGGGTTTTCTATTAATATAAACTTATCTGGACGAAACGCTGGCAACATTTTGATTTTTGCTGAAGTATCTTTATGATAAGCTTGATGGAATTCGAGTGTATCGAGTGGGTCATCTGTGGTACAAACCACTTCCACATTCATTTTACCTAAAAGGTTTCTTACCGAATATTCAGGCGATTGAATTTTAGCCGTACAGTCATCATAAATTTGTTTGGCTGTAGCAGGACTTAATACATCCTGAATACCGAAATATCGTTGAAGCTCTAAGTGTGTCCAATGGTATAATGGATTTCGGAGTGTATAAGGTACAGTTTCTGCCCATTTTTCGAATTTTTCGTAGTCAGTCGCGTCTCCAGTGCAGAATCTTTCGTTGATTCCATTGGTACGCATCGCTCTCCATTTGTAATGGTCGCCGTAGAGCCAAACCTGAGTAATATTACCAAAAACTTTATCACCCAAAATTTGGTCAGGTGGTAAGTGATTATGGTAATCAATGATAGGCATATCTTTAGCATACTCGTGGTAGAGTGTGCGTGCTGTCTTTGTTTGTAGTAGAAAATCCTCGTCTAAAAACTTCTTCATTCTTTTTTTTGACTATACGTTGTTTGATTTAGCAAAACTATTGAGTTTATTTTATTTATTCTGCCATAATATTTCTTTTTTTAATACTATTTTGATAAAGGTATTTAGTAAATGTGATTTTATCATCATTTGATACTTTTCATACCCATTTGCAGAAACAAAAATTTGACAACTCTATCAACCGTTCACGGATAAAAGTTGTCAAATCTGAGTGAATTGTTCAATCTTTTAGAATAACTATTTTACTCCCAAAGCCCATTTGGCTAAATCTTTGGCGGCACTAAAGTTTTCGTAAATGATTGGAATTCGACGTCCGTCAGTATATTCATTGTATAACCAAGGGTCTCCAACGATAAATACACTGCCTTTACCAACTTTGGCCGTTGCAATGATATTATCGCCACCTTCGCTTACAATTGTTTTGGCAGGAGCGTGTACATTGAGTGTTACTAATTCTTTGATATAAACTAATTTAGTATTTTTGAAAACAGGATTTCCCGCAGGAATATCTACACGGCCTTGTTCCCATTTGGTGCCTTGCACCATGTTTCTGCTTTTGTTCGTAAACTCAACGCCAAAGGCTTTTGCAAGTTCATTAAAGTGAGGTATTTCACAGTTAGCTGTATCATTGGCCATCATTATTAGCGTTCCGCCTGCTTTCACCCAGTCAGAAATAACTTTAATATCTGATTTTTGAACAAAATTCGGTTTTGCTGTCTCTTTTTTAGTGTCGGGGTCAACGATGATGTAAACATTTACATCTTTCAAATTCGCCGCCGTCGGTGCGGCCGAAATCGTTTTAAGTTTTGCTCCTAACTCTTGGAAGATTTGTCCCCAAACCCAAAAACCTGAGTGCATACGGTCATCCCAAGTATAGTGGAAAGATTCTTGATTCCCATTCAAATCTTTTCTGAACTCATTATTGAAGTAATTATCAACTGCTACGGTCTTGCCTTTACCGAGTGAATTTTCTGCCGCAATTTCCATTTCTACACTTGCAAAAATAAATGGCCCAAGACCCTTTAAGTCATTCTTGCGGATAGGCTCACTTAGATAATATTCGTAGCTACCATCACGGTAAGGAGTGCCGCCTAAGCCGCCAACACTTACGGTTTTGTTTAAACTAATAGTGCCATCAGCTTCTTTTTCTACAAACTCTTTCAACATTCCTGCGTAGCCTTTTTTAGCTGCGGCTAAATAGGTAGCTGGCAAATATCCTTTACGCACACCTTTGGCGAGGGTATAAACAAACATGGCTGAGCCTGATGCTTCTAAATAATTGCCTTTGCGAGTGCCAAGAGCTATCATCTGATACCAAACACCCGACTTAGGGTCTTGATATTTAACCAAAGCAGGAGCAAGCCGTTGTAGATATTTAATCAAATTTGCTCTTTCAGGGTGATTTTCAGGGAAATAATCAAGCACATCAACTAAAGCCATGGCGTACCAACCAATGGCTCTGCTCCAGAAGTGTGGAGATAAACCCGTTTTTTTATCAGCCCATTTCTGTTCTTTACTTTCGTCGTATCCATGATACACCAAGCCAGTTTTGGCATCAACGGCGTATTTTTCAATCAAGGCAAATTGCTTAGCAATATCATTGAAATGCTCAGGTTTATTAAAAATCTTGCTGTATTCAGCGGCGAACGGTTCGCACATAAAAAGGCCATCGAGCCACATTTGGAATGGGTAACGCTTTTTGTGCCAATATCCACCATCATAGGTTTTGGGTTGATTTTCAATTTGTTTCCAAAGTAAATCAGCTGCTTTCTGATACTTTTCTTTATCGGGTTGTGATTGTTGGGCAAGCATTAATAACGCACGTCCAGTTGGAATGTTATCAAGATTGAATTCATCGTATTTGTAGGTGCGAATACTTCCATCTTTTTGTATGTAACGGTCTAAATCATGGCGGATATACTCAAAGTATTTGCCATCTCCCGTGCGATACCACACTTTTTCGAGAGCTTTTAGCATTAAACCTTGCTCATAGTCCCAACCTGCGGGTTTCCCTTCTTTTACCGCAATCGAATCTTTATGGCGACTCATAAACGATTCTGCCATCCAGACGGAGTATGTTTGCCCCCAAACTCCCAAAGGCAAGTTAAGAGCAAGTAATAAATAGAAAAATAGCTTTTTAGTGTTCATATTTGATTGAAATTTTGAATTCTTTGTTGAATAGAGATATAACTTACACAAAATCTTAAAAATTGGTGGCTGAGCGTTGTCGGAACCTCAATTTTGGGCGTTTCGGCTATGCTCAACGACCTCAAATGACAGTTTTAGCCATTTTATATAAGTCGCAAGAAAAATTATTTGGTCAACATTATCGCACTATCATTCAATGCAAACTTGTATTTTTTTATAAGATTAATGATTTCTGCACCCGCAAAAATTGCTGGGCCATAGCCATGTGCTGCATACACGTTGACAGGGCGATAGTAATAAAATGCTGGTTCGAAGCTCATACCTGTACCTACACATACACCTTCTACTTGTCCTTTTTCGGTAACTTTGGTTGCTACCGCATTCCAGCCCAATAGTGCCATTGGGCCATAAGTTGCAGCATCGAGCCAACCTTCGTTAATTCCTTTCGCAATACAATAGGTATAGATGGCAGTTGCTGAGGTTTCTAAATAGGAGTCATTTTTATCTAATAATTGATGCCAAAAACCTGTACCTGTTTGGTAAGATGCCAAGCCCTTTGCATGAGCTTTGTATAAAGCTAAAATTTCGGCACGACCTTTATAATCTTTCGGGAGAATATCTAATACTTCAACCATTGTCAAGATTGCCCAACCATTAGCTCTTCCCCAGTGAAATTCGGGATGAGTTTCCATGCTTTCTACCCAACCGTGCATAAAGATGCCTAAATCTTTATTGAACATTCGCTTAGAAAAAAGTTGAATTTGTTTTACGGCATCATCATAATATTTGGTATTACCCGTAAGTTTTCCCATTTGTGCTAAGGCTGGTACGCCCATAAACATATCATCTAGCCAAAGCGTATTTTTTAGAGGACGATTGCGTGCCAATGTTCCATCAGCCAAACGATATTCCTTTGTGAAAATATAGTTGAGATAATTATCAATCAATGGACGAACATTCTCTTTCACCAAACCATCACGCATGGCTTTTATCATTGAAACCGACATAGCTCCGCAATCATCTAAGGCATGAGGGGCAATGATTTGGCGAAGTGGCATACCTGAACTAACAGGAAATTTAGCTTTGATAATTGGTGTAAGTTCAGCCAAGAAATTGAGGCGTTGCGTTGTATATTGTGCAAAACGAGGGTCGCCAGTGGCCTTACTTGCTGCTAACATCGCCGCATAAGTTACACCCCATTCGTAGCTTGTCAGACTAAAATCTCCACGATAAACGGTTGCGTTTGTGTCAATCTTAGTATAATCCTTGATTTCTTCCTTGGTTACTTTATTAATTACCTTCGTTGGTGTAGCCGCCTCTAAATACGTGTGAATACGATTTAATACTTGGGTAACATCTTCTACTTTTGGACTTCCATAAGGGGTTGGATAATCAGGTTTGGCTGTATGCAGAGCCTCTGAATGTAAGGTAGAAGCAGGTGCTTGAACTTGTGCAAAAACCAAATTCGATAAAAAATATGCCGCTATAATGAGCGATTTTTGAAGTAATTTAAACATTAGGGTATTAATTAAGCTAAATAAAAAACATCTTTTAGATCAATACTGATAGGGGAATTGTCGGGGTTAGTATTCATAATGTCGGCCATGTATGCCCACCAACGCTTCGTGACGGGGTTATGAGGAATTTGATTGAATTTTTCTAAATCTTCAACCTTTAGTGTGCCGAACAAAATATGAGTTTCTTCATCTAAAAAAATCGAATAGTCGCTTACGGTGGCATCTTTCAAGACCTGACTGAGTTCTGGCCATAATTCATCATGGCGTCGTTTGTATTCTTCTGCTTGTCCAGCATGAAGTTTCATTTTAAATCCTAAGCGGTGCATATTTTTAATGAATGAATTTGAAATTTATTTTTATTTAATTGCCGTCTGCTTAAGTTGGCGGTTAGTATTGAAATGAAACAGACTTACTTTTTAGCTATATCGGAACGCCTAAGCGACCCATTTGTTTCTATTTATTATCCGTCTGCTTTAGCTGACGGTAATGAAATTATCACATCAGATCATTTTTTACCTTAAAAAAACTTCTGCATACCTTCCCATTTGACTTTCCAAGTACCATCTTTCGGGAAACCTGGGGTTTGCGTTTGGCAGCCATCATAGCCAGCACACATCAACGCAACAGCAGTAAGTAAACCTCCATTCCCTGGTAAATAAAGTCTCAAACGGCCATCTTGAAAATTATGACCATTGGCTAAGTAAGTATTTGTTCTAATTGGCATCATTAAGCCATCAATCGCCTTTTGGGGCATATCTAAGCGAGTGGCTGTCATTGAAACCATTGGAAAATCCCAGCCCCATGTGTCTTGCCAGTCCCAAAGCTCCCAAACTTTCTCGAAAGTTCGTTTCATGGTAGCTTTGTCAAGCATAGGTGTTTCGGGCAACATTCCGAGTGTACAAAGCACCGCTGGGTGGTCGGTCAAATACTTCGGATTGGTATATGAATCTTGGGCATTTTCGGTGGCTAGATAAACACCATTTTTTTGTGGCAATGGCGAAAGATTGTCGATAACATGTTGCCACTTTTCACTGGGCTTCATGCCGAGACGTTTACGCCAATTTTGGGCAATAGTCAAAGTTTGATACCAATAATTCAGCTCATAAGTTGGATTGAAAGTATCTTCAGGTTTAAAGCGTTCTTGGGCTGAAATAATCCCTTTTCCTAAAATATATTTTCCTTTTTGTTTATCGAAATCAGCAAACGATGTCATAAAATCGGCTGTTTCAAAAACTAATTGTTTGTATTTTTCTAAGGTCTGCTTGTTTGGTTTTTGTCGGTAAACCAATTCTACGAAAGTAATGATATGTGGTTGCTGCCAAATAAGGTATGAACCTACCGACGAAGATGTTTCTCCGCCATTATTATCAGTCATTTTTGGCCATCTTGCCCCTTCAAAACCTTGTCTTTTAGCGATTATTCGAGCAGTTGGTAAGGCTTTATTATACCAAGCAAGGCTTTTTTCGAGTAAATCAACTCTTCCCCATAGTGCAAAATGAACACCGTGCCACCAGTGCATTTCGAGGTGAGGTTTACCAAACCAAGAATTATAGGTGAGGCCAGTTTCTTGTGGTGGTGCCGAACCCGCACATTGTAATTTTGTAAGATATTCAGAAAGGATAATTTGACGTTCGAGTTCATTGGCTCGTGGGTCGGTGCTGCCAGCTAAATCAATTGCTCCACCCGACTGCCAAAATTGTTTCCAACCTAAAACACTACTGTTCATCACATTTCCAAAACTACTTGAGATAGGTGTTTTTTTCTCCGAAAACTCACAAGTAAAACCTAGAATTTCTGAGTTTTTAGAAGGTTCGAGTAAAAAATAATGGGCTTGGCTTTCGCTTATTTTGCCTGCGTTTGTCCAAGCCAAGTGAACAAAATATTGGTTTTTATCTAAAGTATGATTGATACTTGCACGAGTATTCGAAGAAGCAATGATTTTTGATAAATGTTTGTCAGCATTTACCCAATTATTACCCGCATCAATAAATTTATCCGTTGGATAGGGTAGGCGTAAACGAATCTTAATCTGACCAGTTTTGAGTAAAATCGACTGTATTTTAGCGGTAATTATATCATTTTTTGCATCGCAATAGGTCAACACATCTACGCTTGTACCTTCGAAAGTAAAGTGGCTTTTTATCTCGCCCGTGTAAGGGTTTAATGTTTGATTTATGTTTTGAATATCGGAAGGACTCGCCAAAGAATGGTCTTTTTTATATAACTCCAAACCGACGTTTCCCAATTGTAAACGATGTGGGTTTTGACGAATAAAATCAGAAGCTTCTTTTTTACGTTTGGGTTCGTTCCACTGAGCTGCATACAGTACTTTACGGCCGTGGGATTCGAGGTCTTTAAAGGTTTCTTCTATTTTATAATTACCAGTATTCGGAAAACTATGCCATCCCCATTCTGACTGCGTTCCGAGCGGCACGCCATTGGCATAATAATCAGGGAAAGTTTGTAGACCAGTGGCATCAACAGTAAAGGCAAACTTTCCATTTCCGATTGATAATGAGGCAAGTGTGTCAATTTTATTAATCTTAACAATGTGTCGCTCAACCACAGCTTTTCTATCAATTTTTTGGGCAAAAATTGGTAGTGAAAAGCATAGTAGCGTCAATGTTTTAAATAAATAATTTGTCATGGTTTTGATAGGATATTCTATCCTCAAAATTAGCCTCACTTGTTAATGTTTCTTTCCTGTACTTACACGTGAAAAAATATTGTTTTTTTTATATGACTAATTCTTGAAAGTATAGTTCTCCAAAAAAGCTCTTGGCGTTCTAAAAAAATTATTTCTTTAAGCCCTCAAAAACCTCCTCTGAAACCTTTAAAACTGTTCCGTGGCGTAAGCCTTTCGGAAAACTTACTTGCTCAGAAATATCCTCCCAGTTTTTCATATCTTTTGAGCGGATGGCTCCATATTTATGGTCTCGGTATTTATCAAAATAAACATACACATATTCGCCAATGCGAATAGAGGTTGGCCCTTCTGCCCAATAATTTCCAGTAATAGGGTCAGAAACCTTATTGACATCAAATACACTTGGTTTATCAGATTTAATGATGCGGATATTCTTTTGTGGTGGATTTGGATTTTCGTTCTTAATAAACATAAAGTAGCTCTTTCCATCTTTCAGAATGGTGGCGTCAATCGCACTAAAATCTGGATTAAAATAAAGTTTGGTAGGACTGAAAGTTTTAAAATCAGTTGTTTCGGTTGCATAAATTCGATGGTTCCAACCTTTTTCTCTTTCAGAATCGGCTATATCTCCGTGTCGGCCCGGAATCGTTGTTGCCCAAAAAATAAGATAATTTTTCTTTTTATCATCATAGAAAACTTCTGGAGCCCAAGAGTTTTTGGCAGTAGGCTCGTGTTCCATAACTGGAATAGCCTTTTGTTCTGACCAATTGATTAAATCTTTCGAAGAAGCATAGCCTATAATTTGGTCATGCCAACCACTTGTCCAAACCATGTGAAAAGTACCATCGTTGGCTTGAATAATGCAGGGGTCTCGCATGAGTTTATCTTTGCCTACTGCTGGAGTTAAGAAAGATTTTCCCTCCTTGAGACTTGTCCAGTTTTGTCCATCTTTACTATAAGCAAAGTGCAAACCATCTTGACCATTATCGGTGAAGTAAGAAAACAAGTAAACGTCTTTTTGTGCGAAAGTAAGATGATTGATAAAAAGTAGAAGTAATCCTACAATTTTTGATGGATTCATGATTAATCGGGTTGAGAAATTTAAGGTCTAATGCCTTTAAAATTAGCCCGATTTTTGTAGTAAACCAATAAAATTTAGTGCTTATTTTACGCAAACGTTGTCGGGAACGTTCCCGAAAGAAAATTTCTGAAATGGTTTTTGTAGAGTGAAATTTTCGAAAGAAGAAAAATATTATTAGAAAATAAGTTTGGTGAGTTTTGTTACTCACCAAACTTATAGAGACCTACCAATTTATAGTCAGTTTTTCGCCTGCTTTAAGAGAAATATTCTTTGTTTTTTCGCCTGAAATGAGTTTTGTATTACCCCCTTTTTTAGATGAAATGGTTACCTTTTTTAACAACTTATTATCCCATTCCAACGAAAGCTCAAAACCTCCGCGTGCACAGATGCCTTCTACCGAACCACTTGACCAAGCGTCGGGTAGGGCGGGGAGTAAGCGGATTTCCTGTTCATCTGATTGCACCAACATTTCAGCAAAAGCGGCAGCTCCACCAAAATTTCCATCAATTTGGAAGGGTGGGTGAGCATCGAATAGATTCGGGTAAGTACCGCCACCACGAGCATAATTTGTTTTCACGCCATCGGGCTCAACGTAATTCAATAATTCACGAATCATTTTGTAAGCATGATTGCCATCCCATAATCTTGCCCAAAGATTTATTCTCCAGCCTTTACTCCAACCAGTAGTTTCATCTCCTTTAATTTCGAGCGTACGACGACAGGCATTGGCCAAATCAGGTGTTTGGTTTGGAGTAATGTGATTACCCGGAAAAAGACCAAATAAATGCGATTGGTGGCGATGTTTTGGTTCGGCATCTTCCCAATCATAATACCATTCTTGTAAATTTCCTTTCTTTCCAATTTGATAAGGGTAAAGTTTTGCCAAGGCTGTTTCGAGTTTAGTTCTAAAATTAGCATCAGTGTTTAATATTTTTGATGCTTTGATAGTTTGAATAAAACATTCTCGAATCATAGCTAAGTCGGCACTTCCACCATACATAGTTGCTCCTTTATAGCCATCGGGTGCAATATAAATATTCTCAGGTGATGTTGATGGCGAGGTGATTAACTTACCATTTTTGTCTTCAACCATCCATTCCAAACAAAATTGTGCAGCTCCACGCATGAGTGGATAAGCCTCGTTTTTCAAGAAATTCTGGTCTTTTGTAAAAATATAATGCTCCCAAAGGTGCGTACTAAGCCATGTACCTCCCATATTCCAGTTTGCCCAACCTGGGTCGCCTTCGCCAAAAGCCCCTACTGGATTACTCATTGCCCATATATCGGAATTATGAGCAACCACCCAACCATTGGCTCCGTAGAATGTTTTGGCTGTGATGGCACCAGTTTTAGCAACATTTTTGATGAAGCCTAGAAGTGGAGCATGCATTTCACTTAAATTGGTATTTTCGGCTAACCAATAATTTTCTTCCGCATTGATATTGGTTGTGTAATTGCTGCTCCAAGGTGGACGTATATAAGGATTCCATATACCCTGTAAATTAGCTGGTACACCCATCGTGCGAGAACTGCTGATGAGTAGATATCGTCCATATTGAAAATATAAAACCTCTAAATTTTTATCTTCTTCACCTTTGGCATAACGTCTGAGGCGGTCATCGGTTGGAAGATTTGGAGCGGTGGTTTTTCCTAAATCTAATGAAACTCGATTGAAAAACTTTTGGTAATCAAGTAGGTGCGATTGGCGAATCTGTTCGTATGTTTTAGCATAAGCTTTAGCTAAACTTGTAGCGGCAATTGCCTGATTATTAAGTCCCTGTGTAGCAGGATTTTTATCAAAACCATTGAAACTTGTAGCAATAGAAACATATACAATGGCTTCAGAGGCATTTTTGATACCCAAAGTGGTATCGGTACTTACGATTGCACCATCTGTATTTTTAATTTTGGCTAAAGTAGTAAATCTTATACCCTTATTTTCATCGAAAATCACAGGATTGTCGCTACGACGATAGTTTGGTTCTGCATGAATAGGGGCGTAGCCATTGATTTTCAGGGTTTTATCATTAACAATTGTTTTGTATTTCAATAAACTATTAAATTTTACATCGAAAGATAAAGCCCCCTTTTTACTACTTGTAAGCTTAATGACCATAATTTGGTCAGGATACGAAACAAAGTATTCTCGCGTATATTTTACGCCATCGACTTCGTAAGTAACTTTAGAAATTGCTTTTGATATATCTAATTCACGGTAGTAGTTAGTATAATTCGTAGCCTTATCATTGGTGAGATACATCGTACCAAGTGGAGCATAAGATTCCGAAAATTTTCCTTGAAGCTTTTTATTGAGTTGGTCGGCGAGTTTATAGTTTTCGTTGCGAAGGGCTTCGCGAATGGCTGGAAGATGCTTATACGCCTCAGGATTCATATTGGCATTTACTGGTTCGCCTGACCAAAGGGTAGCATCGTTTAAATAAATTTTATCAGATTCTACTCCGCCAAATACCGTTGCCCCAAGTTTTCCATTTCCTAAAACAAGTGTTTCTTCAAAATACTGGGCAGGTTGTTTATACCAAAGTGTGTTGGTTGATTGTGCAAAAGATTTGCAGGAGAGCATAATCATTAGTAATGCTCCGAAAGTTTTTCTTATCATAGTTTTGAAATAAAACGATAGGGTGAATGAACCGTAAATATAAGGAAACAAATTTAAAGATAGATTTGAGCGAAATATTTTATGAAATAGATTAAAGAATATTTGAAAAATAGGGGTTTCAAATGGGAGTATTATGAATAGTGAAATCGTTAGATATATACAAATGTAGATATTTGTTAAAGAATGTTAATTCAAAAAAAATATCTTAGTAAATGTGCAACTTTGTATCACACTTTTGCATCTTATATAAGTAATCCATTCAGGTTACCATTTATCATAAGTTTCAACCGTTTATACTGAAATTTGTAAAATAAAAGGTACTATGTATTGCATAATACTAAATAAAACACATATCTTTGTAT
>OFDC01000084.1_pt1 | contig 110558 bp, 73 predicted proteins | sample 1520941 | NCBI WGS metagenome assembly OFDC01 (sample SAMEA94258168, study PRJEB24077) | hot springs metagenome | biome: Aquatic biome; feature: Water | place: India | collected 2012-12-06 | depth 5 m
CTATCTGTGCTGGAGAAAGCGTATTACTTACGGCTTCTAATTGCAATGGTACAATCCTTTGGTCTAATGGTGCTACCGCTTCAAGCATTACTGTTACTCCTACAAACACAAGTTCATACTCGGCAGTTTGTAAGGTTGGACAATGTACAAGCAACGCTTCTAATAATGTCACCGTAAATGTAGGAGTAGCTCCTACCCCTACGATTACTGCTAGCAAAGATGCTATCTGTGCTGGAGAAAGCGTATTACTTACGGCTTCTAATTGCAATGGTACAATCCTTTGGTCTAATGGTGCTACCACTTCAAACATTACTATTACTCCTACAAATACAACCACTTATGAAGTAACTTGTACTCTGAGTAATTGTAGTGGAAAGGCTTCTAAAACCATTACAACTACACCAAAACCAGAAACGCCAATTGTTACTTGTGGTAAGGAAAAAATCTGTCCAGGCGAATCCTTAACATTTACAGCTCACGGATGCCAAGGGACTGTTATTTGGTCTAACGGTGCATCAGGAAGTACTATGGTTGTAGCACCAACCGTAACGACTACTTATACTGCGATATGTACTATCAACGGATGCTCTAGTAATCCATCTAAAGATGCTGTTATTACTGTGAGTTTACCAACACCTCCAACAATTACTTCAACAGCTGATAGTGTTTGTGCAGGTGACTCAGTGGTATTGAGCGTGACAAATTGCGATGGCAGTATTTTATGGAATACTGGTTCGACTTCGGGAACAATTTCTACTTCACCAACCGTACCTACAACATATACAGTCAAATGTATTGTCGGAATCTGCGAAAGCTCTGCTTCAAAAACTATCTATATTGGAGGCCAAACGCCAACAATACCGCAAATTTTCGCAAATAAAACCTCTGTATGCGGCAACGAAACTGCCATAATTATTGCAACTGGTTGTTCGAATGGCGTTGTACTATGGAGTAACGGTGCAACTGGTTCAACTATTACGGTCCCAATCGGTACATATACTGCTATTTGTAAAACCTCTTGTGGTTCAAGTATCAACTCTAATCCAGTTACCATTCAAGCCACAACTATTAATCCTCCAGTTATTACATCTTCAACAACCAGCCTATGTGAACCTGGACAAGTAACTTTAACTGCAACTGGATGTATAGGAACAGTGGTTTGGTCAAATACAAATACAGGTACAAGTATATCTGTAAATGTGGCCAGTACCACCACCTTCTCTGCAGCCTGTATGACTGTCAATTGTGATAGTGGTAAATCTAATGATATTACTATAACTGTTGGAAAACCAAATAAACTAACAATTAGCTCAGATAAAACAACTGTTTGTGCAGGTGATATGGTAGTCTTAACGGCGACAAGCTGCGAAGGAAGTACAGTTTGGTCGAATGGTCTTACAGGCACTACTATTACGGTAACGCCAAGTAATACAACTGATTATACAGCAGTTTGTAAGGTATCACAGGGAGGTTGTACGAGTGAGCTTTCTAATAAAATAACCATTACAGTAACATCTCAACCAGACTCCCCGGTAATTACTTGCTCAGCTTCAAGAATCTGTAAAGGTGATACCCTCACACTTAATGCATTAGGATGCAGTGGCACAATCTTCTGGTCAAATGGCCAGACTTCATCAATAATTAATGTCAATCCATCTGAAACAACTATTTATACGGCAACATGTAAAGTTGGTTCTTGCGAATCAGCCCCTTCGGCTGCCGCTACAATTACGGTAGGCAACCCAGTTCCTCCAATTGTTACATGTAAAAACACACAGATATGCGGGGGTGGAAGTACACAAATTGAGGCATCTGGTTGTGTTGGTACGGTAAAATGGTCTGACGGGCAGATAGGGGCAGTAATAACTGTTTCTCCAACTACACTCACAAGCTACTGGGCTATCTGTGATGCAGGTAGATGTCAAAGCGATAAATCAAACGTCATTACTGTCCAAGTTACGGGTGCTGGTTTAACCAAACCTAACACCAAAGACCTCGTCAATATTTGCCCTTATACTACTGTTGACCTAACCACGGGCGTAACAAGCCCAGCTTCATCACAAGGAGGAATATTTGTATTCCGTACAGGAAGTACTTATGGTTCACCTGCAGTCATAACCCCATCGGCAGTAGGAACAGGTACATACTATGTATTTGAGAAATCAGGAAATGGCTGCTATAGCACAGGAGCCAAGATTAATGTGAATATTACAGACTGCCAAAGCTCTGTGAATTGTGCAACTAATCCAGCAACTGCTAAAGCAGGCAAAGATACCACACTCTGTTTAAAAGAAGATTATTTCAATCTTACTGGCCAAATTGGTGGTTCGGCTACAAGTGCGAAATGGACAACTGACGGAAAAGGGACATTTGATAATTCTCTTAGTTTAAATACTAAGTATAATTTTTCAAGTGAAGATATAGTGAAAGGAAGCGTGAAGTTTACTCTTACTACTAATGACCCTGATGATAATGGCTCTTGTGTTGCTGCTACTTCTAGCTTCATCGTTTCTATCAATAGCGTTACGACTATCCCAACCATTATATCTAATAAATCGCCTAATATTTGCTTTGGCGACTCAGTTGTCTTGACAACCACAAGCATAGGTTCATATAAATGGAGTAATGGTTTAACAACCCAAAGTATTACGGTAAAAACACCAGGGCGTTATAGCTTAAAAAGCATAAATAATGCTGGCTGTGCATCTCTTAGCTCAAACGAGATTGTTGTAAAACTTAGTGATGCGATTGTAAGTCCAACAGTTACGGCTCTTACAAAAAATATTTGTCCGTCAACAACTGCAAGTTTGATAAATGCTATTACGAGCCAACCTCAGACAACAGGTGGAATATTTGAATTTCATACTGGTAGCAACCCTGGCAGTCCTATAATACCTAATGCTTCAGCCGTAAGTACAGGACAATATTATGCATTCGAGAAAAGTTCAATAGGTTGTTATAGTCTAAGTGCTCCGATTACAGTATCAATTGACCAATGTAATATCACAACTGATACCTCAAAAGTTGATGTAAGCGTAGAAATTGTTGGCTCTCGTTCTGAACTGAATATTGGAGACCCAGTGTCATATACAATTAAAGTTACCAATAATAGTACAGTTAAAACAGCTACAAATATCAATGTAGTGAATGTACTTCCTAAAGGCCTAACAATTACCTCATCAACTCCAGGCTTTACAGCTTTCGGTAGTGATTCTTTATTAAGTATTATTGGTAGCCTACCAGCGGGTACAAGCAAAATATATACCTATGAAGCCAAAACAACAAAAGCTGGCAAAATTATTAATACAGCAAAAATTACTAAACTTGACCAAGTCGAGCAAATTTTGAGTAATAATATAAGTCAATGGACAGTTGAATGTAAGACGTGTCAAGAAGTATGTATTGGTACAGCTTTATCAGCAGATACTACTCGCCAATCAAACGGTAGCTATAATATTACATTCAAAGTACTATTAGAGACTTGTGGTAATGTGAAACTAGAAGGTGTTAAAGTTACTGAAAACCTAGCTAGTATGTTCCCATTGCCTACAACCTATACAATTATACAAAAACCAGCAGCGGGCTTAGGAAGTAAATTACAAACCAATGATAGTTTCAATGGCTCAACCGATATCAATCTAACAATTCCTGAAGGAAGTATTGTAGAAGTAGGTAAAATAGATACCATTAAATTTGTAATCAATGTAGTTCCTAATGGTAAAGAAGGACCTTTCCTCACTAATGCTTACGTAGAAGGAATCGGAAATACTTCTTTCGGCATACCACAGGTTGCTTCAGATTACTCAAATAATGGTAAAGTTGTCGTAAAAGAAAGTGCAGAACCTACGACAGTTCGCTTCTATAAATCTCCAAGCATTGGTCTTGCGAAGTCATTATCAGATACTACTAAGAAATCAAATGGTTCTTATGATATAACATATAAATTACTCGTGAAAAATAATGGCTCACTACTTCTAAATAATGTTGTACTGAGAGATACCCTCACTAAGGTATTTAAAGCTCCTGCGACCTTCACAGTAGTGGCTACTCCAAGCAAAAATGCTGCAAGTAACTTATTATTGAATAGTGCATTTAATGGGTCAACTGATACAAGATTGACATTACCTGGAAGTACCTTGGCAGTAGGGCAAACCGATACCTTGAAGTTCACTGTAAATTTAAAACCTGATACACTTAAAACCTTTGCTAATACAGCGGTAGTTTCGGGTACAGGTACTTTAACTTCGGGTACTACCGAAACGGTAACTGATTTGTCAAATACAGGTCTAAACCCTGATGCTCCAGGAACTAACCCAACAAACTTAAATATAGATACAAAAGATAGCAGTTTAACAGAAGCTCCATGCATAGGCGTTGCTCTATACGTGAAAGATACTATTCGCCAAGCAGATAATAGCTACAATATCATTTATAAAGCAATTATTAAAAACTGTGGTAATATTATTCTGAACAATATTCAGGTTTGTGATACACTTTCAAAAACATTTACTTCGCCAGCCGTAGCTAAATTAGTCGGTAAGCCAACTGTTAATTTAGGTAGTTTACTAAAAGTCGACACTGCTTATAATGGTATAAGTCAAACCTGTATGCTACTTAGTACAAGTCAACTCGTACCAAATAAAATTGATACCCTCACGTGGATAGTCAATGTGAATCTCAATAATAATAAGGGGCCATTTAGAAATACTGTTATCGTAACAGCCAAAACTCCAAGTGGTAAAAATATAAGCGACACTTCGAATTCGGGTATAGACCCAAATCCTGTCGGTAATACTCCAACTGTAATCAATTTTAATAACTTACCTGGGGCAATCATAGGTATCTCGAAAAGTGTAAGTAACCCAATTTTAGTTGAAGGAACAAGTAATACTTATGATGTAACATTTACGTTCAAAGTGAAAAACTATGGAAAAGTAGCATTCACAGGCGTACAAGTACAGGATAATCTAAGTGTAGTATTTGGTGATAGCGTAAAAATTGACTCTGTAAAAGTAACAGCAAGTGAAGGCTTTACTGCAAATACACATTATACAGGGCGTGGAAGCTTAATTAACCTTTTAGTTGATTCATTAAGTACATTAGCCGTAAATACCGAAAAGAGTATTACTCTGTTTATACGCTTAACTAATTCGTCAAGTAAGTCAACCTATGAAAACTATGCATTGGCTATTGGACAATATCCAGACAATAAATTTGTAGATGATTTATCAAACACAGGAATTAACCCTGACCCTGACAATAATGGTGACCCTCGTAATAATAGTATTGGCACTCCAGTTATCATAGGTGGTAGCGGAGGTCCTATTTTAAATACAACCTTAGGTATAGCGAAATCAGCCAAAGTTGATAGTCTCAAAAATGCCGATGGTAGTTATAATGTAGCCTATACAATTATCGTGAAAAACTATAGCACAAAGACCTTCACTAATGTACAATTAAGTGATAGTTTGGGTAAAGTATTTGCTGATAGTGCCGAATTTGTAGTTGTTGGTAAACCAATTTTAAATAAGGGAAGTCAACTAAAAGTCGATTCAACTTTTAATGGTAGAACCATAACAACAATGCTTATTGCTGAAAATAGTTCATTAGCGGCGGGGGCATCAGATACCCTCAGCTTCAACCTCAGATTATTAAGTTCGAAAAAAGGGGATGCCACATATTCAAATAGTGTTACGGGTTCGGCTAATGATGGTACCTCTGACCTTAAAGATATATCACAATCAGGTTTGAACCCAGACCCTGATGGTGATAATAACCCTGGCAATAATAATCAACCTACTGATATTACTATCAAGGGTGAAACTGCCATTTCAGATACAACAAACCGTGGTGTTATTCCTCAAGCCTTTTCTCCAAACGGTGATGGTAAAAATGATTTATTCATTATTAAAGGCATTAATGGAAACGCAAATGCGAAAGCTGAAATCTCTATTTATAATAGATGGGGACAATTAATTTATCAAAATTCTGATTTTGGTCAAGTTGAAGGTTGGAATGGCGAATCAAATACTGGCATTATTATCGGTGGAAAAGGAGCTGGAGTACCCGATGGCACATATTTCATCCACGTACAAGCAGATGGGTTCTGGGAAAATAAGCCTCAGATAAAGTATATCACGATTGTTCGTTAATTCTTCAAATCTAATAATTCCCTGATTGAATTTCAGGGAATTATTAAATATAAAACGGTAAGCAATTATACCAATTTTAGAAGATTTTTTTTGCTTAAAGTACGAAAGTCGATCACAAGCAAAAAAAACTATATTGCAAAATTTTTATATAACTTTGTTATACTATTGAGTGTAAAAATATTTAAACGGCTACATTCCTCAAAGAATGAGCGTATTATGTCACTATATCTTTACTATTTAATTAGGTGAAATGATGAAAAATTTTACAAACCTGAAAAACAGGTTAGCTGCTCTACTACTCTGGGGAGTATTACTGATAAGCTACCAAACTTTTGCTCAACAGGAGGCAATGTTCTCCCAGTACATGTTTAATACCTTAGCTATCAACCCTGCCTACGCGGGAAGTCGCGACGTACTAAGCCTCACCACTCTTGGTCGTTATCAATGGATGGGTATTGAAGGTGCTCCTAAAACCTTCACTTTTACAATGGATACACCCATTAAAAATGAAAAAATGGGTATCGGCCTTCAAGTAACCCGTGATGAAGTTGGTCTTCAAAAAAATACGGGTGTTCATTTCACTTACTCTTATCGTGTGAAAGTTGGCCCACGTTCTACTTTGGCATTTGGCGTTCAAGGAGGGGCGACAAACGTCAGATGGGCATTATCTGATGTGAGCAATTTAACTAACCCAACCGATTATGTATTCTCTGGCTCACAAGACATCAATAATATTCTTCCAAACTTTGGAGGTGGCCTCTACCTAAGTAATGATAAAGGCTATATTGGGGTTTCATGTCCACAGATTATGCAAAACAAATTATCCAACTTCAACTTACCTGACTCATCAGGCAAAGCATCTGTTGGGAAAACACGTCGCCACTATTTCTTGATGATGGGCTTTGTAATCGGAAAAGGTTCTTTTAAAGTAAAACCTTCTACTATGGTTCGATATACGCAAGGTGCACCTCTTGGCTTCGACGGAAATATCAACTTTTGGATTAAAGATAAAATTTCCTTTGGTGTTTCTGGTCGTATATCTCAGTTTCAAGCCATGGGTCAAGATTCAAAAAGTCTATTTGATGCAGCCATCGGGATGTTAGAGTTACAACTTACACCTCAATTCAGAATCGGGTATGCTTATGATTTTACAAGTAATAAGCTAAATGATGTTACCAAAACTGGATTTAATCGCCTAGTTGGTATTCCAACGCACGAGTTAATGCTCCGCTATGAATTTGGTTTTGGCAAAAGTAAAATCCTTACTCCTCGCTATTTCTAAAAATTTATTAATGGTTATGTCTGCTATGCAACTGAGTTGGTACGAAGGTTGCATAGAAACTTTGTACATATCTATCAAAAATTAAACACTAATTTTTCTTTCAATTAGTTCTTTTATAAAACTAATGATGGTTTTTGTTGTCAAAATCCATAACGAAAGAATGTAAATATTAGAAATTCGTAATGAATTTTAAATTCTAATAAAATGATTGTTAGGAAAAAAATCATAGGAGCTTTAGTCATAGCAATAGCAACGGCCTTACTGGATGGAAATGTTATGGCACAAGAATCCCTAGTCAAAACAGGTGAGCACCATTATGAGAGCTTATCATTTCTCAAAGCTATTGATGCCTTCGAAGCTGCTCTCAAGAAAAAAGGCCTTACTGACCAACAAAAATTAGCAGCTAAAATTAAGCTTGCTGATAGCTATTCTAAGGTAAAAGATACTCAGAATGCAGAGCGTGTCTATGCCGATATTATCAAGACATCTGGCGAGTTATCTGGCGAAAACACCATTATTTGCCTCAAATATGCCCAAACACTTGCTAGTAATGGAAAATATCGTGAAGCACAGGAAATGTACGATAAATATACTCGTAAAGTTGAAGACGACCCACGTGGAAAAGGATTCTCAAAACTTTACAATGATGTGAGTGTACTCTCCAAAAATGCAACTTGCTATAAAGTTGATTATTTATCAATCAACACTAATGCAGCAGATTTTTCACCATCATACTACAAAAATGGATTAGTCTTCGTCTCAAACCGTTATAATACCGTCGGTGTACGACGAGTATTTAACTGGAATGAAACCCCCTTCCTCGATTTATTCTTTTTAGATGATGTTTCGGCAATCGGTGGGCAACCAGCTGGACTAGGCACTGGAAGTACCGAATTAAAAACATCACGAAAACGAAGTAGTCGTAGTGGAGGTGTAGTGGGTTCAGATGAGTACACGGCTCCTACTGCCAATGATAGCCGAACGCTAGGCTCTTATGGTGGTCTAAACGTAATGGCTGGGATGGGTTATGGCGACCGACCAGTGACAGAATCAGAGCGTTTTAGTGGTTCAATTAATTCAAAGTATCATGAGGGGCCTGCAGCCTTTTTTAAAGATGCTTCAAAAGTCATTTTCACTCGTAATAACTTTAATAATGGTAAGGTAAAACGTAGTTCAGATGGTATCAATAAATTAAAATTGTACATTGGTGAGGCAGCCAAAGATGGTTGGAAAAATATCAAAGAATTACCTTTCAATAGTGATGAATATTCGACTGGCCACCCTGCTCTATCGCCTGATGAAAAACTTCTTTTCTTCGCATCTGATATGCCCGGTGGTTTTGGTGGAACTGATATCTACGTCTCTCGTTACGATGGTAGTAGCTGGTCGGCTCCAATCAACTTAGGGAAATCTGTCAATACAAAGGGTAATGAAATGTTTCCGTTTGTTGATGAAAAAGGAAATCTTTACTTCTCTTCAGATGGCCATGCTGGTCTGGGTGATTTAGATATTTTCTTTGTGCAGATGGATGGTACAAGCTCGAAAGGTAGAACCATTAATCTTGGTTCACCAATCAATTCAAGTAAAGACGATTTCGGTATCGTTACCGACGCTCTTCGTAAATCAGGTTATTTTAGTTCAAACCGTAAACGTGGAGGTGCCGATGATGATATTTACAAGTTTGACCGTGAATGTGAAATTAAAGAAGGTTGTGACCTTATTATTGCTATTTATGATGCAGAAACAAAAATGCCACTCGATAACGCTAAAATTGTTTACGAAGATAAAGATGGTAGTATAAAAGAGAAGCTTAGCGATGCCGATGGAAGTGTGAAACTCGAAGGACTAGACCAAGACGTAGAGTTTGTTTTCCGAACTACTCGCGATGGTTACAGTGCCAATACCGTAAGTTACTCAACTAAAGATTGTGACAATGAGGCATCTCGCTTAGAAATCCCAATGAGTCGCCCAAAAACAGGAACAGACTCTACTTCTTCTGCACAAAAAGGCTATGCAGGAGAAACACCTACTCAAGGCAAACAAACAACAAGCGGCTCTAATACTGCTGGAGCGAATACTTGTATTATCAAAGGCCGTGTAATGGCTCAAAGTACAAATAAACCACTTGATAAAGTATTAGTAACCTTACGCAACGAATGTGATGGCTCTACTCAAACAGCCACTACTGATGCTTCTGGAAATTATGCATTTACTGTAGCCGAAGGTTGTGATTATACAATAGAAGGTTCGAAAGATAATCTTGGTTCAAAAGGTAAACGCATACGCAAACTAAATTGTAAGAAAGGAGATGTGACTGCCGATGTATTTATGTTTGGAACTGGCGATATTGTTCAAGTAGATAATATTTACTTCGATTATGGTAAATGTAACCTACGCCCCGATGCCCGTGCAGAATTGGATAAGCTAGTAACCATGATGCGTAAATATCCAAAAATGCGTATAGAGCTTCGAGCTCATACTGATAGCCGTTCAGAATCAGATTTTAATCAAAAAATTTCTGAAGGTAGAGCAAAAGCCTCAGCTAATTATTTATTCAAACGTGGTATCAGTCGTAGCCGTGTAGAATATGCAGGTTATGGAGAAACCATGCCAGTAAATGGTTGTGTTGATGGCGTAGAATGTACCGAAGAGCAACATGCTCAAAACCGACGTACAGAGATAAAAATCTTACAAATGAATTAATTCTAGCTACTCAAAAAATAGAAAAGTCACCTTATTTACTCAAGGTGACTTTTTTGTTTGATTTGGTAGATTTAGTAAAAGAAAGGGCTTATTGTTCTTCGCTCACTTTATAAGCAATTATTTCGGTGATATAAACTGTCTTATTTTCTTTATTCACATAATTGCGGTAATTAAGCTTACCTTCAATTTGCACACGCTTACCTTTACTAATTAAATCATTACACACATCGGCTATTTTCCCCCACGCCACTACGTTGTGCCATGTAGTATTTTTCACATCTTCATTTTGTTTGTTTTTATAGCTTTCAGTAGTCGCTAAGCTAAAAGAGGCTTTTTTACCATTTTCAAAAGTTAATAAATTTAGGTCGCTACCTACGTTTCCGATTAATTTTACTGAGTTCATATTACGTTTCGTTTTAATGATGAATGGATGTCTGATTGTTTGACACTGCAAAGTTGCACCCGTTTCTCCCCCCTACTCGGTTGATAATCATTTATATACAAATAAAAACATTTGTAACCGCTTGTAAACGGATAATGATTTTGTATATTTGAATAAATAATCACCCGCTTATTCAAAACACAATGACAATCAAAGAAGCAATCTTAAAAAGTTTAGAGGATATTGAAGTTCAGACGAATTATAGTGACGTTACAGCCTATATCATTAAAAAAAAATATTACGATTTCAAAGATGCTAAAACACCACAAGCTACTGTTTCAGCCCTTTTGGGTGATTTTATCCGATTAGGAGATACACGCGTAAAAAGAGTAAAAGAATCGGGAACCTATTATTATTATTTAGCGAAAAATGAAGATAAAGTAGGAATTGAAGATAATGGTATAGAAGAAGCCAATAAAAATTCCAAAAACGAAAAATTTAAAACTTACGAAGAAAGAGCACTGCATAAGTTATTAAGTACATATCTAAAAAATACCGATACTTATTCTAAAACCATCTTTCACGAACAATCGAACAACAAGGATAGTAACCAAATTTGGACCCATCCTGATATGGTCGGAATAAAGTTTTTAAAACTTCAAACAACAGCTAGTCAAAATTTTCTAAAAAGTATAAATCAGCTAGATACTTTTAAAATTAGTTCATATGAGCTAAAAAGAGAAATTACAAATGATAGTGATTTAAAAAAAGCTTTTTTCCAAGCTGTCTCAAATTCAAGTTGGGCTAACTATGGTTACTTAGTAGCATTTGAATTTAGTGACAACCTTCTCGACGAAATGGAAAGATTGAATCAATCATTCGGAATTGGAATTATCGAGTTAAATGCCAACCCTTATCAAAGTAAAGTCCTATTTACAGCACAATATCATGAATTAGACTTTAGAACAATTGATAAGTTATGTAAAATCAATAAAGATTTTGAAAAATTCATCGAGCAAATCGAAAAGCTAGTAACGGCAGAGGAAAGGTATTTTAAGGCTACAGAAAAAGAACTTGATGAGTTTTGTGACTCATATTTTGAAAATGATTCAGAAATTGAAGAATACTGCAAAGAAAAACTTATTCCAATAGACCAACCATTGTAAAATCATGCCTCAAAAACAATGTTTAGAATGTGGAGAACCAATTATCGGAAGGTCAGATAAAAAGTTTTGTTCGGACTTATGCCGCAATGCCTACAACAACAAAATAAATGCTGATGCCAATAACTACGTTCGAAATATAAACAACGCACTTCGAAGGAATCGTAAGATTTTAGAGGATATTTGTCGAGATGATAAAAATAAAACCACACGCAATACCTTACTCGAACGTGGATTTGACTTTAATCTTTTTACAAGCATTCGCACCACACAAAAAGGTTCGACCTATTACTTTGTGTATGAATTCGGCTATCTACAACTCGATAATGATTTTTATTTAATTGTAAAAGACCAGAAAGCAAAAACCGATTAGCTCTGATTTAAACTCAATCTAAATTACTCCGATTTTGGTAATAAAAGAACTTTTTTCTTCGATTTATTATTACTTTTATATCGTGAAAGCAACTATTTCGAAATTATTAATCGTTATCTACCTTCTAACCGCAACTGAAGCAAGCCAGTTGCTCAAATTTCCGTTGCTGTTTTCACACTTCACCGAACACCAAGAAAAAGACCCAAGTATGTCATTCGGTGAGTTTTTGTATCACCACTATGCCCTTGACCACGCCGATGATGGTGATGCTGCTACTGATAATAAACTCCCTTTTAAATCGCATGACCACTGCTCATCGACATTTGTTTTCCCGATAAGTATTTTTCATACGATTCAACTATCTCATATTAAAGTAATTATCTCTGAAAAGAAAGACATCTTTTTTGCTTCTTCGGGTAGCATTCTATCAGCCTACCTTTCTTCTATTTGGCAACCACCCAAATATTAATTTTATCTGATATACATTCAGTCGAAACTTCGACTCATTACTCCTCTATTGGGGCAATAATTGCCATAATTGAGTTATACTTTCATAAAATTAAGCTACAAAGGACTTAGTCTCGTAGCATTTACTAATATTTCAATACCATGCTAAATTCAATCATTGGGTTTGCTATTCGCAACAAACTCATTATTGGGCTTTTTACACTTGCACTTATAGGCTACGGTAGCTATGAGGTGACAAAATTGCCCATTGATGCAGTACCAGATATTACCAATAACCAAGTTCAAGTAATCACCGTTGCCCCTTCTTTTGGAGCAACTGATATCGAACGCTTGGTAACTTTTCCAATCGAGCAGGCTAACAATAATATTCACGGTCTTTTAGAAATCAGAAGTTTTTCACGATTTGGTCTTTCACTCGTTACAATAGTTTTCGACGACGAAACCGATATTTATTGGGCGAGGCAGCAAGTAGCAGAACGGCTACAAAAAGTACAAAGTCAAATACCCGCAGGCATTGGAGTTCCAGAACTTGGGCCAGTCTCAACAGGTTTAGGCGAAATCTATCAATATGTGGTGCGGCCAAAAGAAGGTTATGAATCTAAATATGATGCCACTTCTCTACGTACAATTCAGGATTGGATTGTTCGCCGTCAGCTTTTGGGAGTAAAAGGAGTAGCCGAAGTAAGTAGTTTTGGGGGAAAACTCAAACAATTTTCAATCGAAATTGACCCACACAAGCTACAAGCCACTGGTATTACCATTGATGATGTATTTAAAGCATTAGAAAACAATAATCAGAATACAGGTGGAGCTTACATTGAAAAAGGTTCAACAGCACTCTTTATCAGAACCGAGGGCTTAATTGGTAGTATTGAAGATATAGAAAATATTGCTATCAAAAGCTTAGGCGGCGGCACCCCACTCTTTATCAGAGATGTGGCCGAAATTAAAATTGGCCATGCCACACGATTCGGAGCGATGACTTTCAATGATAAAGGAGAAGTAGCTGGTGCAGTAGTGATGATGCTTAAAGGTGCCAATAGTAGCGAGGTAATAAAGAACGTAAAAGAGCGAGTAGCACAAATTCAGAAGACACTTCCTGAAGGTGTGTTGATTGAACCTTTCCTCGACCGAACCAAAATGGTAAATAATGCCATTGGAACTGTTGAAAAAAATCTCTTAGAAGGTGCCTTAATCGTAATATTCGTTTTAGTTTTATTTCTAGGAAATTTCCGTGCTGGTATCTTGGTTGCTTCAGTCATTCCGCTTTCGATGCTCTTTGCAATCATCATGATGAATTTGTTTGGCGTAAGTGGCAACCTAATGAGTTTAGGAGCTCTTGATTTTGGTTTGATTGTCGATGGAGCGGTTATTATCGTTGAATCAGTCATGCACTTATTGGCGGGTAAACACGCACTCGGGCGGGCCAATTATACACAAGCCGAAATGGACGAAATGACAGAGAAATCGGCTGGTAAAATGATGAATAGTGCAGTATTCGGGCAAGTAATCATCTTGGTTGTTTATTTACCGATTTTCACACTTCAAGGTATCGAAGGTAAAATGTTTAAGCCAATGGCACAAACGGTTGCTTTCGCCTTGTTAGGGGCATTTATTCTATCGCTTACTTATATTCCGATGATGAGTTCGATTGTATTAAGCAAGAAAACCAAGCACGAACCTAATATCTCAGACAGACTCATGGCTAAAATAGAGCATGCCTACCAGTCTGCTCTTAATTGGGTGCTTAATTTCCCAAAAGTCATTTTAGGAGCAACTATTGGACTTTTTGTTTTAGCTATTATTGTTCTATCTACACTTGGTGGAGAATTTATCCCAGCACTCGAAGAAGGTGATTTTGCCGTAGAAACACGCGTACTTACTGGCAGTAATTTGAGCACAACCATCGAAAATACCCAAAAAACAGCACATATTCTCAAAACTCGTTTTCCAGAAGTTGAGAAAGTCGTAACTAAAATTGGTAGTGGCGAGGTTCCAACCGACCCTATGCCTATGGATGCTTGCGATATGATGGTGATTTTGAAAGATAAAAGCGAGTGGACATCAGCTAAAACATTCGATGAATTGGCCGAAAAAATGACGAAAGAATTGTCGGAAGTCCCTGGGGTAACAGTCGGTTTCCAATATCCAGTTCAAATGCGTTTTAATGAACTCATGACTGGTGCAAGACAAGATGTAGTATGCAAGATTTTTGGTGAAGACCTTGACACCCTTACTAAATATGCTCATCAATTAGGTGAAATTATTAATACAGTTGAAGGAGCTAAAAACCTTTACGTGGAAACTGTTTCGGGCATGCCACAGGTACTAATCGAATATAAACGTAATATGATTGCCCAATATAATCTGAGTGTTGCAGATATCAATAGGGTTGTAAATACGGCATTAGCTGGCCAAAGTACAGGATTAGTTTTTGAAGGAGAAAAACGTTTCGATTTAGTAGTTAGATTAGCAGGTGACCAAAAGAAGAATTTAGAAGACATTCAGAATTTACTAATTCCAACACCTAACGGTACTCAAATTGCTCTTTCGCAACTAGCCGATGTAGCTATCAAAGATGGACCTAACCAAATTCAAAGAGAAGATGCCAAACGCAGAATTGTGGTAGGCTTTAATGTGAGAGGACGAGATGTACAAAGTATCGTAACCGAACTTCAAGGCAAAGTAGATAAGAAAATTCGTTTCTCTGCTGGCTACTATGTTACTTATGGTGGAGCTTTCGAAAACCTCAATGCTGCTAAACAACGCCTCATGATTGCGGTTCCAGTATCATTGATTCTGATTTTCTTGTTGCTTTTCTTTGCTTTCAATTCCATCAAACATGGATTGCTTATTTATTCGGCTATTCCGCTCTCGGCTATTGGTGGTATATTCTTCTTGGCTCTTCGTGGCCTTCCATTTAGTATTAGTGCGGGGGTTGGTTTCATTGCTTTATTTGGTGTAGCCGTTTTGAATGGAATTGTATTAATTGCCGAATTCAACCGAATTAAACACGATGGTGAACATGACCTTCGGAAAGTTGTACTTGAGGGAACAAATCTCCGCCTTCGTCCGGTATTGATGACAGCCTTTGTTGCTTCTTTAGGTTTCTTACCAATGGCACTTAGCAATGGAGCAGGAGCTGAAGTACAACGTCCACTTGCCACGGTAGTTATCGGTGGATTATTAATTGCCACTTTCTTAACGCTCTTCGTTTTACCGATTCTCTACATGGTTTTTGAAGGCACAACCAAAGTAATTTCGCCAAAAGCAACCATCATCGTATTGCTGCTATTGGCGGGTGCTTCTGCCAATGCACAAAAACCTGTAAGTTTAGAGTCGGCGGTAGAAATAGCTTTAAAAAATAATCTTTCGGTAAAAAACGAAAAAATAAAAGCTGAATATCAGAAAAGCCTCATTAATACTGCTAAGATAATTCCAACAACTAATATTGCTGCGGAAGTTGGACAAATTAATAGTATTTATTTAGACTCAAGACTAAGTTTGGGGCAAACACTAAGTTTCCCAAAGGTGTATGAAAGCCAAAAAAATTACTATAACGAACTTTGGAAAAGTAGCACATTGAGCATAGCACTGACTGAACATGAGTTAAAGAAACAAGTTGGACAAGTATATTATCACTGGGTATATCTCCAACAAAAGCGTCAATTACTACAATTTGCAGATAGTTTATATAAGGCATTTCTTAATCGAGCAGAATTAAGGTTTGCAAAAGGAGAAAGTAATATTTTAGAGAAGGTAACTGCCGAAAATCAACTAGGACAAATCAATGTTCAGTTAAAACAAGTGGAAGATGATGAAGCCTTAACCAGACTTCGTTTTCAATACTTACTCAATTCAGCAGAGAATTTTGTTCCAGCCAATAATTCATACAAACTATCACTGAAAAATCAGCCGATTATTGATGTCTTAAAAGAACACCCAAGTCTAAAATTTCTGAGCCAGCAACAGCAAATTGCCGATGCTGCCATAGATATAGAAAAAAAGAAACTGCTACCTACCCTTTCGATGGTTTATAACAATGGAAGTATTCGAGGAACAGGGGCTGACAATGTAGTGTATAATGGTTGGTATCGCTTTCAATCTGTTCAAGTAGGCATGGGTATTCCCATTTTTGCAACAGCCCAAAAAGCTAAAATTAATAGCGAAAAAGTGAATAAACTTGTGGCCGAAAGTAATTATGAAGTTGGTTTGCAAACACTCAACAATGCCTATCTTACAGCACTTGGAGAATATAATAAATTCACGAAAACGGTAGAGTATTATGAAAAAACCGCTTTAAATAACGCCAATATAATCAATGGTACGGCTCAGCAACAGTTGATAAATGGTAGTATTAATTACCTCGAATGGGTGACACTTACCAATCAGGCAACAACTATTCGGAATGATTATATTGAGGCTATCAGGAATCTCAATCAAAGCATTATTCAGATTAATTCATTGACGCAATATTAATAAGTTATCAGTGGTTATGTAAGCTTTAATAGATTATCTACTTCAGCTTTTATACCTATTCATATCATGGCAGAAAAAAAAGTAAATCCGATTCGGATGCAGCAAATTTTAGTTGGCGTATCGGTAGCATTATTTATACTGAAAATTATCGCATGGTGGCTTACTTCATCGGTGGCTATTTTAACTGATGCCCTAGAAAGTAGCGTCAACGTGATTGCAGGCTTTATCGGACTTTATAGCATCATATTATCAGCGAAACCACGAGATAGAGAACACCCTTATGGTCATGGTAAAGTTGAATTTCTGTCATCAGCCATTGAGGGTATTTTGATTTCGATTGCAGGTTTTATCATAATTTACGAAGGTATTGATAATTTCATCCACCCGCATCAACTCAAAAAACTTGATTTCGGTTTAATTTTAGTGGCCATCACAGGGGCTGTGAATTACTTAGTTGGCTATCTATGTATAAAAAAAGGTAGAGAGGAGAACTCTCCTATTCTTATTGCCAGTGGTTCACATTTACAATCGGATACTTACTCTTCATTAGGATTACTAATAGGTGTAGGTCTAATCATGCTTACTGGCTATGCTTGGCTTGATAGTGTGGTAGCAATTGTATTTTCATTTATTATCATCTACACTGGCTATAAAATAATACGCAAGTCGATTTCAGGTATTATGGATGAATCTGACCATGCTATTATCAACCAAATTGTAGATATTCTAAATGAACACCGCCAATTAGAATGGATTGATGTACACAATATGCGTGTGATTGACTACGCTGGTTTTTATCACATTGACTGCCATCTAACAGTTCCGTACTACATTAATGTCAATGAAGCACATGAGATTTTAGACCGACTCACCGCATTGTTTAAAGAACACTTCGAGAATAAAGTTGAGTTTTTTATTCATGTAGATGGTTGTATCCCTCAAAAACAATGTAGTATTTGTAATATCTCGAACTGCCCAGTTCGACAATCACCATTTCTTAGTCATATGCAGTGGACACACGACAACATTTTGTCAAACAACAAACACTCGCTCAAAAATGAAAAATTCAGTTAAAATAAATAGATTTTCGATGCTTAATATACAATATTCGATGCTAGGCCTTGGCCTTATTTCTTTACTCACAATCTCTTGTGGTAAAAAAACATCTAACGAAGCAGCAGCTACCGATTCAACAGTTGTTGAATCAAGCATTGCTAATCTTACGCCTCAACAAATCAAGAGTATAGGTATAGAAACTGCTCCCATTGAGCAAAAATCTTTCTCTACGATTTTGAAAGTAAGTGGTAGAGTTGATGTTCCGCCACAAAATTTGGTTTCAGTAAGTGTACCGATGGGTGGCTATCTGAAATCTTCGCATCTGATTCCGGGAATGTTCGTGCGTAAAGGCGAAAGTATTGCCATTATTGAAGACCAACAGTATATCCAGCTTCAGCAAGATTATTTGACAACACAATCAAAAATTAGTTTTCTTGAAAACGAATATCAACGCCAAAGAGAACTCAACCAAAGCAAAGCAAGTAGTGATAAGGTTTTCCAACAAGCAGAAATGGAACTAAAAACACAGCGAATTTTGGTAAAATCTTTAGCTGAAAAGTTAAAATTAGCAGGAATAAATCCTGAAAAACTAACCGAAAATACTATTTCAAAAAGTATTAACATCCTCTCGCCTATCAATGGCTATGTTAGTAAGGTAAATGTAAATATTGGTAAATACATTTCTCCAACAGAAGTAATGTTTGAATTAGTAAATACCAGCGATATTCACTTGGCATTAAAAGTTTTTGAGAAAGATTTAGACAAACTCAACATCGGGCAAAAAGTAACGGCATACACCAACACTTATCCGAATAAAAAATATCCTTGCGAGATTATATTAATTGGTAAAAACTTAAATGAAGAACGTAATACCGACATACATTGTCACTTCGAAACTTACGATAAAGCCCTTATTCCTGGTACTTACATGAATGCAGAAATTGCTATCAATAACGCAAAAGCTAATGTATTACCAGAAGATGCCTTAGTAAGATTTGAAGGTAAGCAATATGTATTTATCAAAAAGTCTGATTCACAATACGAAATGGTAGAAGTTCAGGCGGGAAATACAGAAAAAGGCTATACTGAAATCATAAATGCCGAAAAACTAAACAATCAAAACTTTGTAGTTAAGGGTGCTTATTCGCTCTTGATGAGTTTAAAAAATAAGGCAGAAGAGTAATTTAATCCTATAAACTTAACAAGAAAGGCTACTGATGAAGTAGCCTTTCTTGCTATAAATACTCAAGCTTTTACTTTATAACCCCTCATTCCGAAGTATAAAACTACGGCAAAACAAGCCAAAGGAACTACATAAGCCGTTTGAATATTGCTTACATCAGAAACTCTACCCATAATTAGCGGGAAAATCGCTCCACCTACAATTGACATAATCACCAACGAAGAGCCAAGCTTTGTTTCTTCGCCCAATGATTGTACACTTAATGAGAAAATCGTTGGGAACATAATTGACATAAAAAACTCCACGCCAATCAATCCATAAACCGAAATCATTCCACCGTTAAGCACAATAATAGCTAATAAAATGATGCATAATGCCGCATAAATAGCTAAAAGTCGATTAGGACTAATAAAACGCATCAAGAAAGTGCCAACAAATCGACCAATCATAAAGCCAAACAAAGCAATCGCTAAATAATTAGCCGCCGATTTTTCATCAATTTGTGCAGTTTGAAACAAATATCTAATAAAGAAACTCGATACACATACCTGAGCTCCTACGTAAAAAAACTGAGTAATTACGCCCCAAGTCAGGTGGCTGTGTCGCCAAATAGATTGAGAGCCCCCCTTCATATCAACCTCATGTGAATCATCCGTTACTTCTGGCAAGTTTGTTTTGTATAAAATTGCCGCAACAATCAAAACAATCACGCCAATGACAATATAAGGCATTTTTACTGCCGCGGCTTCATTATCTAAGTAAGCGTTCAGTTGCTCAACCGACATTCCTGCTTTTTCTGCTTCCGAAAGCGTGACTCCCGAAAGAATAAAAACACCACCAATTTTTGGTGCTAATGAAGCCGCCAAACCATTGAATGATTGGGCAAAGTTAAGGCGTTGTGTTGCACCTTCGGGTTCGCCAAGCACTGTCATATAGGGGTTTGCTGCGGTTTCAAGAAATGTTAAACCAGAAGCTATCACAAAAAGTGCAGTAAGAAAAAACACAAAAACTCGTGTATTGGCCGCAGGAACAAACAAAAATGCACCTAAAGCAAATAACAAAAGCCCTGCAATAATGCCTGTTTTATATCCGTATTTCTTCATTACCATACCTGCCGGAATGGCCATTACAAAATATGCCACAAAGAAAGCACTATCAATCATAGCCGACTGAAAATCTGTAAGCTGACAAGCTTTTTTCAAATGCGGAATAAGAATTGGGTTGAGATTATGGGCGAAACCCCATAAAAAGAATAAAGAAGTAAGTAATACAAACGGAACAAAATACTTGTTTTTCATAAGAAAGGCGTAATAAGGGCTGATAAGAGTTGAATTGGGCGAAGATAGCCGAAAAATAGGAATTGATAAAACTTATTGATTTTAAAAATACATAGCTTTAAAACTGCTCGAATAAATTTGCTTAGTTTTTGATGAAAATCTGTATTTTCGTAAAACTATTCAACCTCATGAACTTAAATTTAGATAGTGTAAAAGCTCGCACGTTCGATGCCATTGTGGTAGGTACTGGAATGAGCGGCGGCTGGGCAGCAAAAGAACTTACGCAGAAAGGTCTCCGCACACTCGTTCTCGAACGCGGGCGTGATGTCAAACACGTCATTGATTATCCCACCACCCTCAAACAACCTTGGGAATTTGAACACAGAGGACAAGTTCCACTCGAAATAAAAAAAGACTACCAAATTGCTAGTAAAAATTTCATTTTTACTGAAGCTACTGCTCATTTTCTAACTAAAGATGCCGAGCAAGCTTATATCCAAGACCGCCCTTACGATTGGATTCGTGCCTACCAAGTAGGTGGTCGTTCGTTGCTTTGGGGCCGTATGACTCAACGATGGAGTGATTTTGATTTTGAAGGCCCAGCACGAGATGGTTATGCAACAGATTGGCCGATAAGATATGCCGATATTGCCCCTTGGTATAGTTATGTAGAAAAATTCATTGGCGTTTCGGGAAATCGTGATGGTCTTTCTATTTTACCCGATGGAGAGTTTTTACAGCCCCACGAAATGTCATGCGTTGAAAAGCATTTCAAACAAAAAATCACCTCAAAATATAACAATCGGCATGTGATAATTGGACGAGTTGCACATTTAACTAACCCTCAAAAAATACATTATCAACAAGGTAGAGCTGCTTGCCAAAACCGCACAATTTGTGAGCGTGGCTGTCCATATGGAGGTTATTATAGCAGTAATTCTTCAACCATTCCTTGGGCTGAAAAGACGGGTAAAATGACTCTTCGCCCCCATTCTGTGGTTCATTCGGTTATTTATGATGACACCAAAGGCCAGGCCACTGGTGTGCGTGTAATAGACACTCAAACCAATGAAATGATTGAGTTTTATGCCAAAATTATTTTCTTAAATGCTTCTGCATTGAATACGAATTTGATTTTACTCAACTCCAAATCAAACCGCTTTCCGAATGGTTTGGGAAATGATAATGGTTTATTAGGCAAATTTATGGCATTTCACAGCTATCGTGGCAGAATTTCGGCCGAATATGAAGGAAATCTCGACTCTACTACCGACGGTCGCCGCCCCAATGGTAGTTATATTCCTCGATTCAGAAATGTACTAAAACAAGAAACCGATTTTCTAAGGGGCTATGCCACTTCGCTTACTGCATCAAGAATTGAACTGACCAATAAAGAAGGAATGGGTGAAGAACTTAAATCTAACCTCAATAAATCAAGTTTAGGGCTATGGGGAATTGGTGCCAGTATGATGGCCGAAACCATTCCAAAAGAAAGCAGTATGGTGCAATTAGATAAACAATTCGTTGATAAATACGGAATTCCTCAGCTAAGAATTTCGATTGGTTATGACGAGAATGATGAAAAAGTTTTGAAAGATTTTCATGAGCAATTTTCAGAAATGTATCATGAAGCAGGATTCAAGAATATTCAACCAATTGATACGAAACGTTTACCGGGGAATGAAAACCACGAAATGGGTGGCGTGAGAATGGGCAGAGACCCAAAAACCTCATTACTCAATCAATGGAACCAACTTCATGCCTGCAAAAATGTATTCGTGACAGATGGAGCTTGCATGACCTCTACTTCAACGCAAAATCCATCGCTTACATACATGGCTCTCACGGCTCGTGCCGTAGATTATGCGGTAAACAACGATTTTAAACATTGAGAGGAGGTTAGAGCCTCCTCTCTTTTTCAGATTTTATAAAATTTAGCAGCATTTCCACCAAAAATCTTGGCTTTTTCCATTTCAGAAAAGTTTTGAGTATATTTTTCCACAATTCCTTTCACTTGAGCATACTCACCAGCTACTAAGCAAACTGGCCAGTCAGAACCATACATGATTCTATCAATACCAAAGGCTTCAAAGACAACCTCCAAATAAGGCTCAATTTGCTCGTAAGTCCAGTTTTTCCAATCGGCTTCCGTAATGATTCCTGAAACTTTACACATGACATTCTCAAATTTTGCCAATACTTCTATATCTCGTTTCCACTCATCAATCATACCAGCTTTGATATAAGGTTTAGCCAAATGGTCAAGCACAAAAGCTTGGTCTGGAAAATGCTTCACAAATTGTTGAGCAACAGGCAGATGTTTAGGGAAAATCAGAATATCATAAGTAAAATTATGTTTTAAAAGAGCCGAAATACCTCTCATGAAATTAGGGCGAAGCATGTATTCAAGTTCAGGCTCACCTTGTAGAATATGTCTAAAACCAGCTAATTTTTTCTCTGATTGCCATTCAGCAAGTTGTTCTTCAATATTTTCTGCTTGTAGGTCAATCCAGCCGACTACCGCCTTTATGAAATCATTTTTAGCTGCTAAATCGAGTAAAAATTTTGTTTCTGTTAAACTTTGGTCAGCTTGTACGGCCACGCAAGCATCAACTCCATTTTGTTGTAAAACGGGCTTTAAATCTTCGGGGTAAAAATTTCTTTGAATAACCGACATCTCTTCATTAATCCAAGAATCACGGATAGGGTCAAATGTCCAAAAATGTTGATGCGAATCAATGATCATAGTTCTAATTTGGTTCTTAATGTTTTCACAAAGCTACTAATCTTTTGCCAAACTTTTCATTGGCTCTACTTGAGACAATAATGGAATAATACAAACAATAATTTGTATTTATTTCAGAAAGAAAAAAAAATTTTAATCTAAAATACTTGCACAATTCATTTATAGTTTATACTTTTGAATTAAAGTTGTGTGGATTTAGTAGTAGAAAAGGCTATGGGAGTTTTACCCATAGCCTTTCTTATTTTCAAAACCTTGGTTTTGGCTTCTTTTTCAATAAAAAAAATCCTATTTTGCATCTCGCTCGCAGCAGTTCATAAAACTTCCTCAAATACTTTTAATCACAGAAAATGACCTCCATTACTGATGCCCTAAAAGCAATCGCTACCGAAGAAAGAGCCCAAGCCTCAGCATGGTTTTTTAAAACTGGCAAAGGGCAATACGGTGAAGGAGATATATTTATTGGCATATCAAATCCTGATTTACGAACCATTTGTAAAAAATACAACTCTTTAAATTTTTCAGAATTACAAGATTTACTCAACAGTCCAATTCATGAGTATAGATTTGCAGCATTAATTATTTTGGTGGAACAAATGAAAAAAGCCAAATCTGAAGATTTACGCAGTAAAATCTATGAATTTTATTTAGATAACACGCATCGAATTAATAATTGGGATTTGGTTGATTGCTCGGCTCGAGATATCGTAGGCTTATATTTATTCGATAAAGACCGAAGTATATTATATGATATGGCACGCACAAATCACTTATGGACACAACGGATTGCCATTATTGCCACTTTCTATTTCATTAATAAAAAACAATTTCTTGATACGCTTAAAATCTCTGAAATTCTACTTACCCACAAGCATGACCTCATTCATAAGGCAGTTGGGTGGGCATTACGTGAAGCATGGAAAAAAGGAGCGAACCAGCAAGTAGAGGTTTTTCTGGAGAAAAACATTGGTCGAATTCCTCGTACAGCTCTTCGCTATGCCATTGAAAAAATGACCGATGAACAGAAAAAATATTTTATGACTTTGAAATAAAAATCTTTTTATAAATATCATTAGACTATCTAAACAATAACCCTAAATACCCAACACTTCCTATGAACAAACGCCAGTTTTTAAAAACCCTTACAGCAACCAGTGTTTCTTACTCTGTATTAGGTAAAAACATCGACCGCTCTTTAAATAAAGTATCTAAGCAATCGGCCGAAGAATTAGCTCAAAACGAAGATTTTTGGTCAGAAATCAGGAAATCTTATCGAATCAAGCCTGATTACATTAATCTCGAAAATGGCTATTATTCATTTACACCAGAAAGTACACTAAATGCTTTCATTGCTAATGTGAAGGAAATAAACTACCAAGCTTCGTATTATATGCGAACACGACAATTTGATGATAAGGCCGAAGCTCGACGTAAATTAGCCGAAATTGCTGGTTGTTCAGTAGAAGAATTGATTATTACTCGAAATACAACTGAATCGCTTGATACAGTCATTGCAGGAATTGATTGGAAAGCTGGAGATGAAGCGGTGATGGCTGAGCAAGACTACGGTGCCATGCTTGATATGTTTAAATTACAAGCTCGTAGATATGGTATTGTGAATAAAATCGTTTCGATTCCGAACCATCCAAAATCTGATGAAGAAATTGTAGAAATTTACGAAAAAGCTATTACTCCAAAAACTCGTCTCTTAATGGTATGCCACATGATAAACATCACGGGACATATTTTACCAATTAAGAAAATTTGTGATATGGCACACGCCAAAGGTGTTGAGGTTATGGTTGATGGAGCTCATGCTTTCGCTCAAATTCAATACAAAATCAGTGATTTAGGTTGTGATTATTATGGTAGTAGTCTTCATAAGTGGCTAAGTGTACCGCTTGGAGCAGGGATTTTATATGTAAAAAAAGATAAAATCAGTAAGCTTTGGCAAATGTTCGGCGATATGGGTTATCAAGATGATGATATTAGAAAGCTAAATCATACTGGCACACATCCTGTGCACACCGACCTAACAATTAGTAATGCAATTGACTTTCATCAGAAAATTGGTATTGAAAGAAAAGAAGCACGTCTTCGCTTTCTTCAAGAATATTGGACCAAACAAGTAAGAAATTTACCTAATATCTTACTTAATACACCTGCTGATGCACAAAGAGCCTGTGGCATTGCGAATGTGGGCATCAAGACAATGAAACCAGCAGATTTAGCTAAAACATTGCTGACAAAATATAATGTTTGGACAGTTGCCATTGATTATGCCAACGTTCATGGATGTAGAATCACGCCAAATATTTATACTTCTACTGCCGAACTTGATAAATTTGTAGCAGCTTTAAAAGAATTAGCCGCCTAAAAAATAACGTCGGCAAGGTTTGAAACTTTGCCGACGTTAGAAATCTATTTCAATAAAATTACTTCACTTTCACTACTACCTTAGCATCAACTTCTTTCACTGAAGAGCTTTGAATAACGATTTGCCCCTCGTTTACCCCTTTTTCGATTAATACATCTCTTACAGCATAGGCACGGTCTTCGCCTAATGTGCCCTTCGAGCTTTGCGAACCACCCGCAACAATTACAACTGCTTTTCGGTTAGCTTTCAAGAATTTCACTACAACTTCTAAGTCTGTTTTAGCACTTACTTCTGCACTATTCTTCTTAAAATCGGTAGCTAATGCAATCCAAGATTTTGCATTTTTTAATTGGTCTTCAACAGATATATGATCTAAAGTTACTTTCTTCTGTTCTTTTTTGGGCTCTTCAACTTCCTTCTCTACTCTTTTCACCTTTTCAACTTCCTTAGGCTCAATTGTTGTAATAGGAATATCAGTATTTGGCGTTGATATAGGCTCAAGATTACTTGCTGTATCTACAGGTACTATATTTGAAAATGTTGTATCTATCGCTATTGAATCTGGTTCTGTTGATAATCCTGTATTATTCACTACTGGCTCAACTGGTTTTACGGTACGTCGATACTTCATAAAGTATGCAACTCCGCCTAGAAATACAAATCCAATTAAAATCCATGGAATCCAAGCACCAAATCCACGATTTCCTGCATCTTTACTATTATTTTTATTCTCTTTAGATTTTTCTTCTTTATTAATTACTGGCTTTAAAGGTTCAGAGCTTTTGAAATTCAATTGATTAGCAATGGCAGGAGGTATTTCTACAAATACCGCTTCACGTTGCTCATTAAGTAATTTAGAAAGACCCGACACACCTAATCCTTCCTTACTTACCACCTTACCTAATGCCCCTAAAACAAGTGGAGCAGCCAAACCAACCAATGAGAAGGCAGAAGTTTTTCTTATACCTGTAAATGTCGATAATTTCTCAACAATTCCATTCGCTTGATTACCAGTGAAGTGATTAAAAATATTTGTTCCAATCGTAAGTAATAATTGTGTTTTCTCAAAATTATTTAATAAAACTGGCAAATCATCTAATATTTCACCTGTATGCCCTCCATCTTTCAAAACATCCATCACCTTTCCAGTTTCCTCATCATTAGATGCACTTCTGATAATGCAGCCTAAAACTATCGGTACAGAACTATTCAAAGCAGAGCCAATATTATCGGGGTGTTCACCCAAAAAATTACTGACTTTTTTAATGTTTGAGTCAGTTAATTTGTCTTTGATGAGCCCAAGTATATCCATAAAATTTTGATTCGTATTTAAAATAAACGCTTTTAGGGCATTGTACATTTAAGCTCAGTTGCTCAAAAACTGTGCCCAAAGCAATAATTTTAGAAAATAAAAACAACCTCTCAATTGTAAAACGATTAATGATAACAAAATTGTTTAGATAGTTTTATAAAAAATTGCGGAATGTATTCGCAGTAAATATGCTAATACATTCCGCAAGAATGGTTAGAAACAAGCTAAAATATTATTCCGTCCTCAAAGTTTTCACTGGATTTAGATTCGCTGTTCGGATAGCGTAATATGCAATCGTACTGCCCGCAATACAGAAAATACAGATAAAAAAGATAGTCATTAAACCAATATTGAGTCCAGCATAAAAGGTAAATAAATTGTCTAAAACCAAGCTTTCAGCAAAACCAATCGGAATAGCTATGATTCCAGCCCAAATAAGGAGTTTCATGAAACTCCAAGAAAGTATTCGCACAATTTCTCCAACCGATGCCCCCATTACTTTTCTAATTCCGATTTCTTTAGTACGTTTCTCTGTACTGTAATTCACCATACCCAACAAACCCATAACCGCAATGACGATGATTACGAGTGCTGCCATACCCATCATTTTCATATCTTCGGCTGGATAATAACGTTCGTAAAGTTCTTGCTCAAACCATGAGTAACTTAATTGTTGATATGGATTTTGTTTCTTCCAGATACGCCGAATATCAGACAAAAAGTCAGTTTTAGATGTATTACTATTAGTTTTAACAACCATTACATGAAACTGAGCAGGATTATATTGAAATACCACTGGCTGCTTTTCAAATTGATAATTAAAATGACAAAAGTCTTTCACTATACCCACTATTTGCGAAGCTTTGGATGAATTATTAAGATAAATAGCTTTTCCGATGGCTTCTTGTGGAGTACCTAAATGTAGGCGTTTAAGTGCTTGCTCATTGAGCAATACAAAGTTCGTTGCTGTATCTGATTCTGTTTTGGGTAGATTTGTACCCGCCAGAATATTTAAACCCATATTTTCAATAAAATTGGCATCGGCGGCATAATAATATGAAGCGATATTTTTGCTTTTATCTTTTGCTTTGATTGCATATTCGGTCGAGATTCCACCAAAAGGTACCGACACAAATCCTATTTTTTCTACATCCTTATTTGTTGCTACTTCATTCGCTAATAAAGCAAAATTATGAGCGGTAAGAGAAATGTTAAAAATTCCTTTCCGATTAAAATTCTCATTTTCTGTTGCCATATATTCAAACTGATTATAAAGATGCCCAATTTGAAAAATGAACCCCAGCGAAGCCACAAACTGAATCACAACCAATACCTTTCGAAAACCTATTTTTCCGAAACTAGCGGGTAAAACATTCCCTTTAAGAACTTTTACAGGCTGAAAACTCGATAAAATCCAAGCAGGTAAGCTACCTGCTAAAATTCCTAAAAATAAAGCAAATGCAATGAAAAGTACCCAAATCTTAGTCTGGTTTTCTACTTCCCAAGTTACCCAATTGACGTGTATAGATGATTTTATAATTTGTAAAATGATAACACCAACAAAAAGTGATAAAAAAGCAATCACGATAGCCTCGGCGATAAATTGTGTGATTAATTGGCTTCTGAATGCTCCCATTACTTTTCTTACTCCTACCTCTTTCGAGCGGCTCAATGACCTCGCTAAAGTCAGATTTGTATAATTAAACCCAGCCAATAATAAAATCATGAGTGGAATAGTAAAGTTGAAATAAATATCCTGCATATCTTCTACATAAGGATTATTACGGAGTTTTTCTGTACTTGGCGAGATATCCACTAACTTTTGTTTACGAAAAGTATTGCTCTTTTGGGCTTTACTAATTAAAGTATTGGTTTTCTTAGCAATCTCATTCAAAGCTACATCTAAAGCTTGAGTTGAGGCATTGGGAGAAAGTCGCACAAAAGTGTGTGTTTCTAATCTTTCCCATGAAGTTGGCTTTAACTGCTCGGCATTAAGTTTCTCATAAGTAGCCATCGAAACCATCACATCACTCCGAAATTGTGTACCTCTTTTGAAAGGTTTCAAAACACCTGTGATTTTAAAACTTCCATAGGTTGGATGCGAGAGAAACTGCCCAATTGGATTACTATCATTAAAAAACTTGACAGCCGTTTCATGACTTAAAATCAAACTATTAGGCTCCATTGGTATTGAACCTTTGGCTAGCCTAAATCCAAAAATATCAAAGAAAGAAGGCTCAATATAAATCGTGTTTACCCGAATATTTTTTAATTGATTATTTAGCTCCCAGCCAAATTCACGAACAACTTTCGTGGCTTTCTCAACTGAAGCATAATTGTTTCGAAGATTATCGGCTAATAAATATGGAGAAGAAGCATAGTGTTGCGTGCCATTTTCTTGATTTTTTTCATCGGTAATAATTCTATAAATTCGCTCAGAATTAGGATGAAAATTATCAAATTCAAATGCTCCTTGAAGCTGCATTAATGCCATCAAAGCAAATGGAATGGCTAAACCTAACCCCATAATATTGATAAAGGAGAAAAGCTTATTTTTCCAAAGGTTTCTAATCGCTACTTTTAAGTAATTACGAATCATCGTTTAATCTAAGTTTATTTCTTCTGTGCTAAAACTACCAAACCTCGATGTGTGTCTTTTTCTCGGTAATCTTTTATCATATCAATAACTTCGCATCCATTAGCCTCAAGTAATTGTATAATATCTTCTTTCAAAATAGCACTGTAATAAAACTCCTCACCCATCATTGGATTTGTATGCTCGCCATCATCATCACCGTGGGTAAAAAGTAAATATCCGCCAGAATTGAGTAATCGAGCCACTTTAGGGTAAATCATTGCTTGCTTTTCTTTTGGAAAATGGAAGAAAGAATCCCAAGCTAAAATACCATCAAATGTTTCCTTGGTTTCGAAGTCGAAAAAATCAGAAACAAGAAATTGAGCTTGGGGAATCTGTTGACTTTGAGCTATTTCTATCATTTTTTCGGCGAAATCAATACCAGTTACAAGCAAGCCTTTTGAAGCTAAATAACCTGCCACAGGCATACCAGTTCCACATCCTATATCTAATACTTTAGCACTCAGACTAAACTTTTCCGCAAAATCTACAATAATCTGGCTCACAAATGAACTATGCCTATGCTCAGCCCATATTTCGGCAATTTTATTATATGATTCTCTATTCATTTTGCAAACTATTTACAGGATTCATCAAAGCCGCTTTTACTGCCTGATAACTAACTGTCAATAAGGCAATTACGACAGCAGTTAGACCTGCCATTAAAAATACATTCCAGCCAATATTAATGCGATAGACAAAATCTGTTAGCCATTTTTCCATGAGATAATAAGCAATTGGAGAAGCTATCATTATAGCAATTGAAACCAAAACCAAGAAATCTTTGGAAAGTAGGAGCACTAAACTTGGGATACTCGCTCCTAATACTTTTCGAATACCAATCTCTTTGGTACGTTGGGCAATCATCATTAAAGCAATGGCAAATAAACCCATACAAGATAATAAAATAGCTAAGGCTGCAGCACTCATAATAATTTGAGAAAAACGCTCCTCTTTTTTATAAAGATTGTTAGTGTTTTCATCTAAAAACGAAGCTTGAAATACCGATTTAGGAGCGATTTCTTTGTAGGCTTTTGCTAATAAATCCATTGTTTCTTTGGGCGATGCCTGCGGAGCTAATTTGACAAAAATATAACTATAGCCAAAATCGCCTTGCAGGAAGAAGGTCATAGATTCGATTTTATTTTTTAGTGATTCGAAATGATAATCTTTCACCACACCTACAATAGTTCGGCCTAAACTATCGCCAATTGGGATATTTTTCCCGATTGGATTCTTGAAGCCTAACTGTTTCACCATAGATTCATTTACAACAATACTTCTTGATTTATCAGATTGAAATTCTCTTGAAAAATCACGTCCATTCGTGAGGCTTAGCCCAAGTGTTTTGATGTAATCATAATCAACGTTTAGTCCATTGGTATGATAAGTTTTTCCTTCCATTTCAAACCCATAACCCGAGTGCGACATCGAATTATCTTTTCCTCTGCCAATATTAATATCGGCGGCAGTAATACTCTGAATTTGTGGATAATTGGCCAGCTTATTTCTCATAAATTCAAGCATTTTTGTACCTTGAACTTCATGTCCAACGGGAATACTAATTACTTGACTTTCATCAAAACCTAAAGGTTTATTTCTTAAATAATCAATTTGTTTCCAAACAATCAAAGTGCTGCTAATAAGCAAGGTAGCAATACTAAATTGAACAATAATTAGAGTATTTCTTAGTCCACCTGAGCGTGTACTAACCTTTACTTTTCCTTTTAAAACTTCAATAATGTTGAATTTTGTAACAATTAATGCTGGGTAACCTCCAGCAACGAGTGTAACAATTAGGAAACTCGCCAACAATAAAACCGCTACCCAAGGGTTAAGCAGACTTTTAAAAGAAATAAAACTCTGAAAAATAGAATTATAGCTTGGCATCAGAGTTACGGCCAATACCCCTCCTATCGTAAAACCAATGATACATAAAATAAAAGCCTCACCCCAAAACTGAGCTAGAATCTGATTTTTTACCGCCCCTAAAGCTTTTCGCATGCCTACTTCTTTGGCACGTTCGAGCGAACGAGCAATTGATAAATTAATAAAATTGATACAAGCCACCAAAACTACCAATACACTAATAATCAACAACATATATGGGTAGGTTTTATCTAAAACCTGTATTCCGCCCAAGTTTTTTATAAAATGCTCTTCTAATAAAGGCATAAGTCTTATACTAAAAACTTCGCCTCGTTCATCGGGTTTTCCTCCTTCTTTCAGAATTTGCTCAATCGAGGTTTTATAATATTTACGAGTGAAAGGTTTAAGTCTTTTTTCGAAGTTATCGTGTGTAATATTATCAGCTAGTTGTACATAGATTTGGTGATTTTGGTTATTCCATCCATCTTTCAAATCATGGTAGGACGGATTATTTTCAAACCTAAGCATCATTTCACTTTCGACACTTGAATTTTCGGGGGCATCGGCAATTACTCCACTTACAATAAAAGCCTCCATTTTTTCACCAAAATTCAGCTTAAGTGTTTGGCCTAATGGCTCCGAATCGCCAAATAATTTCTTGGATGTTGATTCATTAATTACAATGCTACGTAAATCGTTTAAAGCCGTATTTGGGTCGCCTTTTAGCATTTTAAACGAAAACATTTTCAAGAAGTCGGCATCAACATAATTTAGGTCATTATCAATTGTTTTTTCGCCTTGAACTATCTGCACGCCACTATCCATAATGCGTGTTAGGTATTTGATTTCTGACTTAAACTCAGAAGCTAATGCCCCACGCAGTGGTGCAGGAACAGAAGTACCCATTTGTTGTTTTTCTGCCAAGTTTAGCTTATAAAAAACTTTATAAATACGCTCTTTATTAGTGTGGAAATTATCGAAAGAAAATTCGAAATGAGCGGTAAGAAATAACAAAATGGCAGCTCCAAAAGCTACCGATAAACCTACGATATTGATAAGTGCGTAAGATTTGTTTTTCAACAAATTTCTAACAGCGATTTTTAGGTAATTGCGTATCATAATTTTATGGTGATTTGTAGAGACGTTTCATGAAACGTCTCTACGGGCGTTATTCTGTTTTTAATGATTTTACTGGGTTCATCATGGCAGCTTTCATTGCCTGATAACTTACCGTAAGTAAACCAACCATCAATAATCCTATAATGGTTAGTAAAAACATGTCAGCCCCTTGTTGAATGCGATATGGATAACTTTGTAGCAATTGTTCTGCCGCATAGTAGGCAGCTGGTGCAGCTATCAAATAAGCAATAAGAATGAGTTTTAGAAAATCAATCGACAAAATTCTTACGATACTATTAGTACTTGCTCCAAGAACTTTTCGTACACCAATTTCTTTGAAACGCTTTTCAGTAGCTAAAGAAGAAAGACCGAAAAGTCCGATACAAGAAATAAAAATTGTTAGCCATGCAGCCCAGCCAATTATTTGCTTCATTTTTATTTCCTTCGTGTAGTTCTTTGCATTGGTTTCATGTAAAAATTCATACTCAAATGGCTTTGTTGGCATCGAACTCTTGAATTTTTCTCTTACATAAGCAATTGTTTGCGAGATATTCTGTCCAGTTATTCGAATATAGAAAGCACCGTAACCTCCATGCTTAGGGTCGGCAATGAAAAGTTGTGGACGTACCTTTTCGTATAATGAACTATAATGATAATCTTTAATAACTCCTATAACTTGGTATTTATCTTTGTTATGGAAAGCAATCGTCTGACCGATTGGATTTTTCCAATTAGCTTCCTTGACAAACGCTTCATTGACTAATACCGCAGTAGCAGTATCACTTGGAAAAGATGGCGAAAAATTACGTCCTTGTAACACTTTTAATCCAAGTAACTCAATGTATCTATTATCAACTACTTCTAAATCATGGTTGAGCTGTTTATCACCATTAACGGAAGATAGCGTAAACCAAAAACCTTGCTGACGTGGAGCCACTTGCTGAATCGTTGGGTATTTCTCTAATTCACTGATAAAAACGTTGGCTTTCGAACGTTCAACGTTTCCAGCATTCACAATCATAATATTCGAATCATCATAACCCAAACTCTGGTTCATGAATAAATCTACTTGCTTAAACTGCACTATCGTGAGTAGAATAAAGAAAGTAGCTAAACCAAATTGCAAAACCGTGAGCGATTTTTGTAGCAAATTTTTACCTCCAAATCTAAATCGCCCATAAAGTGTTTCTACTGGCTGAAAACCCGATAAAACCAAGGCAGGATAAAAACCAGATAAAAAAGCTGTTAGAATAAAGATAGCTAGATAAAGTAGCACCAACTTAGTGTCTAATAAATAGCTAAATGAAAGTGTTTTATCGGAAAGTTGATTAAAAGTTGGCAATGCCAAAACAGAAATGCAAATAGCTACAATAAAAGCTATTAAACTCAAAAGTGCCGACTCGGATAAAAATTGTATAATTAGTTGCTTGCGTTCGCTGCCCATTACTTTCCTAACACCAATTTCTTTGGCACGTTTCATCGAACGAGAAATGGCAATATTCACAAAGTTTATACAAGCAATTATTAGAATAAACGCCGCAATACCAGTTAAAAAATAAGAAAAAAGCTTATTTCCAGACTCTTTAATTCCATTTTGAGCTTGATAATCTTTACTTAGGTGCATTTCAAGAAATGGCTGTAATTTCCAGACTAATTTGCCTTTATAACCCCAATCTTTCAAGGCCTGAGCTATTTGTTCTTTAGCCTCCGCAGCATAGATTTTAGCAAATTTTTGCTCAATTATAGCGGGATTAGCTCCTTCTTTTACCGTGAAAAATGTATTCATATAAAAGTTAATCCATTGGTCATCTTGTACTTTATCATGATGCAATGGCAATAATAAGTTTATCTGAATACTTGAATTAATCGGTGATTTTTTTGTAACACCCGTAACGGTAAAATTCTGAAATTCATTATCGTAAAAGATAGAAAGCGGCTTTCCTAAAGCCTTGTTTTTCCCAAAAAAACGTTCTGCTACTTCTTCCGATATAACAACCGATTGTGGGTCAGATAGGGCTCTGTAAGGTGACCCTTCCACAAATTCAGCATCAAAAATTTTGAAGAAACTACTATCTACTTTCGTAACCTCTTGAATAAAGATTTCGTTGTTATGGCGAATATTAAATCTATCCCCTACAATTCTTACCATTTCTTCTAATTCCGGAACTTGTCGTTTAAAAGTTGCCCCCTGTACCATTCCCGAAATGCCTATTTTATGGACTTCTCCACTCGGACTTATTTCATCAGAAACTAAGCGATAAATGCTGTGTTTTTTACTTTGAAATTGATCGTAACTAAGTTCATCTTTCACAAATAAGGTGATAAGTAAACAAACAGTCAAACCCAAACTCAGTCCCAAAATATTAATGACAGAATAGAGTTTGTTGTTGATAATGTTTCTCCAAGCGATTTTAAAGTAATTGCGTATCATAATTTTGTGATTTTATATTTCGATTGTAGAGACAAGGCATGCTTTGTCTCTACGTGGATTTATTCTGTTTTCAATGATTTTACAGGATTCATCAACGCCGCCTCTATACTTCGAAAGGCAATTGTTAAAAAAGCTATTGCTAAGGTCATCAGTCCTGATAGTACAAAAACCCAAGTACTAATTCCAACCCTATATTCAAAATCTTGTAGCCAATTATTCATTAAATAATAGCCCAACGGAAAAGCTATCAACAATGAGAAACCTACTAACTTTATAAAATCTTTGGCTAATAAAATCACAATTTGTAGAACTGTGGCTCCTAATGTTTTACGAATCCCAATTTCTTTTGTACGCTGTTGAGTAGTGTAGGTAATTAGCCCGAACAAACCTAAACACGCAATAAAAATGGTAAGAATTGCAAAAGCCCGCAGAATAATTAACATATTGGCTTCTTTCAGATAAGTTTCATTGTATAGTTCATCTAAAAAAGCATATCTAAAGGTTTCGCCCGTACCAAAACTCTTCCAAATACTTTCCATTTTAGCCAATAAGCTAGCCATATCTTTGTTTTCGGCTTTTAAAATTAGACCATAATATGGCCCATATTGCATGATAAGTGGCTCGATTGGCTCACGCAAAGAGCGTGCATGAAAATCTTTGACAACACCTATGACTGTTTTGGTAGAGTTATCATCTAATTTGATTATTTCACCTACCGGATTTTTAGGTAATCCCAGAGCCTTTATTGCCGTTTCGTTGATTAAAACATTATTTGATTTTTGGTCTAACGCATCAGAAAGATTTCGTCCAAAATTGATTTTCATTCCCAAAGTGGGCACATAAGCCTCATCTACACTATAAATTCTCATACGAATGTGTTGTGTAGGGTCATCTGATTTTAAAAATGAATTCATATTATCATCGGTCGGACCCGCAGGTACATATGCCGATGTGGTAATATTCTTTACTCGTGGGTCTTTTTTTAGTTCGTCTCTAAAAACACTAAGCTTATTTCCTAAAAAACCTGCATCACGTATAACAATAAGTGAATTACGGTCATAACCAATGTCTTTTTTCTGAATATAATCCATTTGCTGGTTCACTACGATTGTCCCAATAATTAGAATGGCTGAAATGCCAAACTGAAAAACTACCAAAGTACTTCTAACCCCTTTGCTTCTACCTGATGTAAATCGACTTTTTAAAGCCCCTAAAGGATTAAACGAAGACATAAAGAATGCTGGATATCCACCAGCCAATAAGCTTATAGCAAAGACAAGACCCACCAATAAAGCAAGATTTTGCAACGATAATAATTGCCATATATAAAATGCTTTTCCACTTAACTGATTAAATAAAGGAAGTGTGAAATAGAAAATTCCGAGTCCGAGTAGAAGTGCAAAAAAAGTAGCTAAAAACGACTCAACTAAAAACTGTATGATTAATTGTTGTTGGGCTGAACCCAGTACTTTACGCATACCAATTTCCTTGAGGCGTTTTGAAGCTGAAGCAGTACTTAGATTTATGAAATTAATGCAAGCAATTAAAAGCATAAAGAGAGCAACAGTACTGAATATAAGTACAGTTTTATAACTACCTCCTGCTTCAAATTCTCCGCTAAGATTAGAGTAAAGATGGATATCCTTAATGGGTTGTAAGACCAAATTTACTTTATTACCTTTTGCTTCAAATTCACTTAAATTCATACCCATTTGTGCCTTGAGGTCAGCACTAAAATATTTGTCTGTCACTGATTTGATTTTGCTTTCGATTTGCTTCAAATCACTATTTCCTTTTAGGCTCAAATAAGTATAATATTGACCTGCAAGCCAACTAGGCGAATTAGCTGCCGAATTCGTAGCCATCGAACCAAGTAAATCAAAATGAAAATGTGCATTTGCTGGAATTTTTTCAATAATGCCACTTACCGTATATTGCCCAGAAAAATTATTAAAACCATTGAGTCCATAAATGCCAATACCCTCGATAGTAATTGTTTTATTCAGGGGGTCTGTATCGCCAAAATAAAGCTTGGCTTGCTCTTGTGTCAGTACAATCGAATAAGGTTCTTTCAAGGCAGTTTTAGGATTACCTTGAATCATTTTTATGGAGAAAACATCAAAAAATGTTTCATCAGCAAAAAATAATTTCCCGTTTCGAATAGTTTTTTGAGCTAATTTCACTTTAGCTGCATCAGTAATTTTATGAATTCGAGTGGTTTCTTTTATTTCAGGAATAGCCTGTTTGAGCGTAGCTGCTACAGGAGCCATAACAGCTGCTTCATTGATTTTTTCTTCACCCATTTTGGCTTGCAAAACAATCCTAGCAATATTCTCGGAATTGAATGTATCATAGCTCCACTCATCTAACACAAAAAGACTTATTGTTAGGAATGTAGCTAAACCAATTGCTAGACCCAAAACATTGATACCAAACAATGCTTTGTTTTTGAGTAGGTTTCGAACTGCAACTTTGAAGTAGTTTTTTAACATAGCTTTTTCATAATTTATTTTATTTAATCCAACTACATGCCAAATTTTCAAAACACTTACTATCAGTAATTTATAAAGAAAATAAAATATAATAGTGTCCGAAAATGGACACTATTGTACGTCTTTGGACATGCACGTCCTTATTCACTTTTCAATGATTTTATGGGATTCATCAAGGCCGCTTTCATTGATTGGAGGCTCACAGTAAAGATTGCAATTAAGATAGTAACGACTCCTGCCCCTAAAAATATCCAAATCGAAATTTCTGTTCTAAAAGCAAAGCTTTTCAACCAAATATTCATAGCATAATAGGCCAGCGGAGAGGCTATTAAAAAGGCTAAACAAACCAATTTCAGAAAGTCTTTCGATAGCAGTTGAACTATACTCCAAACACTTGCTCCGAGTACTTTTCTTACACCAATTTCTTTTGTACGCTGTTCGGCAATGTAAGTAATTAAACCAAACAAACCCAAACAAGCTATAAAGACAGTAAGTAAAGAAAAAACCATTGCGATAGTACCGATTCTTTGTTCGGCTCGATACATTTCATCAAATGATTCGTTCATAAAGTGATAATTAAATGGTATTTCGGGGGCGAAAGTCTTCCATTTTGCTTCGATTTGTTTCACAAGGGTTTGTGGCTCATCAGTGTTAATTTTGAAGGCCGTTACCCAAGCACTTTTTCCATAGCGAAAACATAGCGGACCAACCGATTCTCGCATCGACTCATAATGAAAATTCTTGACTACGCCAATAATTGTCAAAGCCTTCACATCATTAATATTACCATTATTGATATAAAGTTTTTTACCGATTGGGTTATCGTATCCAATCATTTTTGCGGCCTTTTCGTTGATGATAACGGCCGAAGAATCTGTGCTAAATACTTTTGAAAAATTCCTTCCTTGTAAAACTTTCATGTCAAGGGTAGGAATATAATCTTCATCAATTTCCCATGCTTGCATATTGAAGCTATTTTGGGTATTAAATAGAGCTTCCTTAGAAAAAGTATTATCGGTTCTAGATGAGTTAGCTACTGGTAAAAAACCAGCAAAAGTGGCATTTTTTACACCCGCCATTTTCTTTACTTCTTCTTTAAATACATGATTATTATCTCGTAAGGAAGAAGTGCCCGTGACCACTAAAATTTGGTCTTTCGAGAAACCCAAGTTTTTATTTTGAATATAATTGAGTTGACGATAAATGATAAAGGTTGAAATAACCAAAACCAACGAGGTGACAAATTGAAATGTAACTAAAGTATTTCGAAAGTTTGAACGACGGTAATTGGCATTAAGTTTACTTTTCAATACCTCGATAGGACGGAAAGATGACAAGAAAAACGAAGGATAATAGCCCGCCAAAACTCCAACAGCCATAGGTAAAAGAATTAAAAACGGTAGATATTGTACCTGAAAAAGCGACTGAATAGTAAATTGTTTTCCTGCAATATCATTAAAGTAGGGAATCAACAAAATAGCAATTGTAAGAGCAATCATAAAAGCTAAATAGCTAGTAAGTACAGACTCTGACATAAATTGTATAATAAGACTATTTCGTTGGGTACCCATTACCTTACGAATTCCTACTTCTTTGGCACGATTGGCCGAACGAGCTGTACTTAAATTCATAAAGTTTATACACGCAATCAGTAATAAAAACAAGGCTACTACTGAAAAAATATACACATATTGAATATCGCCGTTGGGACTTAGCTCGTAAATTCGGTCAGATTTTAAGTGAATATCCAACAGCGGCGTAAGTGAATATTTCAAATAATTACCACCTTTTTTGAAGTCTTCCATGCTATTAATATCCATGAACACCTTTGCTTGTGGTAAAATATACTTATCAATCACTACATCAAATTTCTTTTCAAACTCCTTATAATCAACTCCTTTTCGAAGTTTTATATAAGTATAAAAATTATGATTCAAGAAATTATCAAATTTATAATCATTGATATTCTTGAATGGGAAAAACATATCAGTCTGAAAATGGATATTAGAAGGCATATCTTCATAAACCGCTGTAATTTTATATTCAATAGGGTTATTGATTCCTATTGTCAATGTTTTACCCAAAGCTGAAGCATTTCCAAAATATTTTTTAGCAGCGGTTTGACTAATAACAAGCGTGTTAGGTTCAGTCAAAATCCTTCTCGAATCACCTTCTATGATATTCAAAGGAAAAACATCTAAAAGTGTAGAATCTGCGTGCAAGCAATTATTTTCAACCAAAAATTCATTACCTTTTTTGATAAATCTACGACTATTATTGGCATAAAGGCGAACAAACTGCTCAACCTCCGCATAATCTTTTTTTAGTATTGCCCCAAATGGGTCAGAACTCACTGCCATTCGTTGCTCAGCTCCTCCAAACTTAATATCAGAATTGATACGGTAAATTCGCTCTGCGTCTTCAAACTGACGGTCATAACTGAGTTCATCAACAACATAAAGTGTTATCAATAAAAAACAGGTAAGACCAATAGCTAGACCAAAAATATTGATAAAGCTATATAACTTATTCTTCAAAATATTTCTCCAAGCGATTTTTAAATAATTGCGTATCATGGTTTTTTGATTGTTTACTGGGAAACTGATGTATTTGTAATAATTACCAAGATATTATTCCGTTTTCAATGACTCTACTGGGTTTACCCTAGCTGCTCGCCAAGACTGAGAAATTACTGTTAAAATACTTATCAGCAATAAAATAAATATACTAAAGCCTATTACGGCAGGACTTATTGAAACCCTTGAGACAAAGAAATCAAGCCATAAAGTATTAATAAAATAAGCCAATGGGGTAGCAATAAACACGGCAACTCCAAGCAAAATCATATAGCTTTTTGATAACAACATAATTATCTGAAACACACCCGAGCCTAAAACTTTTCTGATACCCATTTCTTTACGACGAGTTTCGGCGGTGTAGGCGGCCATACCAAGCAAACCCAAGCAAGAAATGAAAACAGCCAAGAATGCGATGAAACCTAATACATTGGCTATATTGCTAAACATTGTATGAATTAGTAATAATTCTTGGTCGAAAAACTCATATTCAAACCTTGTCATTGGATTTACCTTTTTCCAAGTAGCTTCAAGGAATTTAAGCGTTTCTGTTTGGTTATTTCCGTTGATTCTGATAGTTGCGAAATTAAATTCTGATTGACGATTACGGAGCATCAGAGGCTCGATAGCACGCATAACATCGAGGTACTGAAAGTCTTTTACAACACCCACAATTTCTAAGTTATTGCCATCTACCAAAATACGTTGGCCGATTGCCTGCTTAGGAGTTCCTAACTTAAAATTACTCACCATTTTCTCATTGATAAGTGTATATTTTTCGCCATTAGTACTTGGAATCTCAGGTAGGTTTTTACCCGCCACAAGTTTCAATCCCCATACATCTACGCACTTAGCATCTATATCAATAAAATTAACTTGTAAACTATCTTTCGGACTATCAGATTTCTTTATAATTGTGCCATTTTGCATACCAGTAGCTGGCAAAAACATACAAGCCGAAACAGATACAACATCTTTATTTGTAGCAATAGCTTGGGCAAATCGCTTATAGTTTTCTTGTTTATAGAGATTTACGTTTACTACATTTTCTTTATTAAAACCATAATCAAAATTGAAAATTCGGTCTGTTTGAAGGTAGATTAATGTTGTTGAAATAATAAAAATCAATGAAACCGAAAATTGTACGACTAGCAAGGCTTTACGGGTTGTAAGACGCTTGAAGATTTTTACACCACTAAAGTTTTTTAAAATCTGAATTGGGTTGAAAGCCGAAATATAAATAGATGGTAAAATACCCGCTACAACACCTACTAAAATACTGAAGGCAATAAATATTAAGTAAAGAGAAATATTCTGAGAAAATGTAATGTTTAGGTATTTGTTAACAACCAAGTTTGCGAAAAGTGATTGAAGAACAAACAAAATAACAATAGAAAAAACCAATGAAACCAATGATATTAATACAGATTCAGCAATAAACTGTCCAAATATTTGATTACGAGTGGCCCCTGAAACTTTTCTTACCCCCACCTCTTTAGCTCGAGTCAATGACCTTGCCACCGAAAGATTAGTGTAATTTAAACAGGCCGATAACATTACTATTAAACATAATACGCCTAGAATCACTAAGACTATTTTGGGTATTGAAATGTGCGTTTCATTTCCAATAGCACTACCTGGAGTAATTTCGGTAATAGATTGAGCCTTAAACGCATATTGATTTGTTTCGCCCTTTGGGAAATATTTATCGGATACCTTATTTAAAATTTGTTGTAAATCGGCCTCACTTTTACCTTTTTGCATCAATACATAGGTATAATTTGACCAAATATTACCCCAGTCATTCATCTTATAATTTACTATCGAATCTTTAGCAAGTGCATTAAGCGTGCTAAGTGAAGCCAATATTTTGAATGGAAGATGTGTTTTACCTTCAACGGGTTTCAAAACACCTGTAATCGTAAAAAGTCCATATTCTGTTTCTCTGTTTCCGTTGTCTATCCCTGTTGGACTCAAATCGGTATTTTTGAAATTAACGATTTTCCCAATCGGATTCTCATTATAAAACAGTTGGGAGGCAAGCTCTTCGCTAATGACTAATGAGCGAGGATTTTCCAAAGCAGTTGCAGCATCACCAGCAGCCAGCTTAAAATCTAATATTTTAAATAAATTACCATCTGTAAAATATCCACCACCTGAAGCTATTTTATCATTATAAAAAATATCTCCTCCAATGTTTCTTACTAAGCTTGCCGATGCGTCTACCCCTGTATAATTCTTGCGTAATTCTTCACCCAACGGTAACGCCGATGAAGCCATATCCTTCATCTGACTATTATTCTTTCTAGTAGATAAAATACGATAGATTCGGTCTTTATTTTGATGGAATTGGTCATAACTCTTTTGCTCAGCAATGATTGAAAGTATTAATAAACATACCGACATACTCACTGCCAACCCAATAATATTAATAGAGCTAAAGGTTTTATTTTTGAGGAGATTTCTCCAAGCTGTTTTAAAGTAATTGCGTATCATAATTTTGTATTTTTTAATGTGTAGATAGGCTATGGCTTGTCTCTACGGAAGTTTATTCCGTCTTGAGTGATTTTACAGGATTCAGCAGGGCGGCCTTAATGGCTTGAAAACTCACCGTAAATAAAGCAATGATTACGGCAACGCCCCCTCCAATGGCAAACAGCCACCATGAGATTTCAGCCTTATAAGCAAAGTCTTGCAGCCATTGATTCATAAAATAGTATGCTATAGGGCTGGCTACCACAATAGCAATAAACACCAACTTAAGGAAATCTTTTGATAAAAGCGTAATGATACTCACCACCGAAGCCCCTAAAACCTTTCGCACGCCAATTTCTTTAGTTCGGCTTTCAGCGGTGAAAGTGGCTAAGCCAAAAAGACCTAAGCAAGCGATGATAATTGCCCAAACCGAGGCAGTTGTAAAGATTTTAGTATATTGCTCTTCAGAAAGGTATTGTCGATTAAAATTATCATCCACAAAGAAGTATTCGTACGGATTTCCCTCAAAATAAGTCTTATAGATTTTCTCTAAACTTGCTACTTTTGATTGAATTTCGTTAGAAGAAAGCTTAAGCGTAAAGTATGAACTACTATTTTGTGGATAGAATATCACTGGGTCAATTGCTCGCTGAACACCCATGTGATTATAATCTTTTACTACACCTATTACTTCAAGCACACGCTCATCCCATTGAATTTTTGTTCGAATAGCCTCTTCTGGAGTCTTGAAACCTAAAGCCTCAACTGCACTTTCATTCAACATCACTTTACTATTCTGATTCCATTCAACATCACATTCATCGTGCGTGAAATTTCTGCCCACTTTTAATTTTATTCCATAGGTTTGTAAATATCTATCACCGATAATTGCAAAAGCATAGGTCTTTTGTTCATCTCCTTGCTTCGAATTAGGTTGAGTAAGACCAGTAGTCATGAAATTATACCAACTACTCGGCACGCTACCCGAAAGTGCATAATCTTTTACATAGCTTTGCTGCGAAATAGTATTAATAAATGCGTCTTTACGAGTTTTATAAGTACTATCTTTACCAACTTCTGCACCTCTTATCACCAAGAGTTGACTAACATTCATACCTAAATCTTTTTGCTGCATGAATTGCAGTTGTCGATAAATTATACAAGTTGCTAAAATCAAGATGATTGAAATTGCAAACTGTGAAACAACCAATGATTTACGAAGTAATACCCCTTTCGAATACTTATTAAATTTTCCTTTCAGTGTTTCTACTGGGCTAAACGAAGATAGAAAATAAGCAGTTAGTACACCCGAACCAATTGAACCCAAAGCCAATAGTCCAACACCTATCATCCAATCTTTTGAAAATTGAAGAGTCGTAAATGAAAGCTTTTTTTCAATTAAATCATTAAATACTGGCTGTAGAATAATAACTAATAAAAGCGATACCCCAAAACCTAAGAGGTTTGTAAGTAATGATTCTGCCAAAAATTGTTTGAGTAAATCAGACTGTTTAGCCCCTATTACTTTTCTTACCCCAATCTCGTTGGCACGTTTTAATGAATTAGCTGTTGAAATATTGATGTAATTAAACCAAGCAATAATAAGTATCAGAAAGGCAATTCCGCCTAACATATACACATATTTAATATTACCTGTTGTTCGGAGGGTATCGGAAAAAGATTCTCCTAAATGAATATTCGCTAAGGCTTGTAATCTAAAAATAACTCCATCATTTTCTTTACCTAATTTTTGGCGAAGATTTGTGAGTTTCTTCTCAAAATTTTTCACATTTACGCCCTCATTAAGTAGAAAGTACGTACTAATGTACTGGGAATCTAAATTATCTAATCTTGCCCAACTATTATCCTTCAGATTGGCTGGATTTTTAAGTGTTTCGAGCGAAAACACCATATCATATCGAATATCTGAGTTATCAAGCATATCAGCAAATACACCTTCAACCGTATAAGATGCGTTACCGAACTGATTATCAAGTATGAGTATTTGCCCCATAGGGTTTTCCTTTCCAAAATATTTCTTCGCACTTGATTCAGAAATAAAAACTACATTGGGCTTCGCCAATGACTTCGCATTACCTTCTAATAGAGGAAAACTAAAGAACTCAAAGAAATTTCCTTCAGCAAAACCAATACCCGCTTCTCTAAATGGTTCGCTTCTGCTATTGGCACGTTTTACTACTCCTTTGGTTACACCTTGCTCAAAACGGCAGAAATCTTTTACCTCCGGAAAACTCTCTTTTGCTTTCAGAGCCCAACCCGGCTCCATATCGGCCCAAGTTACCCCCTGAGGATTCTGATTAAGCAAACGATAGATGTTGGGTAGGTTCGCATGAAATTTATTCACACTTTTCTCAAGGCTAATGTATTCTAGAATAAATAAAAATGCCGATATACCCATAGCCAAACCAACAATATTGATGAAGCTATATACTTTGTTTCGAATGAGGTTTCGAAATGCAATTTTTATATAATTAAATAACATATTTAGTCAATGGCAATTAGCTTTTAGCAAACTAGCTAAAGAGCAGTTATAAATTAGTTGAAGTAAACTCAAATCAATAGCTAAAAGCTAATAGCCTAAAGCTATTCTATACATGGAAGTTTTCGGTAACTACTTTTCCATCAAACAAATTGATAACGCGGTGTGAGAAACCTGCATCATAAGGTGAGTGCGTAACCATTACTATCGTTGTGCCCTCATTGTTAAGTTCTTGCAAAAGCTTCATTACTTCTTCGCCATTTGATGAATCTAAATTACCAGTAGGCTCATCGGCTAAAATCATTTTTGGCTTGGCTACTACCGCACGAGCGATGGCCACACGCTGCTGCTGGCCACCCGAAAGTTGTTGTGGAAAATGGTTTCGTCGGTGCATCATGTTCATACGCTCGAGAGCGGTTTCTACTTTTTGCTTACGTTCGTCAGCAGGAGTCTTTAAATATAACAATGGAAGTTCAACGTTTTCGTAAACTGTTAATTCATCAATCAAATTGAAACTTTGAAATACGAATCCGATAGACCCTTTACGAAGCGAAGCACGCTGACGCTCCGACATAGTAGCTACTTCATTGCCATAAAAATCATAGCTTCCACCCGATGGATTATCAAGCAAGCCCAAGATATTTAGTAATGTTGACTTACCACAGCCCGATGGCCCCATAATGGCTACAAATTCACCATCTTTTATTTCAATCGAAATTCCGTTGAGGGCAGTTGTTTCAACTTCCTCAGTTGTAAATACTTTCTGAAGGTTGGTAGTTTTTATCATTTTATTAGCTTTTGGCTATTAGCTTGGGGCGATATACCTCTTTGCTTTTTGCCTTATTTTTGTTTCAAATTATTTAAACTTAACTGTAAATTTGCCAATAGTCGTACGCTAGAAGCTCAAAACTTCGTTTTCTCCAAAGTTTTCGTATGAACTTGTAATTACCTGTTCGCCTACTTGTAAGCCTTCCAAAACTTCAAAATATTCTGGATTTTTACGGCCTAATGTAATCTTACGTTTAGATGCTTTTTTGCCCGATTTATCTAAAACATACACCCAGTTTCCGCCAGTATCTGAGAAGAAACCTCCTACTGGTAAAAGTATTGCTTTGGTTGCTTTGCCTAATTCTAAACGAATGGGTGATGATTGTCCACGTTTGATTCCTTCTGGAACACCCTTAGAAAAAATCATATCTACTTGAAAACGGCCATTGCGAACTTCTGGATAAATTTTCGTAATTTCTAGAGCATAATCTTTTCCATTGAACTCAAAAGAACCTCCCAAGCCAGCAAAAATTCTTGAAATATAATGCTCATCAATATCCACACGCATCTTAAAACCATTCAAATCATCAATTTGTCCGATATTTTGCCCTTGATTGATATTTGAGCCCACTTCTACATCAATGCTTGAAAGTAAACCGCCAACTGGAGCTTTCACTACTAAGTTTTCGAGCGTTTCACGCCATAATTGAACATTTTTTTGCGTTCTTTCAAGCGTTCCTTCCAATTGCTTTATTTGCATTGTGGCATTTTCTTCTTGATATTTTGAGGACTCGAACGTGATTTCACGTTGTTTCATTAATTTTTCATAGTCACGTTTCGACTTCAAGAATTCTGACTCAGCAATTACTTTATCATTATTGAGCTTTTTATTTCTATCGTATAAGTCTTTTGCTTGGTCAATTTGATAATCGAGGTCATTAATTGTTTGGCGAATCGTAAACTTTTCAACTTTCAATCGTTGACGTGTATTTTGGAGGTCATTTACCAATCGGCTCGCCTCTGTTTCTGATTGCAAGAAACTAAGTTTTAAATTTTGATTTTCAAGCTTCAAAATTACTTGTCCTTGTTTCACCATATTTCCACCATCAACTACTTTTTCTTTTACATAACCTCCTACGATGGCATCCAAACGAATGGTTTTCAATGGCAAGACAACGCCAGTTACTACAATAAATTCATCGAAATCACCTTGGGTAACTGTCGATACCGTAAGTTTATCTTTTTCAACATTGAGTTTTGAACGTTTATCAGCAAAGGCGAATTGCCACACCAAAAAGATGGTTAATAACGCACCTCCGCTAATCATTGCTATACGTTGTGTATTCCAAAACTTTTTCTGTATCTGTCTGTCCATTGTTTTAATTTAGGCTTTTAGTTCTTAAAGCTTATTGTTCTTGCAACTATTAAATTTTATTAAAATACTAAATTCTCGAAAAATGCTTATTTGAATATCTTTAAAAGTATTTACATCTATAACATTCCAAAGCTATGCCAAAAACACAAAGCATTCATTATCAGATACTTACAAAATATTATTTATTTTAAACTGTCCGTTTTCGGACATACTTTGTACGTTGTCGGACGGAATATATCTTACAGGTTTTTCATCTAAAAATTAAATTATCTCACAACCGCCTAATTATCAAATAATTAGCAAAAGTAAATTAGTACGAACAAGTAACGGAATAATTTTTGCCGTAGATTAAATAAACATTTGGCTATTAGTTCTTATCATTTAGTTATTTTTATATCAAAAATTAATAGCTGAATTAATTACATTCGTAATCAAACAAGCATTATTGAAGTTTCTTTTGAAACAAAACTCATTCTGTGACAATTTCAATGTCTTTCTCGCTAAAAGCCAATGGCTGATAGCTAAAAACCTATAAAACTATGTCGAAACTCTTAATAATTGATGATGATGTTGATGTACTAAGTGCAGCTAAGTTATTCTTAAAACGCCACTTTAGCCAAGTAGATATTGAGAAAAACCCCGAAAGAATTCCATTTTTAATTAATAACGGACAATACGATGTAGTCTTGCTCGACATGAACTTCACGCGTGATGTAAATACTGGCAAAGAAGGTTTTGAATGGCTCGACCGAATTTTAGATATTGACCCCAACATTTCGGTAGTGCTTTTCACAGCTTATGGTGATGTAGAAATGGCCGTACGAGCAATCAAAGTAGGGGCCGTAGATTTTGTTTTGAAGCCTTGGGAAAACACCAAACTGCTCGAAACGATGCAATCGGCGTATGAAATTCGACAAGAAAAACTCGGTGAAAAATTACCAGTAACTAATACAAAAAAAAGCACATCTTCTACACAAATTATTGGGAGTAGCCAAGCTATGCTCAAAATTTTCGAAACTATTGAGCGAGTAGCCAATACTGATGCCAATATTTTAATTTTGGGAGAAAACGGAACGGGCAAAGACCTCATTGCCAGATTGATACACGAAAAATCTAATCGTGCGGAAATGCCATTCGTACATTCAGATTTAGGTGCAATTTCAGAAACTTTATTTGAAAGTGAGCTTTTTGGGCACGTAAAAGGGGCATTTACTGATGCCCGAGAAGACCGTGCAGGAAGATTTGAGGAAGCTAATGGAGGAACAATATTTTTAGATGAAATTGGCAATATTCCTCTTCCATTACAAGCCAAACTTTTAACCGTTTTGCAAAATAGAAATGTTACGAAAGTAGGTTCAAACAAACCTAAAAATATTGATATTCGATTGATTTGTGCTACCAACGAACCCATCTATGACAGAGTTGGTCAACGTACATTCCGACAAGATTTATTGTACAGAATCAATACTATTGAAATAAAACTCCCACCTCTCCGTGAACGCCCCGAAGATATTATTCCTCTAGCCGAACATTTCTTGAAAATTTATCGAAAGAAATACAATCGTCCAGTAAATAGTATCAGTGCTAACTTGGCCAAACAGTTGCAACGCTATCATTGGGCAGGCAATGTGCGTGAACTTCAACACGCCGTTGAGCGTGCCGTCATCCTTTCGCAAGGAGCAGCTCTTCAGCCTGAAGATTTTTTCTTTGAGGCTAGACAAGAAACAGCACCTTCATTCGACCAAACTTACCAATTGGAAGAAGTAGAGAAGATGCTGATTATTAAGACATTGAAAAAATTCAATGGAAATATCACTGAAGCAGCAAGAGAAATGGGACTCACTCGACAGGCTCTTTATAGAAGAGTGGAGAAGTACGGCATTTAACCAAATACTTCTTCATAATCTTCAGCCTTAAATCCCATTGCTAAAATCTTATCTGATTCTACAATTGGACGTTTAATAACTGAAGTCTTTTCAATCATCAATGCAATTGCAGAAGCGTTATCTGTAATGTTTGCTTTTTCTTCTTCGGTGAGTTTTTTGAATGTAGTGCCTGCTCGATTGACAAGTTTATCGTAAGGAACCTGAGTAAGCCATTCTTCGAGTTTCTCGGGCGTGATACCTTTCTTTTTATAATCATGAAACTCGAAAGCAATGTTATGGTCTTTGAGCCAAGTAAGGGCTTTTTTTACTGTATCACAATTTGGAATTCCGTAAACTGTTAGCATTCTTTTCTAAAAATATTTGAGTAATAGCCGCTAAGATATTCAATAGCGGCTATTTTCCCTAAAACTAATAGACTTTTCGTTGGTTGCGAAAAGTGGATACTGGTCAAAGATATTTCGTACAATACTCTTAAAATAATTTTTCTTTGAAGATGCTTTATTAAAAATACCTGTAGCATACCCACGCCAAACAACTTCGCTAGTTTCGGCCTCAATCATTGAAATCATGAGTGTGCCTTTTCCTAATTCGTATTTTACAGGCTTGTATAAATAACTATCATCTTCGGTTGAAACCCAACTTACAAGTGCGGGTTGTTCGTAGCCCTTGTATTTCAGACGGTCATAATAAATCGAAAAATTGACAAAAATATTGGGTTTTTGAGCGTTAAACTCATAACCACGAGCACGCATCTGATACTGAATTGCCTGTTGTACATCTTCACACAGAATATTCGTATCACGTTCACAATCAACAAAAGCGTAGGTTTTATATTTCTTAAACTGAGTTGAGTAGCGGTAATCATTTTCTACAAATACTCTCATACAACTACTCATTAAAACCCCTGTTATGATAAATAATAGTAGTTTCTTCATCTTGATTTACGGTTTTTTTATTCCTTTATTTTTGATAGTAAATATCAAAAGCATTAGAAATGAGCGATAGTAGAGACAACTATAAATCTTCTAACCTACGTGGTTTTTCGCCCGCAGCAAAAAGTGGGTATTGGTCGAAAATATTTCGAACAATGCTGCGATAGTAGTTTATGGGTTTATTCACCTGTTTATTGAATACCCCCGAAGCATAACCTCGCCAAATGAGTCGACTCGTTTCAGCATCCAAAAGTGATACTAAAATCATTCCACCGCCAAAATGAAAATTTTGAATTTTATAAGTATCATCACCATCGAAACGGTTCACCCAACGTTCAAGAGATGGTTGGAAATACCCTTTATAGTCTACACGGTCACGGATGATACTGTAGCTTACCAAAAGGCCTGGGTCTTCGGCAACTACCTTGTAGCCACGAGCTTTCATCTGACGACGAATAGCATCTTGAATTTCGGTACATACAAATGAAGTATCAATCTCGCAGTTAAGAAAATTGTAAGTGCGATATTTTGTGAAGTCGGTCTCATAACTATAATCGTTATCGACCATAAGTTTGATAGAATTACAGCTTGATAATGCTAAAACAATGAGTGCAGACAATAAATAGAATTTTTTCATAAGGCTTATAAATTGAATTGATTTTTAAACAAAATGATTTTCAAACCATGGAAAAACCATGAAAAGACTTTCTATCAACTACTTACAAATATCTCAATGGAAAGCAGCCTACCATTGCAGTATATTCAAAACTAATTAATTTCTTCTAAAAAATCAAGTTTTTGTTGCTTTATCTCGCCTCTTTGCCTTCCATCTTCGGTAGCAAACATTCAATTATTTTTCTACACCCATTTCTTCATCAGCCTTTGTAATATTCTAAGGCTTTTTTCATTTCATTTTTTGTCACTACCATATCATATAAGCAACTACCTGCGGCATTAATCAACGAAAATCTCACCTCTTTTCCTTTATTCTTTTTATCCTGCTGAGTTAATGCAATGATTGTATCAAAATCAGCAGCATCCATTTCTACTTTTCCGTATATCGAAAATATAAATTCTTCAATTTGTTCGAGTGTTTTTTCATCAATCAAACCCCTTTCATAAGCTATATACGACTCGCAGACCATTCCGGTTGCAATGGCTTCGCCATGAAGTAACTTTTTTTTGCCTTTTGGTAGAAAAAATGTTTCTACTGCATGCCCTAGCGTATGTCCGAAGTTCAGAATTTTACGTAAACCTTTTTCGGTCGGGTCTTGCTCAACAACCTTTTTCTTAATTTCAACCGAATGAGCAATTAAATCTGGCAGGTCTTGGTCGGCTAAATCTCTTTTTCTTATCACCTGCCATTTATCGCCATCTTGAATCAAGCAATGTTTCAAGATTTCAGCAAAACCAGAACGTTTTTCTCTTTCCGAAAGCGTTTCTAAAAATACAGGGTCAATTAAAACGGCATTGGGTAATGTAAAAACACCTAAATGATTTTTGAAACCCTGAAAATCAATTCCTAATTTCCCTCCTACGCTGGCATCTACTTGCGAAAGCAAAGTGGTAGGAATTTGAATAAAATCAATACCACGTTTGTAAGTTGCGGCACAAAAGCCTCCCATATCGCCAATTACACCTCCACCTAAATTTATCATCAAAGCATGACGGTCGAGTTGAGCCTCAGTCATGGCCGACCAGATTACTTCACAGGTTTGTAAGTTCTTGTGTTCTTCACCATTTTTTACAGTAATAACCGTGTGTTTCGGTAAAGAATCTTTGATAACTGGATAACAAAAACGCTTTGTATTTGTATCGGTCAATACTATGATTTTAGAATAACTTTTTGTTTCGAGAAAAGTTTTTAAACTTTCGGAAATTGGAGAAATAATTACTGACATTTGAACTTTTTTTGATTAAAATTCAAAGTTAGTGATTGAAGTGGAGAAATAAGGAAATTGGAGGGCTAAATTCTTTAAGTTTAGCTATAAATTACCGATTGAAAATAAATTTACTACCAAGGCACAACCAACACAAACTTACACAGAGCAAGTATTTTGTATAATTCTATACCTCAGTAGTTTATTACTTTGAAGTTGTGTACTATTAATTTGCCAAAAATGACTCTATCCCTGCTACAATATCTTTTGCTCCTTGTCCATAAAGCATTGTTTGGTGATTACCCCAAACTTCTTTATACTGGCAATTTTTCATGAGAGATACAGTTTCTAAGGCAAATTCTTTAGGCAATAGAGGAGCATCGAGTGCATAATTCATAGTTCCATTCAATAAAATAGCTGGTTGCTCAACCGCCTTGATATAATCAAGCCAAGGTTCGCCAAAAGAGCCTTTCAAAATTGCCTCAGTCATATTTTCGGGCGTAGAACGCTGAGTTACGCTTCCATCATTATTTAATTTTACATCGGCCTGATAATAGCTTAGCATGGTATCTTCCCAGTAGGTCATGTATGCTCCCGCTTTGACTTTTTCAAGATACGTTTCAAAAGATGGATACGTTTGTCCAATTCTGCTGAGGGCAGGGCCAAGCATTTCTTTGGTTTGTGGGTGTAATCGGGCGGCGGCATCGAGTAATAATAACTTTTCTAATCTTTCAGCATGATGAAAGGCCATGTAAAAAGTCAATAAAGCCCCAAAAGAATGCCCACCAACGATACATTTTTCAATACCTAAACCATTCATGAGTCCTAAGATATCTTCGGCATGGTCTTTCATCGTATATCCTTCAGTGGGTTTATCACTCAAGCCTCTACCCCTTAAATCAACACTAATTACTCGCCATTTTTTTCCCAAACCTTCAGCCAAAAGTCCATCAAAAGCATGAGAATTGGCCGTAAGTCCGTGCATCAAGATGATTACTGGCCCTTCAGTTTCAGTATCTATATAATGTAAATTGATGCTATTGGTATGAATATTTTTGCTAATCATTATTAATTTGGATTATGATTTTTAACCATATTTAATTCAACAGCCCGCCTTAGATTCACGATTTCTCTTTTTCCTGTTGAGCCGCTCTCCTCCTTTTCTACTTTCTGTTGAATAATCTATAATTGAGAAATCTACTCTTTCAAATAATTATCTTTCAATTCTCGCTTTAAAATTTTACCCGCCACGTTTTTCGGGAAATCATCAACAAAAAACACATCCGAAACCTTCTGATAGCGGGCTTCTAAGTTATCATTTGCAAACTTCTTTATTTCTTCGGTCGTTATTGTCGAACCTTTTTTTAGAATCACAGCCGCAATTGGCGTTTCGCCCCATTCAGCATGAGTAACCCCAAAAACTGATACATTTTCTACTGATGAGTGACGAGCAATTACTTCTTCAATATCAACAGGATACACATTTACTCCTCCCGAAATGATGAGGTCTTTCTTACGACCAGTTAGAAATAAATAACCATCTTCATCTAAGTACCCAACGTCTCCCGTAAAGAGCCAATCATCTTGAATAGCCTCGGCGGTTTTCTCTGGGTTTTTATAATACTCAGTCATCAAAAGTGGACTTTTTCCTACAATCTCCCCTATCTGTCCATTCGGTAATTCGTTTCCTGCATCATCTACAATTTTTATTTCCATAAATTGTGGAGGAGCACCCACCGAACCTGATTTTAGTCGAAATTCGGTTTTATCCAAAATTGTCATAAAGCCTTCAGTCAGGCCATAGAGTTCGTAAAAAACATTAGGAGCTCGACGGTCGAGTTCTTCTTTATGTTCGAGCAAAAGTGGTGCACCTACCGAAAGAATATACTCTAAAGATTGTAAGTTTTCTTGGTTAAATTCTTCAAGATTTAGGCAAGAAACAATCTGCGATGGTACTAAAATCGTGTGAGTAACTTTTTCTTGTTTGATTACTTCGGTCACTGCGTGTGCGTCAAAATGGTCGAGTAAAATGTACGTTCCACCCACAAACATGACAGGCATAAGTGTAAGAAAAGAGCCATTGAATACAATTGAGCCAGAGTGCATTACCACACTTTCGGGAGTCATGCGGAAATAATTGGCAAATAATGAACCGTATAATGCACGCACTTGATGACTAATCACAATACCCTTTGGTAAGCCTGTTGTACCACTGCTATACATGATATTATAGGGGTCATCATTTTGTATATCTACCCTCGGAGGCTCTGATGTTGGCTTGTTTTCTTTTAGCTGATGATAGTTTTTGTAGCTATCTTGAGTTGAATCTGTAAGCCAAAAATTCTTACACAAAAGCTCACTTCGCACCTCGTTGATATAAGGCATGAGGCTTTGGTTAGTAATCACTAAATCTGTATCAGAATCATTCAATAAATTTATCAGACCACTACCACGCAACATAGGGCTATTGGGTACACATACTGCACCGATTTTAGCACAAGCCCAGTAGGTTTCGTATAATTCGAAGCTATTGGGTAAAAGCGTTGATACCTTACTTCCTTTGGTAATGCCAATAGATAGGAAAGCATGGCAAAGCTGATTAACCGAGGCATTAAATGCTCGATACGTGAGGCGTTGGTCATTGAAGACAAAAGCTAAATGATTGGGACGATATTGTGCGTTACGTGTAAGTAGTTGGCTGATGTTGAGCATTTTAATTAATATTTTCTATAAATTTCCTCAAATTAAAAACTAAGAAAATGGCACTCAAACGAATGCCATTTTAGTTTTGGCTGTTAATCTATGATGAATTGTATTACTTACTTATGATATGGGATATTGGCTTTTAATTCTACTGAGAATAAGCGACCAATGAGTGGTGAACCAACAAATTCACGTTGTTTTACATTGAAAATATTACTTACGGCTGCCCCTGCTGTGATATTTTTACTAAGAGCATATCCCGCACTAAAATCAAATGTGGTGAAACCACCTAATGGGCCGTAATCGAAGTTTTTCAAATAATTTACTTTTGTGCCATTCGGCAATGTAGCCGTTACTACACCTCGCTTACCTGCTCCTGCTTCGGTAGCAATCTGGTTGCCTGAATAAAAGTCAAACTTCTGAACCGCACGCATTGAAAGATTAATGAATAATTTTTTGTTCATGAGGTTTTGGAAACTTAAAGTAGCGGCCAAACGATTTTTCGGGGTATTTAAGCTTTTTTCTTCCGAAGAAACGAATCCATCACGGTTTGCATCATTTTTGATGTTATCCTCTGTAATATCTGAGCCAAAGTATGAGTATTTCACACCTAAAGAAACATTGGAAGTGAAGTAGTAGTTAATGCCTAAATCTACACCCCAAGCATCTACTTGTCCGTAATTAAAATATGTACTAAATGCTGCTCCCGCTAAAGCATTGTTTGTAACGGTACCACCCAACAAGAGGTTTTGCGTTGGAATAGCAATATCTCCTACTTTCAAAGCACGCCCTCCCACTGTAATCGCTGGACTGAGGAAGTTTTTCGAACGACCATAGTAACCATTTACATCAAGGTAAAGTTTTTTGCTAATTGTACCTTTGTAACCAATCTCCCAAGTACCAATTTGTTCAACTTTTAATTTATCCGTTACTTTTACCGCTGCTGGGTCGGCAGGGTTAGCCCCATTTGGAATGTAGCTCACACCACTTCCATTTCCAAACACTAAACCAAACACATTGGCCGATTGGAATAAAATAATCGGAGCGGCATTAGCACGGCCATAAGTAAGGCGGAAACTACCATTTTTTACCCCTTTTACCAGGGCCAATTTTGGTGCAAAAAGATTACCAAAAACACTATGATTATCTACACGAGCAGCAGCTACAAGTTTTAGTTTTGCGGGTAAAGTTTTTTCAAACTGCACTGCACCACCAATTTGTTCGACCGTAATTAATTTATCACCTTCCTTACCAGGCACATTACTATCAGCCAGCGATGTACCAAAAGTATTTGGATAATCTTTCTGGTAGCTCATAGAGGCAACCATTGATAAGCCGATTTTCTCCCAAGCATTATTGTATTGAATTTCTCCGTTCAAACGACCTGAGGCTTCTTTAAACTTATTGCCATAACGTAAAGCAAATGCCTGAGCTTCATCAGGTGTTAGTTTACCTACTAATGGCCCTAAAACTGGCGTTGTGGCAGGAATCGTACTATTTATGCGGTTCGTGTAATCGCGAGTATATGGGGCAATTCCGTAAGAATTTCCTACGTTTGTCCATGTATAATACACTTGTGCAAAAACTCTTGGCGATACATAACGCCCTTGTAAGTACGAAAACTTCCAACCATCAATTTGATTGCGACCTACATTATTCACCGCTAAGAAATCGTTGATACTACCGCCATAAGATACAATAATATCAGATTTCGGAGAAAGACTATAATACAAACCCGCTTCTCCACGTCGGTGACTAAACTTAAAAGTTTTCACCATTTCGGGTACAGCACGCACCGCTCCGTAGTAAGTTCCGTTTCCAACATAAACACTATCATTAAACTTGAAATCATTTCCTTGAGTCAATTCGCCTGTTACTTTGAATGCAAATTTATCTGAAAGCTTCATAGCATGACGTAAACGAGCCGAAAACACACTTTGATTACCCGCATTAATAGCCACGGTAGTACCTTGATAACGGCGAGGGTCTTTGGTAATTGTATTCACAATTCCATTGTGTGCATTAGGGCCATACAATGCCGAATTAGGCCCTAAAACTACTTCTACACGCTCAATATCTTCTTTCACCACCGTATTCATTATACCAGCTGGTAGACCACTACCACCAGCCATCATTGAGTTACGTCCATCGGTCATGGCTAATACTTTTGCATTGAAAGCATTATTAAACCCACGAGCATTGATACCCACACCATTGACACCTGTACGGACAAACTCCACCCCTTGAATTTTTGAAGCCAATTCGCCCACATTAAAGGAAGCCAGTTGGTCAATATCTTTGGTAGTAATTACACTAATTGATGCCGGAGCCTCGGTTAGCTTTTCGGCACGGCGAGTAGCAGAAACCACGACTTCATCTCCTAAAATATTTGAAGCTTCGAGCGAGAAATCAACAGTTACATTGCCGCTTACTTCTACTTCTTTACTCACAGAACCATAGCCAACAAACGATGCGATTACTGTTTGTTTGCCAGCAGGAACTTTTAGACTAAAACCACCATCATTTCCAGTTACTGTACCTAAATTTGTACCTTTTACTGTAATAGATGCTCCTAAAAGTGCCTCTCCCGACTGTGAATCTTTTACTTTTCCTGTAATAATGCCGTTTTGAGCAAAGGCAACTACGCTCAAAAGCATACTTAATAAAGTTAGTAATCTTTGTTTCATTTGGAAATTCGGTTTATTGAGTTGAATTGTTTTTAAAGTGTTTTTTGTACTCCACAGAATGAATAAATTATTTTAAGAATGTTGCAATTTCTTCGTTGAAACGTTGAGCTTGTTCGAACATCAGTAAATGCCCAGCTTTCGGAATCATCGTAATTTTAACTTTAGGAATCTCAGCTCCCATATCAGCTATTTGTTTGGTTGTAAGGCTTTTGTGTAAAAATTTATTGGGAATTAAAGCATCATTTTCTCCAAAAATCACTAAAGTTGGTACATCAATTTTGTTTAATTCCTTGCGTATTGGATGTTCAAGCATGCCACGCACACCTTTTGCTACAGCCACAAAATATGGGTTAAAAGACTCGCATTTGGGTATTAACAATCGGTCGGTAATTAGTTTCTCTGCTGATGCAGGCATCTCAAAGAAATTTCTTGCTAAACTCATTTTCACGAGTGTTTCTGTCTGATTTTTAAAAGTTTCTGGCTTAGCAAAATCAATGAGTGATTGAGCCTCTGCTTCCGAAAAAGTCTCAAATCCAGCGGGTGCCGCTAGAATCAATTTCTTGATTGCTGGATGCTTTCTCAAAACCGTTACAATTGCTGTTTGCCCACCCATCGAATGGCCTACTAAAACCACATTTTTTAGTTTCTTTTTATCAATAAAGGCCAAAATTACATCGGCATAAAAATCAAGCAAATCTGTTTTAGGTTTGAAATCATGCATCGTCGAAAGGCCATACGAAGGTAAATCAATGGCAATACAATGCTGATTTTCAATGAAATTATGCATCCAATGGCTCATATTCCCGCCCAATCCATGAAGCATCAGAATTGTTTCTTTTCCTTTACCTAACTCTTTATAAGCAATCGTGAGTGAATCGTTGAGTTTAATAGTTTTTGCCTCTTTGAAATATGAGAGTTCGCAGGTTTGAGCCTGAGTTACAACATTTATCAAAGCCACCAATATGAGCGATAGAAAGGTTTTCATTTTGTATCCGTTTTTTTAGTGACCAAATATAAAACACTCCCTACCAATACCGAAACCACAATGGCAATAGCTGTCGAAATACCCGGGTTTCGTGTACCTTCTTGCATATAGGGCGTCAATCGACCATAATAAATACCAAAGTGAGTTACCAAGGCCACAGTTGAAGATACCAAAGGCACAATCTTGGGCACATTTTTCAAGAATGTACCAAATAAAACAGGCACAAATGCGGCCGAGAAATAGCCATAAACACCATTTTGGGCAAAAATTCCAACGCTTAAATCTGGGTTTATTAATTGATTATATGAAATAAAAATGGCTATGATAGCTAATAAAATAATGACCAATTTGTGCAGGATAAATTCACTAAAAAGTCCTTTGGGGTTTTCTTCAGTTTTTATCAGAAAATCTCCAGCTAAAGGTTTAATCAGGTCAGAAGTAAGTGTCGCCGAAATAGATTGAATCAAACCTTCGAGCGTGGCAATACCCGCCGAAAAAATACCAATCACCATTAAAATACTCATTGTGGGTGAAAAATGAGTAGTAACATATGCCGACATCATTTTATCTACGCTTATTTTCTTCCCATTTTGCATCAAATCAGGAAAATCAAGGCGTGCATAAAGCCCAACAAAAACTACTGAAAAGAAAAACAAAAGCACCAAACAACTGATGAGTAAATAGCGATTAACATCTTTTTCGTCTTTCAAGAAAAGTGAACGTGTAATGATATGTGGTTGACAAACTATAGCCACCCCTACTATCAACTGACAAATGACTACCTCGAAGAAATCACGAAATAGTGGACTATTCGGATTGTATGCACTCGCCAAAGAAGGGTCAATATTCGATAGTTTTTGTAAGAATGCATCGAAGCCACCTGTGAAATGCTCATAGCCCGAAAACAGTAAGATAACTCCCACAAAAACCTTGATAAAAGCTTGAATGACGTTTGTATAAACCATGGAGTTGGCTCCACCAAACATCATATAACCAAATATAAAAACTACACTACAAACGAGCGTTGGTAATATTTCAGTCCCAAGTGCATTACTCAATACTTGGGTCATGCCCACACAAATCAATACAATAAAAGTTATGAGGAGTAGCGATAAAAAACCAAAGAATAAAGCAAAACCTTTACTTTCATATCGAGTTCCTATCCACTGAGCCAAAGTAGTAGCCTTAATATTAGCTCCAATTTTCCGAAAACCCTTCGATACAACTACCAAAGAAATCAAAGCACCAATGGGCATAAAAATAGCCATCGAAAGCACCCCACTGATTCCATAATAAGCAACAAACCCCGGATTAATAATGAAAGTTGCGGCACTCGTCATGCCCGCCGCCAACGAAAGTCCCACAGCCCAAGGCGAAAAACTTAAACTACCAACAGCATAATCGGCCATATTCTTGGTTCGCAGAGCCCCACGAATCACGATAAACACAATTACACCCATATACGCCAAAAGGCTTACCCACATTGCCATCGTTTTGGTACTTATTTAGATTAAATAGAATTGAAATAGTCATAAAAAACATTGGAAAACTACTATTAATAAAAATGATGATTTGGGGAATTTAGGCGAACGTATCAAAACAAAGGGGTGAGTGGCGTAGGATTTAAGGTGAATGACTATTAAGGCCTTATCAATTGAAAGATTTTTATATTTTTTTTAAATATTCTAAGCATTAAAAAACAGTTAAAACATAATTCCCATAAACTACTGATAATCAGCAATTTACATATGCTAATTTTATTAATTTATTTTTAAAATAAATTAATAAATACAATAACATAGAAAATTTATTTAATAAATTATTTTAAAATTTCTTAATAAATGATTTATATTTGAATAAAATTTTTGAAATATACCGAATTACAGGTCTATCTATAGAATTCTAATAGAAAGGTTGAGGCAGAAAATTATAAGCGTATAGCTAAGAGAACCTATTAACATTTATGAAGTCCATTTGGTGTATTAACCTATTCAATTGCAACTAATTACTTTTTTTATATTTTAATTAACCTTTCTACTCAATGAACCAAAAACTACTATCACTTATTAGTATGTTTATGCTAATAGGTACTACTATCTATGGACAGACTATCTCCGGTGTAGTCACCGCCAAACAGGATGGGCAACCCATGACAGGCGTTTCAATTTCTATCAAAGGAACTACCTCAGGTACAACAACCAATGACCAAGGTCGCTATACCATCAAAGCAAGCTCTAAAAACACTTTAGTTTTTTCATTCATTGGATTCAAAACCAAAGAAGTTTTGGTAGGAAATCAAACAGCTATTGATGTAGTATTAGAAGATGATGCCACTATGCTTGATGAAGTAGTTGCAACAGGTTTTGGTATGTCAAGAGAACAACGAGCTTTGGGTTTTGCAGCAGTAAAAATCAAATCTGATGCACTTGTGAAAGCTGGTTCGCCAAACTTTGCCTCTGCACTGTATGGAAAGGCTCCTGGTGTGCGTATTTCGGCTACACCAGGTGGTGCAACCAGTGCAGTAAACATCACAGTTCGTGGTATCAACTCAATTACTGGCCGTAACCAACCACTTATTATCATGGACGGTGTGCCGATTCGTGATGGTGAGGTAAAAAACAACGACTACTGGGGAGACCAACGTTTAAGAGGTAACGGTCTATTAGATATTAACCCAGAAGACATTGATAATATTTCAATCTTGAAAGGTGCTTCTGCGGCAGCATTGTATGGCTCGGAAGCCGTAAATGGTGTGGTTTTAATCACGACTAAAAGTGGTAAAGGACGTAAAGGTTTAGGCGTAGATTTCAATACAAGTTATAGTGTTGACAATATTGCTTATTTACCAAGATACCAAAATATCAGAGGTGCTGGTGCTCCTTTAAATGTAAACAATGGTGGTCAAGATGCCGAAGGATTTATCTACTATGATACCAATGGCGATGGCGTAAAAGATACACGTGGTATCTTGAACTTTAGCATTAACTTCGGTCCAAAATTCGATGGTAAACCAACTATGGGCTGGGATGGTGTTGTTCGCCCTTATGAAGCACAAAAAGATAATTATGCTGGTTTATTCCAACAAGGCCAAAATTCAAATATCAACGTAGCGGTTTCACAATCTACTGATAACTCAAACCTTCGTTTCTCGTTGACTCGTCAAGACAACCAAGGCATCAGTTTAGGTTCGAAAAACACTAAAAATATCGCAAATTTCAATAGTAGTTTTAAAGTTGGTAATAAATGGACAACGGACGTAATCATTAATTACATCAACCAATACACGCATAACCGCCCATATTCAATCGACCGTATGATGAATAACTTTACAGGTATGATTGGTAGATTTGATAATGCTGACTGGTACATGAATAAGTATAAAACAAGCAAAGGATATCGTTTCGTGACAGGTACTAATCAAAGTTTAACCCCTAATGAAAATATCAGATATAATGGTTTTAAAGGTGATATTGCTGACTATGTTTGGCGTTTGAAAGAGCACAATCTCGACGAATACAACAACAGGGTGATTGCAAGTTTGACCAACCATTACCAAATAACCAAAGGTTTAAAACTACGTGGTAGAGTTTCAACTGATTTTACTTCAGAAAAGGTAGAAAACCGTCAATCAACTGAAGTTCCGTTGGCATTCAACAATTCTGGTTATTTCTCGCTAGGAACCAACCTATATTCTATCGTTTATGGTGATTTATTGCTTACTTATAATAAAAAACTCTCGCAGAACTTCAATTTAGATTTAATGGGAGGCTATACTGCTACCAAAGAAATCGCTTCAAGATTAGGTCGTGAAACAAATGGAGGGCTTAGCACCGAAAATCTTTTTGATATTGCTGCTTCTATCAATACACCTGGTAGTAGTTCAGGTCGTTCGAGCTTATCAAAAGATGCCCTTTTGGCCACTGCACACCTAGATTTTAAAGAATATTTCTTTGTTGAAGGAACTGTCCGCCGTGACCGTACTTCAACCATGAATCCAAACAATAATACTTTTGTTTATCCATCGGTTAATACAAGCTTTATTTTCTCTGAAGCTTTCCAATTACCAGAAGTAGTAAGTTTCGGTAAATTGCGTGCCTCATGGGGTATTGTAGGTAACTACCCAGATATTTATGGTGCAAATATCGCTTATAACCAAAATACTTTGGGTGTTCAAGCTGTTGGCGGCCGCCCAGTTTTATACACAACTATTCCGACAAGCTTCGGTAACGATGGTATTCGTCCAGAACAAAAAAGAGAATTTGAATTTGGTTTAGAAGCTAAATTCTTGAAAAACAGAATTGGTCTAGATGTATCATATTACAATGCTCAAATCGTTGACCAAATTTTACCGCTGACCCTTCCTGCTACTACAGGGGCAACTTCAGTATTAACCAACATTGGTACACTTCGCAATAAAGGCATCGAAGTTGGTATTACTGCCACTCCATATAAAACTCGTAATTTCGTATGGCAAACAACACTTAACTTAGCTAAAAACACCAATATTGTAGAAAAATTAGCTAATGGAGCAACCGAATTACTCCATGCTGACTATGATGGTAATGCCGCTCAACTTCGTTCGGTTGTAGGTCAACCAATGGGAGATTTCTACGCTCACCCAATTGCAACTAATGCCAATGGCGAGAAAATCGTCAATCCAGATGGTTTGTATAAAGTTGACCCAGACAAAATGGTTAAAATAGGCAACGCCATGCCAAAGGTTGTTGGTGGTTTCATTAACTCTTTCTCTTACAAAGGTTTCTCACTTGATGTGATTACTGATTTCCGTTTTGGTGGTTATATCATGCCTACTGGTATTAACTGGATGATTAGTCGTGGTTTATTAGAAGAAAGTACAAAATACATGGATGCCGCAAGTGGTGGTTTGAGCTACTATATGTCAAATGGAAAAGGTATTCAAACAACGGGTGATAAAGGCCCTAACGGCGAAACGGTTTACCATGATGGCATGTTGATGGAAGGTGTGACCGACAAAGGTGAGAAAAACACCAATGTAGTTTCGCAAGCCTACTATTACTGGAATACTTATAACTGGGGTGGTCCACAATATAGCTCTTCACGCTATGAATTATACATCCAGAAAAACTCTTATATCAAACTTAGAGAACTTTCTTTTGGTTATTCATTGCCAGCAACACTCGCCAACAAAATTGGAGCTAAAAAACTCAATGTTTCAGTATTCGGTCGTAACTTATTGTACTTCTACCGCACTTTGAAAGACCTTGATGCGGAGCAAACTACTGCTGGTTCGAGATGGTTCCAAACACTCTCAAACGCAGGTACAAACCCATCTACTCGTACAATGGGTATTATGTTAAGAGCGAGTTTCTAAGTAATTGATAATTAGACCAAAATTTAAGAAAAAAATACAATGAAGAAAATATATTTAATTTTTACGGCTGCCCTTACCTTATTTGTTTCGGCATGTCAGAAAACAGACTTCGTAGAAGCCTACACCGACCCATCGAAGATTTCTGTAACAACAGTAGAAAAACAATTTACGGGTTTCCTAAATGCCAATAAATGGTATGTATTACCTGACTATTGGAACTACTTCGTAGTATTGCGTACAACCCTTAACCGTTATAACCAAGCAGTAGGTTGGGCCAATAGTGCCAACCAATACATTCCAGGTGCTGCGGGTGTAAATGACCGTTGGAATAACTACTATGGCTTTGTGGCTCAATACCGTGAATTAGAAAAAGTATATGGAAAATTGAGTACAACAGACCAAGCTGATCGTCGTATTTATATGATTGCTGCTGCCATTTATTTCTACGACCACACACAAAAGGTTGTTGATTTACACGGTGATATTCCAATGACCGAAGCAGGTAAATTGAGCATCAATGGTGGTGATTACGATAAATCTTATCCGAAATATGATACTGCCGAAGCTATCTACACCAAAATATTGGATGATTTGAAGGCATTTTCTGATGAACTAAACTCAATTAATGTACAAAGTGGTATTTTGGCTGGTTTCAAAACACAAGATTTTGTTAACAAAGGCGACCTAACACTTTGGAAAAAATACTGTAATTCATTACGTTTAAGAATCCTTATGAGAGCATCGGCAGCCTCAGCATTCTCAGCTCGTGCAACTTCTGAAATTGCTGATATCTTGAATAATCCTTCAAAATACCCAACTATTGGCAGTAATACAGAGAATATTCAGATTGGTGTTTATGATTTGAATACTGATATTCATGCGAAAAACTTCCGTTCGGGCTTAGAAGATTGGGACGGAAACATTGCAGGAAAAGCGATGATTGACCACATGAATAAAAACGCTGACCCACGCCTTAGAGCGATGTTTGAAGCAGGGGTAAATGCTAAAGGTGTGTATAATGGTTTAGACCCACTTTTGGATAATGCTACTCAAACAGCTTTGATTGCGGGTGGTACAATGGCTATCTACAACCGTTCTACTTTGAGCCGTAATCAGTTTTTCCCTGGAATGTTGATGAATGCTGCTGAAGCAAGCTTTATTGCAGCTGAGTATTATTTGAAAGCCAATAACGCAGCAGCTGCCAAAACAGCTTACGAAAAAGGCGTACGTCAGTCAATTGAGTTTTATTATAACTTAAGAAAATTGAGTAATGATAATACTGCACCTACTCTTACAGCTTACACAGAAGAAGAAGTAAGCAAATATTTGGCAAGTGCAGATGTAAGTTGGGATAATGCTACTGATAAACTCAACTTGATTGCAACACAAAAATGGATTCACTTCAGTGTAGTTCAGCCAGTTGATAGCTGGGCAGAGATTCGCCGTTTAGATTTACCGAAATTTAATTTCCAAGTAGATGATGCCAACGCACAAAAGCAACCACCTTTCCGTTGGAATTATCCTTCAAGCGAACAAACATATAATGCTACTAATTATAGCTCAGTAAAAGCGAAAGATAACTTAAGTACTAAGTTATTCTGGGATACAAAATAATTGGAGTAGATTAAGTAAATGATTAAGGACAATTTTCATGGGCGTGCTGGTATAGCACGCCCATTGATTTTATAAAAATGCCAATCGACTCATGAGCTTTTCTTTAAATGTTTTTCCAATGGCAATGTATTTCCCTTCAATAATCAAATCGTTTTCTTCAATGGCCTGAATTTTATCAAGCTGCACTATGTAAGAGCGATGCACCCGCATAAAATGCTCCGCTGGTAAACGTTCTTCAATACTCTTAAGTGGTTGGCTCAAAATATATTTCCCATTTTTGGTCACAATAATGGCATAAATATCTTCGGCCTCTATCCACAGAATGTCGGCAATTTTTATTTTCTCTAATCGCTTTTTCGATTTTACAAAAATGGCCTCATTAATCGAAAATATAGCTTGATTGATTGGCAGACTCCCCGCTGATGGTGTAGAGGAATCAAGTGATTTTTGTCGGTGAAAATTATATAAACTCACCTCAATTGTAGAAAGTAAACTTTCCGCTCGAACAGGCTTTACCAAATAGGCGTAAGGTTCAGTTTGCTTTGCTTTCTCTATCGTCTGAATATCAGCCATGGCTGTCAAAAATACAAACGGAATACCCAAAGGTTTAAGCTTTTCGGCAATATCAATGCCCGTCATGCTTCCAGCCAAATCAATATCAAGTAGTGCTAAATCAGGTTTTAAAGTAGGTAGTTTTTGCACGAATTCTTCCCCAGTATCAAACGTACCGATTACCTCAAAACCTAAGTCTTGTAAGGTAAGCGAAATCTCTTTGGCAATAATCCAATCATCTTCGGCAATAAGAATTCTTACAGATGGCATGAGTAGTTTGTTAGATGAAATGCTAAATTTACACAAAATCATTTTGAATGAACAAAATTACTTCGTCAACACTTGGAAAATCAATTTTCTTAACGCTCTTGTTATCAATGAGTTTCGGCATTTTATTGGCTCAAAAAAATATCAATTTCCTCGTAGCTACTTCACCAGACTCATCAATATTCAAACCATATAAACCAGAAAAACTCAATAAAATCAAAGATTATTGGCTCAAATTCGACCTACAAAATCCCACCCAATATGACCAAACCTATATTCTCTACACCAACAGTAAGTGGGGTGAAGCAAGTTTATGGCGAAACAACATTTCGTTGAATGATACCAGAGAAGTGATAGGTTTTGCGGGAAGTTTATTACCCCTTTCAAAACGCTCCTATCCACGCTCCGTGACGGCATTTAAAGTTATTCTCGAAAAACATCAAACACAACATTTTTTACTAAAACTCAAAGGACAATTGAGTATCTATACACCTACTGGCATAGAACTAAAGGTAAGCACTTTAGAAGTATTCGAAGAGCACGATAAAATGCGATATTGGCTACAAGCTATTTTCTTAGGCATCATTATCATCATGGCTTTGTATAATTTCGTCATTTTTCTTTCGGTACAAGATATTAGCTATCTCTACTATGTAATTTCGATAGCTGGCGTGGGTATTTATTTCTTTTTCTATTATGGCTTTGGAATAGAGCTACTTTGGCAAAATTCGCCGCAATGGGATACCTACTCATTTGCGTTTATTGTACCTATAACCAACTTAGCACGCATTTATTTCACCAAATCGTACCTTCACCTCGAAGAACAATCACCTTTGCTCAATAAAGGTCTCAATATTTTTAGTATATTGTATTTATTCACGATGCTCTTGGGGGCAATTTGCTATTTAGGGAACTTCGATTTACTCGACTTGGTGATTGATTTAATTGGTTTCTTAGGCACTTCGGTACTTACTATGATGCTCTTGTGTGGAATTTTAGTGGCTCGAAAAGGCTATAGCCCTGCCATTTACTTTTCTTTAGCAAATCTGATTTTAGTATTAGGCGGAAACCTCTTTATTATCCGAGAACTTAATTGGCTACCAGATAATAGTCTTAATCGCTATGCCGTACAGTTTGGCGTTTTGGCACAGGTAGTATTATTTTCATTGGGTTTGTCGAGTAGATTGAATCAAGCACAGGTAAAAGTAACCCAACTCGAACTCGAAAAAGAACGTGAACGCAAGCAATTATTAGAAGAACAAAGTCAGATTTTAAAGCAAAAAGTAGCCGAACAAACCGCCGATTTACGTGAACTGAATGTATTTAAAACGAAGCTTTTATCAATCATCTCGCACGATTTACGTAATCCACTTGTTTCGCTTGATTCATTTCTGAATCTACTTATTAATCATCATGATAGGCTTTCAGAACCCGAACGTATAACGCTTACTCAAAAAGCTCGACAATCATTAGGGAATCTTAACCAATTATTGAGTAACTTACTTTTGTGGTCTCGCTCACAAATGAACCAAGTCTCTTTTTCGCCACAAGATACTGATATTCAAACGCTTGTAGAAAGTTGCATTAAATTACACTCGCTTGATATTGAGCTTAAAAACATTCAAATTGAAACCATTTTTCAACTGCGTAAACCTATTTTTGCTGATGCCGAAATGCTTGATTTCATCGTTCGAAACCTATTAGGAAATGCCATAAAGTTCAGCCATAAAGGTGGGGGTGTAAAAATTTTAGTCGAAGAAAATGCTAACTCACATAGAATTTGTGTGATTGATGAAGGTGTTGGAGTTTCGGATGAGCAAATTGAGAAGTTGAATTCTCTTGGGAATATCACTTCTACACGTGGAACCGCCAAAGAAAAAGGCTCAGGTTTAGGATTAATTTTATGTAAAGAATTTATCGAAATTCATGGAGGAAAGCTTGAAATTTCGAATAAAGGAGAAACACAATTTTGCTGTATTTTTCCTATAAATAAAACATGAAAATGCCTCGAAAGCACCTTTTTACACCGCAAAAAATGATTTCGAGGTATTTAGTTTAACTTATTTTATCGGGAAGCTAATCCCAACATTCAATGCAAAACCTTTATTTTTAAAATCAGTTGCTTCTGAAGTGGTTACATCTAAAAAACCACCATTATAGCCTGCATCTACATTCAACCACGTACGTGGACTTAGTAAATAATTAAAACCTAAACCTAAAATTCCGCCAAAATCAGCCTTTTTATAGTAAGGGTTTCCATTGGTTTCTACAACAACATCACCACTTTTATGATTAGCACTCAATAAACTTCCTGCATACAAACCCGCATAAACTTTGGGTCTGAAGTTTTGTCCATTTTTTCCAAAATAATAAACACCCGTTACAGGAAATTGAACATAGTGAAGACGGTTAATATCATCATTATAAGTGTAAGAACTTCCCATTTGTGAATAAATCAATTTAGCATTTACACCAAAATGCTCATCAATGCTATGATTAATAAAACCACCTACTGCAATGCCCGCTAAAGGTTTGGTATTAGGTTCACCCGTAAAGGTAGATACATTTACGCCCAATAATGGCCCGATTGAAGTTGTTTGTGCCTGTAAAGTATTTAATCCTGAAACAGCTACTGCTATGGCTAATGAGAGTTTTCTTAAAATTTTCATAATACTATTTTGTTTTTACTTAAATGAATGGAAATCTGAATCTTGTTAAAATTTTCATTGATTGATAAAACATTATTCCAAAAATTTTTGTGAGTTATTTGTAGAAAAAATTCCACGTATTTAACAAGTACTTCTTTCCATTTTCACAGAATATGGAATATGCACGTTTATTTCAAAGATGAACGATACCCAAAAACCTAGGTCAAAGCGTGTGTTTTGAAGCAATATTTACGAACTTTGCCCTAGTGAATTAAAAACCAAAGAACTTATAAATATATACATGGTGAAGAAAATCAAGGTTTTTTTGATGCGTGGCAACATTATCGACCTCGCAACGGGAGTGGTGATTGGTACTGCTTTTCAGAAGATAATCTCGGCAATGATAGATAAAATATTCATGCCTTTTGTAGGAGTTTTAGTAGGCGGTGTGAATCTGAAAGATAGATATACGGAGATATTAACAGTAAAAATTGGTTGGGGAGAAGCCCTCCAATCTACTTTCGATTTTGTAGTTGTAGGTACAATTCTCTACTTTTTTCTTAAAGCCCTCGGGCAAAACACCGAAGCAAAACCACAAGCAGATGATTTACTGATTGAAATTCGTGATGAACTTAGAAAACTAAATGCAAAAAAATAAACTTATCGACCCCAAAGTCGAGCTATTCGGCCTGCAACAAAACTAAAAACCAACGAAATCCCACAACCCGCAAAAGTACCAAACATAGCCATATCGGGACTTGCAGGTGTAAAAATACGCAGCAAATATACACTCACTAAAATTATTATTTGAGTCAAAGCCAATATCCAACCGCGTCGAGGTTCTAAATATCCAATAATGAAACTTGAAACTGCCAAAGCCGACATCATTAAATAGGCTCCTTCATCATAGCTATGATAAATGATATACACAACTAAAGCAGTAACACACACCGAAATTGCCAAATGGCGAATAAATTTAGTATCCATAATCATAGAAGATAAAGTACAAAAGTAATAGGCATTATTGATAATGAAAACAAAACCTCTCTAATGAACAAACATCAGAGAGGTTTTGGATATACTTATTGATAGCTTTTTAATTCTTGCTACTTCCACCTACACCTCCTACTGAAGGAGCGGCAGGATTACCCACTTTTTTATCAAAATCGCCAGCTTTTACGATTGATATTTTCTTTGGGTTAATGTATTTCTTAATCGCACTATTTACTTGCTCTGGCGTTAGTAAATCTACCTTTTTCTCGAAATCTGCATCAAAGGCTAGTGTTCGGTCGTAGTAAAGGTAATTATTCAAACGGCTTGATAATTCGTTATCTTGTGAACGAGATACACTACGGCTTTGCAACCAACCTGATTTGGCAGCTTTCAATTCATCCGCGGTGAAACCTTCGGTAACCACTTTTTCGATTTCCTCGAAGAAAGCTTTTTCAAGTTTTTCTGCATTTTCTGGGGCGTAAATTGCATAAGTCATGAAACTGCCCGACTTATCGAATGGGCTTCCGTTGAGGTTTGAGCCAACTCCGTAGCTAATGCCTTCTTTCTGACGAATTCTAACCGCCAAACGTGAGCTCAAAAATCCTCCACCTAACATATAATTTGCCATTACCAAAGCGGGATAATCGGCGTCAGTTTCTTGTAGTGGGAGGTTTTGTCCTGCTAAGAAAAGAGCATTTGCTTTATCAGGTGTTTTGATTGCATTATTTGATGGCGAAATATCTTGGTAAACCGCCTGAATACGCTTAAATGGCATTGGTGATTTCCAAGTACCAAAGTTATTACTAATTACCTTACGAATAGCTGTTTCATCGAAGTCTCCAACCACAGAAATGGTTGCCGCCGAAGCACCATAGAAATCATTGTAGAATTTCTTAAGGTCTTCAAGTTTAACATTTTTATTATTTTCGATATCTTCTTCAATCGTTGGTACATAACGCACGTCTGATTTCGGATAAGGATTCATCGTGCGTTGGAATGCCGTAAATGCTAAAGCTTGCGGGTCACTTTTTTGTGCTTCTACTTGTGCCAAACGCTCGGTTTTCATAGTTTCAAATTCTTTCTCATCAAAAGATGGGTTTCGTAGAATTTCCGTTACGATGGCTAATGCTTTTGGTAAGTTATCTTTTGAAGATTCAATACTTACATTCACATTATTTCCACCACCAAAAACATTTACTTGCGACTTTAGCTTATCGAGCGTATCTTTTATTTGTTGGCGAGTAAGATTTTTAGTCCCTTTATTGAGCATCGAAGCAGTATATTGCGAAATTGTTGCTTTGTTTTGTAAACTTTGCTCATCACCAATACGTAGCGTAATATTTGCTCTTACGGTATTTCCACGAGTAGATTTTGGCAATAAAGCATACTCCAAACCATTAGATTCTTGCCCACGTTTGGTACGATTTTCGATATTGGCGGGCGATGGGTCAAAAGCTTCGCCTTGTGCCACAACTGCACGGCCTTTATAGTTTTTCACTAAAGCATCTACATCTGGTGATTCTGGCACTTTTACTCGGTCAGGAGCTTCTTCTGGAAGAAATACCCCAATCGTACGATTCGATGGTTTGAAATAATATTTTGCTACCCGTTTCACATCATCAACCGTAATTTTCTCTAATGCATCGCGGTAAATATAAATCAAACGCCAATCGCCCGCACCCATATACTCGCTCAATTGTAAACCTACACGCTCGCTATTACGAAGCGTAAGTTCTAAGCCTTTCAATGCTTCGTTTTTCGCACGTTCTACTTCTTCTTTTGTAAACTCCATAGTGCCAATGCCATCAAGCATTGAAACTAAGGTTTTCTTGGTTTCCTCTAAATTTTTCTCTTTCAATAAACTTAAACCAATATAAAAAAAAGTAGGGTCACGGTTTGTAAAAGAATAAGCATAAAGGCTTGAAGCTAATTTGGTTTCAACCAATGCCTTATAGAGCTTTCCAGAAGGCTCACTGGCTAAAATTCCCTGTAAAACATCTAAAGCAGGATAATCTGGATGACTATTTGAACAAATATGATACGCTACTCCAATAGCTTGGATATCGCCTACACGACGAAGCGTAACAGAGCGTTCGCCATCTTGAACTGGTTCAACCGTATAGGTAGGTTGTAACTTACGAGTTGGGCGTGGAATTGACCCAAAATACTCGTTAATCATCTTCAAGGTTTTAGCCTCGTCGATTTTTCCAGCAACTAATAAAATTGCGTTATCTGGCTGATAATATTTTTTGTAGAATGCCTGCAAATTATCAATTGGCACTCGCTCAATATCTTCACGTGAACCAATCGTTGAGTTTCCGTAGTTATGCCATAAATAAGCCGTTGAAATAACACGTTCGCTCAATACACTTTCTGGGTCGTTTTCGCCCATTTCAAACTCATTTCTTACAACCGAAAACTCTTTTTCAAGGTCTTCTTTCTTAATAAATGAATTCACCATACGGTCAGACTCTAGGTCTAAGGCCCAACGTAAGTTTTCTTCAGTTGCAGCAAATGTCTCGAAATAATTTGTTCGGTCGAGCCAAGTAGTGCCGTTGGGTCTTGCACCGTGGTCGGTCAATTCCTGCGGAATATTTGGGTGCTTGGTAGAACCTTTAAATACCATGTGCTCTAGCAAGTGTGCCATACCCGTTTCGCCGTAGCCTTCGTGGCGAGAGCCCACCATATAAGTGATATTTACGGTAGCTGTTTGTTTCGAAGGGTCAGGAAAAAGCAATACTCTAAGGCCATTGCCCAAGACATATTCCGTGATACCTTCAACCGATGTAACCTTTACTGGGTCAGGAATTGGGGCTTTTTCTTCGGTAGCACTTACTTTCCCTTTGTTTTTTTCTTTTTTTTGAGCGAAAGCATCGCCATTGAAAAATAGAAGTCCAAGAAGCATCATTACTGATAGTTGCTTCAATTGGAGGGTTCGGTAATAGTTTAACATAACTTTTTCTTTTGATTAATTGTGTAAATAATAGGCAAGAAGATAAATACAACTCAACCTGCATTCTATAACGAAGAAAATGGTTAGAATGATGAATCACAAATAAAAAATGTTAAAATGCGTTTATGATGGATAAATGGGTCAAACCACAAAACCTAAAAGGAATAAAAACACCTTGCGGGTTTTTCTTAACTTTGTTACATGCAAAAACTCCTTAAAACATACCTTCGTCGGCTTACCAATCTTACCTCTCGCAATAGGTCTCTTTTATTGCTTAGTTTACCACAAGAGCAATTTATTGATTTACACCAACTCGATTTTTTAGATAATAAACCTTCATTTGAATTCATCAATCAACTGATTGCTCAAAAAACGCAAATTCCGCTATGCGATTTGATAGATAGCAGAATGGAAAAAGTAAACGAAGCAAGTAAGATTTTAAGGAAAATTGCCCGTACAGAAGCATTTATCGAGCAAGAAAGAGGATCTGAAGATTTGTACGTAGGTTATCCATTTATCAAAGGGAAACTCTCAGATGGAACCGTTGTGAGGTGCCCACTTTTATTTTTTCCAGTGAGCCTTAGCAACAATGGCAAAAAATGGATACTCGTAAAGCGTGATGAAAATATTAGTTTCAATCGGAGTTTTTTGTTAGCTTATTCACATTTTAATCAAGTAAAAATTAATGATGAATTTCTCGAAACCTCATTCGATGATTTCAGCAAAGAAAGCCTTGTTTTCAGAACGCAACTCTATGAATTATTAAAGGAAAGCCCTATTGAGATTAATTTTAATCAAGATAATTTCTCCGAACAACTCACAGATTTTCAAAAAACTACCAAAGCTGATTTAGAACAACTCGAACTCAACGGCGAACTCAAGCTTTTTCCACAGGCAGTTTTGGGTATTTTCCCACAAGCTGGCTCCTATTTAGTTCCTGATTATGAACAATTATTGACAACCCCTATTCCCAACGAAGAAACATTCTTTATTTCTACTGATGAAAAAAATGCAACTAACCCTTCTTTATCATTAGCAGAAGAGTTTAAATTCTTGCCTTTTTCGGTGGATGCCTCGCAAGAAGCGGCGATTAGTCGGGTAAAAGCAGGACAATCTTTAGTTGTCCAAGGCCCTCCCGGAACTGGCAAATCGCAGTTGATTGCCAACCTGATTGCAGATTTTACTTCAAGAGGAAAAAAAGTTTTGGTTGTCTGCCAGAAACGAGTTGCCCTTGATACGGTTTTTCAACGCTTACAAAAAGCAGATTTGACTGATTTTGTAGCCCTAATTCATGATTTTAAGAATGACCGCAAAGCTTTGTTCGAAAAAATAACGAATCAAATTGAGCAAGTTGACAACTATCAAAAAAAGAATAAAAGCCTCGATGCTATTTTTTTGGAGCGGAATTTTGCCCATACCAGTCGAAGAATTGATAAACTTTCGGAAGAACTACAAAACTTCAAAAATGCCCTTTTTGATGAATCAATCTGTGGGATTTCGGTCAAAGAACTTTATCTAACCAGTAAAACAACAAACCCTTATATCGACCTTGCACAAAAGTATAAGGTATTTCATTTCAACGAATTAGCCGATTTTGAAAGTAGGCTCAAACGCTATTTTCAATATGAAAATAAGCTCCAATCGAGCAAAGATTATGATTTTTGGGCAAGCCGAGTTTCGTTCGCCAACTTTACCTTCACCGATATTCCTAAAATAAAAAATGCTATTGATGAAGTAGTTGATTTTCAAGCGAAAAACTTTAGCTCTTATTCGGTATTAGAACTAAATCAATTCGATGAAAATATCGTAAAACAATTCTCGGAATTATTTATTAGTCAGGAGGTTATCCATATATTCGAAGTAATAAAAAAAGAAAAGAAACCATTAAGTAATCGTCAATTTGACCTCAATAAAATAAACTACGAGCTAAGTGAACTCGCAAAAAATCATTGGATAGAAACATTTCTGCCTAACGAACTGCTCTTTGCTAAAAAAATACAAGTTGAGCAAGCTTTCGCTGCCAGTAAATCAGGGCTGAGCTGGTTTTCTTGGAAGATGTTTTCTAAAGACAAAAGAGAAGTTGAAGCTTTACTTTACCAAAATAGGCTTTCGCTTCAAAGTCATGATTTGGAAGTACTCATCCAGAAAATTAATAATCGAATTGCCTTTGAAAATATACGAGAGAAATTAGCAAAAAAAACGATTGATATTGACCCCAAAGATGATTTTGCAAGTATCAACGAACATTTAGAAGATTATATTCTAGCTGATAAAGCTTATGCCCTTTATACAACTCACGAGTATTTACAAACAGATACTTTTTCTTTAGAATTTTATCAAAAACTCATTGGGTTAATCATTGAAACCAAGCAAAAACTGCCCCAATGGCAGGTATTTTTGAACGATATACAATTGAGTCAACTCCAAGCTGGCTTTAGACCTGATTTAAACAATTTCCAGCTTTTTGATTACCTGCAAGAAGCTGATAGCTTAAAAAATAGTTTTGGTCATACCGAATTAGAGATTATCGAACAACTCAAACCTTTTGCCGAAAGTGCCAACGAAGTTTTTCAGAATTCATTACGATTAGCTTGGATGGAACATATTGAAAAGCTTTACCCGATTTTGAGAAGTGTTAGTTCGCTAAAAATGGAACAAATGGAGGTGGAACTTCAAGAAGCGGTCATACAAAAACAAGCTTTAAGTCAAGAAATTGTTCTATTAAAACTACGCGAACAAACCTATAAAGACCTTATAATTAATCGTTTGCAAAATGTAGTTAGTTACCGAGAATTATTGCATCAAACCACAAAAAAGCGAAAACTTTGGTCTGTTAGAAAGCTTTTAGAAAACTATTCTGACGAGTTATTCAAGCTAATTCCGTGCTGGATGGCTTCTCCCGAATCAGTTTCGGCAATGTTTGAATTGAAAGAAGGTTTATTCGACTTGGTGATTTTTGATGAAGCCTCTCAATGCTTTGCCGAATATGGTATTCCTGCCATTTTTAGAGGCAAGCAAGTGGTGATTGCGGGCGATTCAAAACAGCTACAACCCAATGATTTGTATCAAATTCGCTACGAAGAAGACCTGAGTGATGAGCCCATTCTTGAAATTGATTCTCTGCTCGATTTAGCGTCACAATACCTTCCACAAGTATTATTGATGGGGCATTATCGTAGTAAATCGCTCGATTTAATTGGCTTTTCAAATCAACATTTCTATAAGAACACACTAAACTTATTACCTCATTATCAGGAAATAAACAAGAAAGAACCAGCCATTCAATTCGTAAAAGTTAATGGCATTTGGGAGAAAAACACGAATGAGCAAGAAGCCATCAAGGTAGTAGAGTTAATCAAGAATTTTCAACAAACAACAGTAACTAAGAGCATTGGCGTGGTGACTTTTAACCACCGCCAAGCAGATTTGATTGATACCATAGCTTGGAAAAATCAAGTCGATATGCATCAGGTTTTGGTGAAAAATATCGAAAATATTCAAGGAGATGAGTTTGATATTGTTATTTTCTCAGTAGGTTACGCTCCTGATACTTCTGGCAGATTATTGATGAATTTCGGGAGTTTAAATCAAATTGGGGGTGAAAATAGACTAAATGTGGCAGTTACGCGTGCCCGAGAAAACATCTATGTAATTAGTAGTATTTTACCTGCCCAGCTTAATGTAGAAAATGCCCAAAACGAAGGGCCCAAACTCTTAAAAAAGTATTTATCATACGCTCTTGCTATTTCTAATGGAGAATTTCTCCATCAATCTATTTTACCGAATAAATTTCGCTTGGATTGGTTTTTAAAAGAACAATTAAAAAAACGTAATAATCAGTATATCAGCGAATTACCTTTTGCAGATTTGACCGTAAAAAAAGAAAATGGCACATATGAATCCTTGATTTTGACCGACGACGATTTGTATTTTGAAGGCATTTCTCCGAAAGAATCGCATGCTTATCTACCGATTAATTTACAAGCAAAAGGTTGGAAGTTTGAGCGACTTTGGAGTAGGAATTTTGTGGAGAAATAAAAGGTTTTAATAAGGAAGTCTTCGCTTAAAGCGAAGACTTCCTTATAATATATGACCTTAAGCTTCTTTGTTTTCAGGAATAATCATAGAAGCCAAAATACTCGTAGCTAAAATACCTACAATGACGAGCAATGAATGGGTATTTGTAAACCCAAGACCTTCCATTTGGTGGTGTAAAAGCATTTTTGCACCGATAAATGTAAGCAATACGCCCAATCCTAAAGGCAAATAACGGAATAAGCCCATGATACTCGATAAGAAAAAGAACATCGAGCGAAGCCCCATAATGGCAAAAACATTAGAGAAAAATACGATGTATGGGTCTTTTGTAATCGAGAAAATCGCTGGAATAGAATCTACTGCAAAAACAACATCTGTGCCTGCAATCACGAGCATGACCAAGAAAAGTGGCGTGATATACCATTTTTTGTAGTGCTTGTGATAAATAAAGAAATTATCTGTTACATTACGTTTGTAAACATTAAATATTTTTGATGCTGCTTTTACAACTGGGTGCTTTGCAGGCTCAATTTTCTCTTCTTCCTCTTCTTTACTAAAAAATATTTTTAGTCCCGTATAAACCAAAAATCCACCAAAAATGAAGAGAATCCACTCAAATTCTTGAATCAAGGCCGCACCGATAAAGATAAAAATAAAACGCAAAACTATTGAGCCTAAAATTCCCCAAACCAACACTTTTTTGTAGAATTTCTCATGTACACCAAACGAACTAAAGATAAGAATAAACACAAAAATATTATCAACAGAAAGCGAATATTCAGTTAAATAACCCGTCAGGTAATCAATAGCCATGCTATTTTCAAAAGCTTGTAAAGCGGCATTAAAATCAGTAGGTAATTTCAGTTTATCATAATACTTTAACCTAACAGACTCGAGGTGTGAAGCATCACTAATATCGTGAATCAAATATCCATATTGGCGTAAGAAAAAGAAAAAGCCAACCGCTAAAGCTACCCAAACCGCACTCCAAAGCCCTGCTTCTTTAAAACTAACTTTATGGCTATTCGACTTGCTAAATGCTCCTAAATCGAAGGCCATCACTAAACCCACAAAAATCGAAAAACAGGTGAAAAATATTGTTTCGTTTGAAAAATTCATAAAAGGAAAATTTAAAATATATACTGCTTAAAATCTTGGTACTTTATTTTAATAACACTGTGATTAGTTCTTTATTCACTTGTTATCAGTTGACTACTAACATATTAGTTCTCTTAGAGAGTAAATAAAACTATTTCTAATAACTAATAAAATTTCTCGAATTTGCAATTCAGATGAAACATGCTGTACTTTGTAACACGATTTCAGTTAAATTGATTTGCAAAATTGCACCGAAAACTCGAATAATTCATGTATAATGGTAAAAAAGTAGTCATCGTAATGCCAGCCTATCGTGCATCTTTGACTCTTGAACGTACTTACAAAGAAATTCCCTTTGATATTGTTGACGAAGTAATTTTAGTTGATGATTATAGCCCTGACAACACCTCAGAAGTAGCCAAAAGCATTGGTATTCAACACGTTATTCGTCATGACAATAATAAAGGATATGGCGGCAACCAAAAAACTTGCTACAATAAAGCCCTTGAAATTGGAGCAGATATTGTCGTGATGGTACATCCAGATTATCAATATACTCCAAAACTAATCAGAGCCATGGTGAGTATTATTGGTGAAGACCTATATCCAGTAGTTTTTGGTTCAAGAATTTTGGGTAAAGGTGCTTTGAAGGGCGGAATGCCAATTTATAAATACATTGCTAACCGTTTTCTTACACTTACGCAAAATATTTTGATGAATCAAAAGCTTTCAGAGTATCATACGGGTTATCGTGCATTCTCACGTGAGGTACTTGAGGCCGTTCCATTCAAAAAATGTGATGATGATTTTATTTTCGATAATGAAATGATTGCCCAAATTTTTGCCAAAGGCTTTGAAATTGCTGAGGTTACTTGTCCAACTAAATATTTCGATGAAGCTTCTTCTATCAATTTTGTTAGAAGTTCAAAATACGGTTTAGGCGTTTTATGGGTATCATTTCGCTATTGCCTATCTAATTTAGGTCTATGGAAATGGGATTTGCTTAAATAACCAGCATTATTTTTAAATAAAGAACTACGGGGAGCAGATGCTCCCCTATTTTTCTTCAGTTTCTTTGCTTTTCTCCTTGTCTTCTCCTCGTTTTGTCCATTCCTTAATCATATTTCCGCCAGTAGGAATCCAATCTGAGACCTTTGAGATAACCGTTGGGGCTACCTTCTTAACCACTGGATAAGTAAGCGATTCCTCTCTTAGTTTCTTGGGTAAATTTACATCAATACTACTCATTAACCACAGCAGTGTGCTAATACCAAAAATCCATGTAAAAACCCCTACCAAAGCTCCAGCAAAACCATCTATGGTTCCTAAAATCGTAAATCGTAAGGCCCTACGAAGCATCCAACCCATTTTATTAATGAAGAAAATAGATGGAAAAAATATTAAAGTAAAACTCAAATAAGGCAAAAATCGGTTAGCTAAACTTTCGCCAATAACTGGGGCTATCATATTCATGCCAAAGCCCAAAAACTTAAACCCAATAACAATAGCTACCACAAATGCTGCTACCCCGATAATTTCAATAAAAAGTCCTTTTTGGTAACCTCTATAAGCACCATAAAGTAGTGGAAGGATAAAAAATAAGTCAAGCACGTTCATAAAAATTCTATTTCTTCTGCAAAGGTACGATTCTCTTCAAAAGGCACAAAAATAGGGCAAATTGAAATTTGCCCTTACAATTTTCTATACTCGGTCATTTCTTTTAAAATTCAATCGGTATTCCTTGAAGAGCGGTTTCCTCATCAGGTAAGATTTCATTATTATCCCAAATACCAGTCAAGAGTGTTTCAGAATATGAATAGGGTAAGCCATTTTCAAGCATCAATTGATTTGCCTCAAAAGATTCATATTCATAATTGTGAAATTTATATGAAAACTGTCCATCAGCATCATCCAAAATCAAATACCATACGCGGGGTGTGCCATCATTGGCCGGCATTCCTATCACCCCTGCGTTGAGCCAATATTTACCAGCTTTTTCTTGCCCGAATGGTAAGCCACAATGCCCTGCTAAAACTACATTGGCATTAGTTTTTGAGAAATTGTGAGCTTTTACTGCCCAATCGGTAGAGCGAAAGATAAACTCCGAAATATGCTCATAAGAGCCATGAATTACTTCAATTTTTTGTTTGGCATATTCAAAAGTAAGTCTTTCTGGAAGTTGAGCAAGAAAATTAAGGTTACGTTCAGTCATTTGCATGACCGCGAACGGGAACCATTGTTTCGAAAAGATATCACATCTACTGCCTTCCTCAAAATTACAGCCACAATCCTCCGTCCCATTGATTAAGTTTTGCTCTACATTTCCCTGAATAGCCCAAATACCCCAATCTTCCACAAAATCAATACATTCGCTCGGAGAAGCACAATAGCCCACAATATCACCAGTGCAAATAATATTTTGTGGTGGAATTTGAGCCTCATCAGCAATTCGACGAAGTTCTTCCAGTGATTGGTAATTGGAGTAAATACCTCCAAAAACCAAAATTTTTCCGCTTATTTCTCCAATATTTTTAGTTAACTGACTCAATTTTCTTTCTAAATAAAACTGGTAATAAAAAAACAATAAAACATACGATTGTACCGAAGAAATTGATGCTTAACAAATCGGCATATTTTCCTTCAGAAATCAACATAAATGATGGAACTGGATAAAAAATCATCCAAAAACCAAAAATAACTCCCGAAATAACTGAGGCAAAATAGGAAATTTGAGGGGCGTCTATGTTCCAAAAGATAAATATTGGTGCAAGTCCCATGACCATTGTGCCACTAATCGTGGTTGCTGATAATATTTCGGGGTTAAAGAATATAGGTATTGTGCCCAAAACAGCAATGGCTGTCATCGTAAGCCGAGCCTTTGAAACGCTGATACCTTTTTCTTTCAGTAAATCAATATGTACTAATTTAGCAGTTGAGGTAAAAGTAGAATCAATGGTAGCTGCGGCAGAAGTAAGCATAATGGTATTCATAACCAATAATAAACTCGTACCTAAAAATTTCGCTACCCCGATAGTTGCAGGAGCATCTAAAGCTCTTATTTTGGCAAAAATACCCACAAAGCTAAATAATATGATGCATAAGGCTCCGATTATGGTAGCCCATAGATATGATTTAAGTGTTGTTTTAGGGCTCGAAATAAAACCTCGGTCAGTGAGTATGGGGTCATGAAATGGATAACTTAAGACTTGAATCAAAGCTACCAAAAGTAGATTAACCCCTTGAGCCATTGACCAATTGCCACTCTGTATGAATGTTTTTACTCCTCCATCAGTTTCTGGAATGATGATTCCCAAAATCATGACCATCAATAGTACAAAAAAAGACATTTGAATAAGGTCGGTGATAATAGAGGTTCGCATCCCTCCTTTAAGTGTGTAGGCAAGTGTAAGAAGCGTAAAAACTGTAAGAGAAGCAAAATAAGGTATACTTCCCTTTTCACCGAAATAACTCCCAACAATCATAGTGTTCGACCAAATTTCATTCAACAATCGAAATCCTATCAGAATCGTAAACAAAACAACTGCCCCTTTCCCATACTTAGTTTGTAAGAATTGATGAATACTCTGATAATTACCCTTCGTACGCATACGATAAATAATTAGCCCAGCCACCAAAAACGATAAGTAATAGCCTGCATAAGCCACACCACCCACAATGCCAAATTGGAAACCTAAATCGGCAGCATTAGTTATTGATTTGGCAAATAACCAACAAATCACTAAACTACTGGTCAATAGAAAAGCACTAGGTGGCTCATCATTATGGCTACCTCTAAAAAAATCATTGACTTTTGTTGACCATGGTGAAACCCAAAACAGTACAATATTGACCGCTATTAAGATTATCCATTGCCACGTAAGTGTACTCATATTGTTTATTTTTAACGGTGTATTTTGAAAAACAGAACCTCGAAGGACTGAAACAATTATAGACCGCCGAAACGACATTACAAAATTATTTCATCTCTTCGAGATACAAAATATCTGTAATTATTACACTTGCTATAATCTTATCATCCCTTCAGGATTTTTGAATTTTTATGCTTAATTATCCCACCAAACTGATGAATTGATGCTATTTTTATTGGTTTTTTCAGCGGCGGACTTGAAGTTCACATTATTTAGAGCATCTTCGGTGGTTGGATAAGGCATTCGCACGGGAATAAGATTTTGGTTTAAACTGGCAGCAATTGTTTTAAATTTCGGGAATCCTGTTCGACGAAACTCTGTCCAGCCTTCATAACCATTTATTATATTGGCTATCCATTTCTGGGTAATAATCTGTTCGATTGGATTTGCCCCACCGATTTTATATGCAGCAGGACCCGTTTTCAGATAATTTGCAGGCATGGTTGAATACCAATAATCGAATGCCTGACTCACGCCAGTTTCATACAAAACTTTGGCATCGGCAGTAATTAAGCCTTTCTCTGCTGCTTCGGCAAGCAAGAAATTCATTTCAAAACTTGTTAAAAAATTGGCTTTTAATTTACCCGCATCTTCTCTAAAAATTCGGCCTGAAAACGAATAATTTCCAACCGATATAGATAGTTTTGAGGCATCAGGGCCATTCAATAATCCTTTGTAGACATTTGCATTGTTGGCAGTAGGGCGGAATAAAACTTGCTTGCGGGGGTCATCCAATTTAGTTAATATTTCATCCATCGTTTCCGACATAATGAATAAATTAAAATCGCCAATACGTGCTGTTGACATACGAAAATTATTCGGTTGTGAAGCCGTAAATGCATATACTGCATTTTGTGTAGCATCTTTTATGTAGTCTCCGCTGGCATAGATTTGTTTTAATTGCTCGGCTACATTCTCTTTTGCTGAAATACGCATCAAAGCCTTGAACTTCAATGAATTAGCAAACCTTTTCCACTTACTAAGGTCACCATTGAAGATAATATCACCTTGTAGTTTTGGAGCTCCTTTATAATTCGTGATGGCTGCAATAGCCGCATCTAAGTTTTCAATTATTCCTCCTTTTCCCAAATAAATATCTCTTTGGGCATCAAACCTGGGAGTTACATTGCCTTCCTTACCCTTCAAGGCCTCTGAATAGGGCACATCGCCGTAGAGGTCAGTTAGCACGCTGGCCAAATAAGCCTTGTAAATCAAAGCAGGTCCTTCATAAACAGCATAAGCAGCATTTGCTTTTGATTTGGCCAGGAGAATCTCGTTATCACGCAGATTTTCATAGAGAAAAGGCCAAGGATTTCCTCCATATTGTGGTTCTGTTAGACTATGGCGGTCGAATAAATTAAAATCAATGGCGGTGAATAATTGCCCCAATAAATTACCCGCCACAAAACCTTCATACGACATTTGGTCGGCATAATCGAACAATTCTTTTCTAAGTAAAAGTTCGGGTTGAACATCAACAGGGGCAGTTGGATTAATATTTAACTTCTCGAAATTATTCGTACAGCTTACACCACTTACCAATAATATTGCAATAATATATTTATCAAATTTCTTCATTTCTGTATTTTTTAGGGAAAACTTTTAGAAGGTTATACCTAACTTAATTCCAAAACTACGAGTGGTTGGATAACTCATATCTTCCACTCCTGACATCAACTTTTGCCCTTGAAAACCAAACTGCTCAGGATCGAAATGTGGTATATGACTGAATGCATACAAGTTTCTTCCTATAAGCGATACATTTAGACTTTCAATCTTATTTTTTAACCAAGATTTGGGTAGTTCATAGCCTATCAATACCTCACGTAGTTTCAAGTAGGAAGCATTGTAAGTATTATTTTCTTCGTGGTTACGGTCATAATACATTCGATAATATGTTTCTGCATTTAGAGCAACCGTATTTGGCTGATAATTAGGATTTTCGGTAGTTCCAACATTCACTACGCCTTTGGCTATAATACCAGCAGTAGGGCGATTTTCGGTTTCTATTAATTGTCCTGCGACTGCGGCTAACGCTAAGGTGCGAGAGACCAATTTTCCACCTTGTCGCCAATCAAATAGAAAACCTAATTGGAAGTTTTTGTAGCTCAAAGAATTATTGAAACCCAACATAAAATCAGGATTATAGTTACCCAATTTAATGAGGTTATTGTTTACAATATAGCGTCCATCTTTGCAGATAATAAATTCTCCTTTTTCGTTTTTCAAATAGCCAGTTCCGTACATATCACCCATTCGGCCGCCCTCTTGTACTTGATACCATACCGTTTGATTTACGCTATCATAAATTCGGTTATAAGCCAGAGTAATGGTTTGTCCAGGAATTGGGAGTTTTTCAACAATATTTTTATAAGTAGAAAAATTGAAAGTACTTCGCCAAGAAAATTCTTGCGTACGAATCGGTAATAAATCAAGCACTACCTCTAGCCCCTTACTTCGCACCGCTCCACCATTGACACTTTGTTGAACATACCCAGAGGATAAAGCAATAGGCAAAGAAATTATCTGATTTTTATTAAGGGCATTGAAGTAAGTAACATCGAGTTTGATTTTATCATTCAAGAATCTAATATCTGCACCTAATTCGGTCGAACTAATACTTTCAGGCTTCAGATTTGCATTCGAGATTTGACTTTGGTCGCTGAAAGTAGGTAAGCCCCCCACAGGCGTACGAGCCACGAAAGTTCCGATAGTTTGGAAAGGACTAGTATCATTTCCTACTTGTGCATAGCTTGCACGAAGTTTTAAGAAAGAAATAGCCATTGGTAATTTTACAAAGTTAGAAACAACTAAACCAGCAGAAACGGATGGATAAAAGAAAGAAGTATTGGCCGATGAAGTAGCAGTTGCTAAAGCACTCGACCAATCGTTTCTACCAGTAATATCTACAAACAGAAAATCCTTAAAGCTAAATTTTGCTAAACCATACAAGCTATTGATGCGTTTATTACCAACTGCCTGATAGTATTCCAAAGGAGAAGCTGCATTTGATAAAGCATATACGCCGGGCTGTGCCAGAGAAAGAGCCTGTACTTGTTCATTGACCGCTCGTTGATCCATGCGATTGCCTCCCGCAGAAATATCCACACTCAATACCCCAAGTTTTTTTGTGTAGTTGAGCATGAAGTCGGAGTTTATTTCTCGATAAAATACGTTTTGCTCAGCATAAGCCCCAGTTTTAAATCGATTCGAGCTAAAAGCACGGCGGAAAGTACGGTCTTCATTTTGGTAATCCATTCCTGTACGTACTTGCAAAGAAAGCTCTGGTGTAAATTCGTAGCGAGCCGAGAGGTTTCCAAAAACACGGTCTCGATTAAAAGCATTACGGTTTTCGTAGAGCGTAAAATATGGGTTATCGAAATAGGTGTAATTATAGGAGAACTGTTGAACATTTTCTAAACCCGGTTGCCAATAGTTTTTAAGCGGTTCGATATTATTTGAGCGTCCGAACCACGCCACCATTGCATAATTAATATTCTCTGAGCCGTATTTAGTAGCTGGTCGGTTCGAACTTTCGGCGTTTACATAATTTATATTTGAAGTAATTTTAAGCTTAGAAATAGGCGAAAAATTAAAAGCTGTTGAGACCGTTCGACGCTTCAAATCTACTCCTGGAATATATGATTTACTATTTAAATCTGTCATTGAAAGACGAAAATTACCTTTTTCATTGCCAGCAGTAAAGGCTAAGTTATTGATGGTAGTATGACCCGTCTGATAGAAATCCTTTAGATTATTGGGGTAAGCAACAAAGGGTGTAGGCGTAATTGGTAAACCACCATGAATCGCTACATCGCCCGCCCTAACTACTTGACCATTGACTAATGTAACGGGGCTATCATACTGTGGTAATGACAGACCAGCATCTAATTTGGGGCCATAACTGTAGGTGATATTATCATTGATACCCCCACCAAGTCCATCTTTGTAAGCATACTGTCCACTATTACCTAAACCAAAAGTATTCTGAAAAACTGGTAGTTGAAAAGGTGTTTCAGCGTAATTTGAAGAATTGAATGAAATACCTATCCCCCTAGATTTTGCTCCTGTTTTAGTCTTGATAATAATTACCCCATTCGATGCACGGGTACCATAAAGTGCCGCCGCCGATGGCCCTTTTAGCACTGTAACCGACTCAATGTCATCAGGGTTTACCTCCATCGCTCCATTTCCGAAATCAACTTCCATGAAACCATTGGCATCATCGTTCACATTATTAACAGTTGTATTATTGTTAATCGGAATACCATCTACTACAAAAAGTGGATTAGTATTTGTAAATGATGACTCTCCCCTTATACTTATACGTGTAGTTGAACCAACCCCCGTTGAACCCGCTGTTATATTTACACCTGCAATTTTTCCAGCCAAATTATCTAAAAAATTAGTTGATTTGACTTTACTTACTTCTTTGGCATCTATTTGTTGTACTGCATAACCAAGGTTTCTCGATTGTCGTTCTAAACCAAGAGCAGTTACAACTACCTCACCCAAAACTTCTCCTGACTCTAAACGAATCGTCAATTCAGATTGCCCTCCTAATGCTACTTCTTGGGTTTTATAACCAACAGATGAAACTTTTATTTGTTGAGTTTTTGAGTCAATATTTAGCGTAAATTCACCATTTTCGTTAGTTACTGTTCCTACAACATTCTTTCCATTGATGGCACTTATACTGGCTCCAACAATCGCCATTCGATTTTCAGAATCGATAATTTTTCCAGTAATTTTTCTATTTTGCTGAGCCATAGCTGATAACGAAAGTATCAGGCCAGACAACACCAATATTATATTTTTAGTAATTTTATTAGTCATGATAATTTATTCAAGATTAATACACTTAGGCAAAAACATACCTTTTTCTTCAAGTTTGAAAGCTCAAAGAATAGTGTTCATGATTATTTTGAGAACCGAATACTTCTTAGGCAACTTCACCTCCACACGAGCTACCAGCACCCGCTGTGCAGCCATAACAATGCTGGTTTACAATTACCGACCGATTACTTAGCTCATCGTAATCAAACTCGCTGATATGCTTTGCTCCAGCTGCTACTTTCAAATCAAGCATTTGATTAAAATCGCAATCATATAGATAACCATCCCAACCAATCGAAAGCGTATTACGGCACATGACATTGGTAGCTGCTACAGGGTTATAAGCAGCAATGAGCTTTTCCATGTAAGTACTGTAATTGCCACTTACAAGCAAATAATCGAGATAACGACTAATTGGAATATTGGTGATGGCAAAAAGTGAGTTGAACTCAATATTGAATTTTGTTTTCAGCACACGCTTAAACTCTTTCTCCAAACCAGTTTGGCTCGACGGCAAAAATGCTCCTGCTGGGTTATAAACTAAGTTGAGAATTAGACCTGTATCTTCCATTCCATACCCAACGGCGTTGAGCATTTGAAGGGCCTTGATAGAATCTTCAAAAACGCCATCACCACGCTGTGAATCTGTACGGTTAGCATTCGTAGCTGGCAATGAAGAAACCACCTCTACTCTATTTTCTTTGAAGAATTCAGGTAAATCGTGGTATTTAGGATTTGCCAATATAATCGTCAAATTACATCGAACAATTATTTTTATGTTCGCATCAGCTTTGCGAATTTCTTCTACAAACCACCTAAAATTATTATTCATTTCGGGTGCTCCACCCGTTAAGTCAACAGTTGTAAATTTATATTTCTTTAGAATATCCACGCAATACTGCATGGTTTCACGAGTCATAATTTCTTTACGGTCAGGACCTGCATCTACGTGGCAATGTTTGCATACCTGATTACACATCTTACCTACGTTAATCTGAAAAATCTCAAGCTTAGTAGGTTTTAGTGGAAACAAGTTTATTTCTGAAAGTTTTTCTTTAAATAAAGGCATTTCACGACCTAAAAGCTCGCGGTCGTTTAAAACCTTTAACTGAAAGGCAGATTCTCCTAATTGGCTCTTTTGAGCTTTTAAACTTTTTACAGGATTCATATAATTTTATTAGAGCGGTACTCCGCAGATTATCGGACTATCTGTTTGGTGTCAATGTTTCTCCAACCCTTGCACATTTTTTATCAAAATATATTTACATCATTAGTTCTTTAGCCTTGTTGATCATCTGCACACTATGTACTAGTTTCACACCAGCCGCCATTGCTGCCGAAACATGTACTGCCTCCATCATTTCGTCTTCGGTGCAACCTTTGGCCAAAGTGTCAGCCGTATAGGCATCTATACAATAAGGACACTGCATAGTATGGGCAACTGCCAGTGCTATTAACGATTTTTCACGTTCGGTCAAAGCTCCTTCTTTAAATGTTTCTCCGTAATAATCAAAAAACTTTTTGGCCAAATCTTGTCCGCCAAACTCACCTATTTTTCCAAATTTTGCTAAGTCATCAGAGTTGTAATATGCTTTCATTGGGAATTTGTTTTGATTTAAAAAATGCATAATTAGGCATCGATCTGAATTGACCGATTTATAAAAATTTAAGCATGTTTGTTTTTAAATCGAAGGAGGAGCCCTTAATGAATGATAAGAATTAGTGCAAAGTTTGAAAATAAACACGCTTAATTCTTGAAAAGAAGAATACTTTTGTTCAATAGTTTGTACTAGGAATGCTATCAAATGTTTGGCGTGTTGATAGCCTTTTAATTCTTCAAAAGTATGAATATCGGCTAATGTTTCAAGCCATTCAATCTGCTGATTACCATATTGATTTAGATAGCTTTGAAGCATTTTCCCACTTTGCCAAGCGAGATTTTCGAAGGTTGAAGGCTCGAAACTATCTTTTGATACCCCTAATAAATATACGCCACCGCGTCGGTCGGGACCAAGTACAGTTTCTGAATTATTTAATTTTTCGGCTGCTTCTAAAAGCTTGGCTTTATTGAGTGCTAAACAATCATTCCCAATACATATAACTTTTGCAAAACCTTGCTCAAAAACTAATTGAATTGCCTCAGAAAGTTGTATTCCAAAAGGTTTTGATGACTTAGAAATGAGTTGATTAGAATAAAAAACTGGTAATTGTGTGGCTGCCGAAACTTGTTTAACAAAACTATTAAGTTTACTAAATACCCATTGATTAGCTCCAATATTATTTTTAGGAGTTAGCCTTTTATTAGATGCATCTTTAGATTCATCCTGCAAAAAAACCAATATGGCAGTAGTATTTTTCAATTTGCTTTTAAGCTTTCGTATTGTCGTTTAAACAAGATACGTAAATATTTGTTTCTTGGATTTCATTTATTACTAAAAAACCGCAAGCTTTTTATATTTAATTACTTGCGGTTATTAATCTATTCTAGGAACATTTTATTGCTTACTATATTTAGCAATATGTTCTTTTATCTTGATAATACGATTTTCCGGACTTGGGTGTGTACTCATAAATTCAGCAGTTTGTTGGCCGCCACTTGCTTCTTCTAAAATTTCCATCACTTGAATCATCGCATTAGGGTCATAGCCAGCTTGAATCATGTACTTTACGCCAAACTCATCTGACTGTAATTCATCATTTCGCCCGAACTTCATTTGTTGAATTTGTGCCACATACTGAGCGATTTGTCCACCACCCATTCCTGTCCCATCAGAAGTGGCAGTAGCTACTGCACCTACTAATCCTTGGTAAAAATCAGACTTTGCCATTTGCTGAGCAGAATGGCGGTGAATCACGTGGCCCACTTCATGGCCTAGTACACCAGCCAATTGGTCTTCAGATTTTAGGCGTTTTAAAAGGCCAACCGTAATGAATATTTGTCCACCAGGTAAAGCAAATGCATTAACTGTTTGGTCATCGGCCAATACATGGAAATCAAATTGATAAGGAATCTTAACTCCTTTTGCTTTGGCTTCTTCATCTACTTGCTTGACAATTTTATACCCAACGGCCTTGGCTTCTTGTTGTACTTCATTATCAGCGTATAGACCACCATATTCTTGAGCCATCTGAGGAGCACTTTGTAAACCCATCGCCACTTCTTGTTCGGGCGTTAGGTCAATATGTTGTTTTTCTCCAGTAACAGGATTTACCTGATTTTTACTGTAATAACTAATCAAAGCAACGATTGCCATCACGATGCCTATCAGAAATCTGAACTTTAAACCAGATGATTGCATGATTAAAAAGGTTTATTTTTTTGTTTTTCAAAATAAGACTGAACTTTTATCAATTCGAAACAAGTATATTGAACTTTATTTTAAAATTGATAGTGCAGCATCAATATATGTGAAATTCTCAGGCTGAAAATGATGAATATGCTTAGTCGGTTTGGTTTCGCCTAATCGTACAATGATAGCATTTTTTTCTCGAATAGTATATACGTATTGTCCAAAAAGGCCATTCATAGCTGGTATCGAAAAGCCCTTATGGTTGAATATCCAAAACTGGTATCCATAATAATCAACAGGCTTGCCACCTTCGGTTGGGTCTTTTAAGTATAAAGCAGGCGAAGTTGCGGCTCTCATGTAAGCTTCTGGTACAATTTGTTTATCTTTCCACTTGCCGTATGTACGCATCAATTCGCCAAAACGAGCGTAATCGCGAGCAACACCATTGAAGCAACAAAAAGATTTCTCATGCTGTTGGTCTCCATCGAGTAGCCATTTAGCGTCGTTTTCTGCACCCATTGGTTTCATAAAATAGTTAGAAGTAAGCTCCGAAATACTTTTACCAAATGCCTTTTCTACAATTAAACCTAATACTTGCGTATCGCCACTTCTATATTCCCAGTTGATACCTGCTGGCTCTTGGGCTTCCATCTGTTCTACAACATAATTCAAATCATCGGCATAATACATTTTCGCCGCGAGGCCCATATAACTTTTATCACTTTCTTTGTAGTTTGTGCCAGAACTCATCGTAAGTAAGTCTTTTATCTTAACTTTAGCTAGTTTACCTTCTTTAAAATGAGGCACATAATTTCCTGCAAGTTCATCAATAGACTTAATTTTTCCTTCCCTCACAGCAATACCCACTAGCATTGAAATGATACTTTTTGCGGCAGAAAATGACCCACTGATGCTATCTTTGGTAAATCCATCGAAGTAACGTTCATAAAAAATCTTGCCATTTTGGATGACTATGAATGCATGCGTATTATTTGAATCTATTTGTGCGATAAGCGAATCAGGAATCTGAATTTTATTATAAAGAGAATCTTGAGGCCAAACTTGTGGAGCACCTCCATTCTCAATATGTCGTGTTGGATGTGTACGAAAATCAAAAATAGAATGTTTCCCCCACGATATGAAATTACGGATATGGTCAAAAGGTTGGAGGAATAAAGCCCCCGAAGCCACAGCAGCAGCAGTCAGAACTCCGAAGAGTGTTTTTTTCATAATTAGTTATTTATTAGGTTTTATAGTTTAGAGAAAGGGCGTAAAATTAGTATTTTAATCTATTTTTTGATAAAAAATGGTTTGAATAAAAGATAATTTTTAAGTATCTTGACTATCAATAGATTATAAGCACTATATTAGAAAAAAGTTACAATTATCGAAAACATTCGTTGTGAACAAACGATTATGTAACTATATTTGGCATACAATTCTACTGTCAAGCAGTCCTAAAGAATAATGTAAATACTTTAGCGGTTCACCGCAAACCAATAAACTCCAATAAAATACAAACTCCAATGACTGACGCTGAACTATTACAAGTTGAACCTCTTCTGATTGAAGACAAAACTCGTTTCGTTCTATTCCCAATCAAACACAACGATATTTGGGAATTTTATAAAAAACATGAGGCATCTTTCTGGACAGCCGAAGAAATTGACCTCTCACCAGATTTACAAGACTGGGCAAAATTAAGCGATGGTGAACGCCACTTTATTTCTCATGTACTAGCATTTTTTGCCGCATCTGATGGCATCGTAAATGAAAACTTAGCGGTAAACTTTATCTCTCGCGTACAATTTGCCGAAGCTAAATGTTTTTATGGTTTCCAAATTATGATGGAAAACATTCACTCCGAAACTTACTCTTTATTGATTGATACCTATATCAAAGATGCGGTAGAAAGAGATAAAATGTTAAATGCTATCGACCATATTCCATGCGTAAAGAAAAAGGCCGATTGGGCATTGAAATGGATTGAGCAAGGAAACTTCATCGACCGCTTATTGGCATTTGCCGTAGTGGAAGGAATATTCTTCTCAGGTTCTTTCTGCTCTATTTTCTGGTTGAAAAAGCGTGGTTTAATGCCAGGCCTTACTTTCTCGAATGAGCTTATTTCTCGTGATGAAGGCTTACACCGTGATTTCGCTTGTTTACTTTATACACAATACATTCAAAATAAATATCCAGCCGATAAAGTGTATTCTTTGGTACGTGATGCGGTAGAAATTGAGAAAGAATTTGTAACTGATGCTCTTCCTGTTTCATTAATTGGTATGAATGCCGAATTGATGTGTCAGTACATTGAATTCGTAGCCGACCACCTCTTAGAGTCTTTAGGCTTGAACAAAATTTATAATGCTGCCAATCCGTTCGATTTCATGGATATGATTTCACTTCAAGGAAAAACTAACTTCTTTGAAAAACGCGTAGGCGAATACCAAAAGTCTGGTGTGATGTCGCAAAAGAGCGATATGGCATTCTCTTTAGATGAAGATTTCTAATTGAAAATATTCAATAATAAACAAAAGCCTGTGAATGTAATATTTCACAGGCTTTTTGTTTGTAGAGCAAATATCCTTGATTTAGCTCTAAACAAGCTAATTTACATTTCTACTACTATTTGCTTATCGGGCTTTAGGGGCAGTACTTGAGAAACACCTGTTTTTATTTCCTCAGCAAGCACTTCCAATAAACGCGTTTTTACGAAATGCCGGTAAGTAACCAAGCTAATCTCTCGTACAGGAACGGGGGCTTTAAACTCACGTAACTGTTTCTTTTGCTTAGCATCAAAATTGATAACAGCCAATTCGGGTACAACCGTAATACCATTATTCATTTCTACAATTTTCAACAACGATTCTATACTTCCAGCTTCATATTCGAGATTACCAAAGTCGGTATTTTTTTTGCGTAATTCACACAAATTCATCATCTGCGAACGTAAACAATGACCTTCCTCTAAAAGCCAAAGTCGATTCACATCTATTTCTTCGGGTAAAATAAATTTTTTCCTGAGTGTGGTTTCTTTGTCAGAAACAAAAACTACCAATTTTTCGTAGAAAAGAGGATATTCTTTGAGCCCCTCAATATTTATGGGTGTTGCTAAAATCCCCACATCAAGCAAATCTTTTTCGAGTTGCTCTACAATTTGATTCGTATTCAACTCACTGACTTTTACCTTAAGTTGAGGGTTGTTTTTGAGCAACTTATATAAAAACAAAGGCAATAAGTAAGGTGCTAAAGTAGGTATAATACCAATTCGTAAATGACCTTTTACTTCAAATTTGGTATCTTTTGCTAACTGCTTCAAAAAAGCAGTTTCTTTCAAAACTATCTTTGCTTGTCCGATTATTTCCTTACCAGCTTCGGTTGGAATAACAGGTTGCTTACTTCGGTCGAAAATCACTACTTCAAGCTCTTCTTCCAGCTTTTTTATCATCATACTCAGTGTAGCCTGTGTCACACAACATTCATCAGCAGCCTTTTGGAAGTGACGATGCTTATCTACCGCTATGATATATTCTAATTGTTGAAAATTCATATTCTAATATTAAATCATATACAAAGGTAAATGCTTATTTTGCCGTTTTCTAAGCAATACTTTTTGTTTTTGCTCAAAAAAATTATTTTTTCTGATTTTTCTGTAACCTTTCTTTTCATGCTCGGTTTCCACATTCAAATACGCAAAATTATATAAATCCTGAAGCTTGAACGCTATATCTGATAATAACCTGATGCTCAAAGTAAAAGCGGGCGATTTAGACAAGATGGGCTTGCTCTTTGAGCGGTATCATCGAGCACTATTCGCATTCTTTTACCACCTAACGGGCGAATCGGCATACAGTGAAGATTTAGTACAAACCGTATTTTATAGAATGTTGAAGTATAGACACACATTTTCGGCTGAAAGTGGGGAATTTCGTACTTGGATGTATCATTTAGGCAGAAATGTCATGAATGATGCCCTTAGAAAAAATAAACGAATGGTGTATCAAGCAGATATGAGCTCTGTAAGTGAGCGAAACTTAGCCGAACCAGCTGCAGATTTTCAATTGGAAAAGAAACAAGAGATTGATAACCTGCATTCTGCTCTGAATAAGCTCAGTAACGAGCACCGAGAAGTATTAGTTTTGAGCCGTTTTCAAGATTTATCTTATCAGGAAATCGCCAGTATTTTACAAACTTCTGAAGGAAATATTAAAGTTAAAGTGCACCGAGCCATGAAAGAGTTAAAGAGTATTTATTTGAAAGAAATGATTTGATTTGCTTTATGAACGAACAATTTGATGATATTGAAAAATCGCTTTGGGAGCAACTCGGTCGCCTACAAACACCAGAACCGAGTCGTGATATGAAACCCCGTTTTCATGCCATGCTCGAAACTTACAAAGCCGAAGTAGAAGAGAAAAAAGCAAATTCTTGGACTAAACGCTTTACTGATTTACAACAAATATTCACCTACAAACCTGCCTATAATTGGGCTTATGGCTTAGTTATTTTAGTTGTAGGTGTAAGTATTGGTTATTTTTCTGGAAAACCCAATAGTACAGTTACAAGTAGCCAAGAAGATGTAAAAAAGCTTTCATCTGAAGTACAGGAAATGAAAGAAATGATGATGCTTTCGATGCTTGAAAATCCAACGGCCACCGAACGCCTCAAAGCGGTGAGTTATACGCAACAATTACCCAAAGTTGATGATAAAATAATTGATGCCTTGCTTACAACGCTCAATTCTGACCCCAATGAAAATGTAAGACTCGTTACCCTCGAAGCATTGGTTCAGTTGGCCGATAATCCAAAAGTACGTGAAGGCCTAGTACAGTCATTGATGAAGCAAGAATCACCATTGGTACAAGTGGCACTTGCCGATGCGATGGTCAAATTACAAGAAAAACGCTCAATCAAACAATTTAAGCAATTACTACAAAAAGAGAACCTCAATGAAGCTGTAAAAGGTAAAATTGAGCAGACGATTCAAGTACTTTCGTAAAAACAAAACAACACAAAATTATGAAAAAGTTAATTATCCCGATTTTGTCGGGGCTGGTATTATCATGCATAAAAACGCCTGCCCAAGACACCAAATTCAGTGAAAAAATACAAAAAGAATTCACTGTTTCACCAAATAGCGTGCTGGCCGTCTATAATATTGATGGCTTTATTAAGGTCGAAGGCTATGCTGGCAATAAAGTTTCAATTGAAGTTGACAAAACACTTTCGGCCGAAACACAGGAGGATTTAGAAAAGGGAAAGCGAGAATTTAAACTGGAATTTGAGCAAAAAGGCGATAGTTTATTTGCCTACATTGCAGAACCGTGGGATTCTCGTCCGAACAGAAACCAAGATAGATGGAACAATGATAACCGCAAAATTCGCTATCGTAGTAACCTAAATTTTACGATAAAAGTACCTAAATCTATGAATTTAGTGGTTTCAACCATTAATAACGGTGATATTCATGTACATGAAGTTGATGGGCAAATAAAAGCCAACAATATCAATGGAAAAATTACGCTAAAAGACATTAAAGCGGCCAATGATGTGCATACAATTAATGGTGATGTAACCATCAATTACCTAACATTACCACCCGATAATGCTAAGTATTATACACTAAATGGGAATCTAAATATCAGTTATCCTGCCAATTTTTCGGCCGATTGTGAGTTTAAAACTTTCCAAGGAGATTTTTTCACTGATTTTGAGGAAGTAGAAACACTACCTGCCAAAGTTATGCGAACAACCAAAGAATCAGAAAAAGGAACGACTCACAAGCTTAGCAAAGGTAGCTTAATTAGGATTGGAAAAGGTGGTAAAAACTTAAAATTCGAAACTTTCAACGGAAATATTTATATCAAAAAAGCATAAACATTCAACTGAGTTTGTGCATAAACAAAAATAAAATGAAGACAAATAAAATCATATTTTCTGCTTTAATGCTTTCAGTTTCTGCATTAAGCACTTTCGCTCAAGACCGCGACCAACTCATTGTACCACTTTCTGACCCAGCCAAAGAAGCTAAAATAAATGTAAATTTAATTACGGGTTCAATAAAAGTAGTTAGTTATGAAGGTAAAGATATTATTATTGATGCCATAGCTCCCATTTCGGAGAAAAAACAATCGAATGAACGAACGGATGGTATGAAACGAATCTCAACAAATGATGGCTTCGAACTCATCGCTCGCGAGCAAAACAATAATGTCAATGTAAGTATCGACCGCGTAAACATGAAGGTCAATTTAACTATCAAAGTACCTCGTAAATCATCTCTAAAGCTGAAAACTATCAACAATGGTGATATTTATGTGGAAAATGTATCAGGCAACCACGAAATTTCGAATATTAATGGAGAGATTAAAATGAAAAATATTTCGGGAAGCGTTGTGGCTAACACCATCAATGAAGATATCATCATTAATTTTACTGATATTACGCCCAATACGCCAATGGCATTTACTACACTCAATGGCAATGTTGATATTAGTTTTCCAGCTTCGCTAAAAGCTAACGTAAAACTCAAATCTGATATGGGTGAAGTGCTTACTGACTTTGATATTGATGTAGATAAAACGCCTGCTAAAATCAAACAAACTGCTGATAAAGAGAAAGGGCTTTACAAAATTCAGAAAGACGAATGGACTTACGGCAAAATCAATGGAGGTGGGCCAGAAATCATGATGAAAACCATGCACGGAGATGTGCTGATTCGTAAATTAAAATAAAAAAATAAAACCCCAGCCGAATTTCGACTGGGGCTAATGTTTAGTTTAGGGTAAGTATCAAAATCTTATTTTACTGGTTGTGCCCCGGCATAGACCAAGGCATTACCCACAATTGCAATATCTTTTAATAGACTCATCATCACTATTTTCCACTATCCGCCATCACATCAAGCAATGATTTATCGTTCGTAAGTAACGAAATTACTACTTTTACTGTTTCAATAAGAAGTTTAGCTTCGATTAATTTCGCTGTAATATTAAATTTTTTATCAAATAAATACAAATATTTGTTGAAAAATTTATGTATATACATTTATTTTAAACATTCAATAAAACACAACGTTTAATGATAAAATGAAATCCTTGGGTCAAGATGTCTAAATCCTTGCTAAAATATAAGAACTACGATGTTCATTCGATAACCACCAGCTATGCAGAGCAAATCAATGCCAATATCGCCACGTGGGTTATGCAAGTTGCTATGGGCGGCAAAATAGTTTGTGTAGCCCTTTATAAAATTGATTATACAATTTCATTAGTCAGACAATCGAAGATTTTGAATATCAATTTATTAGCCAAAGAGCAAACCAATTTAATTCCAAAATTAGGTAGAAAGAGTGGTTTAGATTCTAATAAATTTAAGAATCTAAAGTATGAATTAGATGAAAGGGGATGCCCTTTTCTCTTGGAAAGTATTGGGTATTTACAATGTAAAGTATTACATTCGACTGATGCAGGCGACCACGAACTTTTTGTATGTGAGGTGCTCAAGCAAGTTGTATTAAACCCTGACAAAGAGGTTATGACCAATAATTACCTCCGAGAACGTGGTTTGGTAAGGGGCTAAAATAATAAGGTGCTAAGGTAAATTACTCTGACACCGTTACTATTATTATTTTTGGTATAATAGCAAAAAATTAGTTGTCACATCCCCGAATAGTAGCCTTAAACGTACTGCCATTTTCAACACTAAAACCCGGTAATAATAGAATATTATTGGTAGCTTGATAATTAACTCTAGAATTACCAATAATTCTATTCGACGCATTGATAGAATCTCCAGCTTTGAGTGTGATGCCATTAGTTGAGATATAATCTATTGCTTCCGAAAGGTTAAGACTTGATTCGCAAGGAGTATATATAAGTGCCAAAGATTTACTCGAAGCTCTATTATTAGCCATATCTTTAGCTTGAACTGATACAATGTAAGTACCCGAATTAAAAGCTGGTAATTGGTAAGTTAGGCTAGTAGTACTATCAATGATTACGCCATTCACTAAAATCTCATATTGTAAATTTGTATCTGTATCATCAATCGAACCACTCCATGATAGTTGATAATTATTAGCAATCTGTGCATTAGCTGCTACATTGAGAGGTGTAGATGGTGGTGTAATATCACTAATATCTGTAACTTTTATCAATTTTGCATCTGCCCAATCGCCATGGTCGCAATAGATATTATCGCCTGCATTATCTGTAATCAATTTTAGTTGATTAGCATTACTGACATCTATACTTACATCAATCGTTGCCGACGTGGGAGTCATGATTGGGCTCATATACACCAAATCATTATCTCTATAAATTTTAAAAATCACACTTCCACAGTTACCATTGGGCACTTCATCATCAATTCCTATTTTTGTTTTAAATAAACTGTATTGATTGCTTGGTAAATAATAAATAATCTCTGCATCAGCATGCGTACCAAGCCCTTTCGAAAATGTAACACCATTGAGTGTAATTGTTTTTCCGTCTCCTTCTACATCTTCTCCATTACTTCTATCTATTTCTACTTGGCCAAAACCATTCGTACTCGAAATTGGGGTAAGGTCAGAAAGATATTCTGAACTATTGTTTTTTGCCACAAAATAAAGCTTAGTACTAGACGTAGCATTTCCGCCTAAATCAATGGCTTTTACATAACATTCAAAACTCTGATTAAATATACTAGTTTGAGACGTGTATTGATAAGTGAATGTTTGTGCATTTAAAATACCTTTAGAAACGCCATTGATAAACACTTCGTAAAATGAGATTCCAGCGTTATCTGAAACACTATCCCATGCTAAATAAAACGAGTTATCGGTAACATTATAAAGTTTGATTAGCGGTTCGTCGGGAGGAGTAGTATCTGAAGGATTACAGTTTGGATAAATATCTTTTGTATATGTAGTAAATAAGCCATAAGAGTCTGTAACCCTTAGTGTAACCCTATAGAAATAGAGATGTCCATCACACGGAACAATTTCTAGATTAAGTTGAGTATTTTGTTGGGTTACATCTAAAGCTGGGTGTGAATGTTCATCATGATGTAACCTAACGTTCCATTTATAAGTAAGCTGACTTGCGTCTTCTTCATTATCAGATGCTTGAGCAGATAAAACTAATAAATCTGTGCCATTATTATTAAAGAAACTAATATTATCAACACTGGTTGAATCAATTATTGGCGGTGTATTGTTAAGAGAGACAATCGCTGAGGTGGAATCTACCAGGCCTTGTTCATCGGTTGCTAAAAGCTTGACTGTAAATGCTTGTGGGTTAGTGCCTCCATTATCAAAAATGTGGTTAGTATCTATACCTGTACTTGTTTGTCCATCACCAAAATTCCATGTGTAAGTAAGTCCAGAAGTATTTTCAGGATCCGTTGAACTCGAAGCGTCGAACGAGACATTCAAGGGAGAAGCACCATACTTTGGCGTAAAATTAAATCTTGCCGTAGGTTTTACGTTTGTACCCGCAACGTAAGATATTTTCCTTACCTCCATGGGGTCACCTTCATTGAATCCTAGTTTCACATAATAAATCGACTCATCAACAGGGTTGTAGGCCAAAGTAACTACTCCTAATACCTCAGTATGGAGGTCTCTAAAAGAAGTTGGATTATTGCTGTTATCAAATGAAAAGCTTTTTATCCAGCCCGGTGTAAAATCGGCAAAAATATAAGTATTTCGATATTCTTCTGGGAAGGTTGTACCCGTGTACCAAATTCCTCCAATAGAACAAGTGCCCGTAAAATTATTACCCGGAAATTCTTCTGAACCTATAATATGAGCCGTATCGTTAATAATAACTCTGGCTGAAATATCTTCTTGTGAGCCATCATGAATCCATTCAACAGTCGGTTTTTTGTATGTGCCTGGAACGTAAGTTGGATTTGACCAAAGAGTTGGTCTATCATTACCTTCGTAAATTGGCCAGCCAAAATTCAACCCTCCATTTGAAATCACATTTAATTCTTCACGATTATTCCAACCAACTTCACCGACATACACGGTTCCTGGGAAGCCAGAGTTTGGTCTGACTGAAAGCCTAAACGGGTTTCTAAAACCTAAGGCCCACACTCTTGATTGAGCCGCACGTGGAGCATTTGAATCGAAAAAAGGATTTCCATCTACTCCATCACCATTCGAAGGATTGATACGAAGTACCTTCCCATTTAATGAATTGGTTATCTGACAACGGTAAACTCTATCTTCTAAACTTTCAGACTCGGAAATAATGCCATCTGCTAAAGCATCTCCATCATAATTGATACCTAATCCGCCATCACCAGTACCTATTAATAATGTTCCATCATTGCCAAAAGCCATTCCTCCTCCAGCATGGTTTGTGCCTGTAATAGGAATACCCGTTGATTTTGTTTCACCTAATAATATTAAACGTGAGCCATAATCAATTGTAGTTGGATTGTCAGGATTTGGATTTGTATATCTTGTAACACGGGCAATTGTAGCCCCTTCAAGCGAATAGGATGGGTCATAATCTATTTCTCCATAATGAAACAAATAGTATCTATCTACTACATAATACAAGTAAATATAACCATTATTGATATAATTTGGGTCTAATACGAAACCCAAGATGCCATAGTCACCATAAGTAGCAACTTCCTCTGAAATATCCAAGAAAAGGGTTTTGTTGTTATTCTCCACTACATATACTCTACCTTCTTTTTCCCAAACATACATATTACCATTCGAATCGAACGTAAGACCGGTAGGATTTTGCCAACCATCTGAATGTAGTTGGTCAACAAAACCACTAGGAACTTGTGCCTTACTAACTAAGGTCGTAACTAATAACAATACTAAAACCCTTTGTAAAGCTTCTATCATAAACTATTATTGACAAATTTTTCATTATAGTTGTGTTATGACGTAGTTTGTTAAAATTCGGTTGCTTGAAATTTATTTACCCTTGAAGATTGGTGTTCTTTTCTGTAAAAAGGACATTACACCTTCAGCAAAATCATAGGTTTTACCAAGAGCATCCTGATTATCCGCTTCATATTCAAGGATTTCTTCTATCGAACTATTAAAAGATTGGTTCAATACTTTTTTCATCAAACCAATGGCCTTTGTAGGAGCATTTTTATAATAAGATGTTAGTTCGTTGATTGTCTCATCTAATTTTTCATAAGGTACAACATTCGTAACTAGGCCTAAACTTAGTGCCTCATCCATGTAGATTTTTCTACCTGTACTACAAAGTTCAAAGGCTTTTTGCATTCCAACAATTCTTGGAAGAAAATACATCGAACCCGCATCAGGCATTAAACCAATACCAACAAAAAGTTCGCTCATGTAGGCATCCTTATTGGCAATAATCATATCGCAGGCTAAAGCCAACGACATTCCTGCCCCAGCAGCAATCCCATTCATGCGGCAAATCACGGGCTTTTCAACATTGCGAATCGCCTTTATCATTGGATTATAGTTTTTTCTAAGCGAATCGCCTAAAGACGTTAAACCGCCGTCCATACCAGATTTCAAATCTGCCCCTGAGCAAAAGGCTTTATCTCCTTCTCCAGTAATGATAATTACTCTAATTGCTTCATTAGTAGAAGCCACTTCCATGGCTGCAGTAATTTCATTAATCAATGAAGTACTTAAAGCATTATATACTTGTGGCCTGTTTAATTTAATAGTAGCAACACTATCAGATATTTCGAAGAGAATATTTTCGTACATGATTGTCTGTCAATTATTTGGTTTTGTTGAAGTTGTATTATTCTTATAAAATCTACGTAAATAGAGTATTATTTCTACAAAAATGGCAATGTAAACCTTCTTTATGAAACATTTTTTATAAAACTTACTCAAATTGATTCTGATAATCTATATTTGCAAACTTTTTTTGCAAAAATAACTAAGTATTTAAGTGGGTCAACTAACAAATGAGCATGGCAATGGCCACCACCATCAGCTCGATAAAGTTTCAGCAGCAGGTCTTTTAATCGCATTAGGGATTGTATTCGGAGATATTGGGACATCACCACTTTATGTTTTAAAAGCTATTGCAGGTAACGAAGTTATTAGTGAAGAAATCATTTTCGGAGCGTTATCGTGTGTTTTTTGGACTCTTACCCTACAAACAACTGCCAAATATGTCATCTTAATTTTGAGGGCTGATAACCGTGGAGAGGGCGGCATTTTTGCTCTTTATACACTCGTAAGACGTCATGCACAATGGCTTACCATTCCTGCTATTATAGGCGGAAGTACGATGATTGCTGATAGCATCATTACCCCTCCTATTTCTGTATCATCAGCAGTTGAGGGTCTAATTATTCTATACCCTAATATTAAAGTTGTACCCATTGTCATTACCATTATTTCAGGGCTTTTTTTCGTGCAAGTGCTTGGAACAAATACTGTGGGTAAAGCATTTGGCCCCATCATGACCATCTGGTTTTCGATGCTTGGTATATTCGGAGTTCTCCATATAATTCAAGATTTTTCGGTATTCAAAGCCGTTAACCCCTATTATGCTTACCAGCTTTTAGTTAATCACCCAGGCGGTTTTCTTCTTTTAGGCTCAGTTTTTCTTTGTACAACTGGTGCAGAAGCTCTTTACTCGGATATGGGGCATGTTGGGAGAGGGAACATTCGAATTAGCTGGATATTTGTAAAAATCTGCCTGTTACTCAATTACTTCGGGCAAGGAGTTTATGTAATGAGCCTAAATGGCCAAAAACTTGGTAGTCGTAATCCATTTTACGATTTAATGCCACAATGGTTCTTGCCTTTTGGAATTGTTATTGCCGCAATGGCCACCATTATTGCGAGTCAAGCAATGCTTACTGGAGTATTTACGCTAATTTCAGAAGCCATTCGCCTAAACTTTTGGCCTAAAATCAAGATTAATTTTCCATCAGAGCAAAAAGGACAAATTTACATACCAAGCGTAAACATCATGCTTTACATTGGATGCATTGGCGTAATCACGTATTTCAGTCGTGTTGCCGACGAAATGACGCTCGTCGAGGGACATAAAGTACTACTCTCTTCAGCTATGGAAGCAGCCTACGGTTTGGCGATTGTTTTAACAATGCTCATGAATACTTTCTTGTTTAGCTATTTTCTATATGCTAAGAAAACACGTTTTTCATGGGTAGTTATTTATTTTTTCCTATTTTTCTTCATTGAATGTTGTTTCTTAATTGCCAACTTAGAGAAATTCATGCACGGGGGATGGGTATCAATGCTCATTGCTATCATCATGATATCTGTCATGTATATTTGGCTAAGTGCATCAAAAATTAAAGCTCGTTTAACTGAGTATGAAAAACTCAGTAAATACATAGAATCACTCAAAGAACTTAGCAAAGATATAACCGTACCAAAGTATGCCACACACTTAGTATTTTTGAGCAATGCGGGTAGAGCCTCTGAAATTGAGACAAAAATCATTTATTCTATTTTTCAAAAACGCCCAAAAAGAGCTGATGTATATTGGTTCGTTCACATTGATACCGTTGATGACCCTAATACAATGGAATATAAAGTCATGAATGTAGCCAATGATGACGTTTATAAGGTCAATTTTCGTTTAGGTTTTCGAGTACCAAATAAGATAAACTTATACTTCAAAAAAGTATTAGAGGATATGGTTAAAAATGGAGAAGTTGATATTCGAAGTAGATATGAATCATTGAACCGACATAATGTCATTGGAGATTTTAGATTTGTAGTTCTCGAACGTTTTTTATCTTATGATAATGAACTTTCATATTTTGAAAACTTAATTATGAAGGCTTATTTCTTTATTAAAGGCTTTACGCCATCGGAAGATAAGTGGTTTGGCTTAGACAGTAGTTCTGTGAAGGTTGAGAAAGTACCATTAATCATTCGTCCAACTGAAAATATCAATCTCAAACGTATTCCTTGGTCAACCAATAAGCCTTTGAATATTTAATCAAATAATTACGAAAAACTCTTTTTCTTAGATAATTAAATTTTATGAAAATACTCATCACAGGTGGAGCTGGTTTTGTTGGTTCAGCATTAGCACTTTCGCTCAAACAAAATTACCCATCTTACGAAATCTACTGCCTTGATAATCTTCGTCGTAAAGGTTCTGAATTAAATGTTGCTCGTCTTACCAAAGCAGGAATTACTTTTGTTCATGGCGATATTCGTAGTAAGGAAGATTTCGATTCGCTTCCAATGGTAGATACGATTATTGAAGCATCGGCCGAACCTTCGGTTTTAGCGGGTATCAACGGCGGTACACCAGATTATTTAATAAATACCAATCTTTTCGGAACCGTCAATTGCTTAAACTACGCAGTCAAGTGTAATGCTAAGTTTATTTTTCTTTCTACGAGTCGTGTTTATCCAATCAAGACCATAGAAACTTTAGATTTCATTGAGAAAGATACTCGCTTCGAACTTACTGATAATCAACCAGTAAAAGGTGTTTCGGCAAAGGGAATTGCAGAGGATTTTCCTTTAGATGGCGTACGTTCTCTTTATGGCACTACCAAATTAGCGTCTGAATTAATTATTCAAGAATACAACGAATTCTATAAGCTCAATACTGTTATCAATCGTTGCGGTGTATTGACCGGACCTTGGCAAATGGGTAAAGTTGACCAAGGCGTGATGGTTCTTTGGATTGCAAAACACTTCTTTGAGCAACAATTGGCTTACATTGGATATGGTGGAGAGGGTAAACAAACGCGTGATATTCTTCACGTAGCTGACCTTTACCGCTTAATCGACTGGCAAATTCATAATTTTGAAAAAGTCAATGGCGAAATCTTGAATGCTGGTGGTGGTGTAGATGTAAGTGTTTCATTACAGGAATTAACCGAGATTTGTCAAAAAGTAACAGGCAAAACTATTCCAATCAATAAAGTGAAAGAAAACCGCCCAGCAGATATTCGTTTGTATGTAACCGATAACTCTAAAGTTACAGCCCTAACAGGTTGGAAACCAGAAATTGGTGTAGAGCAAATCGTGAAAGATATTACACAGTGGCTTTCTGATAATCGTGCTGATTTAGAGCCGATTTTGAAGTAATTTTACTTTTAATTCTTCGCCGCTTAAGCGGAGTCGAAAGCACTAGAGAATATAAAATAAACATGGCACACCTATTTCTGATAGAGAGGTGTGCCATGCTTGTATTAGCCCTCGGCTTCGCTCGGGCAACCTTAGGGTTATTTTAACCCGTAGCCCGAGCGAAGCCGAGGGCAACTTCAATTACTTCAATCTTTCTTCAAATAGCTTCAAAATACGCTTGTATTCATCCATCCATGAGGTTGGCTCTACAAAACCATGGTCTTCCATCGGGTAACTTGCCATTTCCCAATTTTCCTTTTTCAATTCAATAAGGCGTTGTACTAAACGATAAGAATCTTGAATGTGCACATTCACATCTACCATTCCATGACAAATGAGTAAATGCCCTTTCAAACCTGCCGCATGATAAATTGGAGAACTTTTGCGATAAGCTAAACTATCGGTTTGTGGCTCATTTAAAATATTGGCAGTGTATCCATGATTGTAAGCTGCCCAGTCTGTCACAGGACGAAGAGCCGCTCCCGCTGCAAAAACATCAGGCGTTGTAAACATGGCCATCAAAGTAATAAAACCTCCATACGAACCACCATAGATTCCTATTTTTTTAGGGTCAATACCATATTTTGAAACTAATAATTTTGCTCCATCCACATTATCTTCAAGGTCTTTCCCACCCATGAAACGATAGATACCTGTACGATGATCACGGCCATAACCTGCACTAGCTCGGTAATCAATATCCAAGACTGTATAGCCTTTATCAACCAATAAATTATGGAACATATATTCACGTGAATACTGGCTCCACCATTTATGTGCGTTTTGCAAATAACCAGCTCCGTGAACAAAGATTACTGCTTTCTTATTCTTTAATTTGGCTGTAGGCTCATATATTCTAGCGTAAACTTCTACCCCATCTCGTGCCGGGAAAGAAATCACTTTTCCTTCTTTCCATGAATACGCCTTAAATTCTTCAGTCAATGAAGAAGTAAGTTGTTCGGCTTTGGCATTTGGGGTATTTTCTTGCAAAAACAATTCCCAAGGTTTATTGATGTATGAATATCTAATTGCCAATTTCGACTCATCTGGCGAAAGTGTTACATCATTAGCTCCAACCATACTTGTGAGTTTGACTCTTTCTCCACCTTCAACCGACATCTTATAAAAATGTTGTTCGCCTGGGTGTACTTCATTGGTGGTCAGATAAAAAGATTTTTTATCTTTTGAAAGTTGAACTTGCTGTACCTCAAACTTACCTTTTGTGAGTTGTTTTTTCTCTCCTGTTTCTAAGTTTATGGTATAAAGGTGCGAGTAACCATCAGCTTCAGATTGGAAATAAAGTGTCTGAGTATCAACCCAACCTAGGCTACCACCTCCTAAGTTAAAGCCAATTCCTGGGCCTGCTACCCATGCTTCATCATGTTGACGGTCGAGTAATTTAAGTTTACCCGTTGCAGGGTCAAGCTGCATAATCCAGCGGTCTTTATTATCAACCGAACGAATATTAACCACTGCATAGTTACCACTTGGCGACCAAATAGGACCCATTATGATAATTTTTCTTGGAGCGGGCTTTTTCTTAGTTGTATCTTTTTTGGCGTAATCTTTCAAGAATTCTGGTTGGTCGGTAATACCCGGAATATCTTTTGTAATTACCTGATAAACAGAGTCTTTCTTAATATCATAAACGAAATTTTCATAAGAACCCATCGGAGCTCCAACTTTGGTTCGTGCTGGAATATCTTCAGTAAAACCAGATTCTGTTACGTAGCTTGGTACAATTGTCGATTTAGCATTTTTTGCAGGTGTGCCAAGACGATAGGTAATATAACGAAGGTCAGGACTTATTTGTGGAAAGTCCAAGGATTTATCTTCAAGATAAATTTCTTTTGGACGTTTAGCTAAATCTAATTTAGCTAATTTATCGGCTTCATCTTTTTTATCTTTACGCTCTTTCAGCACTTCAAACATTGCTAGTTGGTCGGCTTTCAACCATTTTTCCTCATCATTGGCGGGTTTAGCCTCAGCTTTTTTGCTACCATTCATGAAGTTTGAAAGTTGCGTAACGGCCCCATCTTCTAAATTTAAACTATAAAGATTATTATTACGGCTAAAAATAACCTTCGTTTCGTCACCGCTGAAATATGGATTTGACTCACGCTCAATTGTATTGGTCAGTTGACGCATTTTCAGGGTCTTTGTATAAATTACAAAAATATCGCCTTGTTTTTCAAAGACTTTCATTGAGCGACTCTGATTATAAGTACCTGACTGTGAGGGCAAAGCTCTGCGTTCTTGCGGAGAAACCTTTACTGGTGTTGTATTTGGCAATACAAATTTATAGAGAGAATCTCCCTTATTTTTATCTGGATTCCACGAAAAATAGATAGTTTTTCCGTCTTCCGACCAAAAAATATTACTAGGTGATGTGCCAATCCATTTCGATTGGTCTTGCATAATTTTCTCAACAGTAAGAGCTTGACTAAAAGCAGATTGAAACAAACATAGAATGCCTAAAAGAAGGAATAGTTTTCTCATTGACGAAGTTAGGAAATAGGGTTTTATAAAAAAATGCAATCTTGGTTACCCCAAAGATTGCATTTTTTCCTAAAAATTCAAAGGATCGAGTTCTTTGAAATGACCATTCATGGCTATCCGTTCCTTGGTTCGTTCCACTTCGGTTACTACAGGAATAATTCGCTCAAGGTGCTCAATTAATATTTCTTGACGCACCCGCTCATCAGGTGTAGTCAATAGTTCGTATTCTTCGGCAACCGTAATGCCTATTTTGTGCACAATTCGGTAGCTAAATGGCATGTATTCTGGTTTGGCATAATCGACTTTTATTTTGAGAAGTTGATAAAGTCTTTCTACCAAAGAAAGTAAATAGGGATTAATTTCTTCGTTTAAGTCTTCATTTTCCACAAAAATCACATCTCCACCTGCGTATAGTTTTTCTTTTGCTGGATTCTGGAAATCTACGATTCTAAAAATACGCAAACCACGTGTTTTGATATCCATTCGACCATCTCCGTAGCGTTTGGAGAGTTGTTTGATTTCAACTTCAGTACCATAACCTCGAAGTTTACCATTGATAAATGAAGGTACTCCAAATGTTTTATTTTCTTCTAAACATTCGTTGATAAGCTGTCGATACCGAGGTTCGAAAATATGTAAATTTAGGTCTTCATGCGGGAAAACCACTAAATTTAAAGGAAAAAGAGGTAAAAATGGCATGAGAGTTTTGAGTAATGAGTCTTGAGTTCTGTATGTAAACTTTCAAGCGTTTACGTTCCCTCTGGCGTTCATAAATTCAAACTTCAAATGCTTAGTTATTGTTTTGTCGGAAGCGGTTTTTCTACACTTATTCCCACCGACATAACGAATGGAAGAGGGTCTTGACGCATATATTGCTTCAATTTGATAGTATATTTTCCCTTCTTAGGAAACTTAAAGTTTTGACTAGACAGAACCTTATGGTCGAAAATATCGCCTAATCCTTCTCCTAATGGTTTACCCGTTTTAGGGTCGAAAAGTGTAAGTTCTTCCAAACGACTACTAAGCGGCTTACCATCGGGTCCGTAGATGTAGCGTGTTACATAAAGGTTATTGTATGGGTATTGAGATGCATTACGAATGAGGATATAAATATTGTATGGAATCGTTTCATCTTTAACTTCAAATGCAAACGAAGGAATATTTTTCACATACCAATTGGTATCTTTTAAATCTTCATAAGACTTATAAATGGCATTGCTATCGCACGACAAAACCCATACTGATAGTAAAATTGCCGAAATAATAGTGCTTGATTGCTTGAAGAAATGTACCAATTTTTGTTTGTTGTTCATATCAATTAACTCTTTTGTATTTTTACAAACGAAGCCTTGCTTCATTTTATGATTAAAATCCTGTAAGGTTTATTCAACACTTACAGGATTTTCTTAATATTTAGGCAGCACCATTAGGTTTATTTGGCTGATTAGGCTTATCTCCTTGCTTTTGCTGAGGATTTTGCTGATTTCCCTTTTTAGGCTGATTATTCTGGTGTTTTGGTTGGTTGCCTCCACCACCTTGATTATTATTCGGTCGATTTTGGTTTGGCTTTCCACCGCCTTGCTGGCCTTGATTTCCACCTTGTGGCTGGTTTGGTTTCGCTTGTCCACCGCCTTGCTGCTTAGGTTGTTGATTCGGCTGGTTAGCTTGCTTTTGTTGGTTATTTGGTTGGCTTCCCTGCTGATTCTGATTACCCTGCTTTTGATTATTCGGGTGGTTTTTAGGCTGGTTATTGCCTTGATTTTGCTGTTTTTGATTCGCCTGTTGGTTATTACCTTTATTCTGATTATTTGGCTGGTTATTTCCCCTCGGCTGATTATTACCTTGATTTTTTTGAGAATCTCCTTGTGGCTTTCCACCCTGCTGGTTATTTCCTTGCGGTTGGTTTTGTTTACCTTGATTATGCTGCTTTTGAGAAACAGGTTCTTGCACCTTTGTAGAATCAGCATTTTTGTTATTCTGATTATTTTGAGGTGAATTATTCGGGCGATTAGGCTGGTTTCTATTACCTTGGTTTTGTGGCTGTTTCTTCTTATCAGTATATTTTTTATCCAAACGGTCTAAGTCAGAGTTTTTAGGGGCATTCTTATCCAAAATCTCTGTGTCAACAATATTTAAGTCTTCGAGCGAATTAGGTAAAATTCCATTTTCATTCATCTTCATAATTTCTACTACTTGATGAATTGGAAGCGAATGCCAGTTAATATCATTATTGTAGCTAAACCACATGATTCGACGAAAAATATCGGTCTTTTGTAATACCGCTATCCCCTTTTCTGTTTTCAAAGGTTTATCTACTGTTGGAATATCGCTTAGGGCATCGAGATAAGTTTCTAACTCATAGTTTAAACAACACTTCAAACGGCCACATTGCCCAGAAAGCTTGGCCGGATTAAGCGATAGATTCTGATAACGTGCTGCTGAAGTAGGAATGGCACGAAAATCAGTCAACCATGTAGAGCAACATAACTCACGCCCACATGAGCCAACTCCACCCACGCGTGCAGCTTCTTGACGTAAACTGATTTGTTTCATTTCAACTCTGATTTTAAATTCAGAGGCCAAAATTTTAATCATTTCACGAAAATCGACACGGTCGTCAGCAGAATAGTAGAAGGTAGCTTTTGTGTTATCAGACTGAAACTCCACATCTGACATCTTCATTTGTAGCTTCAATTCCTTGGCAATTTCACGCACTCGATACATTGTAGGTATATCGCGTGCAATAGATTGTTGGTGTTTTTCTAAATCTCGCTCAGTACCTACACGTAGAATTTTACGAAGCTCTTCATTGTCTTTGATACCTTTCTTTATCATTTGCAAGCGTACTAGCTCGCCTTGCAGTGATACAGTACCAATATGATAGCCCGAAGCCATTTCGCAAACTACGAAATCGCCAGTGTAGAGGTCTAGGTTATTTGAATTGCGGAAATACTCTTTACGTCCGCCTTTAAACTTCACCTCCACCACATCATAACGCATTGAACGTGGTACATCCATATTAGATAACCAGTCAAACGCATTCATTTTATTACATCCACCCGTTGAGCAGCCTCCAGATGAGCATCCTGCTACGGTTTTATGATTCGATTTTTCGGTTTGGCCTATTGCTTTAA